>Ga0172379_10001505_pt1 | contig 45911 bp, 35 predicted proteins | sample GrowelOW334metaG_FD_119756 | JGI IMG/M metagenome (GOLD analysis project Ga0172379, IMG submission 119756) | Groundwater microbial communities from an aquifer near a municipal landfill in Southern Ontario, Canada - Groundwater well OW334 metaG | ecosystem: Environmental > Aquatic > Deep...
TCCGATTCATCATTAGGCTGTAAACGATGTTGTGCTACAAGATGTCAAAGAACTGTAAACGATGTGGTGCTACACTTTTAATATAGAAATTTGTAAACGATGTTGTGCTATATAATAATTAGATGTTAGAATTTAGACATGAGATATAAGACTAAAGACGGATGGTACTAAATTTCAAGTCAACAAACAGGATGAAGGCCTGATAGAACATAGCCCGTCCCGAGAATTCGGGAGCACCGGGTATTCAAATGGCAAGTAAATGTCGGCTCCTGCATTAGAATTAATTTTAGCCGAGAATGTTTCGCGCCACTAACAGGAGATATTCAAGAATGGAAGATTGAGGCCAGAAGATTGAAGTTGGAAGACCGAAGCTGGAAGTTTAAATACCAAAATCTGAAGACTGAAGAAGTAAAAGAGGAAAAGTTGATATTATTGGAGTTAATATGTTGATAAGGAGAGGACTAATTTTTACAATAGTATTTTTTACTAGTTTTATAAATTGTATATCGCAAGATATTGATTCTACTGAAAAAGCAATTGAAATCTTTAAAAAAGACAAGGATAAGACATATGTAGTCAAAATTGGTCAAAGAGTTCAAGTTCCTTGCAGACATATAAAGAATGGATTAAAAAAAATGGTAACTACTGAATTAGTAGCAATAGAAGGTAAAAAAATGTATTTTGAACCATTAAACAAGAATTATCATGAAGCTATTTATACTTTGAGCACAATAGACAAAATAGGAATTAGGACACCATTCAGATTATTAGAATCAACATTTTGGATAACATATAATCTGATATATTATAATTATCATTATTTTATTGACAGTGAAATAAGAGGTTCATTTAAAACAATTAGTTTTAGATCTAGAAAATGGAAAATAAGAATAGTAGAATTAAATGAATCATAAAATCTATAAAAGCAAGGAAGAACTAGCTGCATCCTTAGCTGAAGAGCTATACCAATTCATAAATGGATTGAAAAAAGATAAGATAACCCTTGCCATTTCGGGCGGTATCACACCTTTTATTTTGTTTGAACAATGGGCAAAAAATTATGCCGAAAAGATGCCTTGGAATCATATTCATTTCTTTTGGGTGGATGAACGCTGCGTTGAACCAATCAATGATGAAAGCAACTTTGGAAATACAAAAAAGACCCTGTTCGATAAAATTGCCATCCCCAGCCAAAACATTCACCGAATCATGGGCGAGAATCAACCCCAACAGGAAACCGAACGGTATGCTCAAGAAATTGATACCATAGTTGAGGTTACAAATGGATTGCCCCATTTCGACATCCTGTTATTAGGCATGGGCGATGATGGCCATACCGCCTCAATCTTTCCTCCTTCTATGCAACTATTAACTGCTGGAAAAACAGTGGCGACTACTCAAAATCCGTACAGTCATCAAAACCGTATTACCCTTACGGGACCCGTTATAAACAATGCAGCACAAGTTTATTTTTTAGTAACCGGAAAAAGCAAAGCGCCTATTGTTTCAACCATTTTTAAAAATGAGCAAGGGTTCGAAAAATTTCCTGCAGCGCATATAAAACCGGTTGATGGCAAATTGATTTGGGTGATGGATGAAGAGGCGGCAGTTGGATTGCAATAATCAAATGATTCATTAATATGTAGCTGTGAATAAAAATATGGAATTGTTGGCACCTGGTGGAGATATTGATTCCATAAAAGCAGCCATTCTTGCCGGTGCCGATGCCGTTTATTGCGGTCTCGATAAGTTTAATGCCCGTAATCGGGCAGCAAATATAACCTTCGAACAATTAAACGGGATTCTGCGATTAGCCCATAAAAACAAGTGTCAGGTATTTCTAACGCTAAATATACTTATTGTTGAAAGTGAAATTCCGGCACTTTTTGGTTTACTCAACCGGTTAATCAATACTAGTATTGACGGTATTATAATTCAGGATCTGGGGTTGTTTTACTTGTTAAACGGCTATTTTAAGAGTTTTAAAATACATGCTTCTACCCAACTTACCACGCATAACCAAGGTCAGATACATTTTTTAAGCAAACTGAATGCTACCAGAGTAAATCTTTCGAGGGAGCTTTCAATCCATGAAATAAAGGACTTATCGGCAACAGCACATAAAAACCAACTATTAACCGAAGTATTTGTTCATGGTTCCTATTGCCTCTCTTTTTCAGGAATCTGCTACATGAGTTCGGTTCACGGTGGAAATTCCGGCAACCGGGGGCGTTGCAGTCAACCTTGCCGCGACCGTTATGAAACAACTTCAGTAGGTAAAGATTTCCCGCTTAATCTTAAAGACAACTCAGCATTTACGAACCTTAGGGAACTTTATGAGGCCGGGGTTGATTCGTTAAAAATTGAAGGTCGGATAAAGAAGTTTCATTATGTGTACACAATTGTGGTTGCATGGAGGAAACAAATGGATGGGTTTTCAAATAAAAACACAGTTAAAACAGATACCAGTGCTTTGTTTAAGGTTTTTAACCGCAATTTTTCAAATGCATTCTTAAAAGGAACCATAAATAGAGAATTGTTTATTGATAATTCCCGTGACCATTCCGCCATTCATCTTGCTGAAACTGATGGCCATACTTCGCAGGGGAATTTGGAAAAGGCCAAAGGTGCAGTGTATGATGAAAGGACGGATATAATTGCAGCCGTTGAAGCGGAAATCAACCGGATAAGTATTGCCAAAGCTCCATTAGTAATTATTGTTTCCGGTGAAGCAGGCATACCTTTGAAAATATCGGTAAAAACGCCGGAATCTGAATTTACTTTGCATTCTGAGGTAAACCTTATTACTGCTAGTGCCGAGGATTTAACTAAGGAAGTGCTTTTAAGCCGACTAAAAGCCATTGATGATACAGAATATTTTATTGAAACCTTGGATTTAGAAAATTTGCATCCGCATGTTTTTCTGCCTTTTAAGGAACTCACTTCAATAAAAGTCCGATTGCTTTATATTTTAAACGATTCGAGGGAATACCGGGAACCGGTTTCCATTCCGGTAGTAAGAAGCAATAAAAATACCATGCTGAAGTCAACACTTTCGGTATTAATCTCCTCACCCGAGGATTTGTATTTGTGCAATGAAACAGCAGCCACCATCTATTTTCAAATCCCCGAGAGTTTAAATAACCGATTGCCGGAGTATATTACCCTATTTGCAGAAAACAAAAGTATGATACCCTGGTTTCCATCCATTTTAATTGGTGATGACTATTTGGCGGCAGTAGAATTTATGGTGCGGGTAAATCCACATTGTTTGGTTACCAACAACACCGGAATAGCTTATGAGGCTTATAAAAATGGAATTCCTTGGATAGCCGGACCCTATTTGAATCTGGTAAATTCTTACAGTTTACTCTGTTTAAAGGAGAATTTTAATTGTTCGGGTGCGTTCATTTCCAACGAACTGAATAGAATTCAGATTAAAGGCATTAAAAAGCCAGAGGATTTTGAGTTGTATTACAGCATCTATCACCCGATAGTGCTGATGACCAGCAGGCAATGTCTGTTTCATCAGGTTACGGGTTGTGTAAAAGATGAAATAGAAGACCACTGCATTCCCCAATGTGAAAAAACTGCCACCATTACCAATAGTAAAAAAGCAACTTTTTATATTAAAAAACAAAAAGGGTTTTATCATAACATTTACAATCAGGTTAATTACTTAAACACAAATATTATTTCCGAGGTACCAGATACCTTTGCCGGTTTTTTAATAGATTTACGTCCTATAAATACTGATACCCGATTAGAGACAGATAATTCAACTTTAGTAATGCTGTTCGAAAACCTACTGAGCGGAACTGCTAATGCAGCAGCGGAAATTCTGCGGGTGATTCATCCAACGACTAATACCCAATATAGGAAAGGAATTTAGATATGCGAGTATTGATGAAAAGACAACTAAGAAATCACAACAGAGCAAGTTTTAACTTATCCTGAGTACCATGATTTTGTGTTATGTATTTGCCTAAACACCTCTGTAAATGAGTTTGCTATAATGTGTTTCAAATTGCATTTTTTTGGTTATTCGACAAAATTAGTGGAAACTAGTTTTAATTTATTAAAAAGTATCCTCCCCAACCCTCCTTTGGTAAAAGGAGGGAGTAGGGCCGCACTAAATCACAAATATGGCAGCAACGCACAATCAGTGCATTCTCCCTTGCTTGCAGGGGAGATGTCGACAGACAGAGGGGTATAAGGAATAAAATGTTTTTACTTTCCAATAATAATGTCGAATAATCGTTTTTTTTAAAATATAGGGTTGATAAAAATTAAAATACCTACCTTGACTTTAATAAACCATTGCAATTGGACTGATTATTTTGATAATAATTTCTACTTATGATTAAAAAAACTATTCATTACTTGGTTCACGATATCTGGCGGATACCGCTAACGAACTATTCCCGCCGAAAATCGAACCTGATTAATTTATTACGGATTATTATAATATCAGTAAAAGGGTATTCCACCGATAAAATTGAGCTCAGGGCATCGGCACTTACTTTTTTTTCGATGCTTTCAGTAGTCCCCTTGGTGGCTATGGCTTTGGCTATTGCTCAGGGTTTTGGTTTTGAAGAGGTTTTGCATGAGCAGTTAGTTCAAAACCTCAAAGGACAGGAAGTGGTGATAAACTGGATTTTGGAATTCGCCGATCGCTTCCTTGTTACACTTCAGGGTGGGGTTGTGGCCGGTTTTGGAATTGTGATTCTGATATGGACCATAATGAGTGTAATGGGCAGCATTGAAAGTTCGTTCAACGATATTTGGCAAGTGAATAAATCGCGAACCTGGGCCCGCAAATTCAGCGACTATTTTTCAATGATTTTAATTGCGCCGGTTCTTTTATTGCTGGCAAGCAGTCTTAAAGTTTACATTATAGCCAACATAACCGAACTTACCGATAAATTCGCTGTACTTGAATTCTTTGGCCCCATACTTTTCTTTATGCTCAAGGCTATTCCAATTGTACTTATTTGGCTGGTATTTGCCATTATTTATGTGGTTATGCCCAATACAAAAGTTAAATGGTCGAGTGCCATAATGGGGGCGCTTATTGCCGGAACTTTATTCCATATTCTGCAATGGGGCTATATTAAATCGCAGATAGGCCTGAGTAAATACAATGCGGTTTATGGAAGTTTTGCTGCGTTACCATTTTTTCTTTTCTGGCTGCAATATAGTTGGCTCATCGTATTATTCGGAGCCAAACTGTGTTTCTCGTATCAGAATGTGGAGAATTTTGAATACGAAAATGAGATTGAAAACCTGAGTGCCAATAACCGGCAACTGATAGCATTATTGATTGTACGGCAAGTGGTGAAGCGGTTTGAGCAAGGCGAAGTACCCTATACAGCGGCTCAATTGGCCCACGAACTGGGAGCACCGGTGCGTTTGGTCCAGTCCATAGCCTATGAGATGATAGCATGTAAGATTTTTTCGGAAGTAACTACCGATAAGGAAAAACTGGTAGGATACCAACCGGCTATCGACATTCAAAAAATTACCGTTGGATTTGTGTTGCAACGGGTGAGCCAGTCGGGAAGTGAACACATTCCCATTCAGGAAAGCGAAATTACCGAACGCATAAAACAGGTTCAGGAAAACTTAATTATTGCGGTTCAGCAGTCGGAAGGCAATAAACGGTTGGTTGATTTGTAGCCCGTGGAATTGGTTTACGGGCAACTGATTAGGTGAGGATTTAACTTCGCTCAGATTCATAAGTCGGTTGTGGCTCGTAAAAAAGACTGGTGTTACCCGATATGAAAGCATTTCGATTATCCCCAACCGTTCAAACTTCCAATGTTACCTGCAAGCAGAAGAAATACTAATAAACCGGATAAAAGCAAATCCAATAATTACCTTTGAAAAAAAAATGAAGAAAACCCAAATCTGGGTTTATTCATTAGTAACCCATTTTAAAACATTTTATGAAGAGTTTTTCCCCGAATCAAAGATACACAAGCCTTGGTGAGCCTGAACTGGGTATTGGCATTTTAACCGAAACCGGCAAAGGAAAAGTAACGATATATTTTCCCCGATCGAATGAAATGCGGCAGTATGCATTGGAAAGTGCCCCCTTGCGTCGGGTTGTTTTTAAACCGGGCGATACCGTAATAGATACAAAAAAGCAGCCATTGCTTATTAAGCAGGTTGAATTGGAGGGTGGGCTATATATGTATTACGGACAAGATCGGAAACTTTCGGAAGCTGAACTCGGCGATGTGTCGGCAACCCATGGGGTGGACGATAGGCTTTTTATGGGCGATGTTGACTCGCCTCAAGCCTTTGCCTTGCGCCGCGAAACCCTTCAACACGATTATCGACGGAGGTTATCGCCTGTAAATGGGTTTGTGGGTGGAAGAATCGATCTGATTCCTCACCAATTGTACATTGCACATGAGGTAAGTTCGCGGTATGCCCCTCGTGTATTGCTTTCCGATCAGGTGGGTCTGGGTAAAACCATTGAAGCTTGCTTAATCCTGCATCGCCTATTATTGAGTGGGCGGATTTCGAGGGTGCTCATTCTCGTTCCTGAATCGTTAGTGCATCAATGGTTTATTGAAATGCTGCGGCGTTTTAACCTATGGTTCAATATTTTTGACGAAAAACGCTGTGCCTCCCTTGATAAGAATGCACCCGATGGTAACCCCTTTCTCGATAATCAACTGGTAATTTGCAGCATTCAGTTTTTGGCCGGTTCAGCGAAACGAACCCGACAAGCAACAACTGCCAGTTGGGATATGCTTGTGGTTGACGAAGCGCACCATTTGGAATGGTCGGTAAACAAAGTGAGCCCGGAATATGGGGTGGTGGAACTGTTGAGTAAAGTGGCAAAAGGATTGTTGCTGCTTACCGCTACCCCGGAACAATTAGGGGTAGAAAGCCATTTCGCTCGGCTTCGTTTATTAGATCCCAACCGATATGCCAATTACGATGATTTCATAAATGAGCCTTCGGACCATAAAAACATTGCCACCATTGTGGAAAAACTATACTTAGGAAAAAGCTTGCAACCCAGCGATACAAAATTATTGGAATCCTTTTTTCCAAAGGAAAGAATTGTAGCGTTAACAAAAGGAGGCGATTTAGCCACGGATAACCTAATTGAAGATTTATTGGACCAACACGGCCCGGGCCGAGTGTTATTCCGCAATACCCGATCGGCCATGAGCGGTTTCCCAAAGCGAAAGGCACACCTAGTTCCCCTAAACGTAACGAAGGATGAGGCTCTGTGGATTCAACGCCTTACGAATGAGTTTGCCCACGATATGGAACCCGATACTGCAAATAAACAAGAATTTTGGTTTGCCGAAGACCCTCGTGTTCAGTGTCTGTTGGCTACCATGAAGAAAATCCGTCCTGAAAAAGTATTGCTCATCTGCAAAAGCAAAGAAAAGGTGTTGGCTTTGGAAGAAGTTTTAACCATGCGTGCCAACTTGAAAGTAAGCGTTTTTCACGAAGAACTTACCATTGTGCAGCGCGATAGAAATGCGGCATGGTTCTCGGAACCGGATGGGGCTCAAATCCTGCTTTGTTCTGAGATAGGAAGCGAGGGACGGAATTTTCAATTCGCCCATCACCTCATACTATTCGACTTGCCGCTTCATCCCGAATTGTTGGAGCAGCGGATTGGGCGGCTCGACAGGATTGGCCAAACCAAAGATATACACATTCATATCCCTTACCTTGCCCACAGCCCACAGCATTTGCTTGTTAGGTGGTTTCACGAAGGGCTGAATGCCTTTGAAGAAAACCTTGAGGGTGGAAATGAAATTTCGAAACTCTTTCGCGACCGATTGCTAATCCTGTCCAAGTCTCTCTCCTCCGCAGATGCGAGTCCGGAATTGGAAGCATTGATTACTGAAAATTCCATCTTTCAAAAAAAACTTCAGAAAAACCTTACCGACGGACGCGATAAGTTGCTGGAAATGAATTCTTTCCGCCCTAAGATAGCCCATGAACTTGTGGAGCAAATTCAAAAAGAAGACTCCGATAAGAGCCTTGAAATTTATTTTACGAAAGTGTTTAACCATTTTGATGTGGAAATGGAAGATCTGGCTAGCCGTAGCTATTTTTTGCATCCAACTTCCGCAGCTGCCGAGGTGTTTCCTTCCATTCCCAAAGAAGGTATATGCGTTACATTCGATAGAAAACGGGCTCTCAGTAGGGAAGATATTAGTTTCCTCAGTTGGGATCACCCCATGACAACAGGTTCCATTGATATGGTGTTGAGTTCAGGAACAGGGAGCGCCAGCTTTGGAGTGCTACGAGGAACCAATAGCCCCGACCTTCTGCTTGAAATCCTTTTTGTTCTTGAAACATCGAGTAAACAAAGCATTTATGTTGACCGCTTCCTACCCAATACACCGCTACGGGTTGTAGTCGATCATAAGGGCAACGATGTAACAGATGCGTATGCTATTGAAACATTCGACAAAAAATTGATTCCCGGGCAAATCGACGTTTTGTTAGATAATGAAACGTTAGTGGAAACAATTATTCCCAATATGATTTCAGCAGCCACGAAAATAGCTGAAGAGCGGAGTAAAAAAGAAATTGCAAATGGACTGCAACGCATGAACCTCACGCTGAATCATGAAATAGACCGGCTAAAAATATTACAGATAAAAAACAAAAACATCCGGCCGGAAGAAATCCAGATAGCACTTAATGAACAGCTAACACTAACATCGCTCATTAAAGATGCACGAGTAAGGATGGATGCCATTCAACTTATTCGAAAAGAGTAGTTTTGGTTATTCGACAAATTGTGTGGAAACAGATTTAGTATATTATAGAGTTTCCACAGGGAAATTGCTTTTAAAAATTGAAATATAAATTTTCCATTTTCGGCGCATGATTACATCTCAATTTCAATTAATTTTCGCTGCTTGCGCCGATTTTATACCGCAAATTCATAATCCCCGAGTTGAAACTCGGGGCTATTCAAATTAAATCCCTTCGGGATTTTTTAAAAGCGATTTCCCTGAGAGTTTCCACTAATAATATTGAATAACGCATAATTTTTCCAAAAAGGTAATAAGGTTTTCATGAGGTTTAATTCTATTTCTACTAAGGTTAAAACAATAAAAATACTCGTAGTGAGCTTAGCCGAACTAAGGTCTTTAAAACCTTATCCTGTTGGGAAACCTTAGTAGAAAAACTACAACAATCAAACCAACCTTATTACTTTATGTATTTAGTTATCTGTTTTTTATGGTACTTACGTTTTAATTTTCCACTGTTTTGTCGAATAACACACCAAGGTATCGGTCATAGTGCCTTTCAATAAGGAAATGGAAATGTTAAGAAAATGCATTGATGGAAAAGCAATTCATTCAAACATTCTAATTCCAGATTATTATGATTGAGCAAACTTATTTCGGCAGAAATTTTATCTAAGTAAAACACGTAGATAAAATTTAGAAAATCCATTATTTTATGAAAGGCTTAATAAATCTATTTTTAATAAAAAAATAACTTATTAAAAACTAAATTTATGCTAAACACAATTTTTTTGAGTGCTGGTATTCTCGATACCGGTTCAACAGGATTTATGTTGCTTGCAACCAGTTTGGTAATGTTAATGACCCCCGGACTGGCCTTTTTTTATGGGGGTTTGGCTACTAAACGAAACATTCTGGCTATAATGATACAAAGTTTTGTATCCTTGGGTTGGACAACCGTTTTATGGGTCTTTTTTGGCTATTCATTGTGCTTTAGTGGTGGTGATGGGGGAATTATCGGAAATTTTGACAAAGCTTTTTTATCCGGTATTTCAATTGATACGCTTTGGGCCGGAAATGGCAAAATTCCTGAAATAGTATTTATCGCTTATCAAATGATGTTTGCTATCATTACTCCAGCTCTTATTACAGGTGCATTTGTTAACCGCGTTTCTTTTAAAGCCTATTTCCTTTTCTTAACAGCATGGCAAATATTGGTGTATTATCCATTTGTACACATGATATGGGGTGGTGGATTACTTGCTCAGTGGGGTGTATTGGATTTTGCCGGTGGTATTGTAGTTCATGCAACCGCAGGTTTTGCAGCTTTGGCATCGGTTTTATATGTGGGTGCAAGGGTTGATAAAAATTCAACTCCAAACAGTATTCCATTGGTTGCCATTGGTAGTGGGTTATTATGGTTTGGATGGTACGGGTTTAATGCAGGAAGCGAATGTCAGGTTGATAGCGTTACTTCATTGGCATTTTTAAATACCGATATTGCCGCATCATTTGCAACCATGTCGTGGTTAGCCATTGAGTATTTTAGGGACCACAAACCTAAATTTGTTGGGTTACTTACTGGTTCAATAGCAGGATTGGCAACAATTACACCATGCGCAGGTTTTGTACCTCTATGGGCATCGCCAATAATTGGAACTGCTGCCGGGCTAACCTGTTATTTTGCCGTTCAGTTTAAAAATAAAATGAAATGGGACGATGCTCTTGATGTTTGGGGTGTTCACGGAATAGGTGGCGTTTTTGGAACTGTTTTATTGGGCGTATTTGCCTCCAAAGCAATAAATAGTGCGGGCGCCGATGGGCTTATTTATGGTGGTGGTGCTTTTTTCTTTAAAGAAATTGCTGCAGTAGCAATTGCATCTATTTATGCTTTCTTTTTTACTTACTTAATGTTGATTATTATCAATAAAATTACCCCTGTAAAAGTATCGCAGGAAGAAGAAAAACAAGGTCTTGACCATTCTTTGCATGGCGAACATGCTTATGACGATGGTGTTGTTTAAAAAGTGATTAAAAAAATGGAATGACTGGTACTAATATTACCAGTCATTTTTTTTATGCTAATTGGTTAAATAAAATACAACTACTTTTGCAAAAACCTAAAGTGAGCGATGTTCAATAAATCCATTATCAGAAAATTCATGCTTCTCTATCTGTTAGTAGGAATTTTATCGCTTTCTATTATTGGATTATATGCTTATTATAAAGCCAAGAAAGCACTCATTTCAAGGGCAACCGAACAACTTAATTCTGTTAGAACTTTTAAAAAAACTCAAATTGAAAACTTTTTTCAAGAGAATAGAAAACTAATGTTTGCTTTTTCTGAAAATAGAGATTTATTCAATAGCATTCTAAAATCAGAACAGGATAATGAATTGTTAACTATGAATATAAAAAAAACGATTATCGATTTTTTTGATATTCAACAAGTAATTAGTTTAAAGGTTGATACTTTAACCAATTTAATATATTTCACAAAAGATAGTCTGATTAATGATTTTTCTATCAAAAAGTTTGAGCATCAGCTATTAAAAAATGCAAAATCTGAAAACATAAAATACATAGAAGTTACAAGTGACAGTATTTCATCAAAACTTTTTATTACTCGAATGATTGCCGATAGTGCATCAAATACAAAACTAATTTTTGTTCTTGACATACCATCCGATGAAATAGACCAAATGATGCTTGATACCAATTATACCAATGGGTTGGGCAAATCGGGGGAGATTTATTTGGTGGGCGACGATTATAATCTGAAAAGCAAATCGCGTTTTTACTCAAAATTGGCTCAACCCATAAAATCGGAGACACAAAGTGTAATAAATGCATTAAATGTTGGAAGTGGAAGCGCTGTTTTTAATGACTATAGAAATATCCGTTGTTTATGCTCATTTGACCGATTAGCCATTGATGGTTTGAATTGGGCAATTGTAGCCGAAATTGATTACGCCGAAGCAATAATACCCATTACTGACCTCCGAAACGATTTGATTTTTGTTTCAATAATAATATTGATACTTATTTTTTCAATTGGACAGGTTATTACAACGGATATTATTGTACCCATTGTTAAACTGAAGAATTCGGCAATTAAAATAGGAACCGGAAATTTCGAGGAAAAAGTTGATATTCAGTCCGAAAACGAATTTGGAGTATTAGCTTCGACCTTTAACCAGATGATTGAAAGCATTAAAAAAAACACATCTGAACTTATCGATGAGCGAACAGCAAGAATTTCGGCATTGTATGACGGACAGGAATTTGAACGACACCGCATTTCGCGTGAATTGCATGATGGACTTGCCCAGCAACTAATAGCCATTAAAATGGCATTAGAAAATATTACTTTTAAAAAGGAATTTTTTAATGATTTTAAAATCAATGAACTAAAATCTCAAATAAATAGTTCAATCGACGAATTACGCAAAATTTCACACGATTTAGCCCCTGCCGGATTAATGGAATTTACTATTGAAATTGCACTGGAGAATCTGTGTATCCAAACACAAAACAATACATCCATAAATATTGATTTTTCAGCTTATGGTGATTTTTCCAATCTAAATCAACAGTATAAAATTTATTTATACCGCATAGTGCAGGAAGCCTTAAATAATACTATAAAACATGCCGAAGCCACTCAAATACAAATACATTTAAGCGAAACAAATACATACCTGCTCCTAATAATTGAAGATAATGGAAAAGGATTCGATTTTGACAGTAAAAATCTTGGACTGGGTAAAGGTTTGTTTAATATGCGCGAGCGAAGTATCTTGCTTAATGGTTCTTTTGATATAGAAACATTTCCAAACAAAGGTACCACTATTAGAGTGAAGGTAAATAAATTGAAGTAATCATGAAAAAAATTAAAATTCTATTAGTTGACGATCACCAAATTATACTTGAAGGTGTGAAAACAATGATTAGTGATGAAGAGGATATTGATTTTGTTGGTTGTGCCTCAGATGGTAAAAAAGCATTGGAGATGATTAAATGCTATTTGCCCGATATTGTTATCAGCGATATTTCGATGCCTGATATGACAGGAATTGAGCTAACTGCTAAAATAGTTGAAATGAATATCCAGACAAGAGTTCTGATTTTATCGATGTACACAACCGATGATTATATTTATAATGCAATAAAAGCAGGAGCCAAAGGAATTTTACCCAAACAGGATGCTAACAAGGAAATGTTATTGGAAGCAATACGCTTAATAAATTCTGGAGAAGAATATTATGCTCCAAACATTTCTAAAAACCTGATGAAAAATCATTTATCCAGTTTTAAAAAAGGAACGAATGCTGACAGTACCAAAAAATATTCTCTAACCCATCGCGAGAGAGAAATTCTAAAATTGTATGTTGAAGGTTATTCAAATCAGGAAGTGGCTGATAAATTGAACATAAGTATCAGGACAGTTGAAACCCACAAGAATAATATCATGCAAAAATTTGAGTTTAAAAGTACTGTGGAGATGGTCAAATTTGCATTGAAAAATAATTGGATAACGTTATAAACATGACTCTCTACCACTGGTTTTGGTTGGTTTCAATAATGGTGAGTGTGCTGTATGCCGCACTTATTCTTTATTTATGGATGGGTTGGAACCGAACTAAACCGTTTCAAGCTCAACCAAAAACCCATCACACCAAAGTATCGGTGGTAGTGCCTTTCCATAACGAAGTTGATTCGCTCAAACAATGTATTGATGGGTTGATGAACCAACAAATTCAAACTACTTTTTTTGAGATTATTTTGGTTGACGACCATTCCACCGATGGTTCGTCGGAATTGGCAAGCCAGATAGTATCCGATTCCCCAGTAATAAAGTATGTACAAAATAGTACAAAAGGTAAAAAGGCCGCTTTGGAAACGGGAATCTCAAACACACAAGGCGAATTTATTGTAACCACCGATGCCGATTGCGTTTACCCTCTCAACTGGCTGTCCACATTGGTTGATTATTACGAAACTCACCATCCCAACCTGATAATTGGACCTATGGAACTGAAAACAGGGAACTCTTTCTTTCAAAAGTTTCAGGCATTGGAGTACTTGAGTTTAATGGGTTCAACGGCTGGAGCAGCAGGAATGGGCCGTGCGGTTATGTGTAACGGTGCCAATCTGGCGTTTAAGAAAGAGGTATATGAGCAATTTCCCAATCCTTTTAAAAGGGAATATGCCTCAGGCGACGATGTGTTTTTGCTGCACCAATTTAAAGAACTCAATGCCATAAAGGTACATTACCTAAAATCGGACGAAGCGGTGGTTTTAACTTCGGGAATTAACGGCTTCAGGGAGTATTTAAATCAACGGTTCCGCTGGACCTCCAAAGCTCCCGGTTACAAGGATACCGACACAATTGTCACTGCTGCCCTGGTTTTTGGAATTTCAGCACTGCTTACTGCGGGAATGGTGTTGAGTCCCTTTTTCCATTCCATTTTAATACCACTGTGTATTATGTACGGAATAAAAACCATCGTCGATTTTTGTTTTTTTTATCGGGTTGCCCCATTTTTTGGAAAGAAAAACCTGCTGGGGTATGTACCGTTTTTTGAAGTGTTATATGCCATCTATGTCACTGTTTCCGGGTTATCGGTATTTTTTACAGGCAGGTTGCGGAAAAATTAAGCCGTCTTCCTATACCGCCAAGTAGCCAATCCTAAAATTATTACCGCATAAATACTCAACGAAACAAACTCAGGTATCAGATTTGCAAAGCCGGAACCTTTGAGCATCACCATCCGGATTACCCGCATAAAGTACGATAGTGGGTTTATGATGTTGAATTTCTGTACCCAAACAGGCATGCTTTCGGTAGGGGTAAATATGCCGCTTAATAGGATAAATACAATAACGGCAAAAAAGCCGATAAACATCATCTGTTGTTGGGTTTCGGCCATGGTACTTATAAAAAGTCCAATGCCAAGCACTACCAACAGGTAAACAAAAGTAAATGCCAACAATACCCAAATACTGCCCACCAAAGGTACCCCAAATGCCAGGTTGCCAATGGTGGTGGCCAATATCAGTTCAAACAGCCCGATGATGAGGAACGGGAGCAGTTTGCCAACAATAAAATGGTATTTCTTCATGGGGGTTACATTCAATTGTTCGCTGGTTCCAATCTCCTTCTCGCGTACCAGGTTCAAACCGGAGATAAACATCCCAATCATGGTAATCAGGATGACCATGATTCCGGGAAACATATACCATTTGTAATTCAACTCGGGATTGTACCAAAAACGGGCTTCGGTATGAATGGTTTTAATGGGGGAAGGAAGGATGTTCCCAGCCCACTCGGCAACAATATCTTTATTAAAGTCGGCAATTACATTGGCCGCATAGGTAAAAGTAAGGGTTGCTACATTGGCGTTAATGGCATTGGGAATCAGTTGAATGGTGGTCTTTTTTTCCCGTATCAGTTCGTTGCTAAAATCAACCGGAATGTACACAATCATATCGGCACGGCCTTTATCTAATTCCAATTTTGCATCCTCGAAAGAATGAGTGCTACCGGTAACTTTAAAAAACGACGAACCCTCCAATTGATGTACCAACCGCTGTGAGGAATTGCTCATGTCTTGATCTACAATGCAAAGTTTTGCATTTTTTATTTCAAATGTGGTGGCATGAACCAATATGAGCAACTGAATAATGGGCATCACAAAAATGATGGGCAAAATGGTTTTATTGCGCCGTATCTGGCGGAACTCTTTTTGAAGCAGGAATATAATTGTTTTCATTAAATTCAATTAATAATTAGTAATGTGCAATTAGCAATTTACAATTGGCAATTAGTAATTATTAATTGCCAATTGTAAATTGTTAATTATTCGAGCCTTATTTTAAACTTCTTAATACTGATGGCAATAAAAATGAATGTCATAACAACCAGAATGAGGGTCTCTTTCCAGATATATGTGAAGCCAACTCCTTTAATCATCACATTTTTAAGTATTTCGATAAACCAGCGTGGTGGCATTATGGCACTGAAATAATAGAGAATTTTGGGCATGTTTTCAACCGGGAAAATAAAACCCGAAAGCAACATGCTGGGCATCATTAAACCTACCATGGAAATAAGCATGGCCTGTTGCATGGTTTTGCTCAAGGTTGAAATTAAAATACCCAACGAAAGCGACAAAAGAATGAAAAGGGTACATTCAGCAACCAGCAACAGTAAGCTTCCCTGAATGGGCAATCCAAAAACATAGTAGGCCAAAAACAGGATGGTGGCTACATTCACCAAGGAAAGGATTAAATATGGGGTCACTTTTCCCAGAATTATCTGGATGGGACGCAATGGCGATCCGAGCAGTACTTCCATGGTTCCTAGCTCTTTTTCACGCGTAATGGTAATAGAAGTCATTAAAGCGGAAATCAATATCAATATGAGCGCCATGGTTCCAGGCACAAACATGAACACACTCTTCAGGTTGGGATTGTAAAACATGCGCACCGTTGGAATGATGGACATATTTTGTGAACCAAACTGGTTTTCCTTCATCACAAAATCGGTTAGGATGCCTTGGGTATAGCCATTGAGCATGTTGGCGGTGTTGGGTTGCGAGGCATCGAATATAAGCTGGATTTCCGCCTTTCCTTCCTTTTCGAAATTGGCACCGAAATTTGATTCAAAAATGATAATCTCACGAACCTTGCCCTGTTTAAATATGGCGTCAATTTCAGTGTCCGATACCAGGTTCTTTTCCAGGATAAAATACCCCGACGATAACAGTTTATTTGTAATACGCTGAGTGGTGGCATCTTTCGATTTGTCGAGGATGGCAATGCGGGCATCTTTCAAATCGGTATTGATGGCAAACCCAAAAATAAGGATTTCAGCCACCGGTATCCCAAAAATGATGATCAAGCTCCGTACATCGCGGAATATGTGGTGAAACTCTTTTTTTACAAAACTTAGGAATCGCTTCATTCAATTGACAATTAATAATTAACAATTAGTAATTCGGGGTATTGATTTATTTTTCGTTTGAAGTTCTCATGATGCTAAAAAGAATTTTCAGAATTTCTTCACAATCTGTAATTAAGGATTGGAATTCCGATTCGGATATGTACTCGGTTTCTTTCAATAATCGTAACCAATAATTGGTTTCACGTGCTTCTTTATATGCAATTCCCAACTTTGCAGTAAAATCTTTCTTTGAGTAGCCGCCAATTGCCTCTTCAGTATTGGCACCAATTGAGGTTCCTGCTTTGAGAATTTGTTTTGAAAGAACAAACTCTTTCTTTTCTTCAACTAAATATTTGTAAAGCTTAATGATTCTGACCGCAAATTGAAAAGTCTTCAATTGGATAACATTTTCTTTCACAGTACAAATTTTAATTGTTCATAACTCATTTTATATTGACACTTACTAATCATTTACTCATTGCTAATTGAACATTGATAATTGATAATTGCACATTGTCAATTATTAATTGTCATTTGAAAATCCGGCCTTGCCACTTTAATAAAAACCTCGTTCATGTTGGCTGCTTGGTATTTTTCCTTCAATTTTCCCGGGGTGTCCAGGGCATCAATCCGGCCGTCGACCATAATGGTAACGCGGTCGCAATATTCTGCTTCATCCATATAGTGGGTGGTAACAAACACCGTAATTCCGTCGTGTGCAGCCTGATAAATCAAATCCCAAAATTGGCGGCGGGTAATGGGGTCAACCCCTCCAGTGGGTTCATCTAAAAACACAATTCGGGGCTTGTGGAACATGGCCACCGAAAAAGCCAGTTTCTGTTTCCAGCCCAACGGAAGATCGGCAATAAGCGTTTTTCGCGATGCCTCCATATTTAACTTGGAAAGCAATTCCTCCACCCGCAACTTTATCTGTTTGCGGGGCATTCCATAAATGCCGCCGTATAATTCCATGTTTTCAACAATGTTCAAATCATCATAAAGCGAGAATTTCTGGCTCATGTAGCCAATGTTTTTTTTGATAAGTTCGGTTTGTTTATAAATGTCGTATCCGGCCACGGTAAGTTCGCCCGATGTGGGGTGCGACAATCCGCAAAGAATGCGCATGGCCGTGGTTTTACCGGCACCGTTGGCCCCTAAAAACCCAAATATTTCACCCTTGTACACATCGAAGTTGAGGTTATTGTTGGCCACAAAATTGCCAAACTTTTTCACCAGGTTCCGCACCCTTATTTCAATTTCAGTTTTCATTTCAAATTGCTAATTGCCCATTGTTAATTATTAATTGTTAATTGATGTATTCATTAACTCCATAAAACAGTCTTCAATAGATGCGCCTATTTCTTCGCTATAAACCCCTTGGTTTCCTTTTGATTCCAGATACGAAATAATCTCATTAATTTCCGGTTCATTTTCTTTAGTGGTTACATGTACAAATTCGCCAAAGGGGTAAACGGTAGCCGTTTTTGGGTGGCTGCGCAAATCGTTAATCAATTGGAATTTATTGTTAGCGTTGATAGCCCAAAGCTTTTTCGGAAAACCGTTTGTTATGTTTTGCGGGGTATCAACGGTAAGAATTTGTCCGTTTTGAATCAGGCCTACCCGATCGCAAAGGCTGGCTTCGTCCATGTAAGGAGTACTTACCAAAATGGTGATGCCTTTTTGCTGCAAACGCTTCAGCATTTGCCAGAACTCCATGCGCGAAACGGCATCTACGCCGGTGGTGGGTTCATCCAATATCAGTATTTTTGGTTTGTGAATCAAGGCACATGAAAGGGCCAGTTTCTGCTTCATACCGCCCGAAAGCCTTCCGGCCAACCGTTTTTTGAAAGGTTCAATCTGTTTGTAAATGTCGGCAATCAAATCGTAGTTTTCTTCAATAGTGGTATCAAATACCGTAGCAAAAAAATTCAGGTTCTCTTCAACACTCAAATCTTGGTATAAACTGAACCGGCCGGGCATGTAACCAATCATTTCCCTTATTTTTTTGTAATCCAAAATCGGGTCCAGCCCATTAAGCAAAACCTTTCCCGAATCGGCAATCAACAGGGTGGTTAAAATGCGGAACAGGGTGGTTTTTCCCGCTCCATCGGGGCCAATCAATCCAAACAATTCGTTGGCGTTTACCTCCAACGAAATGGATTTGAGGGCATCCACAGCTTTGTATCTTTTCGAAAGGTTTTGAATGGAAATCATTTTATTCTTTGAATTTTATGGTAATATATTGTTTATCATCAGTCCAAACGGTTCTCGAAATCAAACATCCCAAAAAACAACCAAAATTTAATTTCTACATTCCGTCGCAAACTCCATTTGCTTTTATTCTTAATAAACTGCTTGCGACGATTCGATGTTGCGATTTCATACCCAGGGCTGAAGCCCTGGGCTATTCAAATTTAACCCCATTCGGGGTTAATTCTTTTAAAAGATAGCTCCTTTTTTAAGAAAATTATTTAGTAAGTCCAAATTTTAAAATTCCACTTCGCCCGGCATCCCAATTTTGATAGTTCCGTTGTTGGGAACTTCAATTTTAACTGCATACACCATATTAACCCGTTCCTCCTTGGTTTGGATAATTTTGGGCGTAAACTCTGCCTGCGACGAAATCCAAGTAACTGTGCCTTCAAAGTCAATAAATTCCTTTTTCCCTTTATCGATGCGCACTTTGCACGTTTTGCCTTTAATAACTTGATGCAATTGCCCTCCGGATACATAGGCACGCAAGGTGATTTTATCGAGGTTGGCAATTTTGTAAAGAGGCTTTCCTGTGGCGGTCATCTCACCGGGTTCCGCAAATTTTTCAAGAACGGTGCCTTTGGTAGGGTTTTCGATGCGGCATTTTTTCAATTGCTCGTCCAACAGCATTTTTTTTGAAGCAATTACGGGCAGTTCTTTCGATGCCGCAATCCTCTGTGTCAGGTTGGCTTCCACTTGTTTTTCAATCAATTTAAGGGCACCGTTAATATCGTCAATCTGTTTTTGGGTGGCAGCCCCGGTACCAAGTAGGTTGTCCATCCTCGATTTGTCAATCAGCAGGTTTTCTTTTTGCTGGTTGAGGATGTCGAGTTGCGCATCAATGCTTTTCATGTTGGCTTCCACTTTGGCAATCTGTGCACTTATCTCTTCCAATTGGATGGCGGGAATAATGGTATCTACCAAGCCAATCAACTGTCCTTGTTCTATTTGGGAACCTTCCTCAAGGTTGAACCAGAGGATACGGCCGCTCATTTCCGATGACACCAGCGTTTCATCGGCTTCAAAGTTTCCAAATGCATCGGCTTTTTGAATATTGTTGTTACAACTAACTAAGCTGATGGCTGCAATAATGAATAGTAAGTTTCTCATTTTTTTCGGTATTAACGTTTTTATATATTCTTGCTTCTGGTTGCTGGTTGTTGGTTACTTGTTGCTGGTTACTTGTCTGGTTTCTGGTTTCTGGTAGCTTGTTACTGTTTTCTGGATACTGTTTTCTGGATACTGGTTGCTGGTTATATGTTTCTTAACTCTAATTTCTATCTTCTAATTGTTCCATATTGCGGTGCATGTTAAATTGCCATTTCATTTCAACTTACTTGGATGCACCGCTTATTACTTGTGCCACTTTACCAAGGGCGTTGCCCTTGGCTTTGTTCTTCCGCCCCTTCGGAGCTTCCCAACTTCCGACTTCTGACTTCTGACTTCGGTATTCTAACTTCCTACCTCTAAAACAAAGTCGCCCCTTTAATCATACGCTCGTCGATTTGTGATTGTATCAGTTGAATCTGCCGCGATTCCAAATTAATTCGGGCTTGCTTTTCGGCATTTAAATCGCGCAGGTAATCAGCCGATGTTTTGGTACCGTTTTTCATTTGCTCAGCCGACCGGTTGCTAATTCTTGATTGGAGTTCAATAATGGCCTTATCTTTTACAATAAGTTGTTCCAGCTTTTGCTCACGCAGTTCAGCTTCGCTTAATGATATGGTCAGGTTTTTGTCGAACGCCTTCCTGTTATCTTCAATAAGGAGTTTTTGCACCGATAGTTGCTGCTTTTCCCTTTGGGTTTGCTTCCAATCCCATATATTCCATTGAAATTGAGCACCAACCATGTAAAATCCATGAATTTCATCGTTAAAATAATTATAACCGGGCTTACCATAACCCCCATTTACAAAGGCTGCCAGCGTGGGCATGCGTTTTTTCTGTGTTAAATCGATGGTAGCATCCAACAGTTGCGATTGATTCTGAAAAAGTTTATGCTCAGGTCTGAAAATAGAAGCATTATTATCGGTTCCAATTTGAGGAGGCATAAGTTCACTATTTTCATCAATGGTAAAGCACGACAGTATTTCCAATGCCTTCAGAACTTGAGTTTTTGCCGATTTGATTTCAATTATTTGCTGCTCAAGCCGTAACATTTCAGCACTTAAATTATCTAATTCCGATTCTAATACCATGCCCTGATTGACGGCTGCAATCATCATCTTTCGTTGTTCAATGATGGTTTCATGGGTGAGTTGCAAAATCCCTTCGTTTTCTTGCAGAAGCAAACAGTTGAAATAAAGCTGGTTAATTTGTTCTTTTAAACCATAAATATCCACTTCAACTTTTTGGATGTTTACAAGGGAACTTTGTTCGTTTACTTTTTGGGCCGCTTTAATATTTCCTCCATCGTAAATAAGTTGGTTAATTTCAATATTAGCCGAGTATTGTTCTTTTGGCATTGCCGGAAGATTCATATTTGGGATATTGATTTTGAACTCCACTACCTCCGACTGATAGGTTGCTTTAGCCTTTAAGTTCAATGTGGGCAGGTATTTTGATGCCAAATTATCTTGCTTAAGTTGGTTTATTTGTTCAAACTTCGCTTTTTGATCGGCAACCGGAAACTTTACCTCAGCACTGTCGTGACACATTTTCAAACTAACCGCATTTTGTGAATAAACAGTTGAACTAAGGCCTATAAGTAGTGCTAGCAAGGTAAATCCGATAAGATGAAAAAAGTGGTGAACAATTCGGCTTATGACTTTTGGTAAGTAACAAATTGCCATTGTACTTGCCATTAAAATGTGTCTAATTAAGGATTCCATATCAATATTTGTTACTTGTTACTTGTTTCTTGTTACTGGGTTACAGGGTTTTGGATTCTAAACTCTATCTTCTAATTTCTAATTTCCAACTTCCTTCATTCAACTGTTCCATATTGCGGTGCATGTTACGTTGCCATTCCATTGCAACTTAGGTGGATGCACCGCATTCTACGTTTATCTATTATCTCGGGGCTCCCGATAGCTATCGGGACCGAGCTTTATTCTTGCGCCCCTATATTTGGGGCTTCCCCGACTTCCGACTTCCGACTTCCAACTTCTATCTTCCATCTTCTGACTTCTAACTTCTGTCTTCCAACTTCCAACTTCTAACTTCTAACTTCTAATTTCTAAACTCTAGTTTCTAACTTCTTATACCCTTCCAATGCAAACATTACAAATTCCACAATGCTTTTTTTCCGCGATAAAATATAATCCTTATAGGCTTTTTTATCGCCGTTAAAAACAATGCGCTCTAAAATGGGTCGTCCGGCAATTGGGAAAATCACCATCGATAAGGTGTTAATTACAAAATCACGGGGGTCAATATTGTATCCTTCAGCTTTCAATTGGTTTTCCAATGGAGCAAAGAATTTTTGAGGTTCAATTTTGGCTGCTGCAAAACCTTCAAAAATGGCTTCGGGGTTTCGGGTTACTTCGTTTAAAATGAAATTGGGTAAAAACGGGTTTTTTAGCAAAATATCGATATACAAATCAACAAAACCTTTTACTTTGTTTTCAATACTAACCCCTTCTTGCATTAAACTGCCAAGTCTGTCGCCGATTCGAAGAATAAGCTTCAAAAATATAAATGCAAACAATTTTTCCTTGGTTCGGAAATAGTAATGCAAAAGCGATTTGTTGATACCTGCCTTGTCGGCAATTTCTTGCATTCGTGCACCGTCCATGCCTTTTTCAATAAACACTTCGCGTGCGGCTTCGGCAATTTTTTCTTCAGTAAGTATTTCTTTTTCAGTCATAATTTATCACTTGGTTTAATCAAACAGTTTAACCATTTGGTCAACAAAAATAAAACTAATTTTTTATTATCCAAACATTTCAACCAAAAAGTTTGACCAAATGGTTAAAAAAAATTTTAGTTGAATTACCTGCAAACGATTCCTACCTGCAACGACATTTATTAATTGCTGGTTATCAGTATATTTAACTTGGGAAAAGCAAGTAATTTACATTCACTATAAAATTAATAATGAAACATTGAGGGTTTGGAATTAGATTAACTTAGTTAATCGGTTATTTTTACTGGATTATTTTTAAAATACTTGGCGGGTTTTTTATAGTGAAATATAACTATGGGTGAAGTAACGAACAACGATGCAATGAGGGATGTAAATACAAAAACCCGTAATATTTCAGAAAACGAATTCAAACTGATAAGCTCCATTGGCAGCGAAATTATTTCAACCCTCGAAGTAAAAGAGGTTATTCAAAGAATTTATTCAAACGTAAATATATTGCTCGATGCCCGCATTTTTGCCATTGGCATTTACAATGAAACGGAACCATCAATGGATATTTGGGGGATTAAAGCCGATGGCGAGGTTGATTTAATAAATAAAAACCTGATTTTGGACGAACGCTATTGGATTACTCATTGTTTTAAGGAGCAAAAGGAAATTTTTATAAACGATTATTCTTCGGATGCGTATTCCCGCGGATTTCCGGCCAATATTTATTCCAACGAAATGGGGGTGCGTAAATCGTTTATTTATTTGCCACTTACCATAAACAAAAAGCGGTTGGGAGTATTAACAGTACAGTCGTTAAACTCAAATGCCTACGATAATACCCATTTTGAAATAATTAAAAATCTGGCCTCCTTTATTTCTGCGGCTATTCAAAATGCATCCAATTATCAAAAAATATTGGCACAGAACATTGAAATTGTCCAAAATTCCGAAAAATTGGAACAGTCGCGCAATTCACTGGAATCGCTGGTTGAGCAAAGAACTCGTGTGGTTGAAGAGCAAAATAGGAAATTGGAGCTTATCAATCATGAGCTTGTGATGCTTTCCATTGTGGCCAAGGAAACCGAAAATGCCATTATGATAATGGATGCAGTGGGTAACGTATTATGGATTAATGAGTACTTCACCAAAATATATCGATACACATTCGATGAATTTATAAAAATACGCGGAAAAAACATAATTGAAACCAGCTTCAATCCTGATATTGAAAAGGTAATAAACAAGTGCATCATTAAGAAAAAGGCCGTTGTATATGAAGCCCTGAATGTTAAATTCGATGGGACCGACATTTGGACACAGACCACGCTCACCCCTGTTTTCGACAACGACGGTAACATTGCCCATTTGGTTACCATTGACACTGATATTACAAAGCGGAAGTTAGCTGAGGAAGAGGTGAAAAAACAAAAGGAGCGCATTGAAATGCAAGCCAACATACTCCAGGAAGCCAATGATAAACTGGAACGACTTTCCATTGTGGCCAGGCAGACTGAAAATGCCATCATGATAATGGATGCCGTGGGTAATGTTTTATGGATTAACGAATATTTTACTAAAATTTACGAGTATTCACTGGAACAATTCAATTCAGTGAGAGGCAAAAATATTTTGGAAACGAGCTTCAATCCCGATATTGAAAACACGCTGAAAAAATGCCTTGAAACCAAAGAGGCCGTTACCTACGAAGCTTTGAATGTGACCATATCGGGCCGCAAAATTTGGACCCAAACCACGTTAACCCCAATTTTGGATAACAACCAAAACATTGAACATTTGGTAACCATTGATACCGACATTACCAAACGTAAAAACATAGAAGCCAAAGTAATAGCCCAAAACAAAAACATAACAGATAGCATTAAATATGCCAGTAGAATCCAGAAAGCCGTAATGCCCAATATTGAAATGCTTAAATCGGTTTTTAAAGATTATTTTGTTTTTAACAAACCCAAAAACATTGTAAGTGGCGATTTTTATTGGGCAAAGAAATACAAAAGAGGTAATAACGAGATTACCGTATTGGCAGTTGCCGATTGCACAGGACACGGCGTGCCCGGTGCATTTTTAAGTATGTTGGGCATTTCATTGCTTACCGATATTGTATCAAATTGCATTAAAGATAATGTGTCAAATTGTGTTAATGATAACGCATCCATATTTCCAAATGTAATATTGGAAGAATTGCGGATAAGAATTAAACTAACCTTGAATCAAAAAGGGAACGAAAATGAAACCCGCGACGGAATGGATCTGGCCATTTGTGTAATTGATAGCAATGAAAGGAAAATCTATTTTTCGGGAGCAAATAATTCATTGTACCACATTCCTGTTAGCGCTGAAAATGGCAATGCGATTGACGTTTATAAGGGTACCAAAAACCCAATTGGCTTACATCTTAAAGAAAAGCCCTTTGAATTGATGGAGATAGCGTATCAGGAAAATGACCTGATTTATTTATTTACCGATGGCATACTGGACCAATTTGGAGGCCCAGAAAAACATAAATTAATGGCCAAGAATTTCAAAAAAATTCTTTTGGAGAATTCTTCCAAAAGAATGTGTGAACAAAGGGCATCCATTGGCAAAGCAATAAATTTATGGAAAGGCGATCTGGAACAGATTGATGATATGTTGGTTGTGGGGGTAAAGCTTTAATGGATTAACAGTTTTTTGATTCCTAATTTGTAAGCAATTTCCTAATTGCGAACTCAGTTCATTCATTTTTCAATATAAATCGCATTTAAATAATCTAAACTATTTTTTGATCAATCCAAACTGTTATTATTCCCAAATTGGAACACCACTAAATCGGAACAAAGGGTTATATTCCATAAACCACAATTTTATTTTTGGTTTAATGCTTTATTGATAGCATCAACAACAAGTGGAGCCATTAACAAATACCCGGTTTTATTCGGATGAACGCCATCTTCGGAGTATTCCTTTTTTAAACCAAGTTGATCATCAACCATGGGTGAATAATAATCGATGTAAATCAGGTTGTTTTTAATGGCATAATTTTTAACCCAAACATTAAGCGATGCAATCTTTTCTGCAGGTTTGGTTCCGGGGTTCCACCAAATTTATATGATGCAGGTGAAACTATCATATCAGAGATGACCAATTCACTGACACCCGACCATTAGCATTGTTAATTATGATTAAAGCCGTTCTTAATTTTGCTTATTTATTTTCAAGAAAATTGTTTTTCCGGTACTTTATTGGGGTAGTACCTTTAATTTGCTTAAAAAGCCGGGTAAGGTTCTTACTTTCACTAAATCCTGTTTCCAGTGCTATTTCAGCTATTGATTTATCAGTATCCAACAATCTATTTGTAACTTTTTGGATTCTTAAATTGCAGATATATTTATAAACTGCGGAACCGGTCACTTTGAAAAAACGATTTTCCAATGCTCTTCTCGATAGGGGGATTTGTTTGAGAACATCATCCACGTTTATGTTTTTATCAATATTTAAGTGAATGAATTTCAAGGCTGTGGATATTTGCTTATCAGTAGTTGCAGTAATGTCAGTGGATTGCCGGGTTATTACATGAGTTGGCCTAACAATAACATTGTAACTATTTAATTGGTTATTATCAATCATCAAGTTCATTAATTTGGCAGTTTCATAACCGCCCTGTTCCATGTTTAAAGCAATGCTCGATAATGGAGGGTCCGATAAATTGCAGGTAAGTTCATCATTATCTACCCCTAACACGGCTACTTCTTCGGGTATCTGGATTTTTGCAAGTTTACAAGCTTCGGTAATATGGCTAGCCCGTTCATCATCGCAGGCCATAACGGCAATGGGTTTAGGCAACGAAATGAGCCATCGGCTTAATGCCGATGGTTTATAGTGCCAAAGCTCCCTCGATGGAGTTTCTTCATGCTCAAAATAATGTACCTGATAACCATGCTGGCTCACATATTGCTCAAACCCTTCCGCCCTTTCGCGCGACCATACAATATTTTTGAACCCATAGAATGCAAAATTTTTGAATCCCTTATTTAGGAAATATCCAGCACCCATCTGCCCAGCTTCAATGTAACCACCGGTAATAATGGGGATATCACTAAAGCGTTCTTTGAAATCCTCAGCAATGAGGGGAATACGTGCGTCAATTATTTTTTTAATATCCGATGAGTTGTAAAGTTGGGCGATAATACCGTCGGCTTCCCATTCTTTTGCAAATTCTACCACTTTTTCCATACCAAGGGTTTCGCGGTAATACAAAGGCATCCGGCAAAACAGACAAGGGCCGTGTTCTTTCGAATACTTGGTAATACCCGTGAGTAGGCTTTTCCCGTATTCTTCTGAGATATCAAATAGCAGAATGATTTTGCGCATACGGTAAGTAAATAAATTGAGTTCTCAGCAAATATAGCTATTAGTTTTGGGCGTTATGGTAAAGTGCCGCTGCTCCAAGGATAGCAGAGTCATCAATGGTTGAAAAAAGCACCCTGAAATTCTGCAATGAATTCGGGAAAGGAAACTTGTTGATTTCTTCGCGCATAGCTTTTTCATAAAGAATGCCTGATTTGGCGATTGCACCTCCCAAAATAACCATTTCAGGATCCACAGCAAACATTACCGTTTTAATTGCGTTGCCAACATGTTTCCCAAATTCATGGTAGGCTTTTATTGCTATCGAATCATTTTGAAATGCTTTTTGGGCTAACTCTTCTCCAGAACTTTTATAGAAAGTTCTAAAGAATTTTCCGCTGCAGTAATCTTCGTAAACACTATCCAGATAGGGTATATTTCCGAACTCGCCCGATCCGCAATTGGCATCGTTTAAAAGTTTACCGTTGTTAATTATTCCGGCTCCAAGCCCGGTTCCCATGGTAATACCCAGAAAGTTATCTGAAGAGCGGCCGTGACCAAAAAGCCGTTCGCCAACGGCAAAACAGTTGCTGTCGTTATTTAAAAATACAGGTACGTTAAATTGCTTTTCGAGAATACTTTTTAAATGTACTGTTTTCCATGCTGGGATATTCTGGATAAAATATAAAATTCCACGTTCGCGATCTACCAAACCCGGTACTCCTAAGCCTATACCTTTGGTTTCAGGAGTAATCACTTGCTCAATTGTTTGTATCAATGTATCGGTTACTTCATGGCCATTATCAATACCCATGGGAACGCAATTTTTGCCTGTTTTAACAATAGCGGAGTTTACAACCAACCCTGCACGGATGTTTGTACCACCAAGGTCAACACCAACTACTATTTCTTTCGGAGAATCATTCATAATAATTATTTTAAGCTTTTTGTTTTCTAAGTTTTATGGTTTTGTTATTGATTATAGGCTTTGCCCAAAAACTTATGCTGAGGATATAGCCCAGTGTTAAATAAATTAGCGACATGCTAAAGCGCAAGCCAATATAATCGCTTAGCGCCCCAATAAGCCATGGAATAACCGCACCACCTATTATAGCGGTACATAAAAGGCCTGAAAATGCTCCATGATGGCTTTCAAGGGAATTAAGTGCCAGTGAAAAAATCACCGACCACATTACTGAAAGGAAAAATCCACATAACGGGAATGCAATTATTGAATAGGCTGATGGGCCAAAAAGTCCGAATGTAAGGCTAACAATAGCAAAAATCGAAAAGAAAGCAAGTACCTTTTTGCTGTCGATGAATTTTAGCAGTACCAAACCCAGTAAACATCCCAATGTCAATAGCCCCCAGAAATATGAAACGGCACTTGCTCCCTCTATTTGAGGATTGAATCCATGATATTGTTCCAAAAATTTCGACATCCAGTTTGCTATTCCTTGTTCGGTACCCACATAAGCAAAAATGGCGATAATGAAAAGCACCACAGTGCGTTTTTTCAGTAGCATTTTATATACCGATAAACTTTCGGTTTTCTCTTCCTCCTTTAGATTGATGGTCGGCAGTTTTACAAAGGCAATAACCAAAATCATTAAAAGGGCAATAAGGCCAAAAATCCAATAGATTGAAACCCAGTGAAGATTTTCCGGAACAATTGACGATAGGATGGTAATAAACTGGTTATTGGGTAAAGGTTCCTTTTGAAGTTCGGTAACTAAGTAGGAGTAAACCTGTGGGCTTAAAAAGGATGCTAAACCAAAAATAAGCTGGGCAAAAACCGCATTAAAGGCAAAATGTTCTTCTCCGCCGGCAGCCCTCAAAAGCGGATTGATTATCACTTGTAGCATTGCCATACCAATACCAATAGTGAATAACGCAGGCAAGGCTGTTTGGTATCTGGGGAAAAGCGCAAAACTTAATGCTCCCAACAATGCCAATACAAATGCCCAAAACATCAAGCTTTTAGCGGAATATTTTTCAGCCAGTACACCAGCCGGTATCGAAACAATATAGGCTAAGAAAAAAGCAAATGGCAAGAACCCGGCCATGAGGTTGCTTAAATTAAAACTCTTGATATACTCCGGAATGATTGGCCCTAGCAGGTTGGTTAAAAACGATATTACAAAAAATATCAGGAATATAAGAGCTACTACAAAATAATTTCTTTTCATGTTAATTATTTTATAAGGTTAATTCCGTTTAGTTCAAATATAGGTGACTGTCCGTTCAGATTTTTGGTGTAAACCCAAGCACTAATGGTACTTACCTCTCCAGGCATAAGGCTTATATAGTTGTTATCCCAAAACACAGGTAGAATGGTTTCACCGCTTTTATTTCCCTTGATGGCTAATTCCAAAAAGAAGGCAATTTTTGACGATCGGTTTGTTAGAGTAACCGTTACCCGTTGGCGGTCTCCATCAATGTTGAATTCAGCTTTCGAATCAACCTCAACTTTTTCGAGTGTTCTGATACCTTTCAGGTTGGCATACTCTGAATTTGGAGTTTCAAACCACGATGAGTTTTTGAAATCCGGTATATCCTCACGGGTCGAAAGCCAGTAAAAATTGTCGGCAATAAGCGTGGAATCTTCTTTATATAACTTCAAATTAAGAAAATAGGTGGTTGATAATCCTTTTATTGATGCGATGTCAAGTATTTTCAAGGAACTATTTGCTTCAATGTTTGAATGAACGATTTTATTGAAAAGCAATTTTGAATTTATATCATATACAGTTGCCTCAACCCGAATGTTTTTAGTTGGCTCAATCAGGTCCGAAGTTACATAGATTGATTTATTGGCATAGTTGTAAACCACATTCAACGGGCGGCAAGCATTGCGTGTAGCATAAAACGCACCATTGGGCATCAAGTACCAGTCGAACTGTTGCCAGAACATCTCAGGCCAAGCGGAATTAAGCATCCACTGAATAACTCCTGTTGAATGGTACTTATTAACTTCAAAGGCTTCGTACATTGGGCGGATAGCCTCGTAATTTGATATTTGGCACATTTGGGCAAAATCCTCAATGGTTGATGATTCGCCGTACCGGCTATTGAAGGTTTTAAGGAATCTATTCAGACTATTGAATGAATTCCGTCCGCAATGAAAATTCCACGACTGATTGGTTGGCGGCCAAAGTGAATCCGTAGGAATCATTTTTTTTATACTCTCCAGAGGGGGAACTTGTGCACCCGGTCCTGTTTCGGTATTAAAACCATAAGCTCCACCATATTGGTTGTCGATATACCAGTAGTTTGGGGTTTCAATTTCATAGGGGCCGCGCATTTTTACACCTGTGGGCCCGCTTATTTTGCTTACGTTTCCGGTTATTCCATCCACATCGGATCCTTTGCAGCTTGCCAATTGTGGACGGGTGGGATCCACAACTGCCATTGATTGCACCAGCATTTTTTCCAACTCGGTTGGTAACAGTTTATCGCTTCCAAAAACCCACAGGAATACCGATGGGTGGTTTCGTAACCAATAAACCTGGTCAAGGTAGGCTTGTTCATGAAGTTTATACTCGGTAGGTTTAATAGCCATAAATTCATTTTGTGGCCTTCCACAGTATTCCTCCCATTCCCAATGACAGCTCAAGCCAAGCATTACCAACAACCCGTTTTCGTCGGCATAATCGTATAATTTTTCAGAGTTGCCCCAGAAACCTTCCAAACGGATGGTATTCAAGTTCATGTGCTTAACATATTCTATCTGGGCTTTTACTTTTTCGTCGTTGTCGGAAAGAGTCATGTCGTCCACCCAGCCGGCACCTTTTATCATTATTTTTTTTCCGTTAACCATGAACCCCTTATGTCCATCATCGTTAATAAATTGGCCAATGGTGCGAATCCCAAATCGGATGGTTTTTGAATCAGTAATTGACCCATTAATGCGGGCACTTATTTTTAAGGTATATAGTTCAGGTTTGCCAACACCATTGGGCCACCACAGCCTTGGTTGGTCAATAACAAGTTGCTTGAATTCATCGGAAGTAAATACTGCATCAGTTTTGCTATTTGCTTGAATGATAACCTCTTTTTGAATAGTTAGTGTGTCAAATTCGGCAATAAGCATTACCTTTTTCGATTTAGTAGAATGGTTGTACAGGTTCATGCCCATCGATAATTTTGCCGAAGCAAGGGTAACGGTGTCCACATCGCTGCGCACATATACATTATTAAGCGAAACGGCTCCCGTGGTTTCCAGTTTTACCCCTCTCCACAATCCCATATTATTGTCAGGAGCAGGTGGGTTCCAATCAACAAACCCAATAGTTAAGTCCCCCTTTTTTGGTGGAAAAACTTCAACGGCAAGGGTGTTCTTGCCTTGCTTAATTTTGGTACTGACATTAATTTTATAAATACGGAATGGATTTTCAGTGGTGTCGGCATTTGCAATTAATTCCCCATTGAGCCAGATATTGGCCTTATAGTTAAGCCCATTAAAAACAAGCAATTGGCTATACTCTTTACCAGCTTTACCAACCTCAAATTCAGTTCTATACCACCAGTTAACATTGAACCTATCACGGTTTATCTGCTCAAGGTTGTTGCTGAAGTAAATGTTTTTGTACTCTCCGTTTGCAATTAATGCACTAAAAACCGTTGAGGGTATGTTGGTACCATACCAGTCTTCAGTTGAGTAACCTGTCGTTGATATAGCGGGTCCCATTTTTTTAATGATTGATGAGGACTGGATTTTCCATCCGGTATTCAGTTCCAATTCGCCATATAATTGGGTATCCTTTGTGCACGAACTGAAAATGAAGAGCGATACTGTTAAATAAAAAAGAGTTCTCATAATTTCTTCTTATAAATAAAACAAAAAAAATATTCGATAAAATCATTATTTTCAATTCACCACATTTGACATGGAATGTTTTGATAACAAATTCAAAGATATTAATTGCAATCGCATTGAACGTTGTGTTTTGCGTATTATTACACTCAATATGCGCACATACTATGTTAAAACAATAAACATCCTTTGTTACAATCAATTTATTATGTTTAATTATTTGAAGAGGCGTTAATGAGAATAGTAGTGATATGCGTATATTTAAACTCAATTTGCGCACAGTATAGTTCCTAAATTGTAATGTTAAATGTTGGAAATTACACGCAAATTAACTCACAAAAAATAGGGTGAAAAAGTGTCTTATAACCCGGAATTTTAAATCAATTTTAGAAAAAACACAAAAGATTTATTAACTGAAAACCCAGTTAAATAGGCGGTTTTGCGTAATTAGCCCAAAAATTTCTATGTCTTTTTCAAAATAGTTTAGAAGAGTTATTTTTGAAAATATTTTTGGTTGGACTGTTTGTTTTTTACTGGAGAAAAAAGAAGCTTAAATTTTGTTGCCAAGTTGATTTAGGAAAATTATCCCATTTGAATCGGTAAAATAAGTTTTATAAGTTTGTCATGAAATAGCATGAAAACTTACACAAGTTATTATTTACTTAATACAAGTTAAATGAACAACATCGGATTAAGCAACCTAGAGCAACATTTTTTCATTCAATCGGATAGAAAAAATCCTTCCACAACGGTTCCATATATAGTTGTACCCAACTTTCCAACCTTGGGATTAATGACCGCTTTACGCTTTCTGGAATGGGTAAGCGAAAATCCCGAAGGGGTAATCAGTTTGCCAACGGGCAAAACGCCGGAGCATTTTATTAAATGGACTCAATATTTTTTGAATAACTGGGATAAACCGGAATCACGGAAAAAACGTAAAGATAATGGGCTGTTTTTAAGCAAAAAACCCAATTTGCAAGGGTTAAGCTTTGTACAAATCGATGAATTTTATCCAATTAATCCCAATCAGCAAAACAGCTTTTACAGTTACGTTCAAGAATATTACATCAGAGGCTTTCAGTTGGACCCGCAAAAAGCTTTGTTGATTAATTCCGACCAAATTCCATTGGCGGATAACAAGCATTTTTCAACCGTTTTTCCGGATAATAAAATAGACCTGACATTAAGGAACCGGGAAGCCAAAAGCGCTCAAGAAAAACTTCAGCAGGAATCAATTTATGCCATTGACAATTGGTGTACCCAATACGAAGAAAAGATAAGCAAAAAAGGGGGTATCGGTTTCTTTTTGGGCGGAATTGGACCCGATGGACACATTGCATTTAATACTCGTGGCAGCGATCACAACTCCACTACCCGGCTAACACCCACCAATTTTGAAACGCAAGCTGCATCGGCTGGCGATTTGGGAGGAATAGAAGTATCGCGCAACCGATTGGTGATAACCATTGGTTTGGGCTCCATAACCTATAATCCGGAAGCGGTGGCAATTATATTTGCTGCCGGCGAAGCTAAAGCACCCATTGTAAAAAACGGATTGCAAAACAAACCCGACAATTTGTATCCGGCCACCGTGTTGCAACGGCTAAAAAATGCCAGGTTTTATATTACTGAAGGAGCCGGGGCTTGCCTAGACGATAGCATTGAAAGATATTACACCGAGGGGGAATGGACTTTTGAAAAGTCGGAACGGGCTATCTACGACCTTTGTCAAAGAATTGATAAATACGCCCATAAACTGACCATCGACGATTTAAAAAACGATTCGTTTGCCCGCTTAATCCCAAATCTCAGTTTAGAGAAGGTTCAAGAGGTAATTGAGGCTACCAAGCATAAAATCCAAGAAGGACTAAAACATGAAGTTGGGCAGTCGTTCCTTCATACCGGACCGCACCACGATGATATTATGTTGGGCATTTTTCCACCCATTATCAGGCAATTGCGGGAGCCGTCGAACAAATTCCATTTTTCAGTGCTTACCTCGGGCTTTACGGCGGTTACCAATAGCATGGTAAGGCAATTGCTTGTGGATGCGTTGCGGTATATTGAACTAGGCAAAGTACAGATGCTTAATTACCCCGATTTTTTTGAAAAAGGGTACACCTACAAATGGGATAAAGATGTTTCGCATTACCTGAACAAAGTTGCGGAAAACGATCAGGAAGGAAAATTGAGAGGGGTTTGTCACCGGGCTATCCGTGCTGCGGTTCAGATATATGCGCTCCAATCGAAAGAGGAATTGATTGTAAAAATAAAGGAAATTATTAAGGTAATCGATACCAGTTACGATGGTCAAAAAAATCCGCCCGACATACAGAAATTCAAAGGGATGATTCGTGAGTTTGAGGAAGAACTGGTATGGGCGCATTATGGGGTTCAGGTCAAAAACATAGAACACCTTCGATTGGGGTTCTATACCGGCGATATATTCACCGAACAGCCCGACCGTACCCGCGACGTGGCTCCCATTTTAGAGATGCTCCGAAGGATTCAGCCTACAGTTGTAAGTTTAGCTTTCGATCCCGAAGGCTCAGGCCCCGATACTCATTACAAAGTGCTGCAAGCTATTGCCGAAGCGCTTCGACAATGGAGTAAAGAGAAAGACCTCACCAACCTCCGGATTATTGGTTACCGGAATGTTTGGTATAAATTCCATCCGGCGGAGGTCAATGTATTTACGCCCATTTCTCTTAACTCGCTAGCTGTACTCGACAGTTCATTTAAAAACTGTTACATCAGTCAGGTAAATGCTTCGTTTCCAAGTCCCGATTTTGATGGCTCATTTAGCGCCTTATCGCAAAAAGTGTGGGTAGAACAATTCAGAAAAGTTCAGTTGGTATTGGGAAAAGACTATTTTTATGAAAACGATAAACCCATTATACGAGCCACCCACGGAATGATATTTTACCGCGAAATGAAGATGGATGAATTCCTGACCCATGCCCGCACTTTGGAGAAAAGCATGGAAGGATTATAACTTTATTGAAGTGAAATAAAGTGCGAATAAGTTAATTTACATATCAATAGTGTTCAATTAAAAATTAATGTTTTGGGCTAAAGCCCAATATGAGTCGCAATTCAATAGCCCCTGGCTTAAGCCAGGGGTAATTTATGCCCAAATATAAAGTGGACTTTAGCCCAAATTAATTAGTTGAAATGGAGATTTATCGAATTCTCTAAATAATATTTCAAGGACAATTATAATTTTTGTCGGACAAAGTGTTTACAGATAGTTATTTACATTAATTCAAAAAAGTATGACAACGGTTACCAAACAAAACAATTACTTGTTTCCCATTACCATAATTGGGATTATGTTTTTTGCCATAGGGTTTGCATTGGGCATCAATAGTTACTTAATTCCATTGCTCAACGGGGCATTGAAAATATCCGATGGTCAATCGTACCTAGTACTTACCGCAACTTTTTTGGCATTTTTAATTTTCGGATACCCCGCTTCGCTGGTTATTGGCAAAATTGGTTATAAAAATACCATGGCCTTATCGTTCATCATGTTCGCATTTGGTTTTTACCTGTTTATTCCATCCGCTAAAATGGCTAGTTTACCGCTTTTTCTGCTGGCATCATTTATTAGTGGAATGGGAAATACTTTTTTACAAGGCGCCGTTAATCCTTACATCACTATATTAGGACCTATTGAAAGTGCGGCCAAACGCATGAGTATTATGGGTATCAGTAATAAACTGGCTTGGCCCATTGCACCTTTGTTTCTATCGCTGGTAATAGGTAAAAGTGTGGATAAAGTATCCTTAGTGGATATAAACTTACCTTTTTATATCATAATTGGGGTTTTTCTGGTGCTGGGAATTGTTGCTTATAGCACCAAATTGCCTGAAGTGAAAGCAGTAGGCGAAGATTCTGAAAGCGTTCAAGATTGTCCTTACGCTGCCGGTAAAACTTCCGTTTGGCAGTTTCCTCATTTACTGTTGGGGGTATTGGCCTTATTCATTTACGTAGGGGTTGAAACCATATCGTTAGGTACTTTGGTTGACTATGCAAAAAGCCTGCAACTGCCCAATGCCGAATTGTATGCATGGATAGCCCCGGTTGGGATGGTTATTGGATACCTTGCCGGAATTATATTTATTCCTAAATACATAAGTCAGGCTAAGGCTCTTGTAATAGTTTCCCTTTTGGGAGTAGTGGGCTCTATTGCTGTAATTGCTGCGCCTGCAGCTTTATCCATCTGGTTTATTGCGCTTATGGCATTGGGCTGTTCATTAATGTGGCCGGCAATATGGCCTCTGGCAATGACTGATTTAGGCCGATTCACCAAAGCCGGTTCCTCGTTAATGGTAATTGCCATTGTTGGTGGAGCCGTTATTCCGGTAATCTATGGATTCCTAAAAGGAAGCGTTGGGGCTCAAATAGCTTATATAAGCACTGTGCCAGGGTTTATCTACATTCTTTATTATGCACTAAAAGGGCACAAAATCAGAAATTAGTTACTGTTGCCATTCCAGTAATGTTTAATGGCTTACTGTAGCTTTGGGGTATTGGCCTATTTCTATTTTTCAAGATAAAAACCATGGCCAATTATATTTTATTCAAAAAAGTAAATCACGGTGTTGCAGGAAAAAAAAAGAACCGTATATTTGCACCACCAATTTTTAAGCGGATGTGTCGTAATTGGTAGCCGAGCTAGACTTAGGATCTAGTGCCGAAAGGCGTGGGGGTTCGAGTCCCTTCATCCGCACCACAAACAAAAAAATGAAAAGTTAACCGCCATTCGGAGAGTCTGTTTGGCGGTTTTTTAAATTTAAGTTAATTTAAAGTCAGGTCAATATGAACATTACAAGAGAAAACATTGACAATTTGAATGCTATCCTTAAGTTAAAGATAGAAAAACAAGACTACGCAGAAGCCGTAGAAAAAGTGTTAAGAGATTACCGTAAAAAAGCCAATATAAAAGGGTTCCGTCCGGGAATGGCTCCTGCCGGAATGGTTAAAAAATTGTATGGAAAATCCATTTTGCTCGACGAAGTGAACAAACTGGTGGCCGATAGCCTTACCAATTATTTAGTTGATGAAAAACTAGATATTCTGGGTGAACCCCTTCCAAGCATCAAAGTAAAGTCGGAACTGGATTTTGAGAACAGCGAAGATTTTATGTTTGCTTTTGATATTGCCATTTCACCTGAAATTGATTTGAAACTGAGCAAAAAAGATAAAATCACCTATTACGATATAAAGGTTGATGATGCCATGATACAGGAATCCATCGAAAGCCATGCATCGCGCAATGGTAAAACCGATGAGGCTGAGGTTGTAGCTGAAAAAGACCTAGTAAAAGGTAAATTCGAGCAATTGGATCAAGATGGCAACTTGCTGGAAGGCGGAATTGTTACCGAAGATAGCCTATTTGCAGTTGATAAAATAGAAGAAAGCAACATCCGTGCGTTGGTTATTGGCGCTAAAAAAGGTGATATCATTGATTTTGAAATCAACAAAGCCTTTTCACACAGTGCCGATTTGTCATCCATGTTGCGCATTAGCAAAGAAGTGGCAGAAATAGTTGGCGGTACTTTCCGTTTTACGGTGCAAGGAATTACCCGTCATGTAGCAGCCGAAGTGAACCAGGAATTATTCGATACCGTTTATGGCGAAGGAACTGTTACCTCAGAAAAAGAATACAAACAAAAAATTGTTGAGGAAATAAGGGAAAGTTTTGCATCGTCAACCGATTATAAGTTTTTACTCGACACCAAAGAAAAGTTGGTGGCAAAAGCCGACCTTACCTTACCCGATGAGTTTCTGAAACGTTGGCTGGTTGCAGTAAACAAGGAATTGACCCCAGAAAAGGTTGAAACCGACTATCCGCTCATGAAAACTGATTTGGCATGGCAATTGATAAAAAACAAACTCATTGATGAGCAGGAATTAAAAATAAATGAAGCGGAGTTACTCGATTTTGCAAAACAGTCCGTTTTGATGCAATTCCGTCAATATGGATTGATGCACTTGCCCGATGAACAGTTGGAGGCTTACGCCAAGCAAATGTTGACCAATAAAGACGAAAGCACCAAGATGATGGATAGGGCTTACGAAAAGAAAATTTTGGTTTACATAAAGGAAACCGTCAAATTAGAATCGAAAGAGGTCACCATTAAGGAATTCGAACAACTGTTTAAATAAGAAAAAAGCGTTCCATTTTTGTTTTAATACTGCCAAAATTGGTTAAATTGAATGACGAAATTAACAACTTAAAACTATGGAAATGATTTCAAAAGATGAATTCAGGAAATTTGCTACCAAACACGTTGGTATAAGTAGCATGGTTTACCACCGGTATTCAAAGGTTCACGACAACTATATTACACCGAACATTATTGAGGAGCGTCAGTTAAACGTGGCATCCATGGACGTTTTTTCGCGGTTAATGATGGATCGCATTATCTTTTTGGGAGTGCCCATTGATGACGATGTAGCAAACATAATTCAGGCGCAGCTTTTATTTCTTGAATCAACCGATGCTGACAAAGACATTTCCATTTATTTCAACACTCCCGGAGGTTCGGTTTATGCCGGGTTAGGAATATACGATACCATGCAGTATATTAACCCCGCTATCAACACTATTTGTACCGGAATGGCAGCGTCAATGGGAGCTGTATTAATGACAGCAGGCACTAAAGGAAAACGCTCTGCATTGCCTCATTCACGTATTATGATTCACCAACCTATGGGCGGTGCACAGGGACAGGTTTCGGATATTGAAATTACCGCCCGCGAAATCAAAAAACTTCGCGATGAGTTGTATGAAATCATTGCCAAACATTCCGGAAATCCGTTCGAGCGCATCCAAAAAGATTCGGATCGCGACTACTGGATGACCGCTATTGAAGCCAAGGATTACGGTATGATTGATGAAATTTTGGTAAAGAAAAAAGTATAATTAATAGAAATTCGTAGAATATTGAATAGATTCCTGATATTTGTACAGGAATCTATTTTAATTTAACAACCAACCTTTTCAATGGATAAAACATCTGGAAATAAAAGCAAGATCATGGAGAAATGTTCGTTTTGTGGTAGAGAGAAAAAAGAAGTAAACCTTCTTATTGCTGGAATTTCAGGTCATATTTGTGACAGCTGCATTACGCAGGCTCATGAGATAATTGACGAGGAATTAAAAGGAACCAGCGATTTCGACCTAACGAAATTGAAATTGTTGAAGCCAAAAGAAATAAAGGCATTTTTAGATCAATACGTAGTGGGTCAGGACGATGCCAAACGCTATTTATCGGTGGCTGTTTATAACCATTACAAACGGTTGGGACAAGGAAAAAATACCAAAGATGACGTGGAGATTGAAAAATCGAACATAATATTGGTCGGTGAAACCGGTACCGGAAAAACATTGTTGGCTCGCACCATTGCCAAAATGCTGCATGTGCCTTTTAGCATTGTGGATGCCACGGTTTTAACTGAGGCTGGATACGTGGGCGAAGATATTGAAAGCATCCTTACCCGATTGCTGCAAGCTGCCGATTACGACGTGAGTGCTGCTCAACGGGGAATTGTTTTTATTGATGAAATTGACAAAATTGCACGCAAAGGCGATAACCCTTCCATTACCCGCGATGTTTCCGGTGAAGGGGTTCAACAGGGTTTGCTTAAATTGTTGGAAGGTTCCATTGTGAATGTTCCACCTCAAGGGGGACGCAAGCACCCGGAACAAAAAATGATTGCTGTTGACACCAAAAACATCCTATTCATCTGCGGCGGTGCCTTCGATGGAATCGACAAAAAAATATCGCAGCGGTTGAACACCCAAATAATTGGTTATGGTGGCGATACCCGCGACAGGATTGATAAAAACAACATTCTACAATACATTGCCCCACAGGATTTGAAAAGCTTTGGGCTGATTCCTGAAATCATTGGCCGGTTACCGGTTCTTACTTATTTGAATCCATTGGACAGGGAGACATTGCGTAAGATTTTAACAGAGCCTAAGAATGCCATAATAAAACAATATATAAAATTGTTCAAATTAGATCACATTAAACTCTCCTTTGATGAAGCCTGTTTTGAGTTTATTGTGGATAAAGCGGTGGAATTCAAATTGGGAGCCCGCGGATTGCGTTCCATTTGTGAGGTAATCATTAACGATGCCATGTTTGAAATGCCATCGGAAGATACAAAAGAGTTTAACGTCACATTGGAATATGCACAGGATAAACTCAGTAAGTCGAATTTGAAAAGACTAAAAGTAGCTTAATTTTTCTATTGGCTGTATGTCTGTCCGTTGTAAAAAACCTTGGTGGTATTCATTCCTTCATTAAAGATTACGATTCCCCGCAACACTTTAAAACCGTTGATTTTCTCAAAGGATAGGTCAAACCGTTCACCGGCTTTAAAAAGTTTTAGAAACCCATTCGGATCGAGGTATGCTACCATATCGCCATTAACCTCATATGATGAAGGGATGTAGTTTTCAATCAAATAGTTTTCTCCATTTAAATAGGAATACAGTTGCCCTTGCATTTGGTAAACCAAAATATCGTCTTTTAACAGGAAGGTATCCGGTGCATAATTGCTGATGGTTTCTATTTCGCCGTGGTTGAACAATTTGAAATCTCCGGTGCTGGTTATATATGCAACTTTTTCGTAACCAACTTGGTACGATAAAGGGCGGAAAGTTTCCAATACCTTGACCTCATTTTCGTAAAAAACACTTAACAAATCGGTAACCGGATCGATATAAGCCATTATATTCCTACCAACATAAGCATTGATAATTGAATTGGTTTTAAAAAGTTCGGTAACCTTTCCTTGATGAAGAACTTTAACATTTTGATACGCATCGATATAACCCATCATATTATTACCCACTTTAAAAAGCCGTGCATCGTTATATAATATCTCATCTTCAAGGGTTAAAATCTGTCCCTGGTAATAAACCTGGAAATACCTTTCCCGGGTATCAAAAAAGGCAACCATGCTATCACCCACAAAATAATTGCCTACATATTGCGACAACATTTTTTTGTTACCATCTTCAAAAACAAACAATTGGGAATTCATTTGGTAAGTAACCAAATTGTCGGTTACAATATAGGAATCAACCATGGAACCCAAATCGTAATCAATATGGTTATAATAAATCTTTAAATTGTTGCTGTTGGTAATGTATCCAATGCATTTATCTCCAGTTTGATACGAAAGTACAGGTTGGTATTCCAACTGTCGGGATTGACCGTTATCGAAAACAAAAAACCGATTCTGATAATCGGAAAACGCTGCTATGTTTTGAGCATTTGCAGCCAAAAATAGCAGAGAGAAAAGGAGTGTGGCACTTATTTTCATAACTCAAGTTCATTGTTCGATTATAAAGATAAGGCTAAAGCAATGAATTTGCAAAAGCATTTGATGCCAATTAATTATTCCCTTATCACCTTCACGCTTCCGTTCTTGCCAATTTTTATAATTCCTGAAGGTTTTGCTCTCAGGGTATCATCCTGGCGATATTTTACCACGTAGTTTGCAGCAAGCATCAAATCAGGGTCAATTTCTACGAATAGGGCAGGGGTTGGTTCTCCGCTATAATTAGCTGAAGTGGATACAATGGGTTTTTTGAATTGCTGAATCAGATTATAGCAAAAAGATTCTTTTACAACCCTGAATCCAACACTCTGGTCGTCGCGATTAATAACATTGGAAGCCAGGTTTCGAGCACCTTCCAGTATAACAGTCAATGGCGATTCAGCCAAATCAATAACCTCATAAGCAATTTCCGGAATTTCATCAATATAACCTGAAATGCGACCCGGATGGTCAACCAATAAAATCATGGATTTGTTGTCGTCCCGTTTTTTTATATCGTAAATTCGTTGAACGGCTTCCGCATTCGTAGCATCACATCCCAAGCCCCAAACGGTATCGGTAGGATAGAGAATAACACCACCGTTGCGTAATACTTCTAGTGCAGCTTTTATATCTTCCCGCATGGTTAATTTTTAATTTTATTCCTCATTGCAAATTGTTAATTACTCATTGTACATTGATAATTATCAATTAACCAGCTACATCATATTCCCGGAGCGCATCGTTCAACGATGTTTTTTTATCGGTAGTTTCTTTACGGGTACCAATAATCAGGGCACAAGGTACCTGATAGCTACCAGCTGGATAGGTTTTGGTATATGAACCGGGAATTACAACCGAACGGGGAGGCACATATCCTTTGTATTCTTTGGGAACAGTTCCGGTAACATCAATAATCTTAGTGGAATTGGTAATTACTACGTTAGCACCCAACACCGCTTCTTTTCCAATGTGAGCGCCTTCAACCACAATGCAGCGTGAACCAATAAAGCAATTGTCCTCAATAATAACAGGTGCTGCTTGCACAGGTTCCAAAACGCCTCCAATCCCAACACCACCGCTAAGGTGAACATTCTTACCAATTTGTGCACAAGAGCCAACTGTGGCCCAGGTATCTACCATAGTTCCACTGTCAACATAAGCTCCAATATTTACATACGATGGCATTAAAATAACTCCCGGTGCCAGATAGGAGCCTTTTCGTGCCAACCCATGAGGAACCACCCGGACTTCCTGAGCGGCATAATTTTTCTTGAGTGCCATTTTATCGTGAAACTCAAACGGACCCACTTCAATAGTCTCCATTTTGCTGATAGGAAAAAACAGGATAACCGCTTTTTTAACCCACACATTTACCTGCCAACCATCGGCTGTAGGCTCAGCAGCTCTCAATTTCCCTTTATCTAAGAGTTCTATTACTTCGTTTATGACTTTTTTTACCGGTTCGGTTTTCAGTAATTCCCTGTTTTCCCAGGCTTCTTCTATAATTGTTTGCAGACGATTCATTTTTATTGAATTGATGATTAAGTGGCTGCAAATTTAATGAACTATTTAGATTGCCCACAAAAAAATTACAATTTGAAACTGAGGCTTCAAGTTTTGCCTTTTTATTATAACCCAAATTGAGCGATTTGCTATCGCAAATCTGCTCAATCGACTAAGAAATTGTAAGCAATTCACTTTTATACTTTTCACCTGTTTTGTAAATTGCAACAATTTCTAGGTCGGGGTTATACCTAAGTAAAGCGCTTTTTCCCCGAGGACTCGGGGTCAAATCGCTCAACTTAGGTATAATATTATTAAGTTCAATTTGTTGCAATGCAAATCTATTTATCTATTTTTAAAAAATATATAATGGTGTAATTCTAAACTACTTGCCATGAAACACTTAATAACAGGAATGGTTTTCAGCCTATTATCCTTATTTTGCACCATTGGGTTTGGCAATAACACCGTTAATACCGACAGCCTTGAGCAAGTACTAGTTTCAGCGCCCGATTCCGCAGGGTATAAAACCCTTTTGAAATTGTACGATGCTTATTTTTATAGCGAACCCATTAAAGCCCGCCAAAGAATAGAACAGGCCTTACAATTAGCCAGAAAAAATAATTGGATTAAAGACGAAATCAATACATTATTGAGTATTGGGGTTTTACAATTTAACTATGAACAGACCGATTCTGCTATTTTGAATTACCAAATGGCAATGGCACTTTGGCCACAAACAAAAGATAGCCTGACCCTTGCCCGGTTGAGCGGCAATTTAGGTAATGCTTACATGCAATTGTTGAAATACGATAGCGCCATTATCTATTTTAAAAAAACCGGCGATTTGTTCGAACGGCTGAATAATAAAAAAGGAACTGCTAAAGTATATGGTGTGCTCGGGAACCTGAACTTAAATATTGGAAACCTAAAAATGGCAAAAGAATACTATTTGAAAGCACTTGAATTAAATACCGAAATTGGGAGTAAGGAAGAGGTTGCTACCTCAAAATGGAACTTAGCCATAATACTGCGTGAAGAAGGCAAATATCAAACTGCCATTGACTATAATAAAGATGCTGCTGCCTATTTTAACCAAACCAATAACCCTTATTACGAAGGAATGTGTTTAAGCAATATGGCAACTTGTTATCGATTTCTGAAAAGTAATAACAAAGCAATGATTAACTACAGTTTGGCCGCCGAGAAATTTCTAAAAGTAAATCAATATCATGCTTTGGCAAAAACAAATGCCGACCTGGCCGACCTGTATTCCGACGAAAACAAACACGATTTGGCCATTGTCCATTATAGAAAAGCATTAAGCTACTTGGTGGATGATCCTAATCCGGAAACAAAAAGAAAGATTATGGAAAGCCTTTATTTACTATACAAGAAAATAGGCAATTACAGCAATGCGTTGGATTATATGGAACAATTTCACCAAATAACTGATTCCCTGTCGAAAAAATCACGCGAGAGTAAAATTGATTCGTTGCTTACCCAGTTTGAATCGGAGAAGAAAGAAAAAGAAATAGTTTTACTACAAAAAGAAAGTGAGCTACAATTGCAGAAAATCAACCAGCAAAAAATCATGAAATTCTTTTTAAGCAGTATTGTGTTGATGTTGGTTGTATTGGTATTGGTGGTTTATAGCCGGGTCTGGCTCAAGCAAAAAAAGAATGAAGAATTGAGTTTAATGAACAGCCAGATTTTGCTCCAAAACGAAGAAATTATGGCCCAGCGCGACGAGATTGAAGTTCAGCGCGACCATATTACACGGCAAAGCAAATCCATTGTTTCAAGTATTAATTATGCGGCTTCCATCCAAAAAGCAGTAATGCCCTCGTTTGAAGGGTTTTATCACCTTTTTCCAGAAAGTTTCGTGCTCTTTCTCCCGCGCGATATGGTTAGCGGCGATTTTGTATGGTATTATCGCATGGGCAATAAACGGATAGTAGCCGCTGTGGATTGTACCGGACATGGCGTTCCGGGAGCGTTTATTAGCTTACTGGGCATCACTTTTTTAAACGAGATTACTGGCGTTATGGGTATTACCCAACCTCACCTGATACTCAATAAGCTCCGCGAAATGGTTATTCATTCGCTTCAACAAGAGCCGGGCGTTATGGGTTCGAAAGACGGAATGGAATTATCCATCTGTGTAATTGACGATACAACCCACGAAATTGAGTATTCCGGCGCCCACCAGGATGTTTATTTTTATCACCAAAATGAATTGAAGATTTTTAAAGCCAACAAAATGCCAGTTGGAACCTATATTAAAGAAGATGCGTTTACATCGGTAAAATTTGCTTACCAGCCCTCCGACTCCTTATACCTATTTACCGATGGTTACATGGATCAAACGGGTGGCCCCGAGGGGAATAAAATTATGTCGAAGGCATTCATGGCGATGTTAACGGAACACCATTCAAACCCCATGGCCCAGCAAAAGGAATTCCTTATGAATAATTTTGAAGCATGGAAATCGGGCAACGAACAAATAGATGATGTGCTGGTTATTGGTATTCGATTGTAGTATTGCAACTCATGTATCTTTGACTTACTGATAAACCCGAAGAAGTTAGGAGTACTTAAAGTATTTAGAGTATTTTAAAGTTGGATGTTTCTGTTAAAGCAGGGCTGTTGTGATTTGCTTTCAACTTAGCGTCAGCGTTCTCATAGCTTGTCCCTCCCGAGCACTCGGGATCGGGAAGCGATAGCGAATAAAATGTATCTTTGACTTACTGATAAACAACATTTGAAACCATGGAACGCACCAGCAACCTGTTGTGATTTGCTTTCAAAATGTATCTTTGACTTACTGATAAACAACTACTGCCTTTTTTATATATCATTGTTTTCAGTTGTGATTTGCTTTCAAAATGTATCTTTGACTTACTGATAAACAACGCAACTGAAATATACCTGCGGACGTTATCCGTTGTGATTTGCTTTCAAAATGTATCTTTGACTTACTGATAAACAACTTTTCAAATATTTCAAGTAAAGCATTGTAGTTGTGATTTGCTTTCAAAATGTATCTTTGACTTACTGATAAACAACTTGTATATTTGCTCAACAGTACGCCCGCGGTTGTGATTTGCTTTCAAAATGTATCTTTGACTTACTGATAAACAA
>Ga0172379_10001506_pt1 | contig 45875 bp, 38 predicted proteins | sample GrowelOW334metaG_FD_119756 | JGI IMG/M metagenome (GOLD analysis project Ga0172379, IMG submission 119756) | Groundwater microbial communities from an aquifer near a municipal landfill in Southern Ontario, Canada - Groundwater well OW334 metaG | ecosystem: Environmental > Aquatic > Deep...
GTACAATCGACGGTCAAATATGGACACAATATTCGATTCACTCATAAATAGAATGGTTTATAATAATCCTATTCGTTTACAATCAGTTAATTAACATGGGCGGTCTATGCGCCTATACCAATTAATTTATTCTTTTCCCATTTCCGATTTTATATATGATATTTCAGGAGACACAATTTTTACCGGTTTATTTATTATTGTTTTTGCAACATTTTTTGCCTTTTCATTTTCTCCTGTTTCTTTATATAGCTGAACCAATCTGTAAAATGGGATAAACCTATTGGGAACCATATATGATGCCATTAGCAGACAATTTTCCGCTTCTTTGTATTTTTTCATTTTCTGATAGTTATCGGCCAAAAGTAGTTGAAGATCCGAATCGTTATAATAATGAGCTGCTTCATATAAAATTCGATTGCTATTTTCGTTTTGACCAATAAAATTGAGTTCAGCCCCATAGTTGTAAAGAAAAAGGGCGTTTCTGCTCATTGTTTTATAAAGTCGCTCATAATCCGGGATCACTTCTTGCGTTTCTCCGGCTAAAGAGCGATGGGCTATAGCGCACCAGGAATATTCATCGTAAAACATCTTACAGCTAACGGTTAATAAGCTTATACAAGCGATTAACATCGCAGGCTTCAATACAAAAAATACCCGGCGGGGTATTTCTAATACCTTCGCTTCATTCTTCATAATGATAGCTGCTGAGAAAAGCAGTATTAACCGAACAAACGGATAGTTTAATGGGTAAGAAAAGCAGGCAAATACTGCAACACCAACAATACATAACATGGGGTAACGTTTCTCCGAACTCCGGTTCTTACAATATTCCTGTACCAACAAATAAACAAACGCCCCCATAATCAGGAATCCAACCAAACCCTGCTCTGCCATCAACTTTAGATATTCATTAAAATGGATGTTTCACAATATCCGCCAACATCGCATAACTGCTTTCTGGATGATTTTTGAAATAGTCTGCCTGATAGAGCATATATTCTCTCTGAAAACCGCCGGCGCCATGACCAAGTAATGGTTTGTCTGCAATCATTTTGGCTGTACACTTCCAAATAAGCAATCTCCCGTCTGCCGAGTCTTTCTTCAATAAATATAAACCGGAAAGAATAATAACCATTATTATACTGCCAGCCAATACTCTCACACCACGTCCCCATTGCTTCAACCATCTCAGGTTAAATGCCATACCGAACCAAAGCCCGCTGATAACAGTGATCGCAATGATTCCTGCACGGGAATGAGACAAAGCCACAGTCACGATAAATAATACAGCGGCTAAACCCCCAAATACGCGCCAAAAAATTTCTTTCTTTGAAACCAAAAACAATGCAAAAGGTAAAACAGCCGACAACACTACGGCAAACCCTGCCGGATTGTCTAAAGTGCCCGTCATGGGGAAATTGCCGACTGGATGATTAAACCAATGCAGGTATTGTCCTAAACCGAAGAAAGCTTCTGCAACTCCTAAAAATACGATACCACTAAATACCCATATTGTCTTCCAAACTATTTTTCTTGACAATTGATAAAAGATCAACAGCGACAATCCTGAAATAACCCATTCCGGGCCCAGTTGTCCCGTATATTCTCCATAGCCAGTGACGAACAAAAGAAAACCTACAAAAAGTATTTCAGATAGCGACAATTGCAATGTTTGCTTTTCGTATTTTCCAACTATAGAGACAATTGCTAATAGGATGCAGCCAATAGTCGAGAGATAAAAAGCAGGTGTCGTTTGTGTGACAAAAGAACTGGGTAATGCGAACAAGCTTAAAATAAAGATAAGAAGGAAAAGACAGGTATTCAGTTTATTCATAGTTTAGTAATAAGTTCTTTATATGATTTTGGGGAAGGCTTACACTAAATTCTTTTGTTATTTTCCCAGGTAAAGTTTCATGAGGCTTCCTTTTCTGATTGTTGAGTCTTTCGGAATCAGTGGTTTCCTTTTTAATCCCGCAATTCAAAACCTACTGTTCTTCAATCCTGAATTAGCCTGATATTGTTCAACTTGTGTTCATGCATTTCAATTTCAGGGTTAAATTATCAAAATAATAATTATACCCATTATAATATTAATACCAAAAACACCCCAAAGGAAACCTGCAAAAGCTAATTATTTTCAATAGATTTAGAAAAAATTATTAACAATGAAATTATTTATTAGTTAATAGGCTCAATATCCACATTATACATAAAACAGAAACCAGTTACATATTGTACAACAGTTTTCAATTTTCTTTTACTCTCAGGTTGCCGTAGGGAAATTATGTATACTTTCAAGGTTCGCGCTTCAATCAAACATGACCGTCACAATTACTTTTCCCTATAAACGTTTAGAGAACAAAACTTACGCCCCGCTGGCGCGGATTTGCAATCCGTGCCCGTACAATTGATCATAAAAGCCTACATTTGTATATCAGCAAAATTCCGGGAATGAGCCGAAAGTGTAAGTTCCATAATCCCGATGGTCTCTATTTTGTAACTTTTCCCGTTCAAGGGTAGGTAGATGTTTTTTACCCGCACTGAATACAAAGACATACTGGTTGATAACCTCGCGTATTGCCAAAAACAGAAAGGATTGGAACTTTTTGCTGGTGTATCATGACATTCACCTAAACCCGGTAGAAGAAGGGTTGGTTTTTCGTACAGAAGATTATGTTTACAGTAGCGCTATCGATTATGCCGGGGAGAAAGGAATGTTGGATATATTTGTAATAGAATAAAACGGTTGGTTGATAGATATATAGGGCACGGATTACAAATCCGCGCCAGCGGGGGGGATATAAAGGGTAAACTTTGCTGATTTTTTTTTACCTTGCGTTCCTGTTTCTATCTTAAGATTCGGGGCATCCTGAAGACTATAATTTTAACCATTACAATGCATGAAGAAAGTCGCAATACAAGGGATCAAAGGTAGTTTTCACGAAGATGCCGCCCTGAAATATTTTGGGGAGGAGGCCGAAATCGTCGAATGCAGGACCTTTCGCAATGTTTGTGATATGCTCGATCGAGACGAGGTGGATTGCGCTGTGATGGCCATTGAGAACTCCATTGCCGGAAGTCTTCTCCAAAATTATGCCTTGATCCGTGATTACCACCTGAAAATTATTGGTGAAATATACATCCACATTCAGATGAACCTGATGGTTTTTCCAGGGGTGAAAAAGAAAGAGATCAAGGAAATTTACTCACATCCGGTCTCCTTTTTACAGTGCGCCGAATACCTTGAAAGGCATTTCCCTAATGCCGAACGTAAGGAATTAGGTGACAATGCACTGGTGGCAAAACTCATCCACGACGAAAAAATATTACATGCTGCGGCGATCAGTAACCTGCGTTCGGCAAGCCTTTATGGACTTGAGATCCTGGACAAAGGCATCGAAACAAACAAGAAAAACTACACCCGCTTTTGGATACTTTCCAAACACGCTACCCTAAGTGATCGCAACAACAAGGCATCCTTATGTTTCGAAGTTGGACATTATTACGGCGCTTTGGCCCGTGTACTCAATATTTTTGCAGAAAACAAGATCAACCTGAATAAGATCCAATCGGTGCCGGTCCTTGGAAAACCCAATGAATACACGATGCATGTTGATGTAGAATGGGATTCCGAAGGCGATTATGAACGGGCCATCCATCTGATATTAAAGAATGTCTCAAGCCTGGCGATACTTGGAGAATACAAAAAAGCAGATATTAACTCTTGAAAATAAAACATTATGGAAAAAATAGCCATCTTTTTCGGACCATTGAACGGATCGGTTCATCGGATTGCCAAATTGGTTGCCTCAAAAATCGGTTCTGAGAAAGTCGATTTGATACACATCGCTGAAGCATCATCTGCTGATCTGGAAAAATATTCCAGGATTATTTTCGGCATCTCCACGGTTGGGAAAGACACCTGGCAACAAAAGTTCGACAACATCGACTGGACGAAATTCTTCCCCATTGTCGCTTCATTCAACTTTACAGGAAAGAAGATAGCTCTCTTCGGTCTGGGCGACCATATCACCTATGCCTATCACTTTGTGGATGCAATAGGGCTTTTAGGTAAAACAATAAAAAGTCAGGGAGGAGAAATCTTTGGAAAAGTCAGTACAGAGGGATATACATTCCAGGATTCCGAAGCAATCATAGAGGGAAAGTTCATTGGCTTACCTATTGATGAGGATTTTGAGCCTGAACTGACCGAAAAACGAGTCTCCGTATGGGTTAACTCCCTGATGAAGGATTTCTGATGATGACCAACACACCAATTCCGGCATCCACTGTCGATGAGAAAATTGCGGCGTTAGAGGTAGATGAGATTGGCAACGCTTCGATCAGGGAGATCGTGCAGCTGGTCAGCAGTATTGAAGCCGCAACAGGTATCAGCTACATTCGGATGGAGATGGGGATTCCCGGACTTCCTCCCTCCCGGGTCGGCGTAGAAGCCGAAATTGAAGCGCTGCGTAACAACGTAGCATCAAAATATCCCCAGATTGATGGTATCCCATCCCTGAAATCGGAAGCATCGCGTTTTGTAAAGCGTTTTATGAACATCGATGTCAGGCCAGAAGGATGCGTACCTACAGTCGGATCCATGGAAGGCAGTTACGCTTCTTTTTTGGTTACTGCCGCAAGGGAAAAAGAGAAGGACACAGCGCTTTTTATCGATCCGGGTTTTCCGGTTCAGAAGCAACAGATGCTGGTGATGAACCAGAAATATCTCTCCTTCGACGTTTTTGACTTCAGGGGTGAGAAACTGAGGGAGAAACTGGAATCTTATCTCTCAAAGGGAAACATCTGCAACATCATCTACTCCAATCCCAACAACCCATCGTGGATATGCCTTACAGACAATGAGCTAAAAATCATCGGCGAGCTGGCAGATAAATATGATGTGGTCGTAATTGAAGACCTTGCCTATTTTGCCATGGACTTCCGGCTGGATCTGTCAAAACCCGGCGTACCCCCTTATCAGCCTACTGTGGCGCGATACACCCGAAACTGGGTCATGATGATCTCGAGTTCAAAAGTATTCTCCTATGCCGGTCAAAGAATCGGAATCCTGATCATTTCCGATCAATTGTATCACCGTCATTCCCAGAATCTTAGCGACAGGCTTCGCGTACACGGATTCGGCAATGCAATTGTACACAGGGTACTTTATGCGATGACCTCCGGAACATCCCATTCTGCCCAGTATGCTCTGGCGGCCATGTTCAAACATGCCAGCGATGGGAACTATGATTTCATCTCTGAGGTGAAGGAATACGGAGAGAAAGCACGGATCATGAAGCAACTTTTCCTCTCCAATGGGTTCGAAATCGTTTATGCCACTGATATTGACAAACCCGTCGGGGATGGATTCTATTTCACTATCACCTATCCGGGAATGGATGAGGCTAAATTGTTGCATCACCTCCTATTTTATGGCATCAGTGCCATCTCCCTGGGCAATACCGGGAGCTCAAAACAGGGTTTGAGGGCTTGTGTCTCAAATGTGCGTTATGATCAATTCGCGGATCTGGAAACAAGATTGAATCAGTTTCATCGGGATTTTCCGACCGACTTATAAATTGAAAGTAAAAGTGGTCGTTTTTTTGAAAATATGTAAGAAATCGGCAACAGGACAAAAGTCATAACTGACATCATTTCCTATACCGAAATTTGAAATTAAAATAACGAACAAAATGGCTAAAGTCATAGGAGCAGTAGTTGTTGACTCGGAAGTTTGCAAGGGATGTAACCTCTGTGTCGTATCTTGTCCAACGAAAACCTTGGGGCTCAACCGCGATGTCAATAGCAAGGGATACCATTATTCTTACATGGAAAACCCTGAAGAATGTATCGGATGTTCAAATTGCTCATCAGTTTGTCCGGACAGTTGTATCACAGTTTACAGATTAAAAGTAGGTTAGATTAATCAATTAAAAAATCCAAATATGGGTGAACTAAGATTGATGAAAGGAAACGAAGTGATTGCAGAAGCAGCCATTCGGTATGGTTGTGACGGCTATTTCGGATATCCGATCACCCCTCAGTCGGAAGTGATGGAGTCGCTTATGGCACAACGTCCATGGGAAACCACCGGCATGGTTGTTTTGCAGGCAGAAAGCGAGATCGCTTCCATTCACATGGTATATGGAGCAGCAGGTTGCGGCAAAAGAGTGATGACCTCCTCCTCAAGTCCAGGAATCAGTCTGATGGCGGAAGGCATCTCTTACATAGCAGGATCGGAACTTCCCTGCGTGATTGTCAATGTTCAGCGGGGCGGCCCCGGCCTTGGCACCATTCAGCCCTCCCAGGCAGACTACAACCAGGCAACCAAAGGGGGTGGCCACGGCGACTATTCTTTACTGGTACTGGCGCCGGCCTCTGTTCAGGAGATGCACGATTTTATTGGTCTTGGCTTTGAATTGGCATACAAATACCGCAATCCGGTGATGATATTGGCAGATGGCGTTATTGGTCAGATGATGGAGAAAGTTAAGCTGATGGACCAACGGCCAAGATGGACCGACCAACAATTGAAGGAGATTACCGGCGGTTGGGCAACCCTGGGCAAGACAAAAGACCGGCAAAAACACGTGATCACCTCGCTCGAAATGGACTCCCACATCATGGAAGATAACAACCTTCGTCTTCAGGCAAAATACAAGCGAATGAAAGAAGAGGATGTCCGGTATGAGACCATAGATTGTGAAGATGCTGAATATGTACTTGTTGCATTTGGTTGTGCTGCCAGAATTTGTCAAAAAACCGTTCAAATTGCCAGGGCTCAGGGATACAAAATCGGATTACTGAGACCAATTACGCTTTTCCCGTTTCCTGAAAAGGTTATTGCAGAAATGGCTGTCCGCATAAAAGGCTTTTTGACTGTCGAGTTCAATGCAGGTCAGATGGTCAACGATGTGCGTTTGGCCGCTAATGGCAAGACGAAAGTCGAATATTTTGGCCGGATGGGCGGAATTCTTCCCTCTCCGGATGAAGTTGAGAAAGCACTTTTCCAAACAATGATAGGAGGATAAACTATGTCAGAAGTTGCTGAGAGAATCAAAAAAATCGTCAAACCTGAAAACCTGATCTATAGCAAGTCGCCAGTTCTGAATGATGTGACTATGCACTATTGTCCGGGGTGCAGTCATGGAGTCGTGCACAAATTGATTGCAGAAGTAATTGATGAGATGGGGATCCAGGAACAGACCATAGGGGTTTCACCGGTAGGTTGTGCTGTTTTTGCTTACAATTACATTGACATCGACTGGTCGGAAGCAGCCCATGGTCGGGCGCCTGCTGTTGCAACCGGAATCAAGCGGGTTATGCCGGAGAAAACCGTTTTCACCTACCAGGGCGATGGCGACCTCGCAGCCATTGGTACTGCAGAAACCATGCATGCGGTCAACAGGGGCGAGAATATCGTCATGATCTTCATCAACAACGCTATCTACGGGATGACCGGAGGACAAATGGCCCCAACCACCTTGCTTGGTCAGGTAACCTCTACTACCCCATACGGAAGGAATGTCGACCTCAATGGATATCCATTGAAAATAACCGAATTAATTGCTCAATTGCCCGGAGCAGCTTTTGTGACCCGTCAGAGTGTGCATACTCCAGGAGCCGTTAGAAAAGCGAAAAAGGCAATTAAAAAAGCATTCGAAATATCGCAAAAGAATATTGGTACCAGTTTTGTTGAAATTGTCTCTACCTGTAATTCAGGTTGGAAAATGACACCTGTTGCATCCAATGACTGGATGGTCGCCAACATGTTCCCGCTCTTTCCAATTGGCGACCTGAAGGATAGCGGGAAAGATAACACGGAACCTTTTCAGGTTCAAGGATAAAGGATAAAGTTAAAAGGATAAAGTAGGGGCAACACTAGTGGTCGTCCTATAAAGTCCGAAATAAAATACTGTAAGATGAGATTTCTGGATTAAGTACAAAAGGATGTTAATTGCGTTCCCACTTTATCCTTTTGACTTTATCCTTTATCCTTCTCAGACAATTGAACAACTAATCAGAAAACAATGACTGAAGAAATCATAATTGCAGGATTTGGCGGACAAGGCGTTCTCTCCATGGGAAAGATCCTTGCCTATTCCGGTGTAATGCAGAACCAGGAAGTTGCCTGGTTTCCATCCTATGGTCCGGAGATGAGGGGTGGTACAGCCAACGTAACGGTCATTCTGAGTGACGACCGGATCAGTTCGCCCGTTCTTCACGAATTCGACACAGCCATCATCCTCAACCAGCAGTCCATGACCAAATTTGAGAAGATGGTCAAGCCGGGAGGTATCCTGTTGTACGATCCCAACGGGGTGGTCAAGCTCCCTACCCGAAAGGACATCAATATTTACAAGGTTGAAGGCGCCAGGTTAGCCGTCGAAATGGGCAATCCGCTAACTTTCAACATGATCGTATTAGGTGCATTCCTGCAGGCCAAACCAGTCATCAAACTAGAGAACGTTAAAAAAGGATTGGAAAAATCACTCCCTGAAAGACACCACAAGCTCATACCGCTCAATTTGAAGGCTATTGAAGTGGGGCAGGCTAATTTGGAGGTAGTTCAAAAATTATAAAAAAACCGGCTACCGCCGGTTAGCTCTATTTTAGTCATCTGAAAATAAACTGTTAAAAACTTGACTTTTGATTATCAATGATGTACCTTTGTATTGTCGATTCTACGGATTCGACGAAGCAGGGCCAGACAATTTATTGTTTGGCTTCTGTATGTTTGTACTGTAATGAAATCGATCCATTCTTTTTTAAGAGCCATATTTCTTTGATATCAATTCCTTCCTTTATCCTTGAATTGATATTCCTCATTAAATAATTGGTCGTGACATTACAATCTTCAATTATCACTCTGGCCGACTGTTTTAGCCCTCTCTTAAGCATATTACTCAAATTTGTTTTAGGATTATTTGATATAAAACCCTCATATTCGTAAAAATGATCTCCCACTTTTAAATCCGGGCATTTCCCTTCGAATTTAGTACCTTTTAATCCGCCAAAAATTTCTTTGTATCTTTCATCTTTAAAATGAATTTTTGGCAATATCCGTACAGCTTGCCCCATTTTCGCGAACTCACACGAAATCAACAATAAATCTTGGTAGTCATTTTTGCTTTTATCAACGTCAAAATGAATTTCGACTCGACCATTGTTTTTGAAATTCTTAAAAATTGTAAAACCCTCAATTGAAGCAGATTTTGATGAATAATGGTAAAAGAATTTAGACATTTATATGCGATGCTTTAATAAAAGATGTCACTTCCTAACAGTTCAAAAGCATTCTCCTATTAAATTTAACCAATTTTGCTGACTTTTCATAATTGCTAAATCTCATGTTTACTTTCACTGTTTTTTCTTAGATTTAGTGCCTGTAAACGACTTTTTAACCAAACAGCTAATTTCATTTATGAACATCAAAACAAGGTTGACCCTGATGAACTTTCTACAGTTCTTCGTATGGGGTTGTTGGCTGATTTCGCTTGGCGGATACATGATGGGACCGCTGAAATTTACAGGAGGACAAGTAGGTGGAGTCTATGCTACCATGGGACTTGCAGCGCTTTTTATGCCTGGGTTAATGGGCATAGTGGCCGATCGTTGGATCAATGCTGAACGGGTTCTGGGGATCTGCCACCTGGTTGGCGCGATCTTGCTTTTTTGGGCTTCAACGGTCACCAATCCTGTCGTGATGTACTGGGTCATGCTGTTCAATGCCATGGCGTATATGCCAACAATCGCACTAAACAGTGCCGTCTCCTACAATATTCTTCTGCAAAAAGGGTACGATGTAGTCACAGATTTTCCTCCTATCCGGGTATGGGGCACCATCGGTTTCATTTTTGCCATGTGGACCGTTGACCTTGTGGGTTGGGCCAGAACTCCCGCACAACTATACGTTAGTGCAGTTACAGCCCTTTTCTTAGGTATCTACGCCTTTACTATGCCTGCATGTCCTCCTGCACGCGCCAAAAGGGACGGATCGCTCCTCTCCGCACTCGGACTGGATGCCTTTATTTTGTTTAAAAAACGAAAGATGGCCGTTTTCTTTATTTTCGCCATGTTAATCGGAGCGGCGCTTCAGATTACCAATACTTTTGGAGGCTCTTTCCTCGACGATTTTTCCAAATTTGATCTGTACAAAGACTCCTTCGCGGTAAAACATCCCACACTTCTGCTCTCTATTTCTCAGATTTCTGAGACCCTTTTTATCCTCACCATCCCATTTTTCCTGAAGCGTTTTGGTATCAAAAAGGTGATGATCATCAGCATCTTTGCCTGGGTATTGCGCTTTGGCCTTTTTGGCATAGGAAATCCGGGTCACGGACTGGCACTTTTGATACTTTCCATGATCATCTATGGAATGGCATTCGATTTTTTCAACATTTCAGGTTCCCTCTTTGTCGAAATGGAAGCTGCTCCGGAAAACAGGGCAAGCGCCCAGGGATTGTTCATGATCATGACCAATGGTTTTGGAGCCTATCTGGGAGGTGTTTCCAGCGGATTTGTCGTGGACCTGTTTACCAAAGACGGTGTAAAAGACTGGCCCCACATCTGGACGGTATTTGCGGCTTATGCTTTGGTGCTCGGGTTGGTTTTTCCATTTCTATTCAAATACAAGCACGAAAAGAGTGCCTAAAGTATAATTTACTGACATGCTGAACAGACAACTTCTCTCCCCCTCCAGCATCGTGGTGGTTGGAGCATCCAACAACATCACTAAACCAGGTGGAAAAATCCTGAAAAATCTTTTGGAGTATGAATATAAAGGTCAACTCTACGCTGTAAACCCGCATGATGATTGTGTTCAGGGAATAACTACAGTTCGATCGGTCAGAGATCTTCCCGATGTCGAGCTGGCAATTTTAGCTATTCCTGCCAAAAGTTGTCCGGAAGCAGTAGCTGTTTTAACCAAAGAGAAAAACACCAAAGCGTTTATCATTATTTCAGGCGGATTCAGCGAAATGGGTTCTGAAGGAACCATACTTGAACACGAAATCGTTGAACTTGTTAACAAGGCGGATGCCTGTCTGATTGGTCCAAACTGTATCGGAGTGCTAACCCATGATTATGCAGGTGTTTTTACAGAACCTATTCCGCTGTTGGAGCCTACCGGAGTAGATTTTGTGTCAGGATCAGGGGGTACAGCTGTTTTTATCATGGAATCAGCAATTCCCAAGGGACTCACCTTCTCAAGAGTAATTTCGGTCGGAAATTCAGCGCAGCTGGGAGTTGAGGAAGTGTTGGAATATTGGGACCTGAATTCGGAAAGTGAGTCAGAAGCACGTGTCAAGCTGCTTTATATTGAAACCATCCACAATCCTGATAAATTTTTATTCCATGCTGCTTCTCTTGTAAAAAAGGGGTTCAGACTGGCTGCTATCAAAGCTGGTAGTTCAAAAGCCGGCAGTAGGGCAGCCTCCTCTCATACGGGTGCAATGGCCAGTTCTGACTCAGCTGTTGAAGCCCTTTTCCGAAAAGCAGGTATCGTCAGATGTTATGGCCGCGAAGAGCTGACTACCGTTGCCTGTGTACTGATGTCGAAACAGATGAAAGGTAAGAACATGGTCATTATTACCCATGCCGGTGGTCCGGCAGTGATGTTGACGGATGCTCTGGAAGCAGGTGGGGTAAATATCCCCAATATTCCTGATTCTCCGGTCAAACAAAAACTCAAGGAGGCGCTCTTTTCAGGTTCATCGGTAGAGAATCCGATCGATTTTCTTGCAACAGGCACTGCAGAACAGCTCGATATTATCATCGACACCTGTGAAAACGAAATGGAGGATATTGATGGAATGGCTGTCATATTTGGCAGTGCGGGACTCACTTCAGTCAAAGATGTGTACGAAGTTCTCAACAGGAAGATGAAACAGTGTAAGAAACCTATCTTCCCGATTCTGCCCTCTGTGATGACCGTAAAAAAAGATCTGGCCTATTTCCTCTCCCATGGGAATGTAAACTTCCCGGATGAAGTACTTTTAGGTAGGGCACTCACAAAGGTAAAACTGACACCAAAACCATCGGGACAGAAGATTTTTCTGGATGGTGTGGATGTTCCACGCATCCGAAGAATCATCGACAACTGCCCGAATGGTTATCTCTCACCTGATCTCATCGAACAGCTTCTTGCCGCTACCTCGATCCCGTTTGTTCAGGAGATTATTGCAAAAACTGAAACAGAAGCGATTCAGGCTGCAAAAAAAATAGGATTTCCGCTCGTTATGAAGGTGGTTGGACCCTTACATAAAACGGATGTAGGAGGAGTAACTTTAAATGTTCGCTCTGAAGAGATGGTAAGTGTCGAATTTAGCCGCATGATGAAGATTAAACAGACAACTGCAGTTTTGCTGGCCGAACAAGCTTCGGGTATCGAACTTTTTTTGGGTGCAAGCTATGAACCTGAATTTGGTCATGTCATTCTTTGCGGAATCGGAGGGATCTTTGTTGAAGTACTGAAGGATACTACCTCAGGTCTTGCACCACTCACATTCGAAGAAGCTGATTCCATGATCCGTAACCTGAAGGCCTACCCTATCATCAAAGGTTTCAGAGGAAATTGCGGTGTGAGCAGGAAAAAATTCAGTGAAATCATCGTTAGGCTCTCCTCAATGTTGCGCTTTGCAACTGAAATCAAAGAGATGGATATCAATCCACTCATCGGGAGTAAGGATAAGATTGTGGCGGTTGATGCAAGGATCAGAATTGAAAAGAATATAATGTGAAAATTGGAAAATGTGGAAATGTGAAAATTAAGAACACTCTTATCATTGTTTTTTGGCTAATCCAAACTTATCTCTCATGTCTCAGCGCCCATTTTCACATTTCCACATTTTCCAATTTTCACATTCATTCTGTCTCTCTATGTGCATAAAATCTGTTTAACAAACTCAAATCATTGAACTCCTTGGAGAGTGATTCTATGGTCCCTTTGGGAATGTCGTAGATATCCAGAACGATCATTCCATCTACACAATTGTTAAATTTTGGATCCACATTGAAGGCAATGATCTTCGCATTCAATCCCAAGTATTTTTTTAAAAGTACCGGCAGCCCGCTATTGTATTGATCAACATCGCCGATAAATTTATCCAGGGAACTTAGCTGTGGTGACAGGTGCATCATCGCCTCATTCAGATGAAGATCATTGGTCTTGACCTTGAACCGGTTGCGGGGTTTTACCAACGCTGCCTTTTCATAATCGTAAAAATTGGCCATGATGTAACGAATAATCAGTTCCTTGGATTTTTCCGAATAGGTATTACTGATACTTACAGGACCGATCAGGTAGCGGTATTCAGGATTTTTAAGCAGAAAAAAGAGAATCCCCTTCCATAGCAGGAAAAGCGGAAGTGGTTTGCGCTGATATTCACTTATGATAAATGATCTGCCCAGCTCAAGTGATTGTTGCAATGTATGTATGAAACCATTGCTCATTTTGAACAAGCTATGGGTATAAAATCCCCTGACGCCAAACTGTTCCATAATTTCAGCACCCATTCCGATCCTGTAACCACCCACTATCTTTTTCGCGCAGGTATCCCATATAATGAGTTGCTGGTAATAAAGATCGAATTCGTCAATATCCGTTGAACGGTTGGTCCCTTCTCCCACTTCTCTAAAAGTAACCTCCCTCAAACGACCCAATTCATTCAGAATGACCGGTATCACTTTCGTAGGGGCACAAAACACATCGTAATTTTTCACACTGAAAAGAAAATGCTCCTTCTTTACAAATGCTATCTCTCTTTCAATCAGCGCTTGTGGTTGAGAAGCTATGATCTCTTCCGGCTGTGGATCACTTTTCAGCGAATAGTTAAAAAATCGCTTTACTTCAATTCCCGAATCAAGGCAATAGGTCTTGGCCCTCAAATAACGGCCAAACTGATAAATATCTGAAAATCTGTCCTGCTCCTTGACAGAAATTGGATTTCCAATTCTTACTTTGATCGTCTTATTCCTCTTATTAATTAGTTCGGAGGGAAGTTTAGCCGTCCGGAGTGAGGGATGTATTCTTCCCAGCAGGTGGAAAATACGACTGTTCGTACCGTGGAAGTAGATCGGAACAATGGGAACTTTGTTCTTCTTGATAAAACGAAGTGCCGAAACCAGCCACTCCCTGTCTGTAATGATAGAGGAGCTATAGTTGGTAGATACCTCCCCTGCCGGGAAAAGGCTCAACACGCCGCCGTGCTGAAGATGATCGATAGCCGTCTTTAGTCCGGCAATGCTCGAACCTGCCTCAGGCATGTTTTCAAAAGGGTTGACTGCCAGAAAAAAATCAGAAATAGGCGCTACCTTTTTAAGCAAAAAATTGGCTATTACCTTGTGATCACCCCTGGCCAGCGAAAGCAGTTTGATCAGCAAAATTCCGTCAATTCCTCCAAAAGGATGGTTCGAAACAGTAATGAAGCTTCCATCAGCAGATAGTTTTTTCAAATCATTTTCATCAAACTCAAGCGTGATATTCAGGTATTTAATAATGGCATCAATCGATTCGATGCCCTGCTTTTGACTTACATTTTCATATAAATCGTTGATCTTGTGAAAGCTCAGCAGATGCATCATGATCTTTGCAAAATACTCACCTCCCAGGTATTGAATAAAAGGACTTGCTTTGATTAAATCCTGAGGGTTTACTAGTTTCATATATAATTTGTTTTCTAATTGCCACATGGAATTCGTCCCGACAAATCGGGACTCATTTCATAATTCTTCGGTTTGCCGTTTTTACTTACCAGGAGTTGGTAGATCACAAGTGACTTCAATTTTGAAATAAACCCAAAAAGATAGCACTTGACTATCCAAATATAAAGAATTGGAATTTAAAACAGGTCACTATGGGTTTATAAACTTTATGTACCTCTCAAATATAAATAATACAACAATCCAAATATAGTTAACTGGATACTCATCTTTATAACTTAATGTATTTCAGAATTTTAGCAATTTGTAATTTGTAATTTGCAATTTGTAATTCCCTATTTTACCTACAGATGTAAGATTCGCTTCCAATATGAAGTATTTTTGCATCAAAGCGATTCAATTTTGAACGAATATAAAATCAGCAATTGGCTGCCCACCACCATCAAAGAGGTGCGGGCTTTGGGATGGGATGAGGTTGATGTTGTCCTCTTCTCGGGTGATGCCTATGTTGACCATCCATCTTTTGGTGCGGCAGTAATCGGTCGTATCCTGGAGCGGGAAGGACTGAAGGTTGCCATCGTACCACAACCGAACTGGCAGGATGATCTTCGTGATTTCAAAAAAATGGGAAAACCCAAACTATTTTTTGCCATTACTGCCGGTTGCATGGATTCGATGGTCAACCATTACACGGCCAACAAACGCAAACGTTCCAATGATGCCTATACTCCGGGAGACAGGGCCGGTGCCAGACCTGATTATGCCACCATCGTCTACTCAAATATCCTTAAAAAGTTATATCCTGATGTGCCGTTGATTATTGGGGGTATCGAAGCCTCCCTGCGCAGGGTAACACATTACGACTATTGGTCGGATCAGTTAAAACCAAGCATACTGATTGAGAGTCGTGCCGATTTGCTCTTTTACGGGATGGGAGAAAAATCACTGATTTTGATGGTCGAACAACTTCGATCCGGAAAAAGGGTGGAGGAGTTAAGGGATATTCCGCAAACAGCATTCGTATTGCAAAAGGATCAGGCCATATTATCTGACGCCTCCTGGGACGAATTTGAGCTATTTGGCTATGAAGCTTGCCAGGCTGAAAAGATCAATTATGCCCGTAACTTTAAGGTTATTGAAGAGGAGTCCAACCGGATGGAACCGGAGACCCGGCTCATTCAAGCGCACGGCGATCTGAAAGTGATAATCAACCCTGCCTGGCCGCCGCTAAGCACAGAAGAGGCTGATCTTTACAGTGACCTGCCTTTTACCAGGCTGCCGCACCCAAAATACAACGGCAAGGGAGCTATTCCTGCCTACGAAATGATCAGGCACTCCATCAATATACACCGTGGTTGTTTTGGAGGATGCGGATTTTGCACCATTTCGGCCCATCAAGGTAAATTTATCGCCTCAAGATCAGAAGCATCAGTTCTCCGTGAGGCAGAGCAGGTAACGAAAATGCCCGATTTTAAAGGATACATATCCGATGTTGGCGGTCCGTCAGCGAATATGTACAAGATGGCCGGTATTCATCTTTCTATTTGCCAATCCTGCAAAAGACCTTCATGTATTTACCCGACAGTATGTAAAAACCTGAACACCGACCACCGGCCGATGAGCAATCTGTACAATCAGGTATCCAATATCAAGGGAGTAAAGAAAGCTTTTATTGGCAGTGGAATTCGTTACGACCTTATCTTTCACAGGGTCGAAGATGAGCAAGTCAATCAGGGAAACCTCGACTATCTTGATCAGGTCATTGGGAAACATGTCTCTGGCCGGTTAAAAGTTGCTCCTGAACATACGGATGACGAGGTACTCAAAATCATGAGAAAACCCTCCTTTTCACAGTTTGACCAACTCAAAAAATTCTTCGATAAAGCCAATGAAAAGTATGGTCTGAAGCAACAGCTGATTCCCTATTTTATCTCTAGTCACCCGGGAAGCACTGTCGAATCAATGGCCGGTCTGGCAGCCAAAATGAAGGAGCAGAATTTCAAACTGGAGCAGGTTCAGGACTTCACTCCTACCCCAATGACCCTTGCTACCGTGATCTATTACACCGGTTACCATCCCTATACCCTTGAAAAAGTCTACACGGCCAAAACCTCTGAACAAAAACAAGCCCAGAAAAAGTTCTTCTTTTGGTACAAGAGTGAATTCAGAAAAGAGCTGATCGCAGAACTACGCATGATTAAAAGACCAGATCTCGAGAAAATCCTGTTCAATAAATAAGACCTGAGTTTGCTTCGTCGCTTCTCTTACCGATGAAACTTCTCTCCAATATACTCTAATCCCGTTGTCAGTCCACTTCTCCAGTAGCCCCAGCTATGTCCGCCATCCCTTACACGGTATTCGTGCGGAATGCCTAACTTCCTCATTTCAACATGAAGCGCAGAATTTCCAATATAAAGAAAATCGTCATCGCCGCAATCGATCCAGAAACGGACAGATTTAAGTTTATCCAAAGGAACTGAGTGAAGGAGATCCAGCGGATTGTTGGCTTTCCAGGCTTCATTCAGGCGGGCTTCGCCTTGCAGGTTCTTACCGAACAGTCCTGCAAAGTACATTTCAAACTCTTTGTCAGATTTCGTCCTGATCTCATCATCTGTGAATGTACCTGAACTTAAAGCCACACATGTTGAGAAAAGATCCGTATGCTTCATGGAGAGTTTCAGCGCGCCATATCCACCCATGGAGAGTCCGGCAATGGCCCGGTATTCTTTCTTCTGCCGAATGCGGTACTCCTTTTCTACATATGGTATTAGTTCATTGATAAATGTATCTTCCCAGTTGATCTTCCCATCAAAACTGTTGCAATACCAAGTGAGTCTGCCGTCAGGAATGATGAGGATACAGGGAGGGATTTTACCCTCGGCAATGCCTTTGTCTGCGATCCTGTTGGCCTCACCAAACTGGATCCAGCCAGTCTCGTCGTCAGAGTATCCATGCAACAGATAGACAACGGGATAACTGCGCTGGGAGGTAGAATAGTCTACCGGCAGGTAGACAGAATAGTTCATTTTCGAACCCGATTTCGAGGTGAAAGTCAACGATTCAATCACTTTTCCCCCTTGCGGAAAAGCATTATTGAAAAAGAAAACAAACCCCAGGATAAGAAACAGATTTTTCATACTATCAACTATTTGTTCGTAAAAATACGTGGCATTATCAGGCAAATCTAACAATTTACAGCTGTTTTACTATCTTTGAAAGAAGAATTTGACCAGTAAATTTAAATCAATTGTAATCTATAAAATGACAACACTAATTCTTGGATTCTTATTCGGAGCCCTGCTCCAAAGCGCCAAACTGAACCGTTTCGACACCATTAGCGGGATGGCAACCCTCGAGAACTTCAAGGTAGCCAAAGCCATTGCACTGGCCATTGGGGTAGGTGTGATCCTTCTAAACATCGAAATTGGTCTGGGATTCGCCGCCTACCATATTAAACCGCTTCTGCTAGGCGGAATCGTTTTGGGGGGATTGATTTTTGGAGCCGGCATGGCCATTCTGGGATACTGTCCGGGAACGGTGATGGTATCGGCCGGCGAAGGTTCGCTCGATGCAATAGTCGGGATCCTGGGCGGGTTGGCCGGAGGCTTGGTATATACCCTGATTTTGCCAACTGTCAGCCCGATTCTGGGACCAAATATCGGAACCTTCTCGCTATACACTGCCATGGGTTCCTCTCCATTTATCTTTTATCCGGTCATGATCGTTTTAGGACTTCTTTTTGCCTTCCTCGCCTTTGCCTTAGACCGCCGCGAAAAAAGCAGTGACAAAAGTTGGATTTTTGCTGGTATTGGCTTGGCGGTCTTGAATACTTTTGTTTTTTTCTATGCCGATCGTCCAATTGGCGCATCCACTTTCTTTCCATATATCGCCGATAACATCTTCGGAGTTGTCAACAACGATTATTTCAAACAAATCAGCAAACCGGGAAGTTGGGAAGTTAACTTCCTGGCTGGCTGCCTCTTGTCGGGACTGGTGATCTCTTTATTGCGGAAAGATTTTAAAATCAGGATGATTCATCACAATTGGGAAAAATACAAAGGCAACAATTTTGGTAAAAGAGCCATGTGGGCGTTTTTTGGTGGGTTTATTCTGATATTTGGTGCTAGAATGGCAGGTGGATGCACTTCAGGCCATATCCTTTCAGGAGGGATGCAACTGGCAGCGAGCAGTCTGCTATTTGCTGTTTTTGTCTTTGCAGGATTGCTTGTGACAGGGAAATTCTTCTACAAAAAATAGTGAGTTCACTTTCTAGAATAACCTTAACCCCGAAGCGGGTTAACAAAATTTTTGATATAAAACATTTCTCTACTTATGATTAGCGGCAATTATTTGGCATTCGATCTTGGCGCCTCTTCCGGAATGGCTATGCTTGGTACAATTTCTGACCAACGACTTAAGCTCACTGAGATTCACCGTTTCGAAAACCGCATGGTTGAAATAGACAACCACTTCTACTGGAACATTTTTTCGATTTTTGATGAACTGAAAACAGGGCTTAAAAAGTGTATTCGGGATTTCGGCATCCAGCCCGATTCCATTGCCATCGATACCTGGGGCGTCGATTTTGCCTTTGTCGACAAAGATGGGATGATTGCCTCCCTTCCATATGCCTATCGGGACCGGCGCACCGACAGTGCCATGGAAGATTTTTTCAAAATAGTGCCAAGGGAGGAGCTCTACATGAAAACCGGCATACAGCTGATGCAGTTCAACTCCCTGTTTCAGCTATTTGTCAACCATACAACCAAAGCTCCCCAATATGAAATTGGCAAGGAGCTTCTTTTCATGCCCGATGCCCTCTCTTACCTTTTTTGCGGTGTCAAAAAGAATGAATTTTCCATCGCATCGACTTCCCAACTCCTGAAGCCTGGAAAATTATCGTGGGAAACCTCCCTTTTTGAGGCTATGGGCGTCGATCCCTCCATCATGCAGGAGATAGTGCTTCCGGGTACCCTGTTGGGCAAAATCAAGCCTGAAGTACAAAAAGAGACTGGTAGCAGCGATATACCTGTGATCGCGGTGGCATCCCATGATACTGCCTCCGCCATTGTTTCTGTTCCGGCTTCAGGAAAGAATTGGGCGTACATCAGTTCAGGCACCTGGTCGCTGATGGGAATAGAATCTGACAAACCACTTATTTCGAAAGAGATACTGGCCCTCAATTTCACCAATGAAGGAGGTGTTGAAGGAACCACCCGTTTCCTGAAAAATATCATGGGATTATGGCTTTTGCAGGAATGCAGAAGAAGTTGGTCGCACAAAGTCAATTATTCCTGGAGTGAAATGGTTGATTTAAGTACCTTGTCACAACCTTTTAAATGTCTGATAGATCCAGACGATCCAAGTTTTCTGAATCCATCAGATATGCCTCAGGCCATCGTTGATTATTGCCTGAAAACCAATCAACCAAAGCCTGAAACGCATGGCGAATTCATCCGATGCATTTTTGAAAGTCTGGCGATGAAATACAGGCTTACACTTGATTCGATCAGGTCGGTCATTTCCTATCCGATCGATATCGTACACATCATCGGGGGAGGCGCCAACAATGAGCTCCTCTGCCAGTACAGCGCCAATGCACTCCAGTTACCGGTGAAGGCTGGTCCTACCGAAGCGACTGCGATCGGGAATATCCTGATCCAGGCCAAAGCCATGCAAGCCTTGTCAAGCCTTGAGGAGATAAGAACCATGGTGGGTGAATCTTTCGGGACGAAGACATTTATACCTGCGGAAGCAGATGTCTGGAAAGTTCAGTTTGAAAGGTTTAGCAGAATTGTAAGCTGAAGCTTTTTTAAAAATAAATATGCTCTGTTGTGTTTGTATCCCATTTTACTGATGCAAATTTTGATGAAATGATTAATTTTCTATTTTTGGCCCTCTCCATTCAGGGGAAAAATAATAAATTAAAAAAATAGCTATGAAAAGAATTCTTTTACTTCTGATGACCGTTGTTTTGGTATCGAACCTTTCCTCTGCCCAGGTTGCCAAACACGCCTTAGGATTACGTTTTGGGACTGATGACGGATTTGGGACTGAAATCTCCTACCAGCATGGTTTAAGTGGCAACAACAGGCTCGAGTTTGATTTGGGCTTCAACAGCTATCACGAAAATTACATGAACTACCGGTACAATTACACAAGCTGGGGACTTTCAGGCCTTTACCACTGGGTTTATAAACTTGATTCTAACTTCAACTGGTACATCGGTCCGGGAGCAAAAATCGGCTCCTGGAGCTATGATTCCGGATACAACGACTACCGCTATAGCAACGGGATGTTTCTGGCAGCTGCAGGCGATATTGGTATCGAATACAACTTCCCGGTAGGTTTTCAACTGGCGCTGAATGCCCGTCCGGAAATCGGCCTTATCAACCATGGCACTGCCATAAATGTTGGATTGGCTGTGCGTTACCGTTTCCGGTAGAACGAAATATTGAGCTCATTGCAGCAAAATTTATCTTAAATTAAACAATTATGAAGCGCTTTTTTTGCACCATTTTCGTTGGTTTGTTTCTGGTAAATCTTGCTATGGCTCAAATCCCCCAACATTCGGTGGGCATACGTTATGGAACTGTTTATGGTCTTGGGACGGAGGTCACCTATCAGCGTGGCTTTTCTGCCAAAAACAGAATGGAATTTGACTTTGGTTTCAATAGTAATTTTGAATATGTCAACAATTTCAGGCAAGATCACAACAGTTGGGCGCTTACTACACTCTACCACTGGCTCTGGAAACTACCTAAGTTAGGCGAAAACGTGAACTGGTACGCAGGTGCAGGTGGCAAATTGGGCACCTGGAGTTCCAATCAGGGCTATGATTACAGGTATAAAAACGGATTGTTCCTGACTGGTTCAGGAGATATCGGTATCGAATACTGCTTTCCTGCCGGAATTCAATTTGCCCTGGATTTACGGCCGGAATTGGGTCTCATCAACCATGGAAGTGGGGTAAATATTGGCTTTGCCGTTCGATACCAATTCAAATAGCTCCAAATGATTGCCATCTTAGTCGTTTTGTCGGCCGGAATTCTGATTGGATTACTGATTGTGGAGAAGCCCAAATTGCATCTGTTCAACAATCACCTTCTGAATTGGGCTATCTACCTGTTGCTTTTCCTTCTTGGAATTTCTGTTGGCACGAACCGTGAGGTGATACAAAATATTGGCAAAATAGGGTACGAAGCCATTGCAATAGGCATCTTTTCAATAGCCGGAAGTGTACTATTCTCCGCTATTCTATTTAAGTTCTTATTCAAGCAAGATGAGAAGTAGCCTGATCATCTTCAGTTTCTTCGTTGCGGGAGTCCTTGCCGGATTATCGGGAAGGCTACCTTCAGGGTATGATTTCGACGAATTCGGAAGTTATGCCCTCTACCTGCTGATGTTTCTTGCCGGAGTAAGTATTGGAAGCGACAAAAACTCGTGGAAGGTTTTGGCTACACACAATTACAAAATCATCTGGGTACCATTGACCATCCTCCTTGGAACTTTGGCGGGTTCCGCACTTGTAGCTGTGGTGATCCCTACCCTCACCGTGCGCGAATCCCTCGCCGTTGGTGCCGGATTTGGTTACTATAGTCTCTCCAGCGTCTTTATCACCCGGTTACATAGCCACAGTCTGGGGGTTGTCGCGCTCTTGTCAAACATCTTCAGGGAAGTCGCCACGCTCTTGGCTACCCCTATCCTGGTAAGATACTTTGGGAATCTGGCAGGAATTGCTTCGGGCGGCGCTACCGCCATGGATACAACATTGCCTGTCATCAGCAAATACTCAGGAAAATCGTATGCCATTATCGCAGTTTTCAGCGGCATAGTACTGACGATATTGGTGCCATTTCTTGTAACCTTTATATTGACTTTCAAAGGATAAAGGATGTGACTGTTTAAAAATTTGTTTTTTTGTCCAGTTAGGGCATTGTCATTAAGTTAAGAAAATACAAATTCATAATTTACATTTAATCAATAGATTGCTTCGTCGTGCCTCCTCGCAATTACGGTATGCTGTTGATTTTGTGAGGGTGGAGAGAAGGAGGCGGGCGGCAATTCTGCTATTACCGACAACCGATGACCCGCCTCCTTCTCTCCACCCTCACCTCCAAAAAAATGATCCGTCATTGCGAACACGAGGCACGAAGTGTGAAGCAATCTGTTGAGCGTTGCATGAATTTTTCTTAACTTAATGACTTTGCCCTTTAGGAATATAATGTCCGTAGAATATGGATTAAGATCTAAATTCCGTCCCGTACGTTGGGCAAGACTTAGGTTAAAATCGCTTCATCTTTGTGGCATTTGGAGTTCCTACCCCAACCTGGAATAATTCCGCACAAAAGCAAATTGTCTCAAACTTGCCAAATTTAGCTAAATTCAGCACCTTTACTTTCCATATTTAGCTAAATACGGAAAGTTTAGGTGCCAAATTTAGGTTTTCTGAGAAATTTGATTTAGTTTTGGTCCGTGTAAAAATTGTAAAACCAATGGAATTAGTCTGGTACAAACGATTTTTGGAAAGTCAAACGGAATCCATTCTGAAAAAAGGAAAGGTTTTCTTTCTCTACGGCCCACGAAGGGTTGGAAAAACTGAGCTAATCAAAAAAATACTTGCGGGATTTAGCGGCAAAATTTATAGCGGGTCGGGCGACAATCAGGAAGTCCGGGAACTGTTATCTGCTCAAAAGCTTAATCAGTTACGATCTGCATTTGGAAACTACCAAATGATATTTATTGACGAAGCCCAGCGAATTCCGGAAGCTGGATATGGATTAAAACTCTTGATTGACAATTTCCCGGAAATGATTATTCTGGTCACTGGTTCATCTTCTTTTGATCTTTCAAACAAAATCGGAGAACCATTAACCGGCAGAAACATCGTACGGAATTTATTTCCTGTTTCAGTTTTGGAGCTATACGAACAATTCGGTGGAATGTATGTGCTGCAAAGACTTGAAGAGTTGATGATTTATGGGGCTTATCCTGAGATTTTAAATGCTTCTTCAGCCGACGAAAAGAAAGAATATCTGATGTCGGTCCGGGATTCCTATTTGCTGAAAGATATTCTTGAACTTGAAAATATCAGAAACCCTTCAAAACTCAATGATTTATTGAAATTGCTTGCTTTTCAGATTGGCCAGGAAGTTTCGCTGAATGAGTTGAGCAATGGTTTGGGAATTGCCAGGCAGAGTGTAGAAAGATATTTGGATTTACTGGAAAAAACGTTCATCATCAAAAAGGTTGGTGGATTTTCGAGAAACCTTCGAAAAGAGATCGTGAAAACATCGCGCTATTACTTTTGGGACAACGGCATTCGAAACGCCATTATCAACAACTTCAACCTGCCCCTTCAGCGAAACGATGTAGGTATGCTTTGGGAAAATTTTCTTTTTATGGAGCGGTTGAAAACCAAATCATACCGGCGAATTTTTTCGAACGATTATTTCTGGAGAACTTATGACATGCAGGAAGTTGATTTGGTAGAAGACCGGGATGGCAAGCTTTATGCTTATGAATTTAAGTGGGGTCCACGGAAAATAAAAACTCCTAAAGCCTGGGCCGATGCTTATCCTGATTCAGAATTCCGGGTCATCTCGAAGGAGAATTTTCTGGAATTTTTGATTTGACGCCTCTCGTTGCTGCGGATTTGCGATAGTGGCGACCATATTATCGGTAAATCGGTTGAAGTTGCTCCGCTAATTTTTCCCGATATTATTTTTCCGATTGGTTTTGTTGGTTCAACGCTTCGTTTTGCCGTTTTTGTTCCAATTGTTTTGCATTGAGATTTGTAACAATTTTCTTTCCTGTTTTCTCCTCAATTTCCTTGCGGGTATTTCCTGCAATTGTACCGCCTTGTTTGGCAATTTTACGGTTTTCAGGAAAGGTTTTTGGTTTTTTCTCTTTCGAAATTTCGGTAGTTGTAGCTTCGGCAAGCATATTGAGTACCAATTCTAAGTTGGTCATGTGGTCGCGCAGGTTTTCTTTTTTCAGGTCTTTGAATTTTTTGTATTGTTTGGTTGAAAATCCGCTCCAGGCCTGAGTTATATCATCGGTAAGTATGGCAAATTCCTGACCTTTTTGTACTCCATGGTTTTCCCATTCGTCAGTCAGTTCTTTGCGGATTTCGATGCTTTTTAGTCGTTGATTTATCCATTCTTTTGAATATCCCTTGCGCAGATAAGTTTCCATTAAACGGTCTATGCCAATTTCGGGGTCCTCAATTTCATCGATCCGCTCGCGGGCAACTTTTGCTATCCATAATTTAAAAGGTTCAGCTTTTGGCGATGGAATGCTTTGTAATAATCGGAATAGTTGTTCTGTATCGGCAACATCGGTTAAGCGCATTTTACCATCGGCTGCAAGCATTTTCAAACCGTGACAATCCGTCACGGTTTCATTTCCTTCTTCTTTCAGTCTTTGTTTTAATTTACGCCAATACGCTTGAGGGTCGATGCTTTCAGAAAGAACTCCCACTACATCGACAATCGAAAAGTACCACTTCTCCTGTTCTTCATCCCACGATGACCTGATTTGTTTTTGCTCAAATAACTTGATAGAAGTTTCCTGCGTCATAATGCTACAAATTATTCAAAAGATTACTTTTTTAACTTCCTATTATTAAACCCATCGTTAAAGTGGTCAATTCCGACCACCTTAGAAGTCTGTTAATTTTCTGGCTCATCTTCAAGCTCCAATTTTACAGGTCCAACAAATTCAACGTCAGCTGGCGCGAATTTCGTGTAACAGGGCTTCATGTTGGGGAGTGTCTTTCAAACACACGAAGCCTTAGTTATTACCAAACGTTTTTTCATTTTTCACACTCTAATATTTCAGAAATTAATGTCTTATATTTTTGAATATCCCTTTTAGAATTCTTCTGTACATCAATCCATAACGCAATTCCTATCGCTAATAATATTCCTCCATATATATACATGGTTGCACCGCTACTTATTCCTAAGATTATTGCCAATAGACCCAAACTCCCAAAAAAAGACACATACAATATTGTTAAAAAGTGTTGAGTAAAAGAGATTTCTAAATCGGTTTCATTTTCAGTATCTGTCTTTAATATCTTTCCATTTACAACAATTTGATTTTCTCGTATATAAGCCAGATAATTTAGACTCCGTTTACGCACTTTAAATGTTACTGAATCATTTTTATCATGATCCATTTTAAAAACAAATCCGTTAACAGATCCAAGTGTATCGTCTAGTTTTTTAAGAATCTCTTGAGGATTACTTTTTACTTTAAAATTCCATGCTTTCATATTATCGTTTTAAATGTTTGGTAACATCGTTTATTTACGCTACAAACATGCGCCTATATGCTTAATTTTGGGGCAAAGAGGCAGGTTTGTTACGTGTTTGATGGTCATAAACTTACATAATATTGATTAAATACCAAAGCCCTGAGTAGGAAAATTGTGCAGTGCAAACCCGGGTGATGCTGCTTGTAACCGCATTTTAAAAATCCGTTTTTGGAAATCGCGGCGCCTGATAGCGCCCGGTGGTGTTTATCAACGAGGTCGTGGAATTTTAATCACACCCACAAAATAAACACAACCGCGAGGGTGGCTAATTGGCATAAAGATTTCGGCTAAAGCCGTGGTGGAATATGTGCCCATTTTGTCAACGCCATAAATGGTGTTGCTAGTCAATTGCTCTTTTGCGGAATTCCAATCATTTGGATTATGGCGGTTTCGCAATTTGTCCGACCTGACTAGCCGTAGCCTTCAGGCTACGGACCTGAGAGCCAACATCAATGCACGGGCTTCAGCCCAAATTGTTTTCAAATTTTCCGGCTAAAGCAAGCGTTGAAAAGGATAAAGGATAAAGTCAAAAGGATAAAGTGGGATTTGTGAGAAAATTATCTTTTGTGATATGAATCAAAACAGATATTAGTTTTTCCTCATGTCTCATATCTTAAGTCTTATATCTTTAAGGTCGCCGTTCTAACCTCCGGAGTCCCTTACTTTATCCTTTTTACTTTATCCTTACTATTTAACCTTCCTCAAAAAACGCCTCCACCCCCGGATAATCAAACTCGGCCATCGCTTTATCGAGCGGGAATAGGAAAAACTTGCACTTCGCGGTAGCACACACAGTTCCGTCGCTGCTCAGAAGTTTACCTTCAACAAAAGCCATCCGGCTATTTTGTTCCACCAATTTAGCCCTGAGGGTAATCTCCCCATCGCTGATCAGAACTGCCTTCCGGTAGTTGATCTCCATGGATGTAGTCACTCCAGTGGTTTTGCAATTTGTCAGAACTACCCAGCTGCAGAGCTCGTCGAGCAAAGCAGCCTGTATTCCTCCATGCAAAACATTTCTGAACCCTTCCGCCCATCTTTGCGGATTCCATTGCGCCGTAACCTCATCGCCATCCAGGGCAAATTTCAATTGCAAACCCTTCTCATTGTTGGGCGAACAACCAAAACAGTTGTAATCCTTACGACCGCCATTTAAATAAGGGTTGAAGATCCTTTTTGTCATTATATTCGGAATTTTATCATAAATAATTAGAGACATTTAACGCCTTTCAATTTCAAAGTACACATAATCACAACATTATGCACATTTCGTTTGAACTAAAATCCTTCAAACATTTCAAACATTTCAAACCCTTGTAACTCATTCATCATTGACTCAATTCAACCTTAACCAACTCATTCTTTTGAAGGTACCAGACATTTCCTTCGCAGGAATCATAACCCATTTTTCTCAGATCGACCAGGTATCCCTTCATTTGACGAATATCCTTGTCCGATTTTTCGCCGGTTTTGTAATCAATCACTACGGCTGAATTGTCCTTAAGCAGAACACGGTCGGGCCGGTGTTTCGATTCACCCACCCGCAAAATATCACGTTCGTTCAGCACCCGCCAATGTTCTGAAAACCAATTGGCATAAGGTTCCTGCTGAAGTAATTCATCAATTTTAGCAAAAATATCTTTGCCCTCCTCAATATTAAGCTCACCGGAAGCAACCATCTGACTAACAGCAAAATCTACATCTTTCCGGGTTATGATCTTCTCAAAAATCCGGTGCATGAGCGTACCCTTGTTGATCCTTTCCGCCTGTCTGGCGCCGGTCAATTGGAAATAATCCTTGCTGTGCAACCTTATTTTCATCCTGTTGCTGCTAGAACTGAGCAGAAGCGGTTCGTTAGGCCGGTTATCCGTGGCTGTTAACTCCTGTTCGCGAATGTTTTCCATCGATCCCAATTCAAAGACTTTAAGGTCCGAATCCCAGAATTTACCAAAATCACTGTATTTCTCCTGATCAATGCTGTCCATAAGCAGAGGGTGTTCAATCAGGGTTTGCACCAACTCGGCAACATTTCCGGGCTTTTTGATCTCCTCCTTGTAGGGCATGATGATGAAAAGGTTATTAACTGCCCGTGTTGCAGCCACATAAAGGAGATTGAGGTTATCCAGGATACTGTACAGAAGCTCTTTGTTGTAGTCGTAGGAGAAAATAGAATTTCTGAGACTGCTTTCGCATTTTAGCAATACCATTTTCAGGTTACTAAAGGGTTCAATCTCCGGAATTGACCAGATGTAAGGCAATTTATGGGCGTTTAATCCAACCTCCCAATTGCAGAACGGGATGAAAACAGTCGGGTATTCGAGTCCTTTGGATTGGTGTATCGAAGAGATCCTGATAAAATTCTGAATGTTCGTAAGATTGAGCGTCTTGTTGCTTCCGCTTGCCTCCCACCACTCCAGAAAACCGGCAATTCCGCCGCAATCGTCCCTTCCATATTCCAGCACCATGTCCAGAAATGCCTGCAAAAACAGTTTTTCCCCAACAATTGATCCAAGTTCAAAATGATCTACAATGGAAACAGCCAGCTCGTAAAGTGGCAAGGCCAGTAGCCCTGTAATAAATTCCGAATTGGAATCTTCATCCAACCATTTTTCGAAAAGTTCGGGCAGCGGCGTTACGGCATCGAATAGCTCATGCAGGTCAAACTGCATTTCAGGGCCTTCAGACATGCCTTCCTGTTTCAAAATCCTATAATATCCGTACAGAATTTCGGCCCTAATCTTTTGAGGCTCTTTGCGGGTAAAAAACCGAAAGAAATTTACCACAAACCGCACTACCTGCGACTGCCCAATTTTAAGCGTATCACTGGTAATCACATCGTATATACAACCCGGTTGCGGATCGCTTTTTTTCTTTTCCCAAAGCGCTTTGGCGATCAATCCGGCTTCCGAATTTTCCCTTACCAGGATGGTGATCTCTTCGGCTTTTACCCCTGATTTTTGAACCTCTTCCAACTGCCCGATCAGATGAACCAAGGCTATCTCCCTGAACCCACGCTTATATTTTGCCTCCTCAGCATCGACGAAGGTTATTTTTACATGCCCTTCCGGTTTCCCGGGATGCGAACAAATTTGGTGGGGATCGCCATATGCCTGAGCAATAACACCATGCAACTCATCAAATTGTTCACCTGCAGTCTCCTCTTCAAACCAATTGTTTAGGAAAGCTGAAGCGCTCCAAAACAGCGTGTTGTTAAAATCCACAATATTCTTTCTGCTACGCCAATTCCTGTCAAGAACCTCTTCTTTAACCAATTGATGGCTCAAATCACGGACGAGTTGATTGGCCAGCAAATTCCAGTCCCCGTTTCTCCAGCGATAGATGGATTGCTTGACATCCCCAACAACCAGAGACGAAAATCCTGAAGCCAGTGCATTTTCCACCAGTGGTTTAAAATTGGCCCACTGCTGTACGGAGGTATCCTGAAATTCATCCAGCATAAAATGGTGGTAGATCAAGCCCACTTTCTCATAAATGAACGGGGTATCATTCCCCTCGATGATTTTCCCTATCATTCTTCCGGAATCACTTAGCAGGACTGTATTGTTCTCTCTCATGACCTCTTTGATCTTCAGAGCGATATTTCTCAGAAGGCCAAAAGGATAGATATTTTTTAAAATCGCCTGGGCGCTGTTGATTTTGGGAATTTCTTCCGCCAAAGCCATTACGGCCTCATTCAATAACCTGTTAAGCCCGCTGTAGTACAAGGCTTCGATTTGACTTTTGAGCTCAGCACTATCCGTCTTTTTGTACCAGTTTTCCGGATAATCCCTGGCTTCACGAGCGGTTTTGGTAGATTCCTCAAATTTGCCGTTTACCAGTTTATTGAAAATATTGACAAAGGTATTTTTACCCCCTTTAAATTGATCAATGGCCAGACCTGATCCTCCAATCAATTCGATTGCTTCCTGTCCGATCTTCCTTAGCCGGATATCGGCCTCCCTGGTCACTTGCTTTATCGCCTGAACATACTGACCAAGACTTTCCTTACTTGCCAATGATTCCACAAATTCATCGCCGTAAACTTTGAAAGCCTCTTTCTCGACCTCTTTCCCAAATTTTAGAAGCTCCTGCCTGAAATCCCAGCTTCTCCCCTCCTCCAGGTTTTCTTCAAGAAAGAGGATCATCCAGTTCATTAACAAACTGTTCTCTTCAATTTCCTGAAACAGTAGGTCTATTGCCTCTTCCAAAGCCTGCCGGTTGTCTATTTCGGTACGGAAGGAGGCATTAAGCCGTATCTCCCTGGCGAAAGCCCTGATTACCTTCTGAAAGAAGCTGTCAATGGTCATGACCGAAAAGCGGGAGTAATCGTGGAGTATCAATTTCAGGATATCGTTTGCTTTCCCGCGGATCTTTTGTTCATTGCCAACCTCTTTCAACTGCTCCAGATACCTGGAATCACTGCCATTCGAAAGGTTGCCCAACTCTTTCAGGATTCGTTCCTTCATCTCCGCAGTTGCTTTGTTGGTGAAGGTAACGGCCAGGATATTCCGGTATGATTTGGGCCGGGCAAACAACATTTTAAGGTATTCCCCAACCAGCAGGAAGGTTTTCCCCGATCCCGCTGAAGCCTTGTAAATGTTTAATCCGCTACTGGCTGCCATTCTTTTTGTTTAAACTGATTGCGTTAAAATTAGGTATTATGATTGAACCATCTGTTACTGCACAAGATTTCCAACCATTTTTAATCAATTTATCCTCACAAATTGATTAAATTAGGCTGATTGAAAGGATAGTCAAAAAAAACAGCAGGAAGGGATGCAACATTTTATTTACAGCTGCGTCATTGGAGTAAAAGAGAGAAATAAGGAACAGTAAAGATGTACATCAACATTCATCAGCCCTTGATCGACAGGTGCCTTCTAAATGACAAAGAGGCCCAATATAATCTGTACAAACTATATTACCGGTCGATGTACAATACTTCGCTGAGAATTGTCAATAGCAGCGATGATGCAGAAGATATCATGCAGGAGTCGTTTCTGACAGCATTTCAAAAGCTAAGTACTTACAAAGGGGAGGTCAGTTTCGGGATTTGGCTGAAAAGGATCGTTGTGAACCGTTCATTGGATTATTTAAGAAAGCGAAAAGTGGCTTTTGAAGAGGTGGGTTCGGACCTTCCGGTTTATGAGGAAGAGCGTCAGGATGAACCAATTTTCACCGTAGAAGAGGTCAAAAATGCCATCTATCAGCTGTCGGATGGCTATCGGACCATACTCTCCTTACTTCTGCTTGAAGGATATGATCACGAAGAGGTCGGCGAGATTCTGGGGATCAGCAATGTAACCAGTCGAACCCAGTTCTGCCGTGCAAAACAACATCTCAGGGAATTACTGATCGACAAAAGAGTAAAACAAATGACATTGGAACAATATGGATAAGCTTGATAAATTATTCAACGATCAACGTGAAGCATTCGATGAAGATCCGATGGAAGGTCACTTTCAGCGGTTTGAAGAGAAGCTTGAACACTATCACAGGCGTAATCCAATTTTAAGAAGTTGGCCATTTCTTAAGATCGCATCGCTGGTGATCATCGTTTTGCTTTCAGCTAATCTCTTCGTTTACCTGCTTCCGGGCAAGGCCGACAAGCAGATTCAGGGATCAGCAAACAGCGAAATGGATGAAACCGCACGCTTCTACACAGTTCGGATTACCAGTGGACTTTCCCAACTGCAGCAGATGGCTGATCAGGGCATGGGGACCCAACAGGATCTGGCGCAGGTAAAAAAGGAGATGGATGAGATGGACCGTCTTCACCAGGATTTGCAGAAAGAGTACAGCGCCAATCCAAATGACGAACGGGTAATCAATGCCATGATTGAGTATTATCAAACCAAACTCGACATCATCAACACGATCAAATCGGATTTAGAAAAAGTAAAAGCAATAAAAAATAAAAGCAATGAAAACACAAAACTTTAAATTAATCCTTCTCATTCTTTTGGTAGCAAGCTTTCAGCTTCACGCGGAAAGATTAACAAAGAGAATCTACAAAAGCTTTCCGGTCAGTCAGGTTAGCAGAGTGGAACTTTCCAACAAATATGGGAATATTCAGATAGACGATAACAGGAAAGACTCTGTGGTGATCGATGTTGTTGTGTGGGTCGAAGGAACTGGCAGCCGCGCACAAAGATTGTTGGACAACATTGAAGTAAACATCAATACATCCGGAAATACTGTCTCAGCCTCCACTGAGTTCAAAAATGACTTCAACAATAACAATCAGAATTTCAGCATCGATTACCATGTCTCTGTTCCGGCAGACCGTGACCTTAACGTCTCCCAAAAGTATGGTTCAGTCAACATGAACAACCTGACCGGTAAGGGAATTTTCGACATCAAATATGGTGATTTGCGGGCCAGAAACCTTCTTTCACCACAGCTCTCCATGGACATTGCCTACAGCAAGGCAAACATGGAAGCTACCAAAAACCTTAACCTTACCATCAGGTATTCCAAATTCAATTCAGGAAAAAGTGACAACCTGACTATTGATTCAAGATATTCAGAACTGATTATGGGCGATTGCAACGATGTTAACCTGGATTCTAAATACGATGACATCAGATTTAGCGCCATCAATAGCCTTACAACCAACTCGATGTACACCGGGTACAAAATTGATAAGCTGCTCTCTTCCCTGGTTCTTAACAACGGATATGGAGACTTTAGCATCGGAACTGTCGCTGCCAATTTCAAAAACATCAAGGTTAGCAGTCGTTATGCCAACATCAAAATTGGTATTGAACCTGGCGCATCATACAAACTGGATGGAAACGTCAGGTACTGTGACTTAAAGCATCCATCAGGTAAATTGAACCGATCCAAAGAGGATACCAGTTATGAGGTACATGGTACTGTTGGAGATTCTGAATCTCCCAAATCGACTGTGACCATCGAAAGCAGCTATGGAAATGTGAGCCTGTTACGTTAAACCGTTTCTTCAATGCAGTCTGCTTTAGCTGACGGACTTGAGGATTATATATATCCAGGGCTTTAGCCAAACAATGCATCCCGTTTGGCTAAAGCCCTGGCTCATTTTGCATTCATGGCCCGCCAGCTAAAGCAGGCGGCAATTAAGAAGGAAAAAAGGGGAGGTCAGCTCCGCAAAATTTGATTAAAACCAAATAGTATATAACTTCGCACATCGATGTGTGAGGCAAACAAAACCTTTACATCCTACCGGAAAAGGCAGACCCTCCTGATACAATGCAGGAAGCTGCCAATCAGGAGATTTTGAGGTTTGATTTTTGTGTTTAATTAAATGAAGAGTCGAAACATGATCAGGCGATCCACCTTGTTGATATTACTTATGTCCTCAATTCTTTTGACCGGACAGAAACCCGCTGCCCCCCTAAACATCCAGATAAAGATGAAGGGAATCAGGGATGCCACCCTCTATTTGGCCAATTATTACGGGGACAAAATTCTCAAAGCCGATTCCGTCAGGCTGAACCACGAAGGGGTGGGAATGCTCGTTCGGAACAAAGCACAAAAAGAGGGAATGTACCTCTTCTACCTTAACGACAAGAACTACTTTGAATTCCTGTTAGGAAATGATCAGCAGTTCACAATAGAAGCTGATTTCAGCAATAGTCCAAGCAATAAGTTTACCGGTTCGGACGAGACAGCGGCCTTTCACGAATATCAACTCTTTCTCGGCAGGCAAAAAACCAAACAGACGTTGCTCCAAAACAGGATAAAACTCCTTCCTGAAAAAAGCGACTCCTTAAAAATTGTGCAGAAGGAGTTCTCAGGGCTTAACAACACCATGGAGAGTTACTGGAAGGAGAAGTCTGAAAAGTACAAAGGGACCTTTTTAGCCGATTTTTTTCTATCCATGATGATCCCAACGGAAAAGGAGCCAAAAATTCCTCTCACCGGGAAAAATCCTGACTCGCTTCGCTGGGTGTACAATTACAATTTCCAAAAAAACCACTTCTGGGATAATTTTAATTTTGCCCGGGCAGGATTGATCCGAACTCCTGTCTTTCAGGAAAAACTGGACACCTATTTTAAGAAAATGATCCTTCAAATACCTGATTCATTAATCAATCCAATGATTCAAGTCATTGAAAAATCGAAGAAGAATGAGGAGGTTTATCATTATATCTTCCTCTATCTGCTGAACGAGTCCAATCAATCTCAAATCATGGGAATGGACAAGGTTTTCGTTGCCCTATCTGAAAAATATGTATTAAATGATCCGAAAATCTGGCTTGATTCTGGTGTAGTGACAAAAATCAGGGATCGGGTAAATGCGGTCAAACCAAACCTCATCGGGAACATTGCTCCTGAACTAAAGCTTCAGGATTCGGAAGGTAATTTCTATAGTTTGAGGCAAGTTAACGCTCCATATACCTTGCTCTATTTCTGGGAACCCGATTGCAGTCATTGTCAGAAGACGACTCCTGCCCTTAACAAGGATCTCTATCAGGTATTAAAGAACAAGGGAGTTGATATCTATGCCGTACTTACACAGAACAATAAGGAAAAATGGATGAAAGCCATTCAGGAATACAAAATCCAGGAATGGACCAACGTGTGGGATCCAGGTTATACCTCTAACTTTAGAAGGCTATATGATGTAACCAGTACGCCAATCATTTATATTCTTGACAAGAATAAAAAAATCGTTGCAAAAAGATTGGATGTGGACTCCTCCTTAAAATTCCTAAAAGCGCAACTCGATATCAAATAAAGTTAATTGAGGAATTCATCGGTAAGCCGGGTTGGTGGCTTTTGGCTCTCCTTCAAAAGTAAGTTCCACAACATTCATGTACGGATCTGGCGGGGTTATTGGAAGTCCTTTGAGCCATACCCTGTCCTCTTTTTGTTCGACCTGAACTGTTTGCCCGGTTGTAAGGATTTTTGCAGATTTCACACTGCTTCCGCACCAGGCAAAAGGAAGAACAGCTCCCGGCCAGCGTTGAATGAATAGGTAAACTTTATCACCCACCCTGCATTGAAAACCAAGATTGGGTGCCACAATTGGCGAAGGTTCCGCCTTATATATTGCAGAGTCATGTTTTTTAACCCAATTCCCTATCTCCCCGAGAGAGGTGATCTGACGATCCGGGATTTTCCCATCACCATCCGGTGAAACGTTCAGCAAAAAATTACCACCTTGCGATACACAAGAGGCCAGCAACCGGATCAACTCCGCTACAGGTTTGTAGTTGTTATCAGTCGGAGCATATCCCCAAGTCCTGTTCATCGTATAGCACGACTCCCAGGGCTGATTATGGGCAGTTACGACATTCTCGGGCGTTACAAAGTCCCCTGCAGTACCGACCCTGTCGTTGATGACAATATCCGGCTGAAGTTGCCGCGCCATCCTGATCAAAGCATCAGAGCGCCATACCCCTGTATCGCCCGGGGCCATCCCATCGAACCAAAGGATGTCAACTTTTCCGTAATTGGTAAGAAGTTCCCTTACCTGGTCATGGGCCTGCTTAACGAGTGGTTGTAAAACATCATTGCTTTTGGGATATCCCTGGGGCAAAACAACATATTTCATTCCAGCCTCTTTGGCCACGGCCACCCATTTTGCGGGATCATAAGCCCGGGGCTGAAAACTCCCGGCAAGTATTCTATATTCGTCGTATGGAATGTGCTCCTGGTACATGATCCACTCACCACGGCCCGGGCCAGAATAGACCCCCCAATGAATAAACATCCCGAAACGAGCCTCCTTCCACCAATCCATTTTACATGGAGGTTCCTGCCCTGAGCCCTTCAACATTATAAACAGCAACAACAAGCCAATAGTGAGTCTTTTACCTATATTACAATTATATTTCATTGTATTTCGCTTCGGTCCTTCAGCTTCGCTCAGGGACCGATAACATTTTTAACATTTCAAACAACATAAACATTTCAAACTATTTCCTTCCCCTATTTCACCACCGCATCCGTTTTAACCTCCCACTGATCGGTCCTGAACATATTCACAGGCATGCCCTCATTGTTAAAAAGATTGGGGATTGTTGTATTGCTGAAACCAAACCTTACCGCTACAGGCTCTTTAACAGCCTTATTCCACACCACAACTGTTTTACCTTCAATTCGAGCGCTGGCAAACAAAAATTTCTGGTCGGAACCGGCAATATAGAATTCATTCAGATCTTTGGAAGTTACCATAAGTCCATTTTCCACGTTGTCAAATAGAATTCTCACCCTGTTTTTCTCAATGATCATTCCTTCGTACATGGGGTATTTGTAAATTAATCCTTTGATCCCTTAATTGTCGGCCAAAGCCAGGTTAGCCAAACGCTCAGCAACTTCTATTTTTTTCACCGGATGGATATTGTTCACATCATCGACCAGATCATGAACGACCACCATTCCGGTTTTGGGAATGGATAGACAAGCGGTCTGTTGTTCCCTGATCAATGCCCCAACATTGTAATTACCATAGGCAAAAGGGGCAATCTGAACGAAGTAAAAAGGGAAATTATTACCCCAGGCACTCCTCCAGGCGCCAATCATTTTGGCCATCAACCGGGAGTAGGTGTTGTAATTTTGGGTGTTGCTTTCACCCTGATACCAGATAGCGCCCGCGATTTTATATTTGGTCAATGGCGCGATCATTGCCATGTAGCTGGCGCCCAGGGTAATTGGCCACCAATCAGCAGGATTCAATTTCAGGGAGGCATCTTTCAAAACAGGGTCCTGTTCCACCACCTCTTTTGGTGTCCATACTTCAGCAGGTGTCCCTCCCCAATTACTGTTGATAAGCCCAACAGGGATATTGAGACTATTTTGAATCTTTTTACCGAAAAAATATCCGATGGCACTGAAGTGAATCATCTCATCGGGAGTACAAACCATCCATTTTGCTTTTACATCTTCCTGGGGATGGTCGGCAGTTGCCTTTGGTACATAAAAAAATCGTATTTGGGTGTTTGTCGCGTTCGGGGCCTCATCAAGCAATTGTTTTGGGAGAAGAATGGCCACTGATGCAACACAAATACTTGCTATCATGCACCTTAGGCCATCCTGGTTTAGAGATACTCCCTGAAGGCAGGTCTAGTCGTTCCTTATCTTTTCCCATCGAAAAGCGAAACGAATGTCATTATACCATTTTTTCAGTCAACGCTTTTGCAACTACCTGTGCTTTGGAGTGTACATGCAGTTTCTCGTAAATATTCTTGATGTGGTTTCGTACAGTCTGAGTACTAATATACAATTCAACAGCGATTTGTTCATTTGTAATGCCACTAACAATATAACCAAGAATCTCCTGTTCCCTTTTGGTCAGGATAGTTACAAGTTCCTTTTCCTTTTTAACCGGTTTAAAAAAGGATAATACCTGTTTAGCTACCATTGGAGTCAATGCTGCCCCACCCTCGAAAACCTGCTGTATGGCATCCAAAATCTTTTGCGGATTTGTCTTCTTCAGGATATACCCGTCTGCCCCATTTTTAATGGCTGTCATGATGTTGTATTCATCCTCTAGAATGGTGAGCATAATGATTTTTGTATCCTGCCATCTGTTTTTGAACGCCTGAATAGCCTCAAGACCTGTCATTCTTGGAAGGTTAATATCCAACATGACTACATCAGTAGCAACATTGTTTTCTATTGCCTCTTCCGCTGAACCAAATGACCATTCCACTTTGTAATCCTTGATGGAGGTTATCAAAAAGGCCAGACTTTTTCTGAACTCTTCATGGTCCTCAACGATTCCGACGGTGATAGACATGGTTGAATTTTTTCTCGAAGTAACCATAAAAATATTTAATTGACCATAGCCCGTTTGGGTCATATTTTAAGTGTCAGGTGAATATAAGTGCCTTTACCGGTTTGGGAAAAGACCGAAAGATCAATTTTGGATTCCTCCGCTCTTCGTCGGATGTTGATCAATCCATTACCATGGGAAACGTCCTTTTGAATATTGTTTTCATCGAATCCCAATCCGTCATCCATTAAACTAATTGAACAAGTAGATCCACTCACATCAGCAATGAATGATACGCTTTTGGCCCTGGAGTGACGTATGATATTGTGTGTTGCCTCTTTCAGAATTAAAAAAGTATCATTCTTTAGCTCATCCGGCATTAAAATTATCTCATCAGGAGCATTGATTTCCGCATGATACTGAATCCCATTGTCAGTCAATGTTTCATACAAATGACTGTTTACTTTGGACAACAACCCCTGAAGGGAATCATTTCTGGGTGAAGTCATCCAGATGATATCGGTAATGGATTGTAAGGCTGATTGCGTTAGTTCTGCAATTTTATGAGACAATCTCTTAAAATCAGATTGCACAGGATCTTCGATTCTTTTAAGGGTATCCGTATAGATAGAAATACTTCCAAGCGTAGAAGCCAGATCGTCGTGCAAATCACGGGAAATCTTCTCCCTTATTTTCATCTTTTGTTTGTTAAGCGCTACTAGAATTTGTAACCGCTCCGTTATCAGATGCACAATGGCCAACAAGACCAGAACAACAAAAATAGGGCTCACATACAACCAAAATGAAGTGGTGTAGATAACCAATAAATTAAAGAATGGGAACCCTGCAAAAATGACTACCACGGCTCCCTTTCTAAGCCAGTTGATACGGCTCCTGCCTCTTATATGCCGCCATAAATAGGATGCCATGATGCAGAGCACAATTACAGCTTTCAAGTATTCCCTCAAAATTTCGGGATTCTTTACTGTCCGCAGAACCATTTGTGCCAAACGGTTAGTTAAGGCATCCCAACCCATTCGTTCCCTGACCAATAAACTGCCGGGTTTCAAATCATCAATTCTTACTTCACTATTTGGATATGGAAATTTGATAATCGCAAAATAGTTGTTGCCGGGAAATAGAGGGAATATAGCCTCTTTGGCAGAGATTGAGGCATAGTTTCCTCCCCCGCTGATCTCCTGAGAACTCTCCAGTGTCTCCTTCTTGGTAACCGGATCTTTCGAATAAAGATAGATTTTTGCACCAATGGCATCGCGGTTGGAAAGAATGCCTTCCAGTTTCAATTTCAATGTTTGCGTGTTTCTACCTTGATTCATAAACACCCTGCTGCTGCCCCCCAGGAAATTGGCAACATAAAGGTCAATATTTCCGTCATTGTCAAAATCACCAACTGCAGAACCTGTTGAATAGCCGCTCATGTCAGCTCCCATATCCGATGTCACATCTTTAAAAAACAGACCGTTTACGTTTTTGTAGAGAACATTTGTACCAATATTGCTAAGGTAAAGATCCTGGTACCCATCATTATCAAAATCGGCGAAAACACCCCCGTTTGACAAGAATATACTCTTTTCAAGATAATTGTTGGTAACATCCTTGAAGTTGCCCTTCCCACTATTCAGGTAGATTTTATTCTCTTCGTTTTTGTTGGCAATAAAAAGATCCGGAAACCCATCGTTGTTTATATCAGCGAATGTAACACCATTGCTTTTTACCGGAGTGGCCTTGTCCAAATCTGTCTCATCGGTAATGTCCCTGAATTTTATCCTGCCATTTTCCGTTTCATTCAAATAGATCTTGTTCCTTTCATACCAAAAGGTAACGCACAGATCCGGCAAACCGTCTCCGTTAATATCACTGAAGGTTGCGCATGATCCTCCTGAGACCGTTTCCAACCCTGCACCTAAAGTAATATCTGTAAAATGGCCTGTTCCATCGTTTTTAAATAATTTATTGGATCCATTCTCACTCGTTACATACAAATCAACATTACCATCCAAATCAACATCAGCAAAGCTAGCGGCAGTGGATCGGTTAAAATTATCGCACGCACGATTTGGTTGTAATGAGACATCCCGGAACATCCCGCTTCCATTGTTCAACAATAGTTTATTTCTTGAGTTCAGATAACAAATGTAGGTATCTTCGTCCCCATCGTTGTCAACATCAGCCACTGTTACACCCAGTTTTAATTCTGCATAACTCGATTCACTCTTCGAATCAAAGGTTCCTCCAGATTTACGAATGAATCCTTCTTCTCTGAAAAAATTCTCTTTAACGGAATCTACTCCGGATTTTAATCTATTAATATACAATCGATTGTAGTCTGAAATACACACTGAAAATATGTCAATCTTTTCGTCTCCGTTTAAATCTGCCAGGGCAACGCCATACTCATTGTCCAAATCAATGCTAAAATTGGTCAGCCTAAAGGAAGAAAATCCAGGATTTCCTTCCTCAAAAAGAGGCAAGTTTCTTTTCCCTGAATACAAAAGGACACCCTCAGCCCCTGCAATCCAAATCTCCTCACTCCCTGCGAATGACAAGTTTGAAAGTTGATATTTTTCCTTAAATGACAGATCATCCAGTCGGTTGTCTTTAACCCTGAAAATCCTGGACTGAGGTCCTATCAACCAGATTTCATTGTCAGGGGAGACAAAAATTTTGTTGGCATTCCTAAGTTTTTCATTGATCAATACTCCTTTTGAATCCATACCGTCAAATTCCACTATCTCATTTTGACACAATGCGTACCCTCTTTTTTGATCAACGACCACAAAATCATTGATACTTTTGTTTTCCAGCAGCGGTCTGTATTTCGTTCCATTGTAGTAAAACAACTTATTCTTATCAGTAAGAATCCAAAAATTACGACTGTCGATACCAATGATCTTTTTGATAATGGCCTTTCCCGGGGCTAGTTCAATTTTTATATATTCACCCTTTTCATAGACAGCCACTTCCGAAGAACTACACAAAAATGCGATATTCTCCTTCGAAACAAAGAAGGCATAAATTGCAACACCAAACGGACCAACCATGCTTTCTGCTTTGCCGTCAACAAAATGAAAAACCATAGAGGTACTATTTTCAAGATTGCTGGCGTACCAAAAATCGCTGACAGTATTGGCTGTAAAAAAGGAGATGGCCCGCAATGAAGGATTGTTGGCTTTTATCCATTCGGCCCCTTCATTGAACTTATAGATCTTGTCTGCCAGAAAGTAGCCTTCATCCTCTTTCAACATGACGATGTGTTTTATATTTGACTTCGTTCCTGAATTAATCCTGACAAATGATTGAGCGTTATTTGAAATATGCAAACAAGCAACCAAAATGAAAATTAAAAATTTCTTTTGATTGCCACCGGAAAAAGTATCAAAGGGTATAGCAGGCATACCTGTTTTTCGTCAGTTTGTTGGCTTACCTCAAAGATGGATAAAATACCTTTCGAAAACAATATTCGAATTAATTTGTTCTGGTTAGGGAACATGGTATCTTTATACAAAAAATGTTGTTTAAGAAGAGAAGATAATGGAAATTATTATAGCTATGGAAAAGAACATGAATGAACAATTGCTAAACCTAATTAATAAGCATTTTGGCTCTATAGACGATTTGCCTGATTATCTCAAAAGGATTGTTGATGACATAGATGACGCCTTCCAAAAATACGAACTCCAAACTCCACATATACAGAATTCCATCGAGGAGTGTGATCTAGTCGGACAGGACCTAAAGAACGAGAAATACCTGATGAATGCCCTAATGGACAATATTCCGGATCATATCTACTTCAAGGATATGGATAGTCGTTTTATTCGAATCAACCAGGCTCATGCCCTTTTATTCGGACTAAGTGATCCTATACAAGCCATTGGCAAGTCTGACTTTGATTTTTTTACAAATGAACATGCCAGACAGGCTTTTGAAGACGAACAGAGAATCATTCAAACAGGAGAGCAGATTAGTCTGGAAGAGAAGGAGACATATAGTGATCGTCCGAATACTTGGGTCGCAACTACCAAAATACCTTTGCGCGACAAAAGTGGGAAGATCATTGGCACTTTCGGTATCTCAAAGGATATTACCAAACGAAAGCGGACAGAAGAGGCGCTTCTGCAAGCCAAAGAAGAGGCAGATTCAGCCAACAAAGCCAAATCTGAATTCCTTGCCAACATGAGTCACGAAATACGTACACCACTCAACGGGATCATTGGATTCACAGATCTGCTCTTAAAAACCCCTCTGAGTGAAATTCAGCAACAATATGCGGAAAATGTAAACACATCGGGATTCTCACTTTTGGGCATTCTCAATGACATTCTCGATTTTTCGAAGATTGAAGCCGGAAAATTGGAGCTTGATTTCATTAAGACTGATATCATCGAAATGATTGAAATAGCCTCCGACATTATCAAATACCACGCTGCCAAAAAAGGACTCGAACTACTTTTGAATATTCCTCAAAGTGTGCCCCGTTTTGCGGTTGTGGATCCAATGCGATTAAAGCAGATCCTTGTGAACCTCCTGAGCAATGCAGTGAAATTCACTCAATCAGGAGAAGTTGAACTAACAGTCACATTCATCAAAGAGGATGAATCCAGAGGAAAATTTCACTTTTCAATTCGTGATACGGGCATTGGCATCAGCATCGAACAGCAGAAAAAACTTTTTAAAGCTTTTACACAGGCTGATTCAACAACCACCCGAAAATATGGAGGAACGGGATTGGGATTGGCCATTTCGAATATGCTGGCTGAAAAGATGGGTAGCAAAATCGAATTATGCAGTGAGCCTGACCAAGGATCCACTTTCTTCTTCACCATTGAAACAAGTTATGAGAATGGTGATAAGCTCAACTTCGATGGCCTGGAATCCATTCACCGGGTTTTGGTAATAGACGACAACAGCAACAACCGGATGATACTGGAACATACCTTTAACAATTGGGGTATTGAGTTCGTTGGAAGTGACAACGGGCTTTCTGCCCTATACTTACTGGAACGTTCAGAAAGGTTTGATTTGATTATCGTCGATTATCACATGCCCTACCTCAATGGCATCGACACGATTAAATTGATTCACGAAAAATTGAAACTCACACCAGAAATACAACCTATAATATTGCTTCATAGCTCATCAGACGACATGGTACTTTATGAAGAGTGCAAAAAACTTGGCGTAAGGTTTAACCTAACAAAACCAATAAAATCGGAAGAGTTGATGCAATATTTGAAGAATTTGAACAGTGAGCCCATATTGGAAGGAAAGGAAGGAAAAAATGCTTCAAAACAGGTCATGATTGAGGTAGTTGATCCAAAACCGGTATTGCTACTTGTGGCCGAAGATGTTTTTATCAACATGAAACTGGTGACGACCATTCTGGCTCAAATGCTTCCCGGGGCAACCATTTTAGAGGCGAAAAACGGGAAAGAGGCATTGGATCTTGCAAAAAACAACCATCCTGCCCTTATATTCATGGATGTTCAAATGCCGGAAATGAATGGCATCGAAGCTACCGTTGCCATACGAAAAAATGAAAAAACTAAAGGGATCAGAACTCCAATTTTCGCATTAACAGCAGGAGTCACGAAAGGAGAAAGAGAAAAATGTCTGGAAGCAGGGATGGATGATTTTCTTTCCAAACCAATTGATCAGCTAGCCCTGCGCACCCTTCTTAAACTATACCTGGCTAATGGTACATACAAGTCAGATCCACAAAAGGAACAGAACAACTAAAATAAAGAAGGACTTCATTTTGATGCTAAGAGACTATTGAAAAGGATTGGCAACAACATCATTAACAGAAAAAGGAGGATACATTTGAATCTCCGCCTTTCTCTTTATGGTAGAAATAGAATTAACTCAACAAATCCAGCTTTACAAGATCCTGAATATCAAGCATCCCGATAGGTTTCCCATTTTCGGTAACGATGATGTTATCGACCTGATTGGTATTGAAAATATCTGTGGCCTTTTGCAGCATAGCCTCCGCATCAATGGAAATCGCGTTGGCCGTCATACACTCCCCAACTGTGGCAGTGAGGATATGATCACCCATTTTACGCATTTGGCGACGAAGGTCTCCATCGGTGAATATTCCGGCAAGATTACCCTCTTTTGAGACAACTGAGACTGCACCCATTCCTGAATCAGTCATTTTCAAAAGCGCATCAAGCACCTTGCAATCAACGTCTACCAGAGGATTGACATCGGAGATAACACTCTTTACCTGTATGGTCATCAATCGTGTGTGCTGAAAAAACTGATCTGTACCAAGTTTGGTCAGGTGGTTGTCTCCCAGTTTTTTCATGATACTCCAAGGTATCGTGATGTTGTGTGCTCCCAGAAGCAATGCATCCTTGATGTGTTCAGGGTATCTCACCGAAGAGAACATCACTTTCGCATCGTACTTGTACTCTTTGATTACTTCTATAATTTGCTTCACAAGACCCAGCGCATCGTGGCCCTGGTCCTGCATGCGACCAACCAATACACACACGTAATTTGCACCTGCAGTCAGGGCCAAATAAGCTTGCTGCAAGTTGTAAACCAGGTGCAGATTGATCAGGAAACCCTGTTCGTGCAGTATTTTACATGCCTTCACACCTTCCAGGTTCACCGGAATTTTGAAAACGGTCTTTTTCTTGTCCAGGCCAAGGGCTAGCAGACGATGCGCTTCAGCAACAATGTCCTGAGATTTTTCGCCAAGCGCCTCAATCATTAGAACGGGAACCATTTTCGACAATTTCACAATGGCTCCGTCAATATCTGTGATGCCATTTTTGTGCATGAATGTTGGTGTTGTCGTTACACCATCAATGATCCCCAGCTTTAGGGCTTCTTCAATTTCAGCCATGTTAGCCGAGTCAAGAAAAAATTCCATATAATTATGTATTAAAATTTTGGTCTGTATTTGACTTCAATGTTGTGAATCTCAATGAGTGGTTTCAGGAATTCTGTCACATCAGCAATACACATCTGACTTGCCGCATCGCACAATGCGCGGGATGGATCAGGGTGCACCTCCAAAAATAGCCCATCTATTCCGGCAGCAACACCGGCACGTGCAAGCGTTGGTATAAACTCCCTTGAGCCACCGGCAGGATCCGAACTAGGGATACCATATTTGCGGATGGAATGAGTTACATCAAAAATGACCGGGTAACCAGTCGTACGCAAATGGTAAAAACTCCGTGGATCGACAATCAGGTCATTGTATCCGAAAGTGTATCCTCGTTCAGTTACCATGATGTTGAAATTACCCGTCTGCTCAACCTTTTTGACCGGTTTGATCATGTTTTCAGGAGCCAGAAACTGACCATGTTTCAGGTTGATAACCTTGCCAGTTTTGGCAGCTTCGACCACAAGGGTAGTCTGCATAACCAGGTAGGCAGGAATCTGAATTATGTCTACAACTTCTGCGGCAGCAGCTATTTGATCGGGGTAATGAATGTCAGTAATCAGCGGAACATTGAATTGCTCTTTGATCTTTTGTAGCATCGCAAGCCCCTTCTCCATTCCCGGACCGGTATAGAAGTCTGCCGAGCTGCGGTTATCTTTTTGAAAAGAGGATTTGTATATCAGTGGCAAATCCAGCTTTTGTGACAATCCCACCAAAAATTCGGCGGTATTCATCATTGTTTTCTCATCTTCGACCACACAGGGGCCGGCAATCAGAAAAAGCTTGTCTGCGCCACACTCAATGTTTCCAACATTAATTATCTTTTTCATTATCTATATTTTACATTTTCATCAACAATCCGCGAAGCTTTTCACGGGTGATAATTTTCTGCCAGTCCGGTCCACAGACATGCGCCCACATAAAGATTAGTGTCAGCGAAACATCAATCATTTGTTCGATCTCATCCGGTGTACGGTTGGCATTGAACCCAACCGGAAGCTCTATGTTGTTGTTTTTCACCATTGCCCTGAACTCTTTTACCCCTTCCGGATAAAACTCGTCGAGCTGATTGAATACAATGCAATTGCCAAGTCCGTGGTGAACACCTGTAACAGTAGCTAATCCATAGGAAATGGCATGACAGGCTCCTACTTCAGAATAAGTTAATGAGAGTCCTCCCAAATAAGAGGCAATCATCAGTTTTTCATCATTCTCCGGAGTACGGCTATTTTCACTCAAAAAGATTTCCCTGCAAAGTTTCA
>Ga0172379_10001507_pt1 | contig 45873 bp, 62 predicted proteins | sample GrowelOW334metaG_FD_119756 | JGI IMG/M metagenome (GOLD analysis project Ga0172379, IMG submission 119756) | Groundwater microbial communities from an aquifer near a municipal landfill in Southern Ontario, Canada - Groundwater well OW334 metaG | ecosystem: Environmental > Aquatic > Deep...
AAGTTATATCTATTCCTTCTTTGATATATAGTGCACCAATTCCTTTTGGCCCGTGGATTTTATGGGAGTTTATTGTAACTAAATCTAAATTTTGTTTTTTGACATCTATTGGAACTTTAGTGAAACTTTGACAAGCATCAGTATGAAATAAAACTTTTTTTTCTTTACAGATTTTTCCTATTTCTTCTATATTTTGAATTACACCAATTTCATTATTTCCATGTATCACTGAAACTAAAAATGTTTCTTTTGTTATTGTTTTTTTTAATTCGTCGATATTGATAAATCCTTGTTCATTTACATTTAGATAAGTTATTTTTGCTCCTTGATTTTCTAATCTTTCACATGGTTTTAAAATTGAATCATGCTCTATTTTTGTTGTGATCAAATGATTTTTTCCAGTGTTTTCTTTTTGATTTTTCCAGAACAAACCTTTCAATGCCCAGTTATTTGATTCTGTGCCTCCAGATGTAAAATAAATTTCAGAAGGTTTTGCATTTATTGATTTTGCAATAATTTTTCTTGCTTTTTCCAACGCAGTTTTTGCTTCGCTTCCCATTAAATGCATTGAAGATGCATTTCCATATTTTTCATTAAAATAAGGAAGCATTTCTTTCAAAACTTTTTCATCAACTTTTGTTGTTGCTGCATTGTCGAGGTATATTTTCATTTTAAAAGTCCTTCTTTTTGTAAAATTTCTTTATGATTATAAGCCAAATTTATTTTTTTTATTTCTGAAGGTTTAAACCATTTTATTTCAGAAGTTTCATTAAGTGGTTTTGGTTCACCTTTTATTATTTTTGCATAATAAACTATATTAATTGAATGTAAGGAGCATTCTTTTTTTGGAGGATTTTCATAAATAATCTTAGATTTTTTTACAATTTTTATGTCAACTCCTAATTCTTCTTTAACTTCTCTTATTGCAGTTTTTTCAGATAATTCATTATAATCAATTATTCCTCCAGGTAATCCCCAAAATTCAGGATAAGTTATCATATTTTTTGTTCTTTTTCCGAGAAGAATTTCTTTTTTTGAATTTTGAATAATGACTGGAACCCCTCCAATAGCAAATTTAAATTGTAAAATATTAAATAAAGGTTTGGCTAAAAAATATTTTATGTTCATTTTAAATTACATCCTTTGCAAAAAACGTTTCTATGATTATCAATTATATTCAAAATCGGAATTATTGTTTTTTTATTTAAAGAATAAATTCTAAATTTTCCTTTTTGCTCTTCTTGAACAATATTGCAGTGTTTTAAAGACGATAATGCATGTGAAAGTTTGCTTTGTTCAATTTTTAATTTTTTTGATAATTGCATTACAGAACTTGATTTTTCTTTTAACGCAGTTATTATTTCAATTTTTAGTGGATTTGATAAACTTCCAAAAAAAACATGATAAGCATTACATTTCATATGAAAAATAATTCATGGGGATTTTTAAGAGTTTTGGTTTATGTTAAGTTCTTGTTTCATCAAAAGAGTTTTAGCAATACATCAAGTAAAAAGAATAAAGGGTTTGATGTCGTTAATAGTATCTACATAGTAGTAACATAATAGAAACATTTATAAAGATGCACTTTTTAATGATTGGTATGGCAGATACATTAGATAAAATTGTGACATTTTTCCGAGTAAGCCCTGCACAACAAGTGATAGCTTTAGGAATGTCAACACCTGCAACAGTATTATCTACTTATAGTGCTATTGAAAATTATTCTCAAGGAAATATAGGTGCAGGGGTTACAAATACGCTTATAGCATTGGCAAATATTGGGTGTTTTTTATTTAATGAGTATTTGGCAATCGGAAAAATGCAAGAATATAGAAAAGTAAAAAGTGCATTAGATGATCATGGCTGGGATGAAAGAATTATTGAGCCAAAATCTCATTCATGGTGTCAAAGAAATATGGCTCAAGTAGCATCAGAAGATTCTGGTTTTGGGAACGAAGCAAGAGAATATTTGAAAGACAAAGGATATAAACGGTATAATTTCATCCCATACCTTTAGACCTCAAACTCCTTCTAAATTTAGCTAATTTTTTATTGAAACTAATCACTGTTAAACGAGGGTGAACCGAAGGGAAATTTCAGAGTTTTTGAGTTGTTTATAGTTTAAGAATTGTTCAAATTAATGAGTTAAAAAATATTTCAATATTCTACCAACGGGTTTAATGTTTGTTGATGGGATTAGTTCATTACATCTAATTGTTGATTCATCTCTTCGTTCAAAAGTTAAATTAGATAATTTATTTCTATCAATATAAACAACAGTTGGTTTTGAATTTGTTCTTATGCTTTTTGAACGTGCCCATGATTCAGCATTATCAAAATCTACTACAAGATAAATTGGTCCTAAAAAACTTTTAGAAGGATCTAGACCTTCTTGAAGAATTTGAGATAATTTATCAGTAGTAGTTCCATGAAAAAGATATCTTGGTTGATATGTTTCATCAAATAAACATTTACTCAAATTAGATTTCATATCATAAACTTTATTAAAAAATGAGATTTTTCTTAATGTTTTTTTTACAGTAGACTCAATATTTTTATTAGTTGCAATACCAGATGTATATAATAAATAATTTTTTAAATCATTTTCTAAATATTTTTTAACTTCCATACCCTAAGTATAATTTATTAATATTTAAATTTTTTGTTTTATAGTAACTATATAATGGTAAATGATATAAAGATTTATAAAGAAGTTATTATCACCATATAATATGTTCGACGTACAAGATTATTATAAAACTGCAAGAGAAAATGAAGAAGTATTTAGAAATGTATTAAGAGACTTGCGCGCTAGAAAAGTTATGTATGTGCCGAGAAATTTAGAAACCGAAGCAAATCTTGATGAAATTTTCCAAAGATATTCAGAAGGGCAAAGAATGGGAAAATTTACAATAACTTCCTTTTCAAGACCCGAAAGGACAAGAGCAACAATTGGTTTTTGCGATGTGGCTCCTCTTTCTGGAGGTGGAGCAGAGCTTGAATATTTAGTAAATGATGATAACTCAGTTAAGTATGACAAACCAGGTTTTACTATGATGAGTTAAAACCCAAAGCCATTTCTAAATTTAGCTAATTTTTTATTGAATTTAAGTGCTGTTAAACGAGAGTGAACTAATTTCGAGGCAGGTGGTCGTTTATTGTTGTATTTGTTATAATTGTATTAATTATATAGTAACGAAAGATTTATAAAGTTTAATTTTATTTCACAAGGTATGATAAGAGATAATTTTCCATTAGAAAGAATATTGAATGTTTCAGCAACAGAATATTGTTTAAACGCTGGTAAGGAATTAAAAGATTATGATCTTATAGGAGTCCATGTTGATGATGATTTGCCCTGTGGTGCAAGATTAATTAGCAGATTTCAAGAAAGAGTTCCATCCAATGCGGAAGTAGTTGTTTCTTTTTCTTATGCTATTGCTGGAGGTGCAAGTGGAACATCTGGAGTTTTAGGATTATCTCAGACACATAGAGCTTTCTTAAATCAATATGCATCTGGGACTGCTTTGATACCAAGGGAAAAATAAATCTTTCGATTTCTATTCTTTAGCACTGATTTCTGAATTGAAACTATCAGACTTTTAACGAACTCATTTAAATTTATCTTCCCTTCCAATAAGGGCATTGATCTCGATATTCGCACCAATCGCACAATGCAGAAGGTTCTGGTGGGAATTCTTTTGTTTTTTCAATTTTTTCTATTAATTCAATAGTTTGTTTTCTTAAATTTTCTAATTGCTCATTGGTTCTTTTTGATTCAATTCTTTTGTTGTGGTCCAAATAATGCCAGATTAAAATTATTTCTTTGTCATATCCATATGTTTGTTTGATTGCTAAACTATACAAAGCTAATTGCCTGTCATTTTCAAATTTATTTGGGTTTGGTAAACTTGAAGCAGTTTTATAATCATGAACTTCATAACGATTTTTTTCTTTATTAAAAACTAATCTATCGATAAATCCCTTTATCTTGTGTGGTGAAGTTTCATCTAAAATAATATATACTTCTTTTTCAACGTCGATTGTTCCATCTTGAAATGGAGAATTTTTTAAATAATAATCAACGAGAAATTTTATTCCCTTGCTGAAGTAATCTTCTGGTTTTGCATCTTTTCTTACTACTTTAAAATTTTCTTTGTAATCTTCTTGCCATTTGTTTGTATAAAATTCAATTATTCTATCTAGCTCTGGTATAAAATCATTTAATACATTCGAATAAAGCCATTCTAGTGTATCATGAACGCATGTTCCTAAATGAGCTTCTATTGATTTTTCAAAATCTGGTGTTAATTTGTCTATATACTTGAATTTATATTTTAATTTGCATTGTTCAAAAGTAGATAATCTCGAATGTGAATAAACTGTCATAAGTTCTTAAAGAAAATCAATAGTTATAAATTTAATTGATTTCGTCAAGAATAGTTAAATTTAATTTTACTTTTCCTTCTAATTCTTGTTTTAGATTTATTAAAAATCTTTTTGATATTATTTTTCTTCCTGAAATTCCGTCTTTGAAAGAAATTAAATAAACCGGTTCGTTGTATTTAGGGTATTTTTCGTTTAAATTTTTTTCTATTTTAGATATTTCTCCTAAAAGTTCTTTTTCATCTAAATTTGGGTAATTTCCTCCGATAAATAAAAATTTGTTTGAACTGTTTAAATCTGTATTTGAAGTGTATAAATCAAACTGATATTCAAGGACATATTTTTTTGAATGATCTTTTGTGATTGAAAAATAATTTTTTGGAATTCTTTCTAGTATTGAATCTATATGTTCTTCTTCTTTTGTGATTTCTTCTTCCATATTTTTATTTTAATTCAATCTTTTAAAAAGGTTTTTGTTCTCAAGTGTATATTAGAATTTTAAATTATTTCTCCGAAGCCAATTAATCTCCAGTGATTATCTATTCTTCTTGCAATTCCGACATTGTCTCCTTTTAATGCAATAATTGGAATTGTTAAGTTTAATTCAATTTCATTTTCATGAATTTTTTGAGCAATTCCGACGGTAATTGTTGTATTAACACTAAGCATTAATAATTCATTAAGTTTTATTTTTTCAACGCTTTGATGCGTTTCTTGTCCTAAAACTTCTTTAAATAATTCTGCTTTAATTTTTATTTTTGAAATTATATCTGGTAAATCTCCTTTTGTTGAAAGCACGCAACCTGTTAATGAATCTGTTTTAGTTAAAAATGGATCTAAAGATGTTTCAATTGAAATGCTTGCTCCAGGAAGAACTTCTTTTACAGACGAACTTCCTTTATGTATTGAAAGTATCTTTGTTGTCAAAGGAATATATTCAAATTTATTTTGTTTCTTAACACTTAATCCTGGTTTTATTTCAATTTCATTTCCAACTTTTAATTTTCCTCTTTTTAAAATTCCTCCTAAAACTCCTCCGTTTAAATCTTTAATTTCTTTACCAGGACGATTTATATCAAAACTTCTTGCTACTAAAAAAATTGGTTTTGAATTTTCATCTCTTTTTGGAACAGGTAATTCAACTAATGCTTCTAAAACTTTTTCAATGTTTACATTTTGTTGTGCAGAAATTGGAATTATTGGAGCATTTTCTGCAATTGTTCCTTTTACAAATTCTTTTATTTTCTTGTAATTTTCAAGAGCTTTTTCTTTGGAAACTAAATCAATTTTATTTTGAACGATGATTATGTTTTTTATTTTTTTTGCTTGCAATGCCATGAAGTGTTCTTTTGTTTGAGGTTTTATTCCTTCATTTGCAGCAATCACTAAAATCGCAGAATCAATTATTGCAGCTCCTGAAAGCATAGTTGCCATTAACATTTCATGTCCTGGAGCGTCGATAAATGAAACATATCTCAAAGGTTTTCCTTTTCCTTGAATGTTATATTCTTCTTTATCTTTTGAAATAATTATTTCTGCATAACCTAATTTTATTGTAATTCCTCGTTTTAATTCCTCTGAATGAGTGTCTGCCCATTTTCCAGTTAATCTTGATAAAAAAGTTGTTTTTCCGTGGTCAATGTGTCCAACTACTCCAACATTTAATTCAGGTAATTGTTGGATTTCTGTTTCTTGAGATTCTGTTTTATTCATGAAAATAAATGATTAAAATGATTTATAATGCTTTTGATTACAATAATATTTAAAAATATGATTTTTTATTTATTATAATGTCTGGTAAAGAAAGTTGCATAAAATATGCAAGTTTGGAAGAAGCATCTAAAGAACTTTTAACTTGGAAAATTTATCGTGAGAGAAGAGAACCTCCAAAAAGTCCAATTGGAATTATAGAAAGAATTACTTATCTTGAAGATAATGGATATATCCTTGAGAGAAGAGGGCAAACACCAAAAGTTGCTGCTTTTTTTGGATATAAAGTAACAGAAAAAGGTTATGCTTGGGTTAAAAATTAATTTAATTATTTAAACAATAGTCTCGGAATGGATTTGAGTTTTCAATAAATTCTGCTATTTGATAACTATCTGTTTCAAATGCTTTTTTAAGTTCTGTTCTTCTTGAAGGAATTATTTTGCTGTAAATGTTGTCTGATAAGATTTTTTGTTCAATCGGATTTCTTGTTAAATTTTCGCATAATTCAAATGCTCTTTTATACAAACCTTTACTTTTTGCAAAAGAAATTGCTTGTCTATAATGTTTGTATTTATCTAAATAAGAAATTTGATATTCAGTTATTTCCATTTTATTGGACATTGCTTGAATTAAACTAAGAAATTTTGGTAAATTGTCTTTTGGTTTTGAACCAAATAAAAGTTTTATTTCTGGATTGCTTTGTTGATTTAATGGTTCCATGATTTTATTGAATCTATTTTTTAAGTTGTTTTGTTAGTTTAGATATTTTGTCTTTTCCACCAAGATTATTAAGTATTATTAAGATTCTTTTACTCCAATGAAAGTATTTGTACCATTAAATAAATCTTTTTCAGAAATAGAGGATCTATGCATTGGAGCACCTAGATTTAAAACATCTAAAGAGTTAGATCTTCCATAACCAAATCCTCCGAATAAAAATATTCCGCTAGTTTCTAATTTAAATTTATAAAATCCTGATTTTTCTATTAGGGGTAAGATATAATCAAAATAATTAGATAAGGTTTTTGAATCTCTTGCTAAAAAATTCCATTCTCTTGAATCTAAAATTTCTTCTTTGCTGTAATATGCACTATTTTCTAAAGAGGAGATTTGATCTTTTTGAATAAAAAGGACATTTTTTCCGGATAATTCTTCCCATTCGTTATTTGTTATGGGGAGAGAGGTATTTGGATGTTTAAATTTTGTTTGATAGTTCATTGAAGTAATTTTTTCTGAATCTAGAATAATTTTAGCATCTCCTTTACTATTATAAGCAATTGCATCTTTGGTATCACTTGCAGAATAAATGATTTGAGGATATCCTTCTTGAGTACATTCCATTCTGTTTTGCATTAAATCTTTAATAGATTGAGGGTAATATCCCTCCTTTTTCATATCTTCGATTATTTGGTGAGCATGTCTCTTGAATTCTCCCTTAAATTTCTTAAATTCTTTCATAATTCTTTAAAAAATAAGTGATTTATAAACTTTTCTGTTTTGTTGTCTCTTTTTAGAAATAACAATTAATCACCCTCTAGAATTTTAAATTTATTCTGATTTTTCAGACTTATTGTTTTGTTCTGGGAAAATTTCAGAAAGTTTTTTGTTTCCTTGTTTTAAAACTTTCATATTAATTTGAACAATTGCAGGAGAAATTACTTTTCCTCGAACTGTTTTTCTTAATTTTAGTCCTTTTGGTTTTGGGTTTGAACGTTTTTTCTTTCCTTCTTTTTTAGGTCTTTTGTGCATTCCTTTGCCGTATTTTAAAAGAATTTTTTTTAATCCAATTCCAGGAACTTCTTTCATTACAGTAAATCCTGCTAAATCACTTGCTCCTGTTATTTCTAATTCATATCCTTTTAATTCAGGATAAATTTCTTCACCGTTAACTTTATCATTTAATTCTTTATCAATTAATGATTCTGCTTCGATTTCTAATTTATATGTCTTTCCTGATTTGTCTGATATGTTAATTTTGAATACCATGGATATTTATTGGAAAATTAGCTTAAAAAGCTTTTGATTGCATAGTTTTAAAAAATAATTTAACTTTTATTATTTATGTTCATAAAAAGAGTTGAAAAAAATAAATCTAGTAATCGTAAAATTTTAATTGAACTTAAACACGTTGATAAATTTTATCCAATGGGAGATAACATTGTTAAGGCAGTTAATGATTTGTCTTTTTTTGTTAAAGAAGGACAATTCGTCGCTGTTATGGGTCCTTCTGGTTCAGGAAAATCAACTTCAATGAATTTAATTGGAAGTTTAGATGTTCCAACTAGGGGAACTATTTTTTTAGATGGTGTTGATATTTCTACTTTAGAAGAATCTGATTTAGCACAAGTTCGAGGAAGAAAAATTGGATTTATTTTTCAATCTTTTAATTTAATTCCAAATTTAACAGCCAAAGAAAATATTATGCTTCCGATGATGTTTCAAGAAATTCCAATAGAAGAAAGAGAAAGAAAAGCAGAAGAATTATTGGAATTAGTTGAGCTTGAAGACAGAATGAATCATTATCCAAATGAACTTTCTGGAGGACAAATGCAAAGAGTTGCAATTGCACGAAGTCTTGCAAATAGCCCAGATGTAATTTTAGCCGACGAACCAACAGGAAATTTAGATACAAGAACAGGAGATCTTGTTATGAGTTTTTTAGATAAATTACATAAACAAGGAAAAACAATTATTATGGTTACGCATGACCCAGATTTAGCAATTAAACATGCAGAAATAATTTATTGGCTTAAAGACGGAAAACTTGAAAAAATCACAGAAGGAAAAAGAAAAAAGTTTAAATAGTGTCATTTTATAGTTAATATACTATGGAAAAGACACTTTATTCAGAATTGAAGGAATCAGAAAGAATTAATATTGCTATAAGTGAAGATTATTCTAATTTTGTAAAATCTTTTAAAAATAAATATAGAATTGAGATTCCTCCTTTAGGAAAATTCAATGGAATTTATATTCCAGATTATCAAAAACAAATAATGAGCTATTATGAAAATAATCCTGTTTTTTGTGATGCTATTAATGGTAAAATTTCTATTGAAGATACATTAAATGAACTTTCGGTTGTAAATAAAGGGATAAGAAAAATTCTTCCAAGAAGAAAAGATAAAGCACACAATGAAAGAATAAAACAACTTGGAAAATTAATTAGTGAACCTTCTCAATTACAAAAAAATGGTTTGTTGTGTCCTGATAATTTTCTTGGTTTTACTTTATGGGGGGCAGGAGCTTCTTTTTCAATAATATCTCCACTATTTAAAATTATGCTTAATCCTGCTCAAGCATCTCCAGAAGAAATTGAGAATTTAAATAAAATTTTTAACGTTTACCTTCCTTTGTACTCTACAGGAGCAATTAGTGTTTTTGGAGGAATTCCAATGAATTTAAAACAAAGATTTGGTAAATTGCCTTTCGAAGAAGCAAAATATGTTGATGCAAAAATCAAGGAAGTTTATTAATAATAAAGATTTATAATCTATTTTTGTCTTTATTTTTCGTGAGGTGAAAATGATATACGATTATTTTAATTTAGCATTTAAAAATTTAAAACATAGAGGAGCTCGTTCTTGGTTAACACTTTTGGGAATTTTTATTGGAGTTATGGCTGTTGTAGCATTAATTTCTTTAGGAAATGCTTTGAAAATTGGAGTCACAAGTCAATTTGGCGTCGGTTCAACAGAAGTTATTAGTGTTCAAGCTGGAGGAGTTAGTGCGTTTGGACCTCCTGGAAGCACTGCAACAATTCCATTGACAAAAGATGATGTTGGAGCAATTTCAAAAGTAAGTGGAGTAAAAAGAGCTATTGGAAGAAATGTTCCTGCAGGAAAATTAGAATTTAATGATAAAGTTGTTTTTGGATATGCTTTGAATGTTCCTGACGGAGATGATAGAAAATTTGTTTATGAAGAAGGAACTTTTGAAGCAGAAGTTGGAAGATTATTAAAAGATGGAGATGTAAACAAAGTTGTTTTAGGTTATAATTTTTATGCTGATAAAGTTGGTTTAGAAAAGTCAATAAAACCTGGAGATAGCATTTTGTTGCAAGACAAAAAATTTGAAGTTGTTGGAATTTTAAAAAAAGAAGGTAGTCTTATTTATGATAATATTGTTTTGGTAAATGAAAAACCATTAGAAGAATTAATGGGTTATGGAGACGAAGTTGATTTAATTGTTGTTCAAGTTAATGATAAAGATGAAATTGATTTAGTTAAAGAAAGAATAGAAAAGGAATTAAGAAATAGAAGAGATGTTAAAGAAGGTGAAGAGAATTTTCAAGTTTCTACTCCTGAATCAACTTTAGAAAATGTTAATAGTATTTTAAATGGAGTTCAAGCTTTTGTAGTTATTATCGCTTTGATTTCTATTATCGTCGGTGCTATTGGCATTATTAATACAATGACAACATCTGTTTTAGAAAGAAAAAAAGAAATCGGAGTTATGAAGTCAATTGGTGCAACAAATTTTCAAATTTTCATGCAGTTTTTTATTGAATCAAGTTTGTTGGGATTAGTTGGAGGAATAGTCGGAGTTACTTTTGGAATTTTGGTTGGTGTTGGAGGAACTTTGGGATTATCGTCGTGGCTAGGAACAACAATAAAACCTGCAATAAGTTTTGGTTTGATTTTTTTTACTTTGTTAACTAGTTTTTTGATTGGAGGAATTTCAGGAATTTATCCTGCAATGAAAGCAGCAAATGAAAATCCAGTGGAGGCTTTGAGAGGATGAAAATTGAATTAAAAAAAGCAAGAAAAGAAGATGCAAGAAAAATTTATTGGTTAAAAAGAGAAGCACTTATAAAAATAAATAGTAAGGATTATTCAAAAAAAGTAATCAATCTTTTGCTTGAAAAAAATAGTCTCAATGAAATTTCAAAAAAAATTAAAGAGGATGTAATTTTTTGTTTGTTTAAAAATAATTTACTAATTGGTACTATTTCAATAACTTCTAATAAAATTCATGGTCTTGCAATAAGACCTTCCCATATTAATAAAGGATATGGAAAATATTTAATTAATTTCATTGAGAAATATGCAAAGAAAAAAAATATTAAAAAATTAATCATTTATCCTTCGCTTACTGCACAAAAATTTTATGAAAAATTAGGTTATAAAAAATCAGGAAAAACTTCTACTTGGAAATATAAAAATAAAATTTTAGAATTAAATGTTCCTATAATGGAGAAAAAATTAAAAGAGGAATTAAAAAAATGAACGCACTCAAAATTAAAATTTTGGTGAGGTCCTCGCTTTGCTGCGAGTTCCTTTTACAAGTAAAATGAACGCAGAATCAATAAAATATTCGTTGAGAAATCTAAAACATAGAAAACTTAGAAGTTTCTTGACTGTGTTTTCTATTTTAATTGGAATTGCAACGATTTTTATTTTTGTAAGTTTTGGAATGGGTTTGTATAATTATATAGATGATATTACTACTGGTTCTTCTGTTGATAAATTAATTATTCAATCCAAATTAGGAGGAGGTTTGGATGAAACTTTTGCATTAACTGAAAAAGATGTCGATACAATTCAAGGGGTCGCAGGAGTTTATGATGTGGCAGGAACTTATTTTAAAAGTTCAGAAATAAAATACAAAGATGAATTAAAATATGCCTTGGTTTTCGGTTATGACCCTAAAAAATCTTTAGTGATGGATGTTTTTGATATTCATATTTTTAAGGGAAGAGAATTAGTTTCTGGAGACAAATATAATGCAGTTTTAGGTTATAATTATCAATTTTCAAATGAAATTTTTTCAAACCCCATTGAATTAAATAATAAAATAACAATTCAAGGAGTGGAATTTAAAGTTGTGGGTTTTTATGAAAAAGTTGGAAATCCTTCAGATGATTCTCAAGTTTATATTACTGAAGATGCTTTAAAAGAAATTTATCCAAATGCTTCTTATGGTTGGATAGTTGCAAAAGTTGATATTGATAATATCGACGTGATTTCTGAAAATGTTGAAAAAGCGTTGAGAAAAGAAAGAGGATTGGAAAAAGGAAAAGAAGATTTTTATGTTCAATCTTTTGAAGATTTAATTAAATCTTATACAAGTGCTTTGAATATTATTGTTGGTTTTATTATTTTAATTGCATTAATTTCTGTTTTAGTTTCTGCAATAAATACTGCAAATACGATGATTACTTCTGTTTTAGAAAGAAGAAAAGAAATTGGGGTTTTGAAAGCTATTGGTGCTAGGAATTCTGAAATTGTTAAAATATTTTTGTTTGAAAGTTCATTCTTGGGATTTGTCGCAGGTGTTTTGGGAGTTGGATTTGGTTTTATAATTACATTTATAGCTAAAATAATTATTAATAATTTAGGCTGGAGTTTCTTAAGTCCGTATTATTCTTTTGGATTGTTTGCTGGATGTGTGTTATTTGCGACGATAACTGGAGCAATTTCAGGAGTGATTCCAGCATTAAAAGCTTCAAGAATAAATCCTGTTAATGCTTTACGTTACGAATGATCCTAGTATTTTTATAATATTAACAAATTTTTTAATTTAATTTAAAATAATTCTTAGGAACCTTTAAATATTCAAAGTTTTACTTATTAAAATGAATAAAAGAGTTGGATATTCAATTATTTTAATTTTGGGTTTAATACCTATTTTAATTTGGATTGGAATGGAACCTCTTAGTAGTAGGTTTTCAAATTTAACTTCAATTTTTACAAATCTTGGAAGAATTTTTGCTCTTTCTGGTATTTGCTTTTTTGCTTTAACTTTTTTACTTAATACACGATTGAAATTTCTTGAAAATTTATTTGGAGGTTTAGACAAACTTTACAAAGCCCATCATGTTTTTGGTACAACTGCATTTATTTTGATTTTATTTCATCCTATTTTTTTAAGTATTCAATATCTAGTATTTTCTACAAATTCAGCTGCAATGTTTTTTGTTCCTACTATTAGTAGAATGCCTGTAAATTTTGGAATTGTTTCTTTAGCTATTATGGTTGTTCTTTTATTTTTTACGTTTTTTGTTAACCTTAAATATAATACTTGGAAGATTTCTCATAAATTTTTAGTTATTGCATTTATATTAGCTGTTATTCATGTACTTCTTATTTCAAGTGATGTTTCAAGAAATACTTTTTTGAAAAATTATGTATTTACAATAATTTTAATCGGTATTATTTCTTTATTGTACAAAACAATTTTTTATAAAATTTTGAAAAAAAGAAAAAAATTTATTGTTGAAAAAGTGAATAAATTAAATCACAATGTTCTTGAAATTATTTTAAAACCAGAAAAAGATATAAAAAATTATAAATCTGGGCAATTTATTTTTGTCAGTTTTAAGCAAAAAGGATTAAAAGAATATCATCCATTTACAATTTCTTCTTCGCCTTCTGAAGACAATTTAAAACTTACAATCAAAGAATCAGGAGACTGGACTAAAAAATTAAATAGTTTAAATGTAGGAACTAAAGCATTTGTTGAAGGTCCATATGGAAAATTTTATGCAAATGAAAATTCAGAACAAATATGGATTGCAGGCGGAATAGGAATAACACCTTTTTTAAGTATGGCAAGACATTCAAAAATAAAAAGCAAGATTGATTTATTTTATTCTGTGAAAGATGCAAAAGATGCTGTATTTATAGAAGAATTGAATAAATTGTCAAAAGGTAATTTTAAAGTCCATATTATTTATACTTCAAAAGGAAAGAGATTAACTGTAGAAGATATTTTTAAAAGAGTAGAAATTAAAAATAAAGAAATTTTAATATGTGGTCCAGTTGAAATGATGATTAATCTAAAAGAGCAACTTTTAAATAAAGGAGTTCATAATAAAAAAATACATATGGAGGAATTTAACTTATGAATATAACGAAAAAAATAACAGGAATAGCAATAATTGTTGCATTTATTTTTTTAATCGTAATTTTTGTATCTGGAATAATTTTGTATAATCCTAATTCTTCAAATTTAAAAGGATATAATTTATCAACAGATAATAATTCTATTGGACCTGCACCAGGAGTTTCACTTGTTTTAGATATGGTAGAAATTTCAAAACATAATAATAAAAATGATTGTTGGCTTTTGATTAATAATAAAATTTATGATGTTACAAGTTTTATTTCAGTGCATCCAGGTGGAAGCTCAACAATTTTGAATAGTTGTGGAAAAGAATCTACTCAAGAATTTACAAATCGAGGAGGTACAGGTGCTCATTCTTCAAATGCTTATGGTCTTCTTAATTTGTATTATATTGGGGATTTTGGACAAACAATAGGTACGACAGAATTACAAAATAAAACTTCAACAGCACAAAATTCTAATGTTCCGATTAATGTTAATGATGATGACGAAGAAGAAGATGATTAAATTTAAAAATAATTAATAAAATTCTATTTGTGTTGTTAAAAAATCAATTCCTTCATTTTTTATTATATTTCTTTTCCATCTTTCATAGGGAACATAATTTGTATTTTTTTCAAGAGACTTTGCAGTGTGAGGTTTTCCATTCATTGCTATTTTTATTAGATTAATTGGTTGCGGTAAATATTCTGGAAATTTTTTAAAAAATTCTTGCATGTTAGGATATTCTATTGGAAATTTATTTAATCTTCTTATATATCCTCCATTTATTGCATCTTTTCCTCCAGCAGGAAGTATAAAAAATTCATTTCCTGCCCAAACTTCATGCCATGCTTCTCCTGCTCCATCAAATTTATCAAAAAAAGAAACAAATTGTGATTCAAGCGAATCTTTATTTTTTGAAGCTAAAAGTAATTTTTCATAAGATTCGTTATTTGCTATTTCAGAATATGTTTTTGTTAAGTCTGGGACGAATTGTTTTTCTTTTTCCACTAATTCTTCACGTTCTTTTGAAGTCATTCTCTCTTTTGCATACAAGGTAATGTCATCAGTTAAGATTTCTAAATCATCGTGAACTTTGGCCAATGTTCTGGCAAAGTTTACGTTAAAATTTGGATAAATATTTAATATTTTGTTCAAAGCTTCTTCTAAATGCCATCTTACTCTTTGAGAATGAAGTAAATCATTTGTTCTATAAAACATTACTGGAGTTATATCTTCAATATATCTTTTTATTTTTTCTAATTTTTGTTCCCTTCCTTCTTCAAATCCATTTAGAATTATTGGTTTAAAATTCATTAAATAAAATAATTTAATTGGTTTAAAAGAATTTGTTTACTAAAATGTATACTTATTTTTTAGGATTCATCAAAGCATGTTGTCTTTCATGTTTTGCTTTTTTCTTTTTTCTCCAACGTCTGTAAAAATAAAATACAATAATTCCAATTAATAAAACCCAAAATAAATAAGATGTAATTGGTGTTTTTGCTTTTCCATTAGTTCTATCTTGAAAATATTCTGGTTCAAATAAAACTGTTTTTTCTAAAGTTCTTCTAGTGTTTGTTTCATCTGTGTAAGAAACATTTAATTTTATTTCACCACCTTTTGAAGTTGCTTCAAAAGTTGCTGTTGTATATTCATTTGAATCTAAATCTCCGACAATAATTGTTTTTGAACCCTTAACATTTACAGTTTCTTGTTGAGGAATTTCTAAAGTTAATGCTTGAATATCTGATTCAGCAGTGTTTAAAATTTGAAAAGTCATTTCTTTAGTTTGTGAATTATAATCTTTAACAAAAATTTCAAAATCTGCTCTAACATCTTTAACATTAATGTCGAATTCTTTTGTCAAATAAGTGCTAGTTAAAGAATCTTGTTTGTATCTAACTTCAATAGGGTTATCTCCGTTTAACGCATCTATGTCTAATCGAACTTTATAAGGTGCAATTAAAAATGAGTTGTAATCTTTTTGATAAACTCCAGATTCAATTGTTATTTTTGTTTCTTGTCCTGGGTCAAAAATTAAAGGATATTGTTCTAATAATTCAAATTCAATTGTTCCACATTCAGGGTTTGAAACTCCGTCAACTTGGAAAACTATTTTTACATAATCTCCAGGGGTTGCTGGATATGGATCTTGATTTATTAAAGAAACATCTAAATTACATCCTTCTGCTAAAACATTTGTTAATGAAAACATCAAAAAAATTCCTAAGGCAATAAATAATAATCCTCTTTTCATGTCCAAAATAAGAAAAGTTTGTTTTTAAATCTTATTAATTAAAACCAGTTATGACTTCCTTCTTGATGAGATTCAGTAGGAGTTTCTATGTCATAATCAAATTGTTGTGGTTGATTAGAAGAATCTTTTATTCTTTTAAGATATTTTCTTATTTGTTCAAATTCATAACTATAATCTATTTGTTCAATTTGATACTCTACATGAGTTGAAGTATTTTTCATAACCTTTTCTAAAGTTTTTTCGCATGCCATTGTTTCAATTGAATTAGAATAGAGTTTATAAGGCTTGTGGATTGTAAAATAGATATTTAATTATCCTAAATCTTACATTCCCCAGTCAGCTTTGGTTTTTCTTTTGATTTCAGAAATTTCTTGAAGAATTCTTATTTCGTTTGAACTTAGTAAATCTTTATTTTTTTTAAAATCTCTAAATTGAGATTCAGAAATATTTGAGTAAAGATATTTTTTATCTTTTAATTCTCTTTCATAATTTAATCCAGGGATTGAAACTGCAACTTCCATCCCTTCTATTGCTTCTGGAACTGAACGATTTTCTGATTGAATATTTTTTATGTGTCCGACTTTTTCATCTTTTTCATTTATTAAATTTAAATCTGAAATTAATTTTCCTCCTGAGATTTTTACTCCAAAAATTGCAGGTTTTGTATTTCTAAAAACATATTGATGCAAAATTTCCAATTTGCATATTGTTGTTAATTCCATTAATCTTTTTTTAAGAATTTCTTTTTCTTTTTCTTTTCTCCATTCAACCAAATCTTCAATTAATTTGTAAATTACTTCATTTGTAATGATTTTAATATTTCCTTTTACTTGTTCGACTTCTTCATCTACTTCGACGTTAAAACCAATTATTACTGCGTCTAATTCATTTATTTCCAAATTTGCTTTTGCATTTATTAAATCAGATTTATTTATTTTTCCAATTGAAACACGAACCACTGGGATTTTATTTTCTTTAAGCAAAACTAAAAGTGCTTCTAAACTTCCAAGAGAATCTGCTTTTGCAATTATTCCAAATTTTGAAGTTGGGATATTTTCAGATAATTCTTTTTTAAAAATTTCCTTTATTTCATTTAAATTATTCTTGTATATTAAGAAAGGCATTCCAGGAAGGACGTCAAATTTTTCAACAAGTTGTAATCTTAATCCTGTTGCTGCTTTTGCTTTTTCTACTGGTTTAAATTTATTACATAACGGTTGAATTTCCTCGAGAATTCTTATTTTTGTTATTTTTGGTTCACCTTCAAAATTTGAAACTGCTATTTCATCTGTTTTTTTTAATTCTCCGTCGTATAAAATTGCTTCAATGTAATTATTGCTTTTTTCTTTTTTTATTTCAAGCATTACTCCTTTTGCATCTGTTCTAACTTCTAATTTTGAAGAAAGATATTTTTGACTTAAACCACAAAGCATCATTATTAATTCAGGTATTCCTTCTCCAGTGTGAGCAGATACTGGAACCAAAGCAATATTTTTTGTGAAATCTGAAATGTTAAAATATAAATCTGATTCAAATCCATATGAATTTAGAGAACCAATTAAAGTCATGTATTTCTCCTCGAAGAATTGTTTTACTTTTAATGGCTGACCTTCAATATTTTGTTTTAAATTTTCACTGATTTTTTTCCATCCATTTATTTTATCAATTTTATTTAATGCAATTATGAATGGTGTTTTGTTATGTTTTAAAATAGAGATTACTTCAGATGTTTGGGGTTTTATTCCTTCGTTGATATCAATAACAAGAACAGCCAAATCTGCTAGACTTCCTCCTCGTTTTCTTAAGTTTGTAAATGCAGCATGTCCAGGAGTGTCAATTAATAAGAATCCAGGAATTTCTATTTTTGTTTCATTTTTTTCAATTAATGGGCAGGCGATTTTTAATTGTTCTAAAGGATAAGAAGTAAATGAGATTTTTTGAGTAATTCCTCCTGCTTCATCTTCTTGAACGCATGAATTTCGTAGCTTGTCAAGTATAGAAGTTTTTCCATGATCTACATGGCCTACAACAGTTACGATTGGCTGTCTTATATTTGTCATATATTCTGAAGTATAGATTTATTTTTAAAGGTTGGTTTTGATAAATTTAAATGATTAAAATTACAAAAGTAAAAAGGTTGAATGAAATAATTTTAGTTTATTCATCTGTAGATGATATAATTAAACGCCATGAACCAATGTTTGTTATTGGAAAAACAAAAGATGGTAAAATATTGCAAAATTTTAAATTAAATTCATTTGAAAAATCTTTGTTTTGGCATCCCCCTCAAAAAATTAGACTTTTGGATTATGGTTCTTTTGAATTAACTCAAGATATGATTGTGCAAGAATATTCTAATTTTGCATGGAGATTTGTTAAATACAATAAATCAGAATTGGACTTAATCATTTCTACTGGAGCTGAAATTATTGGCCAAAAAGGATTAGAGGATTATATTAAGGAAAATAAGATAAATAAATCTTAAAGAATAAGTAAAAGCAATAAGGGAATTAAAATTAAGACAAGCAAAACTAAAATTGCTTTTTTTCTTGAAATATGCATTACTTTTTTTGATAAGTATTTTGTTGTTTTAAAAATTAAATTTGTATTTGGAAGAAAAATTATTGTTCCGATTACAGCGAATAAGAAAAATGCAATAGCACAAGCCAATGCATTAACTTTTCCGATGAATAATGCCGCCAGTAAAATATCTGTCCCTGTTCCTAATTTTGCACCTAAAATAAAAGGAATTGTTTTCTTTAAATTAATCACTCTAGATACAGCTAACGGAACTAAAAGTCCAATTGTAATTCCTGATGAAAAAACTATTGCAGTCAAAATAAACCCGATTAAGTAACTTCGATATTTTGATTTAAAATTCTTATCAATGAACTTTCGTGTTTTATGTTCTCCTCCCAAAACATCAATTATTGCTTTTCCAATATATCTTAATGTTAAAATTAAAATTATAAATCCAATAATTAAAAGAAGTATTTTATTAGTGTTCTGAAAAAATAAATTTATTACAGAGTCAGTAATTATTTTTGTTAAATCTGGAATTTTTAATAAAAAATCTCCAGCGTGTATTTTAGATGCAATAAAAAAAGATATTTTAGAAAAAAATCCAAATAAACTTTCTAGAATTATTACAACTACTAGTAAAAATACCACGTAAACAGTATATGCGAAACCAATTTCAAATCCGTGTCTAAAATCTCTTTTTTTTCTTGAATGCACAATCAAAGAGATAATTAATGCAGTCATTGTTGCACCAATTGAAGAACCAATTAAAATATAAACTGCTGTTTGAAGAGTAATTATTCCGTTTCCTGCGAATGTTGCTGTTATTGAACCAATTGCACCTGAAGATTGAACTATTGCAGTTGAAAACCAACCCACACAAATAGCTTTAACAATTCCAAAATTTGATAAGAGAATTTGTTTTAAATCTGATGCTAAAAATAACGAACTTTTTTTTATTAATTCAATAGAAAGTATAAAAATATAAATAAAAAAAATTAATTTAATCCAATTGAAAATTTTTATTTTATAAGATTGGGACTTTAATTCAACAGCCTCTCTTTTAGTCACCTCTTTCTCTTTTTTCATACATCTTATTAGAAATTCAAATTTTTAAAGGTGATGAAATCTTTTTTTAAATATATCTTAAAATATAATAATCTTTAAATAAGAGTTATTTTTGAATTTATCATGGAATTAGATAAAAAAGTTAATTTAACTTTTGAGCAATGGGTTTTCTTAGGAGAATTGGAATCTGGCAAAAATTTTGAAACTGAAATTAATAAAGAAAATGTTGAATTAACTTCAGATTTACTAAGTTTCGGTTTTGTCGAGAGAAGAGAAAAAGATTCAAAAGTTTCATATATTCTGACTGAACTCGGAGCAGAAAAATATGAAAAAGCTAGAGAATGTTTTAATTATAGAAGATAATTACTTTTGTACGTAAAATTATTTTAAATCCAATTGAACAAAATTCCAAATCCGACTAAAATTAGTAAAATTCCTGCAATTAAATGTAAAATTTTCACATTTCTTTCTTTCCATCCTTGAACTTCATCGACTTTTTTAAATCCAAAATAAACAATTAAAGTAATAATTATCATTGGAAGAATAAAAATCAAATTATAATAAAGAAGCCATAAAAATGCTTTGGCAAAACCTAATTCAGATAACAAACCCGAGGCAATAATGTATGGTCCGATTGTGCAAGGAAGTAAAAATAAAGTTACAAGAAATCCTATGACAAATGCTCCTACAGGAGAAGTTATTTTTTCAATAATTATTTTTACTTTTGGTCTTAAAAATAAAGGCATTTCTGTTCCAAAAGAACCTTTTTTGTAATAGAAAAAATCTTTGATATTTAGTAATCCAAATAAAATTGCTAAAATTGCAAGTCCTTTATAGACGTAAAATGAATTTTTGCTCAAAAATTCAGAAAAGATTTTAAAAAATTGAACAATTATTAATCCATAAAAAAGATATCCAATATAAATTGCAATTGCAAAAAATAATCCTGCAAATAAAACTTTTCTTTTTTTATCTGGATTTTGAATTAATATAGACATTAAAACCATTGCAAGAACTGCAATAGCACAAGGATTTATTGAATCTGCAAGTGCAAGTGTTGTTATTCTTAGAAAACTTAAATCCATTTTATAGACAATTAAAGAAATTTTTTAAATGTTTTGAAGTTATGGCAAATGCCTTTGTTCTTGTTCTCTTTTAAAAAATTCAGAATAGTAATCAAATCCTAAAGATATTTCCAATTTCTCTTTTTTATATAAGTAATTTAGAATTTCAGTTGTACTTCTAATATCTGTTCCATAATTTTTATTTAAAAAAATAATTCCAGCTTCAAGAGCTGGGTGAATATTTACGTCTTCATCATTACATTCAAGTTTAGACAATTCAATACATTGAATGACATATTTTTTAAGTTCTACTAATTCTATTAAAGATAATTCCAATCCTGTTAACCTTTTAATATGATCTTTTGCTTTATTAAATCTAAATATATATTCTTTGTCCATTTCTGAATTGTATTTTTCTTGTTTTTAAATTTTTATATTGTTGACTTAATTCAAGAGAAAAGATTTTAAGCTGATTTTTCCTATATTCTTAATAAAAAAGGTGTAAAATGTGGTATTTAAATTTAATAATTTTCCTAGTTGCTCTTTTTGTTCTTATCAGAAGTGCTAATTATGCTGTTAGATATTCGTCGCGATTTGCTAGAGCATTTCATCTTTCAGAATTTATTGTAAGTTTTTTTATAGTGTCATTTATTTCAATTTCTCCAGAAGCAACAGTTGGAATTATTTCGTCAATTAATGGAACCCCTGAATTTGGACTTGGGGCTTTGTTAGGTTCAAATGTTGCAGATTTATTTTTGATTTTTGGAATAATTTCTTTATTTTCATTAAAAGGAATAAAAGTAAAAAGTGAAATTCTTAAAGAGGATTTGTTGTATATTATTCTTTTAGCAATTCCAGTTATTCTCGGTTTTGACGGAAAGTTTTCAAAAATGGATGGTGTTTTATTAGTTTTAAGTGGCGCAATATTCCTTGTTACATTATCTATAAAAGGAAAAATGTTTAAGAAAAAAAACCATCATAAAAAAAATTCTAAGTGGGGCAAAAATTTATTTTTGCTTATATTGAGTTTATTATTTTTGGTGGCTAGTGCATATTTTACTGTTAGATTTGGAGTTAATTTTGCGAATGATTTGAGAATACCTCCTTTTTTAGTTGCTCTTACAGTAGTTAGTATTGGCTCTTGTTTGCCAGAACTTATTTTTTCATTAAAAGCAGTTAGAACAAATCATGATGAACTTGCTTTAGGAGATATTTTAGGAACTGTAATAATTGATGCAACAATAATTCTTGGAGTAATGGCTTTAATAAACCCTTTTAATTTTAGTCCTTCGATAATTCATTCAACAGGAATCATTCTTTTTATTGCCGGGATTTTAGTTGTATCATTTCTTAAGTCAGGTAAATTATTGAGTAAGAAAGAAGGAATTCTTCTTTTGATTTTTTATATTGCTTCTTTGGTTATAGGATTTTTTATAAATAGAGGATTTTGATTATTTTATAGAATATAAATCTTTAAATACTTTAAATTAAAGATAAAAATTATGGTAAAAATGTGTGTTTACAAAATTAAAGCTACTGGATGTAAAACTGAAAAATATATAATGGATTCAGATAATAAAAAATTAGATTCAGATAATAAAAATTTTCTTTATCCTAGTCAAAATTCTATTGAAGAATTAGTTACTGAGATATTTGAATATATTAAATTTAATGACATATCTGGAAGAAGAGCTGAAATAACTTTTAAAAAACCATGTGATATTATAGGGTATTATGGTTTTGGGTTGATTATTCCTAAAAATTTAAACTTACTTGAGAGATTTATTCTTAAAAAAGAACTTAAAAAAAGATTTTCAGCATCCAGTTAATTCTTGGAGTTTTTCAATTGATTGGATTCCAAGATAATATTCATCTTTTATTTTCCATGTAGGAACTGCTGAAATTTCAGAACATTTTTCTGGTTCATAAAAACAATCAACAATTGTTATGTATTCTATTTCTTTACCAAATAGTTTTTCTTGGGCTGCACAATGAGGGCATCCTAATTTAACATAAAGTGTTGAATTTTCTCCAATGCATTTTGCAACATTTGGTTCAACATTTACTGAAGCATTCATTAAAATAATTGCTATTATAATTCCTGCTAAGATTATAACAGATAAAATTGTAATAATTATGTTTGCAATTTTTTTGTTCATGATTTATTTAAGAAATTAAATCTTTTAAAGGTTTTTGAGAGTTTTTTTATTGAATAAAAGGAGAAATAATCTGTTCAAATAATTCCATATTTGGATTTAATTTATATAATATCTCTTTAGAATCTTTTATGGATAATGGTTTATTTTCTTCAATTGCTTTGGTAATTCTTTCAAAAATCTTTTTTTTATTATAAGGAATTGCTATTTTGAAATTTCCACTCATATTGCCGTTTAAATATTGAAACACCTCTATTTTTTTAAGCATTAATATTTCTTCTTTGTTATTTGTTACTATCTTTCTTTCAAGAAATTTAGGAGGGTAATATTCTGATTCTTCATCATTATATTTATACCATGGATCTCCACCCAAATTTTTTTCTATTAATGAAATACTTTGTTCTTTTGCTATTTTTTCTAATTCATGAATTGCTTGAAGATACATTCCTAAAATTTGGGTTCCTGTGGAATCTGTACTCGGAAATATGTTTTTAAATTTTTTATTTTTAAAAAATTTAATATATTCGTCTTCTTTAAAGCCATAGGATTCATTAGTTAAAAACTTGCTCATAATCTTAGAATTAAATGGTTCTTTTTAAAGATTATTATAATTCTATTCCACAATACTGGCCTTAATTATTTTAACATCTTTTAATGGCTTGTCATTTTCATCTGTTGAAACTCTTGCAATTTTGTCCACGATTTCTAGACCTTCGATGACTTTTCCAAAAACAGGATGCTTTTTATCAAGAAAATTATTATCTACAAGGTTTATGAAAAATTGACTTCCGCCAGTGTTTGGTCCTGCATTTGCCATTGAAATTGTTCCTCGGTTATTTTTGTTTCCGCCAAAGTGTGTAAATTCATCTGAAATTTTGTAACCTGGGCCCCCCATTCCTGTTCCAGTTGGATCTCCGCCCTGAATCATAAAACCGTCGATGATTCTGTGAAAAATTGTTTTATCATAAAATCCAGTTTTTACTAATTTTTCAAAATTTCCTGTTGTGATAGATATGTCTGAATATAAATTTAAAATTATATTCCCTTCTGTTGTTTGAAGTTTTACTTTTGTCATTTAACTTTAAGATATTTAATCTTTAATAAGAAAGAGGTATTATAAATTTTTTGAATTATCTTTTTATAAGAATTTGTGCTCTTCCAGAAATTTCCCAAGAAGTATTCGCATCATCATATCTTAAATCATCAACTAAAATATAATCTGCATCTTTTTCATCAACTTTGTTTTCTAAATTATTTATCAAGATTTCTAAATTTACTTCAGGATATTCTTCTCTTTCAGGATATCCTCTGTTTTTTCCTTTATTTTTGTACATCTCGTGTCCATATCCACGAATTCCTACATTTTCTCCAAATATTCCTCCAAAATTAAAATCAAAACCATAAGGAATTAATTCTTTTGCGAAAACTTTTTCTGAACTAGGAATTAATTTATCTCCTTCTTCATTTTTTTGAGCAACAAAATATTCTCCGAATTTTCCTATTAAAAGAATTTTATTTTTCATAAATTTCTTATTAAATTACGCTTTATAAGAATTGTTATCTTCTGAAATATATATTAATTAATAATCAGGTAATTCATCATCAGAATCTGTCAATGTCTTTTGGGCTTTTGGTTTTGTAAAAGGTTTTTTGTCTTTTATTGCAGAAGGATCGTCTTTCATATCTTCAAGAGTGATTGAATTAATCATTTCTCGAAATTTTAAAAAATCTGGTCCTAAAATTCTAACACCTGCTTTTGTAAATCCTGTGTATCTATCAGAACTTACAAATTCCCTTATTGTTAAACCCTTTCTTCCGCCAAAGTCATCAACTCTTACGACAATTTCTGTTGTATCGTTTTTATTTATTTTACCAATGTCTTTTTCCATAGATTAATTTAATAAAAATTCTTTATAAATGTTGGGTTTTGGAAAGATTTAAAAATAGATTGACTGAAAGTTATACAATGGTAAAAAGATTAACAAAAGAATTAAAAAAAGAATACGAGGAAATTAATGATTTATGGAAAGAAGTTTTCAAAAACATAGAAAATAAATTTTTTGTTAATGAGACTAAAAAAGAAATAGATCAAAAATTCAATAATTTCATTGCCCAATTTATTAGTTTAAACAACGGGTTTACAAAAGAAATGCAACCAGATTATGACGCATATTGTGGAAATTATTTTTTAAATAAAGGAATATTAGAAGAAAAATTAAGAAATTATGATTTTGCTTTAAGAAATTATAATTTATCTAAAATCTTTAACCCATCTAATGAAGAGATAAATCCCCATTTAGAAAGAATATTAGGAATAATAAAAAATTTATCACATAATTCCCATAATAAAAATTATGAAAATACTTTATGAACTTTTTAATTTTTCTTTTTCTTGGAAAATTAATTCTTTAATTTTCAAATTTGGTAGCTTATCCAAATTTATTATTTGTGATTTTAAAGAATAATAAATTTCCACATCTTGAGGAGTTTTTAATAAGGGTTTTATTTTATCTTCGATATTTTTAAATTTTTTACATTGACCCAGATTTGCATTACAAAAAATTCTTTCATTATTTGTTTTAGAATCTATTTCTTCTACCATATATGGACAGAATGGAAATTTTTCAGATTCAAATTCACACGGATAGTTTTTCATTTTTTTTATCTCTTGTTTCAAAAATATAATTAAATTCTATTAAAGTTAAACCTTTTTTTAAAATTAATTCTTTTGATTCTAAATAATCTTTTTTCCATTCATCACATTTATTCTTTTTTGTACATTTAGAATCATAAAAAGGACAGTGGATTTTTTCAATTGAACAAATTTCCATAAAAAATTTAAGATTTTATTTCTTTTAAGGATTGTTGTAGTCTAGAAATATCTTTTTCTAATTTTGATAAAGGTGTTTTTTCTCCTATTTGCCTTTGAGTTTCACAACCTAATGAAGAACAGCATCCAGAATATTTTCCACCAATATATAAAGCGTATTCACAATTTTGATTTTCTTTTGGACAGTAATTAGCCATAAGCTTTTGTTAATAGTTTTGAGTTTATAAAAATTATGGTATTTTAAAAGTATAATTAATCTTTCATTTCAATTTTTATATTAACAGATTTTGGAACCCTCATTCTCATAATATGATGTAGAATTTTTTCATTTGCAGGCAAGTCAATTAATCTTCTATGAATTCTCATTTCAAATCTGTCAAATGTAGCTGTTCCGTCTCCGCAAGGAGATTTTCTTGTAGTAACTTTTAATTTCTTTGTTGGTAATGGGACTGGACCAGAAATCGCAATTCCTGACTTTTGTGCTATGTCTTTAATAGAATTACAAATATCGTTTAGCATTTCAATATCTATTGAATTTAGTTTGATTCTTACTTTAGGCATATTATGAATATTAAAAATCGATTTAAAAACCTTTTTATAGTATTTTTATTTATATAATCTATAAAAGAAGGTTGCAATGGTTTCAATTTTCATACAATTATCAATAATTTTGTTAGTAGCATTCATTGTTTCATATATCGTACGACTTCTAAATCAGCCAATTATTATAGGTTATATTATTGCAGGAATAATTTTAAGCCCTTTTTTAATTAATTTGGGTGCTTCAACAGATATGATTGATTCTTTTTCTCAATTTGGTATTGCATTTTTATTATTTATTGTAGGTTTACATTTAAATCCTAAAGTGATTAAAGACATTGGAGTGGCTTCACTTGTCGTTGGTTTAGGACAAATTATTTTTATTTTTGGAATAACTTTTGCAATTGCATTTAAATTACTTAATTTTGATTTAATTAGTTCTTTGTTTATTGGTATTGCAATTTCATTTAGTAGTACAATTATTGTAATGAAAATATTATCAGATAAATCTCAGTTAGATTCTTTATTTGGAAAAATTTCTATAGGTATTTTGATTATTCAGGATTTAGTTGCAATTGCAGTTTTAATTTTTATGTCTTCTATAACAAAAGGAAAACAAGTTTTTACACCTGGAATTGAGGGAATTTTGATTGGTGCTGGTTTGGTAATCTTATTATTTTTAATTGGTTATTTTTTATTACCGAGAATTACCAAAACTGTTGCAAAATCTCAAGAACTTTTATTTTTATTTTCAATTTGTTGGTGCTTTATTATTGCAGCAATTTTTAGTTATTTAGGATTTTCAATGGAAATTGGAGCATTAATTGCAGGTGTAATTTTATCTGTTTCACCTTATTCAGCAGAAATTAGTTCTAAAATACGTCCTTTAAGAGATTTTTTCTTGATTATCTTTTTTATAATTTTAGGATTAAAAATACAATTTGCAAATTTTGGAAAAATAATTGTTAATGCTTTAATATTCTCGGGAATTGCATTAATTTTAAAGCCAATTATTTTAATGTTTTTTATGAAATTTTTCAAATATACAAAAAGAACAAATTTCTTAACAGGTATTGCTCTAGGTCAAATCTCTGAATTTTCAATTATTATTTTAGCTTTAGGAGTTTCATTGAATTATGTTTTACCAGAAACACTTAATACAATTATCTTGACATTAATAATCACAATTTTGTTATCCACATATTTAATAATTTATTCAGAGAAAATTTATCAAAAAACCTCAAGGTTTTTTTCAGTTTTTGAAAGTAAAAAAATAAGAGAAGAAAGAAAAGAACATCATTTGAAAAAAAATTACGAAGCAATTTTATTTGGTTATAATAGAATTGGTTTTAACATTTTAAACTCACTTAAAAAAATAAATAAAGATTATCTCGTCGTTGATTTTAATCCAGATATTATTAAAGATTTGAATCAATTAAAAATCCCAGCACTTTATGGCGATGTTTTTGATTTAGAACTTTTAGAAGATTTACATTTGGATAAAGTAAAATTAGCAGTTTCTACAATTCCGGATTTGGAGACAAATATGCTTTTAATTGAATTTGTGCGTTCTGTAAATCCCGAAGCAATAGTTATTTTAAGAGCTCATTCAATTGAAGAAGCAATGCAATTATATAATCAAGGAGCAAGTTATGTTTTAACACCTCACTTTTTAGGTGGAGAATATGTTGCAAAAATGATTGCACATTCAAGAACAGATAAAAGATATTATGAAGAAGAAAAGAAAAAACATATTAAAATGTTAACTGGAATAAAAGAAAAAGGACATAAACATCCTGAAGTTGAAAAAAATTAATTTTTTATATTTCAATAAATTTAAATAACACCTTTGCTTTTTCACAGCATGATAGATATAAATCTAATAAGGGAAAATCCTACTTTAGTTAAAAATAATATTAAGAAAAAATTTCAGGACGAAAAATTGGTTATTGTTGATGAAATTAAGGAACTTGATGAAAAGTGGAAAAAATTAAAATTTGACGAAGATCAATTAAGAGCAGAAAGAAACAAGGTTTCTAAAGCAATTAGTGAATTAAAGAAATCTGGAAAAACAGCTAAAAAAGAATTGGATAGGGCAAAGAAAATTCCTGATGAAATTGAAAAAATTGAAGTTAAAAGAAAAAAAATTGAAGAAGATATCGAATATTTATTAATGCAAATTCCAAATATTATGCATGAAAGCGTTCCTAAAGGAAAAAATTCAGATGAAAATGTTGAAATCAGAAGAATTGGTTCTCCAAAAATTTTTAGTTTTCCTGTAAAAAATTCTGCTGAAATTGCTGAAAAGATTAATGGAGTTGATTTTGATTCTGCAAGAGAAGTTTCTGGAAATGGTTTTTATTATTTAGAAGGCGATTTAGCTTTACTTCATTCTGCAATTTTAAGTTTTGCAAGAGATTATATGGTTAAAAATGGTTTTACATATGTAATACCTCCTTTTATGATAAGAGAAAAAATTGTAGGGGGGGTTATGAGTTTTGAAGAAAAAGATAATATGATGTATAAAATTAACAATGAAGATTTATATTTAATTGGGACAAGTGAACATTCCATGATTGGAAGATTTATTGAAAAAATAATTTCAGGGAAAAAATTACCTTTTTTATTAACAAGTTATTCTCCTTGTTTTAGAAAAGAAATTGGAGCTCATGGAATGAATGAAAAAGGACTTTATAGGTTACATCAATTTGAAAAACAAGAAATGATTGTTATTTGCGAGCCTGAAGATTCTTATAAATGGTATGATAAGATGATTCAATTAAGTTTGGATATTTTTAAGGAATTAGAAATCCCTGTAAGGGTTTTTGAATCTTGTTCAGGAGATTTAGGAGATTTAAAATCAAAAGGAGCAGATATTGAAGCTTGGAGTCCTATTCAGAAAAAATATTATGAAATTGGAAGTTGTAGTAATTTAACAGATGCTCAAGCAAGAAGATTAAATATTAGAGTTGATAATAAAGGAAAATTATACTTTGCTCACACATTAAATAATACTGTTGTTGCTTCTCCTAGAATTTTAATTGCTCTTTTGGAAAATCATCAGAATAAAGATGGAAGTATAAATATTCCAAAAGTTCTTCAATCATATATGCAGAATAAAAAAAAGATTGAATTCAAAAATTAAATTTTTGAGAATTCAACCATAAAAAGAATTAAGTTAATTTTTCATTTCTGAAATTGTTTTGTTAAATCTGCCATAATTTAATTATTTTGTTATCATAATGTTTATAAACAAGATTTAGGAGTTATTTTTATGATAATTCGACAAGCAGAAGAAAAAGACATTAATGAAATTCTTGGCTTATTTGAAAAATTACAAATAAATTTAAATTATTCTGATAATAAACCAGGTTTTTTTAAATATTCAAAGTCTTATGAAGAATTAAAGAATTTTTTAAACCCTTATTTTTTTGTTGCAGAAAATCAAGGAAAAGTAAAAGGATTTAATCTTGCATGCAGTGTAAGTTTTCTTAAAAACAATTTTTCAAATACTTCTAGTTTAGAAAAAAAATTTATTTTAAAAAATGTTCAAGGAAATTATGTTTATGTGGATTCATTTGCAGTTGAAGATTATTCAAAGTTAATTTCTGGAAGAGTTGCTGAAAAGTTATTTAATAATTTAATGAATTTGTCAAAGAAAAGAAATGTATCAAAATTAATTGGATGTGTTTGTCATGAACCTTACTATAACTCAAGATCTGCAAATTGTCTTGTAAATAATGGTTTTAAGTTGACTAATGAAATAAAAATTGAAGATAATATTTTATTAGGTTTATACCAGAAATTTTTAAAGAAATAATTTAATATATACTTTCAATCAAAATAATGCTTATAAAAGCATTTTTCCTTGTTCTTTTATGAGAGTTAGAACCAAAAAACAATATGGAAGAAATGTTTTAAGGCTTGAAACTTCTGGAAAAATTCAGGAAGTCATTTTGAATGAAGATTTTTTAAAACCAAAAAATGCATCTGTTTCTGTTTGTTTTAGAGGAGAGAAGAGTGCAGGAATTGTGGATTTAAGTGTTGATGAAATTGAAAATTTATACAAAGAAGTTTCATCTAAAATGAAAGGTATTAAAAAAATTAAAGTTATGAAGTTCAAGAAATAGCTATAACAAGATTTTTAAAATAAATTTTATTTTTTATTATATGTATTTACATTTAAAGACCTTTTTCAAAGTTTCTTGGTTTATGCTTTTTTACAAAAAGTTTAGTTTCAGAAGATTTTTCTTTTTTTTGGGATTTTTATTCTTCTTTTGGTTGATATGGTTATCTTTAGTTTTTTTTAGATTTTTAGATAATCTTTTTTATAGAAAATATAAAAAACAAGAAATCAAACAACCAATTTTTATTATTGGAAATCCAAGAAGTGGGACAACTTTTTTGTATGATTTAATTGCACAGGACAAAAAAAGATTTGCACAGCCTTTTCTTTATCAATCTTTATTTTGTTCAATTACTTTGTATAAAATGATAAAATTTTTCTCTAGTAAAAGTAAAAAAATTAAAAAATTTCTTGGAAATAGAATTTCTTTTGCAAATAGGTTTTTTAGTAAATTCAAGAGTATTCATGAAATAAAATTAGATAAATCTGAAGAAGATGAAGCAATTTTCTTTTTGAATTTTTTATCTCCAAGTGTTTATTTTATTTGTCCATTTGTGGAGAAAATTCCAGAATTAACAATTATCGATAATTTAAATTCAAAAACAAGAAAAAAATTAATGAATCATTACAAAAGTTGCATTAAAAGATTTCTTTATGAATTTGGAAATAATCGAACATATCTTTGCAAAAATGTAATGTCGACTGGAAAAATAAAAACATTAATTGAAGCATTTCCTGATGCTAAAATTATTTATCCTCTTAGACATCCATATAAAACAATTCCTTCTATGGTTAAATTTTATCACTCTGCATGGAAACTGCATTCCCCCGAAATATTAAAGAATTCAAAATCCAAAGAAACAAAAGATTTAGCAAAATCAATGATGGAATTTTATAAGCATGTTTTAAAAAATAAAGAATCATTAAACAAAAATCTTTTTATTGTCAAATTTGAAGATTTAATTTCAAATCCTGAAAAAACAATTAAAGAAGTTTATAAGAAACTTGGGATTAAAATGACTTCTGAATATTTGAATTTAATTAGGAATTTTATCAAAAAACAAAAAAGATATCAAAGTAAGAATAATTATAATTTTGAAGAATTGGGAATTTCAGAAGAATTTATTTATGAAAATCTGAAGGATGTTTTTAAAGAATATAATTTCAAAAAATAATTATTTTTTGATTTTGCTTTTGAAATGAGAATAATATAAAATATCTGTGAATTTTAGTTTTGAACTTTCATTTATTTTGAGACTTTTTTTTATTAAATCTCTATCATATGTTCTTCTTATTTCATTTTCTTCGTTTAAAAGTAACCGTGTAAGCCCTTTATCTTTGATTCTTTGAATTAAATGATTTTCATTATGTCCTGTTTTAATAATTTTAATGTAAGAATTCTCTTTAGAATTATTTATTTCAATCAAATGATAAGTCTGCTTTTGTGTGTTCGCCTCTATTTCGATTACTGGAATGTAAATCATTTAGGGATTATTTCAAATTTCTATTTAAACGTTTAGTTATTAGTAAAAAGTGAAGACTAGTAAGTTTTAAAAATCAATAAAATCTGTTTTAATTATGCCTCGGTAGTATAATGGCTAGTACACGAGCCTGTCGCGCTTGAGACCCGGGTTCGATTCCCGGTCGGGGCGTCTGGTCTTTTTGGAATTTTACAGGGTGTCTATATGTTCAAAATTTGTCCAAATCCTATTTAATTAAATTAGCCGTGGGGGTTGTATGAAAATAGACCCCTATGATCATAAGAAAAAGTATCTTTCATGGAAATCATCAATTAATGGCAAAATTCCTGAAATTTCTGAACAGAATTCTCAAATCATTCTTGATTATGTTTTTGATATGGAACATGGACTTAATGTTTCAAACGTAAGCAAAAAAGGAGCAAGAGGCTATCCAAGAATGAATAATCTCAAGCAAAGAATAATTTTTTTAGTAAAATTATTTGAAGAAAAATATGATTTAAAAGATATTACTCAAGTTTCTGAAAGAACTCTCCATGATTTTTTTACAAAAATGAGAAATGGAGATATAAGAAGATTAGATGGACAAGTTTATCAATCTTCAGGAGATTATGTAAAAGTATTCAAAGCTTTTTGGCACTGGTATCAAAAATCAAGTAGAAAAAAAGGCATTGAAGTTTTTGATCTTACTATCGATTTGGATGCAAGTAAAGAAAAGCCAAAATGGGTTTATTTAACAGAAGATCAAGTCAAAAGATTAGTAGATAATGCAAAATTTGATTATAAAGTTCTTATAATGTTTCTTTATGATTCTGGAATTCGATCCCCTACAGAATTAATGAATGTTAAAGTATCAGATTTTTATAACAATTTCAAGGAATTAAATATAAGAGATGAAATAAGTAAAACTTTTGGAAGAAGAATTAAACTAATGCTTTGTCCCGACTTAATAAAGAGGTATGTTGAAGAAAAAAAATTAAAAGAAGAAGATTATCTTTTTACAACTCTTCATTCAAATATGAATAAATATCTTAAAAGATTATCTACAAGAATATTTGGAGATGCTATGAGCCCTGCTGGTCAGAGATATTCTGAGTTAACCTTGTATGACTTTAGACATTGCTCATGCTGTTATTGGCTTCCAAGATATAAATCAGAATCTGCATTGAAATTTAGATTCGGATGGAAAAAATCAGATAAAATACATTATTATTCAGAAATGCTTGGGATGAGAGATACAATTAGTGATGAAGATTTGTTAGTAGATCTTACTAAAACAGAAATTGAAAAAAGATTGCTTAAATCTGAAAATGAAAAAAATGTTTTACAAGAAAGAGTTGATGTTTTAGAAAAACAAATGAAAATTATAGCTGAATTAGTTAAAAAAGGTGTCTGGGTTGTGAGTGATGATTAAACTTTAAAATTATCAATATTAAATTTGTTAATCTCTTCCTTCATCAGCACCATCTTCAAAACCATCTTCGTAGATTTTATTCAAAACAGTTTCAACTTCTTCATCTGTTTTTGAATTCTTGATGGCTTTTTTGAATTTTTCAAGATATTTGTCGGTCATTTTTACCTCCTGTTTTATTTAATTGATCAATCCATCTTTTATCTAATTCTATTCCAATCCATTTTCTATTATTTTCTTTACAAGCAATACACGTAGATCCTGTTCCACAAAAAGGATCTAAAATTAAGTCTCCTTCTTTTGAACTATGAAGTATCATTTTTGTGATTAAATCAATTGGTTTTTCATGAGGGTGATTTTCTTTATTATGATTAATATGACTGCAAGTTTGAACATCTGAAAAATCTTTTAAATTATATTTTGGATTTCCTTTTTCTAAAACCAAAATTAATTCATATTGGTGTCTAAATGCCCAACCCAACCCAAAATTATGTTTTTTCCAAACAATTAAATGTCTAATTTTAAAATTAGTATATCTTAAGATAAATTCAGTTAAAAAAGGATAATGTTTCCAATTTGTGAATAAGTAAAGAGAAGAATTTTTCTTTAAAACTCTATAACATTCAACTAACGCAGAGCAATTAATTAATGGGTTCTCGTTATTTTTAATTATTTTATTATTCCAACCATAAGCAACATTATCCCCATAAGGAGGATCTGTAATAATTAAATTAATAGAATTATTTGGAAATTTTTTTAAAATTTCTATGCAATCTCCATGGATAATTTTATTTTCTTCCATCTTTTAAAAGGGTGTCCAATTTTTGTTCAATTTTGTCTAATTGAATATTTTCCTGGAGTTTTAATCTGCAATATTCTGAAACAGTTATCATTTTCTTTTTTGCATTTAGTTTAAGCTTTTCGAGAAATTCTGTTGTTATTACAATATGCAGATGTGCATTCATTGCCATTTTTATTTATTCTTTTTTCTAAAATTAAAATCAATTCTTTTAATTTTGAAATTATTTCTTCTCCAAGATCTTCAGAAACTTTTTCTTTCATAAAAAAATTATACAATTAAAATTTATAATTAATAAGAAAAAAGTTGGTTATTTTTCACACTATTTTATGGTTACTTATTTTTTTCTGATTTAATTTATAACCAAGACATCTAGAAAAATCATGGATAAAAGATGCATAATCTGCAATACTTTGATTGAAGAAGATGAAGATTTTTGTAAAACTTGTGTTGCAGTTTTGAGAAAAAAATATCCAAATAAGAAAAAATTGGAGGAAATCCTAAAATGGCACAAAAGCCAAGCAGAATTAAACAAAGAAGACTGAGAATAATTCCATTGTTAATTGTTTTAGCTTTAATGGTTATGCAAATAGGAATGGTTATTGCTGCAGACGAAGCTGATTTTGAGCAAGTTTTGCATCCTTTGACAACAATTTACAACTTAGTGAAATATGCAGCAACAATTATTGCAGGATTAGTCTTGCTTTTTTCAGGAATTACTTACATCACTAGTGGTTCAGATCCAGGAAAGCGTGAGAAAGCTAAGAATATGGCTATGTATGTTATAATCGGTCTTATTGTGATTTGGGCAGCACCTTTTGTGGTGGATTTAATTTTAGGAAACTAAAATGAAAGGAAAGATTTTGTTTAATTTTTTATTTGCAGTTGCTTTTATTTTACCATTAGCAACTGCTTTTAATTGTACTGCATTAAATGGAGAGGAGCATAATTCTTGTATTTATATTGAAAATACAGATTGGTCTCAATCAGACAAAGATTTAGTTATTCAAAATATTCTTGATTCAGGAGGGGTTTCACTTAATGGAGATTTTGAATCCATTTTTGATAAAGAAATAAATGATTCTATTAAATTAAATAATATTGAGGAATCTGAATTAAAAATTGATAAAGAGAATAAGATATTTTTAATGAATTTTTCTTTAATTTCTTTGTTTGGATATTCTCTTTTCTCTTTTCTTAAAGGGTTTTATCTTAGATTCAAAAGAAAATGACTACTTGTGGAATTACTAATTTAGGTTCATGCTTAGTTGAAAAATTTTTTGAATTTATTGTTAATATATTAAACATGCCTGTTTCTCCTCTATTAAAATTAATAAACAATTTCATGATTGAACCTGTGAACATTAATCTTTTTGCAAGTACTTGGTCAATAATTATTTACATTTTATCTTTATTTTATGGGATTTTTCTTTTAATTGTTGGATTTAAATTTTTAATTTCAGGACATTCTCCTGAAAAAAGAGAAGATGCTAAGAAAAATCTAGCCAACATTATAATAATGATGGTTTTAGTTCAAGCAAGTTTTTTTCTTTATGCTTTATGTTTAGATGTTGTTGCTTCAATGACTTCTGTGATTTTTAATTTAATTCCATCAGATTTCTTTTTAATTGCAACAGGAGGAATGGGAAATATTGGTTTAGATTTGGCTTTATTATTTCCTTATATTTTTACCTTGTTAGCAACATTAATTTTTTTAGCATTAAGATATATTTGTGTTGGAGTTGGAGTTATTTTCTTTGCAATTGGAATTTTTCTTTATTTTTCAGGTTATTTTAAATCATTTGGAAAATTAATTTTAAATTATTTAGGAGTTTTAATTTCTCTGCCTTTTATTTATTCAATTATTTTATTAGCATCATCTAAATTTTTAGAAATTAACACCTTTTCAGATGTTAAAATATTAGTTATGATTGGAGGATTTGGTCTTATTAATTTATTGACTATGTTTTTACTTTTATTTGTAATAGTTAAGGCTGCAAATTCAAAACCAGTAAATCAAATTGTAACGCTTGTAAAAGCAGTAGCATAAAATGTATGAAATACCGCAACAATTAGAATATAAAGAAAAAATAGTCTTTGGATTAACTTTTCCACAATTAGCTTATGCTTTTGTATTTTTTCCTTTTGTATTTTCATTTTTGTTTAAAATAAATGCTAATATTTACACAAGAATATTTTTAGCATTAATTCCAACACTTTTAGCTGTAGGATTTATGTTTTTTGATTTAAGTCAACATCTTAAAAATTGGTATTTTTGGTTAAAAACTCGAAAACTTAAAGAAGATAAATTAAAGAAAGTGTTAGAAATTGGAGAAATTAAAGATAATTTAATTCATTATAATAAAAAGAAAATTGCTGTTTTAAGAGTAGAATCTTTAAATTTTTCAATAAAATCTCAAGGTGAACAAGAAGCAATAATGTTTTCATTTCAAAAATTCTTAAATTCAATTGACTTTCCAATACAAATTCTAATGACTACTGAAACTTTGGATTTAGATATTTATCTTAAAAGTTTAGAGAAGAAATCATTAAATGAAAGAAATAAAGAAATTTTTAATTCTTATAAAGAGCATATGCAGGATTTAATCAAACAAAATAGTGCAATGAATAGAAATTTTTATTTAGTAATTCCAGAATCTACAGATTTAAATATTCAAGTTAAACTTTGTGAAGAAAGGCTTCATAGTCTTAATCTTAAAACTTTTAGATTAAATGATGCTCAATTAAAAAGTATTTTTATTAAGATATTTAATGAAAATTCTAAGAATTTTCTTCCAAAAGAAATTAATAATTTTCCTGATTTTTTAGAGGTTGATAAAAAATTTCATAAAATAATTTATGCTCATGGATATCCTAGATCTGTTGAAAAAGGATTCTTAGATAAATTAATTAGTTGCTCTGGAAATTTTGATTTTTCTCTGCATATTATTCCTCAACCAATTGAAAAAACAATGATTTTATTAAATAGAGAGTTAAAAAAACAAAGAGCAGATCTTTATGCATCTAAACTAAAAAATCAATTTAATCCAAGTCTTGAAATAAAATATAAAGATACTAAAAATATTCTTGAAGATTTACAAAAAGGAAATGAAAAGCTGTTTAATATGGGTTTTTACATTAATTGTAGAGCAGATAGTTTAGATGAACTTAGATTATTAGTTAGAAAGATTGAATCAGAATTAAATTCTCTTTTAATTATTCCAAAGCAACCTAATTTTCAAATGATTCAAGGATTTAAATCATGCTTGCCTTTAGCTAAAGATTTTTTAAAAGTAACTAGAAATATAACAACCTCTGCTTTGTCTGCATTTTTTCCTTTTACTTCTTCTTTTTTTAAATTTGATGAAACAGGCATTTGGTTAGGATTAAATAAAAACAATATTCCAATAATTAGAGATATTTTTAAATTATCAAATTCAAATGGAATTTGCTTAGCAAGTTCTGGAGCTGGAAAATCGTATATGGCTAAATTGTTCATTACAAGGCATTTGTTAAACAATACAAAAGTTATGATTATTGATCCTCAAAGTGAATATAAAAATATAGTTTCAAAGTTTAATGGTCAAAGAATTAATTTATCAAGAACTTCTGAAACAATGATTAATCCTCTTGATTTAATGGGGCATGATTATTCTGAAAAAAGGCTTTCTTTAATGGATTTAATGCCTGTAATGTTAGGGCAATTAACAGAACCTCAAAAATCTTTTATTGATCAAGCTTTAACAGAAGCTTATGAAAGAAAAGGAATCTATATGAATGATAGGGCAAGTTGGGCAAATGAGCCCCCAATTTTGGGAGATGTCTTAAAAATCCTAGAAAAGATAGAGAAAAAAGCAATTAGCCTAGAAAAAACCACAATAAGGAGTTTAATAAATCGTTTAAGATTATATGTTGATGGAGTTTTTTCTTTTTTAAACAGACATACAAATATTGATTTTAAAAATAATTTTGTATGCTTTGATATTGGAAATATGCCTAAACAAGTTAAGCCTACAATTATGTTTCTTGTTTTAGATTATGTTTATATGAAAATGAAAAGAGATCTTGAGAGAAAATTGCTGGTTATTGACGAAGCATGGACTTTACTTTCAAGAGCGGAAGAAGCATCTTATATTTTTGAAATTGTTAAGACTTGTAGAAAATTTAATATGGGGTTATTTTTAATTAATCAAGAAGTTGAAGGAATGCTAAATTCAGAAGCAGGAAGATCTGCTTTAGCAAATTCTTCATATACCATTTTGTTAAGGCAAAAACCTGCTGTAATTGAAAGTGTTCAAAAAGTATTTCATTTAAGTAATGTTGAAAGAATTGCTCTTTTAACTGCAGGAGTTGGAGAAGGAATTCTTTTAATGGAAGATGAGCATTCTGAATTAAAAATAATTGCTTCAAAAGAAGAGCATAAGCAAATTACTACAAATGCTGACGAATTACTTGAAGCAGAATATGAAGAAAATTCGAAAAGTCAAAAGGTAAATATTAATGTTGATGAATTTCAGAGAGTTCATAAATCTAAAGATTTAACAAAAGAAGATAAAAAGTATTTATTAAAAAAAGGATTTAAAGAAGAATCTTTCAAAAGTCTTTCTTTAAATAAAAATGAAAATTATTTTGTTAAACCTAGATTTAATGAAACTTCTAAACATTTATTTGTGGTTTATGATATTAAAAATTATTTTGAGAAAAAAGGGATTTCAGTAGAACTTTATGCAACAAAAAAACCAGATATTGTTTTTAATATTAAAAATAAAAAATTTGCAATTGAAGTTGAAACTGGATCAATGTTAAATCAAAAGAAATTTTTTAAAGAAAAATTAAATTTACTAAATAAGAATTATGATAAATGGTTTTTTGTTGTAACAGACAGAAATAAAACTAAATCTTATAAAAAATATGGAGAGTCAGTAGATTTAAGATATTTGAAACAGAGACTTTCTAAAATCCGTCGATAAACTTTAAACAGTCAGTTGATATAATAGATTATTCTTAAAAGTGGTTAATTTATCTAAATAATCTTTTCTAATTTTTCAAATTCAGATAATAATTCTTTAACTTCTTTCTTTGCTTCTTCAATAATAACTTTGCTCTGTCTGTGATCAACTTCTTTTTCCTTTTCTTTTTTATATCTGTTAATTGAAAGATCCCAGTCTTTTTCTTTAATTTCTTCAATTGGAACAAAGAAATGTTTCTCAAATCTGCTTTTATTGTCTTCCTTATTTCTTTTTTCAAATCTTTCTAAAATATCTGGAATATCATTTTTATCTGGTTGTTCGGTTCTCTTATCATCTAAACTAAATCCGTCCGCTTCCATATTGTAAAACCAGACTTTTTCTGTTGGCTCTCCTTTTGTAAAGTAAAGAACTGCAGTTGATACTCCTGCGTAGGGTTTGAATATTCCAGAAGGCATAGAAATAATAGCATCAAGACGGCACTTTTCTAATAAAATTTTTTTAATTGATTTGTGAGCATTTGAATTACCAAATAAAACACCTTCTGGAACTATTACTGTACATCTTCCCCCAACTGAAAGAGAATTATACATAAGTTCTAAGAAAAGTAATTCTGTTTTACTTGTACTTATTGTAAGTTCATCTGATTTCTCACTTTCATTTATAGAGCCTTTGAAAGGAGGATTTGCTAAAACTAAATCGTAAACCCCATTTTCATTATATCTTTTTGATAGAGTATCTTCTCCAGTAATCTTAGGGTTTGTTATTCCATGCATCATCAAATTCATTACTGCAATTCTAACCATAGTTCTGTCAATATCATACCCATAAAGAGACTCTTCATCAAGAATTTTCTTTTTTTCTGGAGTTAATGTGCTTACATTATTTTTTTGATTTGTTTTTAAAATATATTCGTAAGCATTTACTAAGAACCCTGCTGTTCCACAAGCTGGATCTAAAATTCTATCTCCAAATTCTGGTCTTGCCAAATCAACCATCATCTTAATTATATGTCTTGGGGTTCGAAATTGTCCATTTTTTCCTGCAGTTTGAAGTTCAGAAAGAAGATATTCATAAATGTCTCCTTGAGTATCCTGGTTTTGTTCTTTAATATGTAAGTCATTAATTATATTGACTGCTTCAATTAAAAGAGAGGCTGTTGGAAGAGAAAAACTTGCATCCTTCATATATCTGGCATAAGAGGAGTTTTCTTCACCCAAATTTCTCATAAAAGGAAAGACAACATCTCGAACATGAGCTAAAATTTTATCAGAGGAATATTCGCTCCAAACAGACCATTTACAATTTTCATGACCTTCAAAAATAGATTTGTATTTAGTCCCCTTAAGGACTGCGTTTTGTTCTTCTAAAACATCCTTGTCCTCTAATTTTCTCATAAAAATTAAATAAGATATTTGTTCAATTGCTTGAAGAGGATTACTAATTCCTCCGCTCCAAAATTTATCCCATAACTTTCTTATTTTTGATTTAAATTCTGCATGTAACATATTTATTGTTTTTCGTTATCCAAGGGTTTATTTTTAATATTATTAGCTATTAAATCTACTTGTTTTTGAGAAAGATAATGAGATTTATAAAACAGCTTATGGCTATCGGTCATCAAATTTAATTTATAATGATCTTCTGGGTGAATTAATCCAAAAATATGACCTATCTCATGAGCCAAATTTCTTCCTGTTAAATCCCTAAAAGTTAAATTAAGATAAGATATTTTGTCATGCCTAAATATTGCGAAAGAGTGTCCACACAAACTACCTCTACCTGCGTTCTCACCACCACTAACAAAGATTATACTTTCATTAGGACTATTATTTGTTATCCTATTTATTAAATCCATATACCCTTCTTCCCAGCATTCTGTTTCATTGTTTCCTTTGGAATATAAGATTGCTCTCTCTTTGTCACTTAAATTAATATTCACATAATAAGTTTTATTGATTAAAACAGAGATATTATATTTGTTCCAAATTTTATCTGCTTCAAAGACATATTTATCTAAATCCTGCTTATTTATTTCATTATTTATAACATAAAAATTAAATTTTGTATCAAGATGATCTAAATTTATTCCCTTAGGTTCAGAAGGTAATGAGATATAAATGACTAAACCAATCATAACTAGGGTTACTAAAACTAAAAATAATGAAATTGTATTAATATTTTCTTTTGGACTTTTTTGCAACATAAATAATATAAAAATAATTAGTGAACTAAATAAAACTCCTAATATTGTGATCAGGGGGTGTAATAATTTAAATGAATTTAACAATAATGAAATAAGTGAGAAGATTATTATAGAAAGGAAAAACAAATAACAGCTTACCAACAATTTTGGATCAAATTTTCTAAAGTTTATTTTTTTAAAAAATCCAATAAAATTCTTATTCCAATTATATCTTTTACCTGCCCAAACAAAAAAAGTATAAATCAAGACTAAAAACAATCCTAATAAAAAGATATATAACGCTGAACGCAAACCACTTTTAATTTCCAATCCATAATATAAAACTATTCCCGCGATTATTCCTATAATCAAATTATCCCAATATTTTTCAAATATTTCTGTGAACTTCATTTTACAAATCCCCCTTAAATCCTTTACTCACAAGAGAATTAAATAATTCTTCGGAGTTTTGTTTAGTTTTGTTTAGTTTTTTTTTCATTTTTTCAATTTGTTCAACTATCTTTGCAAATTTTTGCTGAAGGAAGATAGGCGGAATAGGGATCTCAAAATTTCCTAAATCTCGTGGACTTAGTCTTGGGAGATTTGCACCAACACATAAAGAATTTGCTCGGTTTATATAAGTCTCTCGTCTTAGTAAATGAGCAATATAATATTTATTTGATTTACCTTTTTCTGGTCTGAGAGGAATTATATCTGTACTACAAACACCATTAAAATTAGGCAAAGCAATTTTATTTAGATAGGGTCTCAGTTTACCATAAAGGATACATTCATCATCAAAAAGAAATTTTGTACTCTTTAATTTTTGAGCTTGTGCATCCAACTTTTCCAATATTCTTCCAGTTTGAGATTCTATATGTTCTAAACCAAGATAAAAATAATCTTTATTTATTTTTTCTGGAGAGATAATTTTTCTGAATAGTGGACAGACTTCTTTTAATTTTATAATCTTAAATTTATTTTTTTCTTTCAAAAACATTTCATAAAAAAGAGTATTTAAGTATTCATCAAATAAGTCCTCAATTTTTTCTCCTCTCTGATTCAATTCCCAAGAATCATCTAAAATATTAACAACTCTTTCTTGTTCTTTTATGTCTAATTTTCCATTAGAGAATGGAACAAAAATTTTTCTTTTTTGATATACAGAAAGATAATATCGTTTGTGAGTTGAAAAATTCAATTGGATACCTTTCATCATTAGAAAAACAAATTTTATATTTACATCTTTAGATTTTGGTGTTAATAATTTCATTGCACTTGATTTTACTTTAAATTTAAAATCAACAAATTTAGTGTCTGTGGTGAAATCATCAAAAAGAATTACTGGAGGTTTTTCATAAATTCCATTTTTCTCTTCAGTATATCCTAAAATAAATGATTTGTTTGCAGTTAAAACTGGAACTGAAATTTTTGTTTTCTCTTTAAGTATTTCGCTTTGAACAATATAGTCTCCTGGTTGCTCATAATCCAAAAGTTCTCCTATTTCAATTTCTTTCCATTCAATTTGGTTAGTTTGTGTTTGTTTCATTTTAATTTTTTTCAAATATGATCTCCTTTAATTTTTTAACTTCTTCTTCATTAGGCTGATTTACTGCATAGGGGTTTAATATAATGTCTCCAACAAGGATGAATTTAATTTTTCCTTGAGGATCTTTTATTAATTGTCTTTTAAAATAAATTAATCCAGAAACTACTTTTTTATTTTTAACCAAAGGGTTAGGTTGTCTTATCCATTCCCCTTCAGTAGTTTCCCCAGTTTTGTTATTTCTATAAAATTGATAAGCTAATGTTCCAAAAAAACTATCTGCAATCATATATTTGTCTATAACCGAAGAACTTATATCTACAACAATAAAAAATAAATCTTTTCTCGTTCCTTTTTCCATTTCTTCAAAGGTCTTTGTAGAATAAAATTGACCTGATTTATTACTAAGAATATTATTGAGTTTATTTTTTATCGTAACTGCTCCATTATCTAAATGTAAACTTCTATCTCCATCTGAATTTTTAACCTCAAAGAATATATCCTTTTTATTTAATTTAATAGATAAATCCGCATAATTAATTTTATTTGGGATTTGTGGCTCTAAAATCATTTCAAAATATTGTTTTTGGGGCAAGAATCTATTTGAAAAAATAACCTCGCTAAAATTATCCCAAAATCTTTCTTCATATTCAAGAGAATCGAGTAATGTTTTGGTGTTATCATCATTATTTCTTTTATTTAAAATATCTTTTGAATTTTTTAAAAAATCTTCAAATTCATTCAGATAAGATTCTTTTAATTCTTTATCTCTTTTCCAATTACCCAACCAAAATAAAGGACTATATCTTTTTTTGTCATATAACTCTTTTAATTTATGTTTAATTATCTTGTCTAATTCTGGAAATTCATTTAAAGACTTATTAATTTCATCAAAATTCAGCTCGGCTATTACATGATTTCGATATATTAATTGTTCTAATAATTCATCAGTGTAATCAATTAATTTGTAAAAATTCTTATTTCCTACAAAGTCATTAAAAGAAGATTTATTTTCATTGATAAAATCTTTCGTTTCAGCTATACTTTCTATTTTTTGAGCTAAAGGTAAAAATAAATCAAATGCCTTATTATTATCTGAATCTTTGTAAATTATTCCAATAATTTTACTAACAAGTTCGTAATAGAGTTTAGGATCCTTGTCAAAAATCTTTTTTTCCATTAATTCTCTTGAAGCAGATTCAACATTTTGAGAAGCCATTTTTTCAAAAATCCTTGGAAAGTTTTCAGTTTTTACTTTTTCAAAATTATCTAAAAAGTAATCTATAAACTTCTCATTCTTTTTTACCAACTCTTGAATAGCCCAATCAAAATGCTGAACTTTGAATTCTAAATCTTTATTTATCCAATAGATAAATAGCTTGGATATTTTTTCAATTTCGTCAGGGTAATCTATTAACGGATACATCATATCTCTAACAATCTCCCCATCAGAATCTTTACATAATTCTATTAATTCTAAAATATGTTCTTTTTCTAATTTAATTCCCACAGTCATCCAAAACAGTAATCTATTTACAGAGGAAATCTTTCGCTTAGCAAGTAATTTTATTTTATTATAGAAATAATATTTTTCATTTTTATATAAGCATAAATAAAGCCCCATAAGCTCTGTCAATATTCTTTCATCAGAGAATAATTCTGTTTTATCTAAATAACTTTTAATTTCGAGGGGCAAAATTTCTTTTTCATATCTAACTAAAATTGCTTTTAATATTGTATTTCTCATTGGATAATCTGAATCTTTTTTAATTAATTCTTTTAAAGAGGTTTCATCATGGAAAGCGTATCCTCCTAAAATTCTTCCAGAGATTATTTTAAGATCTATGTTGTCTGATTTATCCCGTATTAGATCATATAATCTTATTGCTATTTCTTGCTTTTCTTTTCCCACTTTTATTAACATCTCAAAAAAAGGTCCACTTGCCATGTCTCCTTTTATTTTTAAAAAGACTTTTTCTAAATAACTCAAATATTTTTCATCGTCTGAAACCAAATCAAACAATACCTCAACAGATAACTGGAAATAATTCCAAATAGATTCTTGATTTATCTCATCTAATAAGACATATTTTTCTTCTTTAGTTATATCATCCTTTATCTTAAAATATTCTTCTTTTTGTTTATCAAATTCAAATCTAAATTGTTTAAATTTTTCAATCATCTTCTTTTACCTCCTCAGTATAGCTATATTTTCTTTCAGGTTTCGCTGAAATCTTTTTTATTTTTTCTTTTGAAATAATCCAAATATCAGAACCATGAACTAATGGGTGACCTACGCAATATAAATTATCCACTGCAATATTCCCTAAACACCTGTTGCAAAAATCATAAAATCTTTCTCCCATATCCGAAAATTTAAGATTGTTTATATTAGTTAATTCTTCTTTTATTTCTCCAAGACGAGTATTCTCATTAAATGTTCCAATAAAATTTTTACAATTAACCGAATTTTTTATCTCCTTTGTTTCAAATTTATTATTTTTGTCTTTCCTTATCTGAAATCCTTTTTGAGAAGATTTGTCTATAACTAAAAATTGTTCATCTGTAATCGTGAGAAAAATATTTTTTAGTTTAATCTCAAGATATTTTTTAAAATCCTCAAAGTTGAGATATTGTTTTGCATCATCAATTATATCGCTTAAAATTTTTTCATCTCCAGAACCAACAAAAAATAAATTATGATTAATTCCTTTTATTTTTTCAATACTATCTGAAAATACTGAGATATCGCTTTGAGATTCTGCTTTAAATTTAGAAACAGCTTTTTTGTCTGCAACTATAACCCAAGCGTCTTTTATTGGAAATGTAAATGCGAGAGTCATTTTTTCTTCCTCTTTGATTTAGATAATAAATTGAAATTATGATTAATCATTAAATCCAAGAATATAAAATAAATTATCATAAAAATATGAACCCCAAATAAAATCTTTGAATAATTGTATGATATAACTGTTGAATAAATAAATTCTACAATAA
>Ga0172379_10001508_pt1 | contig 45854 bp, 40 predicted proteins | sample GrowelOW334metaG_FD_119756 | JGI IMG/M metagenome (GOLD analysis project Ga0172379, IMG submission 119756) | Groundwater microbial communities from an aquifer near a municipal landfill in Southern Ontario, Canada - Groundwater well OW334 metaG | ecosystem: Environmental > Aquatic > Deep...
TCACTTCGTTCGGAATGACAAACAAAATTCATTTTTGAGACCATTTCTAGTTGTTTTCTTTATACAAATAGATAACAAATTCATTTGAATATTCATTGTATCGAATACAATATAGGATTTTATTTGTCTCCTACAGAAGCGTCCAGAATATTTTCCAAAGAAAAAAGATCCCGCCGTACGAATTACCGCACGGCAGGATCATGGAAGAACGTGGAAGCGGGAAAAATTGATTATTTGACCAGAACTATTTTTCGAATTTGAGATCTCCCATTTGATGATAGTTGTGCAAAATATACACCGCCTGTAAGTTTTGATGCATCGAAGAGAGTAGAATATGTACCCGCTTCTTTCACTTCATTCACCAGCGTTATCACTTCTTGTCCAATCACATCATATATTTTTATTGTAATAGGAATCTTGTCAAGGTTTTGAACCTTGGCAAGGGTATATGATATCGTTGTTGTTGGATTAAATGGATTCGGATAGTTCTGAAAAAACATGAACTCCTGCGGAACAAAGCCGACGATTACTGTTGCTTCCTGCGAATACGAAAACTTGCCGTCCCTGTCGATCTGTTTTAATCGATAGTAATATTTACCTGACTTCAAATTCCTTTCCGTGAAGGAATATTCTTTCGGCGTATTGGTTGTTCCGCTTCCTTCTGTAAAGCCAACATTTTGCCACTCAAAAGAACCGTTCACTTGAAGAAAAAGATTCTCTCCTAAACGGCGTTCTACTTCGAAACCATAGTTGTTTGTCTCGGTCGCTGTTTCCCACCATAAGAATACGGCATTACCAAATGATTTAGTTAAAAACATGGATAATTCCACCGGCAGAGACTGATCTATACCAACAGCCCATTGCAAATAGGGATAGCCGTTGTTAACAGATGGATTGATCGCCCAGATGCTTGAAAAATCCCAACCTGAAAAGGATGATTGTGTCTTCATCTGTGCTGTCGTTAAACCAGTACCGGTTCCGGATGGATTTGAGGCAGCACCAGATGCCTCTGTATCCCAATAAGAATTTGCAACACTGCCGCTGCAACAATCTCCTATCAATCCGCCAAGCCGATACAATCCGCCAATAGTGCCTGTATACCCCGTGACGGCACCAGAACTATAGGAATAAATAACGGAGCCACCATCTGTGTTGTTATATCCGACAAGTCCGCCGACTGGAGCGTACCCGCTCGTTACAGCGCCAGTATTGTAGCAGTTACTGATTGTACTATAGGTATTTTGACCGGCAACACCACCAAGATACGACCAATCCGAACCCGATGACGCAGTTATCGTACCGGTATTATAGGAATAGGAAATAGTGGTAGACCAGATTCCACCCACCAAACCACCGATCACCTGTGATGCACCAGTAACGGTTCCGGTGTTATAAATGTTCGAAATCGTGCTTCCGGTACACTTTCCTGCAAACGAACCAACATATGATTGACCATGAATTGATCCGTCGACAAACCCCGCATGTTGTATTGTAGCGCCATTCGTGAATCCAAACAGTCCGACATAATCCGTGGACGGACGATTGAGGTACAATCCTTTGATGAAATGATCCTGGCCGTGATACGATCCTGTAAAATTAACCGATGAATTTCCAATCGGTGTCCAACCTGCACCGCCATCCCATGTATTCATCGCAGGATCGACAGAAGTAAAATCAATATCCGCCGTTTGTTCGAAGTATTTTCCCCACTCAGAAGAATTCTGGCTGATCCAGTAAAGATTCTGCCATGTGGAAATTTGATATGGAGTATCAATAGAACCGTCACCGACGGAAGGTGCTGTCGCTGTTTGTGCGAAGCACACTTGAGCATAGAACACAAAAGCAAAAAATATCTGCGATATCCTTTTCATAATCTTCTCCTTAGGAAAAGAGTCATTTCATTTCGATATATGTCTTCAATGAGAAAATGACAATATTCTATTTCACCAATAACATTTTTCTTACCATCAATTGTGTACCGCTCACAAGACGCACAAAGTATATTCCGCTCTCCAGCGTAGAACCATCAAACGGCACTTCGTAAGTACCTGCCTCTTTCATTTCATTCACCAGCACGGCAACTTCTCTGCCAATAGCATCATAAATTTTTAAAGTGACGGGAACCTTATCAAGGTTGTGAACTTTAACAAGGTTATATGATATCGTCGTTGTTGGATTGAATGGATTTGGAAAGTTCTGATATAACAGAAACTCTTTCGGCGAAACAATGGCCATTTCAACTGTTTTTGAAAATGCGCTGCGCCCATCCCGGTCAATCTGTTTTAGACGGTATGAATATTTCCCCGGAAGCAGGTTTTGATCGGAGAAAGAATATGTTTGTGGTACGTTGGTACTCCCAACCCCCCTCACGAATCCAATTTTCTTCCAATTATCAATTATCAATTTTCCATTGTCAATTGTTTTCCGTTCTATTTCAAATCCATAGTTATTTGTTTCTGTAGCCGTACTCCATTGCAAGAAGGCTCCTACTCCGCGATGCATTGCCGTGAACGCTGTTATCTCCACCGGCAGGGAGTTTTCGTTCGTCGATCCGATCGCAAACTCACTGAATGATGTCAATCCGGTCCGATGCGCAACCGCTGCTTCATTTGAACCTGTTCCCTCTGCGTGTGATCCTTCAACACTCCAGTTGCTGCTGCTGTTGGCGCGTTTCAGGATATGCAGTTTTGTGAAATCGGAGACGCCGGCAAAAGCATCGGTAGTGAGATCGAGTGAATATGTTCCGCCGGTGAGTCCATCCCCGGATAATAATGACCAGTATCCTTCACTTGCATAATTGACAATACTTGCTGCTCCATCAACCACAGGAAGACCATTGGAAGTCGGATCGGAAGCATAGAATTTTGCAGTGATCGTTCCGCCGCTGATCGGCGCCGAGGTAAAGCTGATTGCAGCCGGGAGATATTTTGAAGCGGTGCCAACAGGGAACGCTGCATCGGAGATTGTGCTCGCCGCAAACCAGCGCTTCATTGTTCCGTTCACTGTACCGCCGGACGCATCAACATCTCCTAGAGTTGATGTGCTGCTGCCGACCGTTATAGTATTGGCTCCGGTGTTCAAATTTCCTTCGAACATGTGCAGAACTCCCGTTACTGTCGTATTCGACGTCAGCGTGACACCGGCAGAATTCCAAATCGTTAAATCCAGGACAGAAGAAGGTAGTCCATCGCCGGTTTCCTGTGCTGATGTCCCATTATAGAGGTAATTAGCACTTTGACTGTACGACCGGGTACCGGACACTCTAATTGCGCCGTAATCGCTCGTCGCAGTAAATCCATAAACGTTTTTCGTCCCCAGTAAGGCGGCACTGGAAAGTGTAAAATGACCCGCGCCGGTGATTGCATATCCTTCACACAGAAGAGAACCAGACGAGACAGTGAGAGTCTGACCAGAAGCAACAGTAACAGGGTAGATCAGTTCAAATGGCAGCGTTCCAGAAATGGTGAGAGAGGATGTAACATCACCGTACCATCCGAACGTATTTGGAGTATTTCCAGTCCCGCTATTGCCGCTGTATGCAGTCGGGACGATGGAGTTCAAGTAGACTGCATAATTGCTGTTGTTGTCGATCGTATTATTTGTTATTACCGGAGCAGAAAGCGTTCCCCCTTGCGCATAGATACCATACGTTGCATTATTTTGAATGGTGCTGTAGGAAATGGTCGGCGAGCAAGATTCTATCGAAATACCCGCATCACCACCATATTCTGCAACGCTGTTGGTAAAATTTCCCGCATCACTTTTATAGAATTCCACGTTGGCATAGACACCTCCCCAAGTGGCCACACCGCCGTACCGAAGGCGGCAGTAATCGAAAAATCCGGTCCCTTCATAACTTCCATCCCCATAAAGCCGGATCCCGTCCCAATCACCTGCCGCAGGAGCACCGGCATCACCATCTGAATTCCCGCCATATGTGTCGTCTTTCAGAGAAGTGAATGTGACGATTGAATCACTCGTTCCATTCACATCAACAGTTCCCGACACAAATAACCTTCCGGAAGAGGTTGCTTTGAACACCGATCCGGCGGCGATGGTGATCGTAACACCGCTGGAAATTGAAACATCGGATGTCATAACAAGAGGAAATGATCCCGGCGATGCCCAATATCCATTTTCACTTTGAGTTCCATCCAACCGCATCCCGTTTATTGTATTACCGCTCCCCGTATTCCCATGGTAAAGCACCAGAATTCCCCCTTGCAGATAACCGCCATACCCTGTGTTATTATTGAACACGCTATTGATGATGCTGTGCCTTGACCAGCCGTCAGATATCAGCCCAACATTACCGCAATCCTGAAACGTACTGCTTTCGATGGAAATGATTGAAGCGTCGCAATAGGATAAATACATGCCATAGTATGCGCTTTTTTCCACAATGGAATTTTTGAAATAACCGGCTCCGTCGCTGTAATAAAAGATTCCAGCATACGGTGATACGGAGGCGCTCCCACCATACCGAATTCTGCTGTAATCAAAATATCCTATTCCATCATGGGCATCGCTTCCGTAAAAATAAACTCCATCCCAATCCCCATTTGTCGGAACTCCATCGGATCCTGATATGGTTTGGCCATACGTATCGTCGTCCCGCGATGTGAAGATGATTTCGTTACCCATTTCTCCGTTGACATCCAGCGTACCGCTGACCCACAATTGTGCACCAGGTGAAAATTTTATTACACACCCAGCGTCGATAGACAATGTTGCATCATCTGCAACTGTAATATCGCCGGCGATATAATATGTACCGATCGTCCATGTACCGGCGACATAACCGCTGCTAATTGTTGTATACGGAGCAGCGGTAACAACCATTGACAAACACACAAAGATTGCCAAGATACCGATTGATCGATTGAATAATGTTCGATATGCCATCATACAAAAGCTCCTTTCTTCAGGAAGTACGTGTGTGCAATTGAAGTTCTTCGATTCGTTCAATATTCATATTGAGGTTTTAAAATAAAAAGTATGTGTCGGCGAATAAAAGACCGTACTAAATGGTCTTAAAACAACAAAACCTCCTTCATCGCTCGCACGAATCCGGAGGTTTGCAATTACTGTACAACCGATCCCCTCGATTCGGCTGCTGATATATTTTTAATTGGTGGAACGTACTTGTGTATATCACAAAAAGCAATGTGCAGGGACACAAATATTTTTAGAACAACGATGTGTTAGTCTGAAATAATAACTATTTCAAATACATCATTTTTTTTACTTGAACAAAACTGTTTTTCGGATTCATAACTGAACGACTTTCTATTCTATACAAATAAACGCCGGAAGAAACTGCGGCATTCCAGACGACCTGTTGATAGCCCGGCTCCATACTGCCATTGAATAATTCCGCTACGCGTCTGCCAAGAAGATCGTATACTTCCAGTTTTACCGTACTGGCTTCAGGAATACCGAAACGAATAGTCGTTGTCGGATTGAATGGATTCGGGAAATTATTATACAGTATGAATTCTGTCGGAATTCCCACTGCCCATTCCTGCACACCCATCGGATCGAATTGGACGTCCATGGTCAAAATCGGCAACAACTGGTATCCCTTGCTGGAATCTGATGCATGAGATTGAGAGAGTACTCCCGTAAAAGTGAATAATCGCTTTGAGCGCGACATGCTGTCAATCTGCGTATCAGCGCTGTACCCGATGCGTAAAATAACCGAATGCGATGAATCGGATTTGTCGACGACAAGATACGATGATGCAGGCAGAAACATGGTGTCGGTGTTATTAACAATTGAAAGTGCCACGACGGTGAGCAGTTCGCTTTCCAGCTCTTCCCCATTTTTTACGATTTCACTCAGCGTTACTGTTTGCACTTTCGGCAACAATTGATCGCGCTGCAGCCGTTCGAACGATAGAAGATCCGATGCATTGATCTGTTTTAAATAACCGCTTTCCGATGTGAGTCCATGCACACGCAACAGATCACCTTGCCTGATGCCGCCGCGGGATATGGAATCAAACAACGCTCCGTTCGATTGTCGAAGGACAATTGCTCCGGAAGTATCTTGAATTCTCGCCATCGTACCTAATGCACGAGTGACAACTCCTTCCACAACAACTTCTGATGAATTAATCGCGCGTCGTGCCTGAAGTATTGGAACTACTTCAAGTCCCTGTCCGGTTGTCGAAACGGTATCGAATAATCCTTTCCCATTATGCGTAAAGACAAGCTCTGCGTATTTTTTCCCAACGGAGGTTGGCGAGAAGGTGATGGTAAAAATCTGTTTTCCGTTTGGTGCAATAGCAGCCATCACCGGCATTACTATAAACGATGAATCCGTCGTTGTGATCTTCGAAATAGTAAGTTCCGTATTACCGCCATTCGTGACTGTGACCGAATCGTGCTTCATATTCCCTTTCAACAGTTTCCCGAAAGCGATCGTCCGACAATCAACAGTGAAGATCGGTTCGATGGCAGTGCCGCTGAGCGTGATGGTATCTTTCGCCGTGCTGCCATTATGTGTGAAGATAACCTTCGCTACTTTTACTCCTGGCGGTCTTTGCGGAGCGAACGATATTGTGAATATCTTTTTAGCGGCCGGTGACAGGACAACAGATTGCGGCGTGACCGAATATTGTGAATCGGATACCGAAATGGACGATACATTAAGCGATGTATTTCCATTGTTGGTGACCGTGATCGTATCCGTCTTGACGGAATCGATCCGTACGGATCCGTAATTCATTGTTGTGCGTGAAGCAGTAAACTTCGATGCAATACCCATCCCCGTAGCAGTTATTGTATTGGAATCAGGATTCCCATCATGAGTAAATTCGAACGATCCATTCTGTGTTCCCAGCCCGACCGGGTGGAAAGAAAGGATGAAGGTTTTGCTCGCACCGGGATTGATGGAACCGGCAACCGGAAGTACACTAAATTGGATAGTATCAGACGATGTTACAGAAGAAATATTTAACAGCGCGTTCCCTGTATTGGATATGATCACAGAATCAGTCTTAAAATTTCCAACGGTGATATTACCAAAATTGAACGATATTTTATTGGCAGAAAAGACCGGTTCAACTCCCACACCGGAAACATGCACACTGTCCGGTGTGCTGGTGGCAGAATGGTTGAAGATGATCTCGCCGTTGAAATTACCGGCATTCAGCGGTGAGAATGTCACCTTGAACCATGCCGAATCGTTGATAGGAATATCGAGCGATTGAGGAGATGCTGCGTATCCCTCCACACTGTACCCAATGGAAAAGATGTGCAATACCGCCGCGCCGGAATTTTTTACCAGCACGCTGTCCGTTCGTGAATATCCGCGTCGTACATTTCCAAAGCTCAATTCCTGCGGTGATACAGCAAACTGCGACGCCATTGCCGTCCCGCTCAAGTAAATACGAAAGTTATCGTAAGAGCCAACAATATTATTATAGATAACAATGTAACCATTGTGCGTTCCTTCTACCGTTGGATGGTAAGAAAAATAGACTGTGGAGCTATCACCGGGGGCTATGGTATCGTTCATGATCCGGCCCGAGAACTCCGGGACATTGGTATCGATGTTGGTCACGATCAGTTGGTAGGTTCCTTTATTATAGATCGTTACACTGTCCATAGTGCTGTCTCCCAGTGCTATGGTACCGAAATCATTGTCCCATGCCGATAGATCCAGGGACGGGAAAATACTTCGTCCCGTCATTGTAACGGTATCTACCCCGGTCGTGCCATTATGATAGAAAAAGACGTTTGTTCCGTTCCCGGTATATAATGCGTTCATCCAAACACTGAATTTCACGCTGTCGCCGATCGGTATGGTTGCGGATGGCGGTGAGATTCCGAATGTCCAGTAATCCGGCGAGACTCCGGCGGATGAAATATTCAGCGGCCACGAGCCTGTATTCTTGACGAAGATCGAATCATATTTATAGTTCGGTTGAATCACATCGCCGAAATTGATTGATTTCGTCGAAAGCTCAGCGATCCCTTTCGATTCCGTTCCGACAATGATGAAGGTTGTCAATGTGTCAATCAATCCAGCGCTGATGCTGTTATTGGATTTATCCCGTTCTATGGTATTGAGATAGGTCCAGGCATCGTTTTTCCACTGCATCACTCGCAATGAATCATCATCTGGAATTCCTGCGGCAGTAACATCGCCGTCGTTATAATAAAGCGTGATTGTCCCTTCGAGACCGGAGACGGAATGCTGCGCTGCGGTATAATAATAGCGAAGCACTTTATGGGCTGCAGGCAATACCGGGATCGGTACAGCTGCAGTGTCTAACAACATCATCGTTACATCACCGGAATCGTAAAGTGCGGTCGCATTGAGAATGAATGGATGATACCGTTGCACATCCTTGTCGGCAATTTCCCATGAATATTGTTTCGCCGATGTAACATATCTGCTTAATTTTCCGGCAATCATATAGGGTGCGATAGTGCCCATGGCTCTCAGCGTGAACGAATCTGTTTTCACATGATTTTCTATGACTCCATTCACGGTCGTGTTTTTTGTCAGCGTTATCCAATTTCCTCCGGTCATATTCCTCAGCACGGATGCGGAATCGGGTATTTCATTGCTTGCAATTCCTGTCCATCCGGCGTAATGAACGTCATAGTAGTTTTGATAATTCGGAACAGTTGTGAGGTCACCGCCATTTCGCTGCAGTATAGCACCATCCCAAAGTGTAAAATTACTGCTTGAATTGTTCAGCATCCCGTTTTGAATTGCGATCGTATTACGTACCTGCACAGGTTTACTCAGTGTCGTCCCGCTCACATTGGAAAAATAGATATTCTGCACGGTGTCCGGAAGAAGTGATCCTGTAGATTGTGCAGATCCGCCGTCACCGAATGATATCGTGCTGGAATCGCCCAGTACAACAACTCCAGATAACGGCAGGGTCCCATTGATTCCACTTGAATGCTGCGTCGTAAAATATCCCCCCTTTGTTAATATAAAATTACCGGCACCAAACATTGTTCGTGTGATTCCACCGTTGAAGCTTCCGGTGGAAAACGTGGTGCCTGAAGGGATATTGACATCGCATAATTGTGCACTGAGATCAAAACTTGGAAGGAATAATGATTTGCTCAACGTGAAACCGATATTATTTTGTATTGATAATCCTCCCAGTGTATCAGGAAGTTTTGATCCTGATGATTGCGGTACAACACCATTAAACGTTGCCGCAATGGAAAGCGGTAACTCAAATATATAATTTGCGGTTTGGATCGTGCCGTCCATTCCGTTTGCATGTGCTGTGACAATAGTCCCCGGTTTTTGAACATACATTCCGGAACCGTGGATTTCGTTTGCATCAGCGGTCAATGCATTGAAAATCAGAGTATCGGGTGCAGTGATCGTCAAATTTCCATTGGCCAGTGTCAATGTATTTCCATAGTATGAACCGTCCACCAATATACCCGCCGGATTATCCACTACGAATGAAACATATTGGGCGGGGAAATCCTTAAAGAAAGTTCGTAAAGAACCTGTGTGCTGCACCATTGTCCCTTTGTAGACAATCGTGTGCGCCCAATTATCGAAATACACAGAGCCAGTATTTTGAAATACGCCTGATAAACCATTCGTGTGAGCCGTTTCGACTTTATCAGAGATTCGAATATTGCCATTCCCCTGTATGATATACCCTTTTGCAAAGAGATTCCCGGCAGTTAAGATCACATCGGAAGGAAGTGTCACATTGCCGGTATCAAGGAACAGATTGGTAATAGTAACACTCGTTAAAAATTGAACTCCCGCTGGATTTTTAATATTAATATTCGTCAGCGATATTAATTCATTGCCGGACGTTTGTTCGACTGTGCCAATATATTCCAATGTACCCAGATGCTGATAAGCGGTGGAGTTAATGAGTAATCCCGAAGTCGCTCGAATTCGGAATGTGTTTGTTACCGGGTACCAATAGTCAGGCCATCCGATCCGAATGTCCTCTGCGCTGAGATATGTTCCTCCCATTTCAATAGTGGACCATGATGCGGTAAAAGAGTGGAATTTCGAACTATAGGTGTTGTCGCGAGTGATATTTCCCGAAACAATCAGTGCAGCGGAATTCACAGAGAGCGTTCCTGAATTTTCCGTACCACCGTCAATATACAAATGCTTCGGAGCAGCATACGATCCTATCGTAAGCATACATGAATTTATCTGAAGATTCCCAGCTTTAAAGTCTGTCAGCACTTTTGCCGTATCACCACCATCCAGAATGACATTCACCGTCCATCCGGCAACATCGCCGGACCATTTATTACCTATGATCTGCCTGCTGGATCCGCTAAAATTAATATTTGCCGACACACCCGTTGTTACCAAATTCGATGAAAGCGCCGTAGCATCGGAATTTAATATTCCATTTATGTATAAACCGGCACCGTCGGCAAGCGACAGTCGGGTGCCAGTGGAGCCGCCAAGTAAGACAAGATCTTTGACATAACCTCCTCCGGTGATTTGGATCTGCTCCCCTGCGCGGATAATCACATCGTCATTCCCGTCGGGAATGCCGTCGTCATCAGTTCCGCCGATCAACGACCAGCTTGAAGCATCCAACCAATTGCCGGCGGCAGCCGATTGGAATACTCCGTCCACACCATTCAGCGATGAACCGGCGGAAGTGCCGATCGTAAATTCTCCAAACGAAGTGACCCCTTCGAATGTCACAGAACCGAACGACGCCTTTGCAGCGGTTCCAACAAGGGTCCATGATCCATATGTTCCTATCGTTCGCTGGTACAAATTAATATTGCTTGGATCTTCCTGATCGGCAAGTGACAACGCTCCAGCGCCCAGTCCAAATGTTAGATCCGTATTATACGTCCCGTTGGAAGTTGACTGAACGATCCAATATCCTGCGTGAAACGTCGCAGCGCCGGAAGGATTCGTCCCCTGCACCGGCAGAGGGATATGGGTTGCCGTCACCGTGTCCGTTCCTGTCTTGGATTGAAAAACAGCAAAGAGGGACGATCCCGCAAACGAGACTTCACCGACTGTATTGACAATCTGTGTTGACGAAGTGGAGGTAAAAGGGATGGCAGAGGATATCCATAGAGGATCATTCACCAACTGCCCATGATTACCACCGGTATTGTCGTACGAGAATGTTCCGGCTGATTCATTCATATTCCAATAACTGATCAATCCAGACTCCGTACCCATGAGCGGATGATAAATATTCTCTTGGATTTTAGTGACTGAATGTGCGATTCCCCAAATCCGTACTTCATCCAAAACACCCTTGAAAAACATTTTATCCTCTGCCTGTCCGATTGTTATTCCTGCATTCACATTTGGAATAGGAGTCGTCTCTAAACCAGTCGCAACAAGATTCCCGTCAATTGAAAGAAAGTATGATGACCCGTTTCGCACAAAGGCAAGATGATAAAATAATCCTGGCGTGGGAGTCCAGGAATACGAAAGGGGATATAATGCGCCGGTGGCGGGACTGTTGATGTGAAATTGAAGATTTCCACCTTGATAGACAACAATCCATTTATCAAGGTTTCCGCCCCCTTCATCTTGTCCGATCAGTATAGCATTTTGCACAACGTCAAATCGAACCCATAGCTCGATTGTAAATGCGTTCATATCGACTGGCCAAAGAGTGTTGTCTGGAACGCTCACGTAATCGTCAATACCGTCAAATTGAATTGCGGTTCCGGCGACCTGTCCTCTGAGCATCGTCGGTATCAGCAGCAGTACTATTGCAGTGAATTGCAGCAAACATTTCATATGTCCCCCGTAACAATGTGGAAATGTCAGTTCAAATATTTATTGAAGATATTTTGTAATATTTTTTTACCTCAAAAAGCATTCTCGAATACGGTTTGGTAAAAATACATTTGTGATGTGATAAACGGGGAGGATTTACGGTCTGATCGATTACGGTATTCTGCGCAATGCTCTGTTCGGCAGGATCCAGCAGTGAGAGATTTGGGTTTTTCACATTGTCCCTGTGGCTAATATGCTGCTCTTTATTTTGGGCATTCTTAAAATGCAACAAATGTTATTCCATATTAGAATATCTTGAATTGCAGATAATGAAGGTTTTTAAAAAATAAATTTTTTGAGGAAGTGAGAACTAATGATACTTCATTCCCGAAAGTAGAGAGGATAAAAGACTTTTCTGGCTGATTTTGAAGAGGGGAAGTCAATAAACTGTTAGGGGCCATTCATATTTGAAATGCCGCCAGCAGTAAAAATAAATGCGTGTAGTGGTGCGTATCTGCACCATGAGGGAATTCTTACATCTTCTTCTGCAGTTCGTCCAATCGTTTCAGGTTGTCGGTTGCCGCCTGATTCTCCGGATCGATGGCGATGGCCCGCTTGAAAAAATCCCGAGCCTTGGTATAGGATTTCATATTCTGGTAGGAGATTCCAGCCGCGATATTTGCATCGATACTGTTAGTATTCAGTTCCAGCGCTCGTTCGTATTGCTGAATAGCGAGATCGTACTGTGCCGAACCGTTGTATGCAATACCGAGATAGTAATGGATGTCGAAAAAATCGTTGCCGTAGTTGAGCGCCTGCGTCAGCAGATCGATCATCGGTTTGAAATTGGCGTTCTTGAAAAAGTTAATATAGAGGTAGCGATAGGCCGTGTAATATTGCGGATCTTCCGTTACCGCCTTTTGGAAAAAATTGTTCGCAGTATATGTGTCACCGTTCCGGTCATAGAGTTTTCCCAGCGCGAACGATGCCGGCGCATACACTTCGGCGATTAAAATCGCATCCTTATAATGTTCAATAGCCTTGTCGTTATCCCCCCGTTCTTCCGCCTGATATCCATCTTTCATTCTCCGCAGCACACTCATTGAAACATTCTTTTCGATGATGTTGATCAAAATTCGCAGCTGGTCGATCCGTTCGGTCAATTCATACGCATAACATGTCCGCATCACCTGGTAGATCTCCGCTTTGGATGCGTCATAGTTGCGGAGATAGAATTCCTCCACCGATTTTAACATGGAATAATACGGCAAGGGGAATTGCAAAGTGTCGCGGACCAGATTCTGGAGGAAGCCTTCTGGGAACATCGGCTCTTTTGCTTTCCACCGCTGATTTACCACCCGGAGAAATGTCTCATATGAATTCAATAGGTTATATTTCTGCAGCCGTGCGGTAAGATCTTCCGAAACGACCGTCTTTAACGACGATGCCGAGGTGTCGGCGAAATTCAGGGAGAGCGATGCATACGCCAATGTTTCAATGACATATTTATATTTGAAATCGATCTTCCCTGCGGAAGAACCAAGCACGATCCACCGGATGGTCTGTTCATCCAGCGCACGATTCAAGGAATCACGGACGAAGGTTGTCCGTTCGATTATTCCGTCCGATGTACTGCGGAGAAGCGCTGTACTGTCTTTCGTCCCTTCGTTCAGGAATTGTGCATTCAATACGTTGTCCGACACAAATTTAAATTTACCGATAAATTCTTCTGATGATGCAATCTGCTCTTTTGTACCGATACTGCTGTTCCCCAGTGATTCCAGGAATCTCCGTTCGTGATCGGCCAGTAAATTCCGGTATGCTGTATAACGCTGTCCATATACTCCTTCAAATTCCGGGAAAATAATAAGTGCTCGGTCGGTTAAAATCTGTTCGTACGCCGTTATCGCTTCGGTGAGTTTGCCATCCCTCAACGCTTTTTCCGCGTCCTTTTGCAGCGTTACAAATTTCTTATACCCCGGCCAAAATTCCTGCGGCACATTCATCACAGCACTTTCCGTCTTCTTATCCGCAACAACGGTAAAGGTCAACGGTTGATGCAATTGCAAATGTTTCTTCGTCGAAATATGAAGAGAGGAATTCTCACCTTGCTTCACCGCCGGGCTTACCGGTTCCAGTGTGAACGTGACGCCGCTTTGAGTGATGGAAATCTTCGGTAGTTCTTCCAGTATGAAATCTTCATCGATGCTCCACCCTCCCGAATCCTTCAACATGAAATAATAGAGAGTACCCGAGTTGACATTGTCGCTGTTCAGAACATTGTCCTGATTACGACTGGAGAGCGAGATTTTTGCAAACCGCGGTTTCCCCATACCAAAAAAACCTGATTTTTCAGATATTTTTATCGTAATTTCCGGATGGGAAACAGGGTTCGAAGGTTGAGAAAGCAGTATATTGAAAAGGAACGAGAGAGAAACGAACGAGCAGAAGAGAGTTTTCATACGATACTAAGCTTTTGACCGACAGAGTGTGTTGATGACCATAACGCTGACAAAACGGTGAATGCCGTTGTGATACAGTTCAAGATTCATCAATTGTTTATGCTGTAAGTTGTTGCAGCATGCAGAACGAATTCAAAAGTTGTCTAAAAGAAATATAGCAAAGAGCACTGCTATAATCAATTGAGTTTTGTCCTTGACTAAATAACCAGTTTTCAACATCTTGCGTACGAAGCAAAGCATTTTTGACGGGGGAACATCATGATCCGTATTTTCGCCACTGCAATTCTGTTTGTCCTTTCGCTTCAACTCTCAGCACAAAGCATCTACCTGCGGCCGGTTCAAAAAAACAGCTCTATAAAAGGTCCATTCAATGCTGCTTCCATCTCCCGCCCCGGGGATGTGCTGGCTTTGTCCGGAACGGATAAAACGATACACATAGTGGATGCAACAACACTCAATGAAAAAGCCGTCATCCAAACTGGAACGATGAAAGCTTCCGGGATCGCTTTCTCCAGGGACGGACGGAATATAATCGCCGGTTTGCCGGATGGCACTATCGCCATTTGGGAAACCACTCGCGGAACTGCACTGAGAAACTTTACGCATGAAGCGAGCATTCGCAGCGTCGATGTGGATCAGTCCGGACGTGTCATCAGTGGCGGAGTCGACAGGACGGTGAAAGTCTGGGATATGGCGACTGGAACTCCAATGGGACAATTCCCGACGCAGCGAAGCGAAATCACCGCACTGGCGTACTCACCGGACGGAAAAATTGCTGTTGCTGCAGGATATGGCGGATCGCTGACAATGTTCAATGCAGGAACTTTCACCGAGTTTCGAACCATTACGCAAAGTCGATCGTATGCTACCCTGCTGACGTTCAGTCCTGACGGTAAATATTTTGCTGCTGCACATGTGGATTCTACAGTCTCCATTTGGAACGGTCGCAACGGCGAGGCAATCGCTACATTACGAAGCCCTGGAGGTTCCGTCACCTCCATTGCATTCCATCCCAACAGCAAATACCTGATCAGCGTCGGCACTGCCGTTTCGTTCTGGGATATTGCCAGTCAGAAAGTTTTTTATACAATGTCCGAAGAATCGTTCGTGCCGCATTTTGCCGTTGTGGCACAACAGCAGGATCGACTGGCAGTGATAAGCCGCAGTGGAGAGATCCGGACATATACTATGTTTGAAAAAAAACCGGATCAGAACGGTCCGTCGATTACTCTCCTCTCCCCGCGTGTTCCCGCTGCCGAACCATTAAAGATATTCAGCAGTGAAGTGGAGTTCGCCGGAATGATTTCGGATGAAAGCGCCATCAAAGAAGTGACCATCAACGGCACCGCTGTCCCCACACAACCCGCCACTGCGGATGAACGGGGATCAATGAACAGCTCGCATTCTGCCGTCACCTTTACCTCCGCTCAGCCGCTCAGCGCTGCAGGCGTAAACACGTTTACCATATCCGCAACCGATGTGGAAGAAAATACATCAACACAAACAGTGAGCGTAACAAAACTCATGAAGGATGCATCGGTCGAATTGGTGAATCCGACGGAAAGTATTGAGACTGATCAGATCTCCATCGATCTGCAGTTCAAGGCATGGCTCGATTTTACGACCTATGCTGTGCTGCTAAACAATATCGAGATCGTAAAAAAGGAAAATTTTCCGAAGAAACCGATCGGAACACTCCGCACAGAAAAGCTTTCGCTTTCCGCCGGATTGAATCAGATTCAGTTGACTGTGAACGGCCGGAACGGCGAACGGATACGGAAAACTATCAATATCACACGGCGCATGCTCGGTGCACCGACCTCTATTGCCGATGAGAATAGGCCGATCCGAAATACTTCCGGACAGCCACAGCGCTGGGCGGTTGTCGTCGGAGTATCTGAATATGGAAATCCTGCGATAAAGAATCTTGCCTATGCGGACCGGGACGCAAAAGCGTTTGCTGAATTCCTGAAATCTTCCGCCGGAGGCGGATTTGAAGAAGAACGGGTGAAAATCCTTTTAAATAAGGATGCCACGCTGCAAAACATCAAAACGGCGCTTTTCAATTTTCTCCGACAGACCGTTGATAAGGATCTGGTGGTGATTTATTTTGCCGGACATGGTGCACCGGAGCCGGCGAATCCGAACAACAATTATCTGCTCTGCTACGACACCGATCCGAACGCACTTGAAACATCGGCATTTCCGATGTGGGATGTGAACACCGCTCTACAGCGATACATTCCATCCAAACGCGTTGTAGTCTTCACGGATGCATGCCACAGCGGCGGTATCAGTTCGGATATCGCCACACGCGGAATGAGTACGACGGATGACAATATGATCAACCAGTATCTGGCCGATCTTTCCAAAACAAAGGAGGGGATCATCGTCTTCACCGCCAGCCAAGCCGGAGAAGTGTCCCAGGAACTTGAAAAATTCGGCCACGGAGTGTTCACCTATTATTTACTGGAAGGGATGAAGGGAGAAGCGGATTTTAATAATGATTATACTGTAACGATCGGCGAACTGATGGATTACGTAGAAGAAAAAGTGAAACGACAAACCAGCGGCAATCAGCACCCCACACGCAATCAGGGGGCGTATGATAAGGATCTCACGATCTCATTAATTCCGAATTAGCAAAAATTATTTTTCACACAATCATCGAAAGTATTCCCATGAAACAATACTCTTTCACCGTTTCCCTGTTGATCATGTTCCTGCTCCTCCAAACGACGGCTCTTGCCGTGATGCAGACAGGCGATTCGGAAGAGAATATCAATTATAAATGGTCTTTCGTTGCCAAGGTCGGTCCCGCCGCCGAACGAAAACTGGCGATGGTTACACGCGATACCGTGCTGCACTCCGGCGACGAGTTTAAAATGATGGTGAATCTGCAGAAACAATGTTATGTGTATGTCATCCACAAGAGTTCGTCGAACGAAATCTCCGTCCTTTATCCCACTTCCTTTGAAGCACAATTTGAACTGGAGAAGAACTATTATCTTCCGAAAGGACGGAGCTGGTTCAAGCTGGACAAGAATGTCGGGATCGAGACTTTTTATTTGATGGCATCCAAAGAACGGTTGCTTGACCTGGAACAAAAAATGAATTCTTATATTGTGGCATCAAAGGAGCAGCAAAAGGAATTTGCAGCTGCGGTCGTCACAGAGATCAAAGATATCAAGAAGAAATTCCGTTCTTTCCAGACGCTCTGCGAACGGCCGATCAGCATTGCAGGCAATGTCCGCGGAACAAAAAAGGAAGAGATCAATATCGACAAGTTCGATGTCGCTACGCTTGCAACGGAGATATCTGCCAATAACTTCTATTCAAAGACGATAACGATTGAACACAAATAAACGCAAGCGGCTCCGTTCCGCCGTCATACTCGTCCTTTCCGCCTTCGGATTTACGACGGCACTGTTCGTCCTGTTCCCCGGTGTGTTTCAGTCGTGGGACCGCCAGACAATCGACCGGCTGTTCATCCTACGCGAACAGATGCATCCTTCTCCGTACGATTCATCCATTATTCACATCGATATTGATAATTCCAGCATCAAGAAACTGAGCTATTATTTCCCCCGCCGGCTTCATGCAGATTTGTTCGACGTGACGCGCAGGATGGAATTCTCCGCGATGCTCTACGACATTATTTTTGCCCAGCGGCTGAATACCGTGGACGACACACTGTTATTGGATGCCGTGAAACGGTACGGCAACGGATATTTTCCTGTTGCCTTCGAGTTGAAACCGGTGAAGACCGCTGCACGGATGGAATCGGAAGAGGCAGAATATCTTGATTCCACAGCCTGGAATCTGCAGGCAACAAAAACGGAAGACTTTTATCATTCCGGCGCGACACTGCTCACATGGCCTTCCCTTTCCAATCTCTCCCGCGGCGTGGGATATATTAGTGTCGCGGCGGACCCGGACGGCGTCTTCCGCAGGGTACCGCTTGTGATTCGTTACAAAGATGCGTTCTATCCCAGCATGGTGTTTCGGATGGTGTGCGATGTGCTGAAGGTGGGTCCGGAAAATATCATTGTGGAGGGAGGAACATCCATCACGCTTCGCAATGCAACAACAGCTGACGGAGGGACCAAGGATATCGTCATACCAATCGACGAACGGGGAAATATGATCATCAACTGGATCGGTCCCTGGGAACGGATGAAACATATCAGTTTCGTGACGCTTCTGGAAGCGGCGCAGGATCAGGATGAAGTGGAAGCGATTGCCGAACAATTCCCGAGCGCCTATGCCTTTGTCGGAGATGTTTCCACCGGAATATCGGATATCGGACCGATACCGTTTGAACAGTCGTTCCCGCTGGTGGGACTCCATGCGAATACTCTCAACACGATTATTACCGGAAATTTCTTACAGCAGATGCGTCAAACAACATTCATCGGCATCATGCTGCTCCTTGCGGGAATGCTGATCTTCCTTTCGTACCGCTTTCCGTCCGTCATCTACACGGCATCGTCGGTCGCTTTATTAATATTATATATTCTTTTCGGTTGCCTCCTGTTCATTTACGGGAACACCATTGTCTCGATCATTTTCCCGTCGCTTTCCATTGTCCTTTCCACCAGTTCGGTATTAACATACCGGTACATCACTGAAGAGAAGGAGAAGAATCAGCTTCGTGCCCGGTTCGAATCCTATTTTCCTCCCGCCGTGGTAAAACAGATGCTCGACAATCCGGAGAGCGGAATGACGACGCCGAGAAGTCAGGAAGTAACGATAATGTTCAGTGATATTAAAAGCTTCACCACGCACTCGTCCACCATGACGCCGGAAGAGATCAGCGGATCGCTGAGCGAATATTTTGAAGCGATGACGGCTATTGTCTTCAAGTATGAAGGAACTGTAGATAAATTTATCGGTGACGGATTAATGGTGTTCTACGGTGCACCGGAGCAGCAGGAAGATCATGCGATGCGCTGCGTGCAAGCGGCGATCGACATGCAGAAAGAATGCAGAAAGATCAAAGCCCAATGGGAAACCGAAGGGAGATTTCCGCTGCAGATCCGCATCGGCATCAATTCCGGAAAAGTGATTGTGGGAGATCTCGGCTCTGAACGAAGGAAAGAATATACGGTAATAGGATCCGATGTGAATCTGGCACAGCGGCTGGAATCGAACGCGCCGGTCGGCGGTATTCTTATTTCGGAAAAGACTTACCGGTTGCTGAACGAATCCATTCCCACGCGTCCTCACGAATCGATTATGGTAAAAGGACTCTCAACGCCGATTGCCGTCCATGAAGTGCTCGTCGATTGACATGAGCACTTTCGGTGTCGCCCATGTGCTGCTGTCATTCTATTTCGTGTAAAATGCGTTCCGCCTTCTTCCGGACGCTCTCTACAACCTCCAACTTCACTCCCTCCGTCAACTGCAATGAAGGCTGCATTCTTCCGAAATCATCCTGGCTGATAAACGCTTCTATGCCGCGCGACGCCAGCTTTTGTCGTGCGATCTCTGCGTAAATCTCACTGGGGTATGTTCCTATGATTGTCATTTTTGAGTTGTCCATACCGTTCTCCGATAGTGACAATTCTTTACTACTGCGGAAATTTCTTCGGAAAATGATCCTTGTCGATTTCAGGGTCATTTCCTACCGGTAATATAACTTTCAGCCCGGTAGGATTCCACTGCAACCGAATTCAAAGATCATCCCGGCACAAGTTCATGGAAATCGATCGATATCATCACTCTTCCGAAAATGCAAAAATCAGAGTTCATTCCAGACTCTAGAGTGTTCTCTATTTGGTCAAACTGAGTTTTTTGGCCATGCTGAAACCGGAACTTGAAATTAAACGATAAAAATAGACACCGCTCGGAACATCTCCAGCATTCCATTGACGAACATAACTTCCTGCCGGTACATTTTCGGAGATGAGTACGGCGACCTCCCTGCCAATCCCGTCAAAAATCTTCAGAGATAAATAGGAATCGCTCGGAACGTCGAATGCAATGGTTGTGGAAGGATTGAACGGATTGGGATAATTTTGATATAGTGCAAATCGTTGCGGTGTGGATTGGCCAACCTTTTCAGTAACGGAGGTCACCATTTCCGCAAACGGTCGCTGCCAAACACCCACACCGGCCGCCAACAGTGAAGTGCCTTTTACTGTAAGTGAACCGAAATTGAGATATGTCAATCCTTCATTGACATTGGACCATTGTTCTCCAAAATCCGATGACCTAAATATTCCCCCGCCTCCGGTTGCAGCATACAAGTCCGATCCATTAACAACAAGTGCCGTGATATATGTGACGGTGATTCCATTATTGACCTTTAACCAAGTTCTTCCCCCATTCGTGGAACGATATACTCCGTCACTTGCGCCAACGAAAAGATAATTCTCCACGGCTGATATGGCTGCCACTGCCTGAACCGATTTCACACCGAGATTTCCAGAGATGTATGTCCACGCACCCGTAGCATTATCGTGGGAGACATAGATCCCATCGTTGGTCCCGGCATACAGATCGGTCCCGATTGCAGTCAATGCAAAAAGTACCGAACCCGATGCCACGGAGTGAAATTTGTTCCACGAAGCACCATTATCCGTCGAAATGAACACGCCACCGTTATCAGAGCCTGCAAAAATCTTTGAATCGATCACCGCCATTGAAAAAATATCTTTCTGTGTCAGGCCGTTGTTCGCCGCACTCCAACTCGTTCCATTATTTGTCGTACGAAAAACACCTCCATCCAATGTCCCGACGAAAATATCTGCGCCGTTCGAAACAATGGAATATACCTCTGGATACGTCAAACCAGAATTGACGGGAGTCCAGGTGGTGCCGCTGTCTGTGGAGCGATGCACGCCCCCTCCGCCCGTGGCGGCAAACAAGTTATCTGCTTGCACAATCACATCGGTGACGGACGACGCAATCAATCCATTGTTTACCGCCGTCCAGGTTGAACCGTTATCCGTTGTACGAAAAATTCCATCGCCGCTAGTCCCGATAAACACCTCACTCCCCGATGATAGTAAGGATTGACCATATAGATTCAATAAGCCTGTGTTGACGGCAGACCAGTTCCCCCCGGCATTTGTTGAACGGTAAATACCTTTGCCGTAGGTGCCGGCAAAAATTGATCCGTTGGAAGCGGTAAGTGAATGAACCGCTTCGATCGGTAATCCAGTATTGACTTTTTCCCAGTTCACTCCGTTGTCAGTGGACCGGCACACTCCGCTGACAGTACCGGCAAAGAGATCGGTTCCATTTACTATTAACGATGATACCCATGTATCTGTCATTCCAACGGTGGATATTGTCCAGGAATTCCCATTGTCGGTTGTTACGTACACACCGGGTCCAGTACCGGCGAAGATGGTTGTTCCGATCGAGGCGAACGCGTACACATACACTAACGGAATGCCATTATTCACTGCGACCCAATTAGCTCCATTATCACTGGAACGGAATATCCCTTCCGATGTTCCCACAAAGATAAACGAGTTTGCGGAAATAAGAGAGTACGCATACGGGGATGTCAATCCGTTATTGGCTGACTCCCAGTGTTCTCCATCATCGGACGATCGGTACACTCCGCTCCCGGCCGATCCGGCAAAGACGTGGGTTTCGTTCACTGCAAGAGAATAATAATAGTTATTCGGCAATCCGTTCGCTGTGCGTTTCCATTCCATACCCTTGTTGGTAGAACGGAAAATTGTCCCTGCACCAGTTCCGACATAGATATTTTCACCGTGTTGAGCAAAGCAGGAAACGTGACCTCCCAACGGTCCGTTCGTTTGAATCCACTGGGATTGGAGCGATGGAACAGCCCCAATGGTTACAATCATGAAGACGCAGAACAACTTATCTGTAATTTTCATCATGTACTCTTAAATTAATGAAATGAGATATCTGAAAAATTGGTCGTCAATTGTCATCCTGTGCGAAGAATCTTGTTTTTACTATCGAGTGAAAATACGAGATTCTCCCGAAGTGATCCCTTTAGGACCCGTCACTCCGTTCCTCCGAAGGACAATGATGGTAGTTTTTTCAGATGGTTCGAAAAGGAATTAATCCATAGATCAGGTACTTTTTTTATGAAGAACTTCTGGCTTCCACAAGCAGTTCGGGTTATACTTTATTTCATCAGGATCATCGTATTGGTTTTTGTGAAAGAACCGGACTGCAGTCTGTAAAAATATATGCCGCTTGAACGGTTTTCTGCGTTGAAAGTTGCCGTGTGCCATCCTGCATCAACATTACCGTCGACCAGCGACGAGATTTCTCTGCCCATCACATCGAACACCTTCAAAGTGATACTGCCATTTGCCGGTACAAAATATCGGATGGATGTTGATGGATTAAATGGATTTGGGAAATTCTGTTCCACCCGAAATGCTGATGGTGTGGTGTTTGTCCATTGATGAACTGAAGTCACCATATCATCTACCGGACGAATCCAGATTCCCTGCACACCCCCTACGATCACCGTCGGTCCACTGACGACGATCGAAATCGTAACAAGATCTTCCAGGCCTGCATTCACAGCACTCCAGTTTGCTCCATTATTCGTTGATACGTACACACCGTAACCTGTGACAGCAGCGAAAATATTTTTTTCGGAGCGGGCAATTCCTTCGATGTTTGTCGGCATTATACCGAATTGTATTTCCGTCCAGCTGACACCGGCATCGCTCGAACGGTAGATGCCATGAAATGTTCCGATCACAAAATATGAATCTGTTTGTACAATACTGAAGACACCATAATTTTCCGCTAAACCGGAATCGGCAACGCTCCACTGCAATCCATAATCTGTTGAACGATACAGACTCTTATCCGTTCCGATAAAGGAAATGGAATCGCCGATAAAGAGTGATTTATATTCACGAGGATCCAAGATTCCGGTGACCATTGGCATCCAGGTTGATCCTGAATCCACCGAGCGGTACGCACCGGTTTGAGAAAGTGCGAAAATTATGCTGTCGCGGAGTGCCACTGCTTGGAACAACGTATCATCCCATCCCCCATTCACTTTATTCCATAACAATCCTGCATTTGTTGATCGAAACAGACCATTTGTTGTACCAGCATAGACTCTGTTGCCCTGTGCCGAAATGGAAAAAATCATCGAATCGGCTACTCCGATATTTCTTTCCATCCAGGTGACGCCATTATCTGTCGACAGAAGAACGCCGTCTTGGATGAGGCCAGCGTAGATATTGTTACCGTCTCGAGCAAACTCCATCACAAGAGATCCGATGTTGGTCGACTTAATCCATTGACTATGTGCCGCAGTAGAACAAAGCATGATTATGCAACATTGCAGTAAAAGAAAAGAACGTTTGTGCATTACCTCTCCTATGAATTTGATAGCTATGTATGGCATAGAAAAAGTGTATTAATAAAATACTTCTCCCGCAATACCGTACATTAGGTATTTTCAAAAGAATATTGAAACACCTGTAGTATTCAATTCGAAGTACAATTATTCGTCAAAATACTTTTTAAGAAATGAAGGTAATACTATTTTTCCAGTTTGATTGCAGTTAGTGTAAGGATGTGCTGTAGTATTGAACGATGTTTTACAGTCATTCGCAATGCTCGCCCCTCAGGATACCGTTGTGAATTTTTGAGATCCGATATGATTTTTTTGGGAAGAGCACTTTTTGCAATCGTCTCACCTGCTTTGTCTCCAAAGAGAAAGGTGATCTGAAATGCATTCTTTTGTGGTGAGAAAAAGAAGAGATTCCGTTTTTTCCGCAACAGCTTCATGGTCCAGCCGGCACTGCCGGCATATTGTTTCCATTCTTCCGTCAGGGGACCATGCTGATCTTCCAGCGTTGTTCGCAAATGTTTCCAGTATGAAAAAGTCTCACCCAATGCCTTTCTGAGCGCAGCGGGAGTCGGCGGGGATGAGGCTCTGATGTTGTTGCCCGGCATAAAATCTCCACGAAGGAGTTATACATACTTCGGCAAAGCGGATCTTCCTGATCCGTTCACTTTTTTCGAATCGGAACCCAGATCTCTTCTTCGGAATCCGGATGGTTGTTCTTATACTTTTCCCCTAAGAGCTCGAAATGCTCCCGGGTATCTACTTCATACTCCGATGCCGGTATCCAGACATGAAAGATACTATGAAATGTCTTTTCAAATGCACTTGGAGGTCCTTTATGGATGAATACAGCGTACAGTCCGCCGTTAAACAGGTACTGGACCATCCCTTCGGGAACGCAACTGAAATCTTTCACCTCCACAGCCGCCAATTTATCAAACACTGTTTCAGGAGTAAAGCTTTTAAAATTGAATAACGGTTCATAGATCTGCATGCTGTAGAGAAGCGTGTTGAGATTGTTTGCGATTTCTTTTCTTTGCACCATGAAACTGCGCCACAGTTCGCTGGTTCTGTCTTTCGATAAAGACATTGTGAGTTGTTTTCCAACGAGTTTTTTCTCTTGAAGTGTTATAATCCGTGGTGTCAAACGTTGTCCCCCAACATGAACTTTTATCTTAATCTATTTTGATATCGAATGTATCCAACAATCCCGCAATACCGGAAAGGGAAAACCGGGCTTTCTTTATTCTGTTCTTTTGCGGATCGATGGAATAATTGAACGCTGTTCGAAAATTCGTCTTTTCGAGATTCGTCCTGTCGAATGTTGCCCGGGCAAGATCACAATTATCGAACACGGAAACGGACACATCCGCCTCAGTAAAGTCTGTTTCTTTCAAGGATGTATTGTTGAATTTCGTCTCCTTGATTTTCAGTTTAAAAAATGAGGAACGATCGAGTGTGCATCGTTCAAACGCAAACGATAATCCGAAGGGATTACACTGTTCGAAATGCAATCCCAACATTTTGCACTCTTTGAAAAGGCAATCCTGCAATTGTGCATCCGCCAACTGTGCCAAGCTCAGGTTACATCCTTCAAACCGGCACTCCAGAAACTGGATCCCCTTCACATTGGAACCGGAAAAATCGCAGTGAAGAAATGTGCACCGCTCATACTCACCTTTCGCGAGCGGAGTTTTGGTATACTCTTTTTTATCGAATGTTTTTTCGCTGATATACAATTTTTCCATTTTGTGAATCCATCACTTGCAGTATAGAGCAATACGCCCGGACTGTATACTTCACTTTGCGGTTTGCTGTCAATTAAAAGGATTGGGATAATTTTGATACAATTTCGTTACCGTCGGTGCTCCCGAAGGAATTGTTGTATCGGCTGCCGTTGCGAGACGGCTATTTCTATGGTACTGTGCGGCAGAGATTCCCGTGCCGGGCGGGTTCCAGGTCAATTGGAATTCATTTCTCCCTTTGTCGACCGTCCTGATATAAGACTGTGCTTGATTGGTCAGTGAATCAGTCAGAGTGATCACATACGTTTCCGGTAGGGAAAATATTCCGATTGAATCCGGACCTGTTGCATCAGTCCGAATCATCGGCGGCAATTTAAAAAGATGCGGGAAAGATAATGAGTCGTTCGATTCACAGATCCCCTTCTCCGTCGTATATCCAAGAACGGACAATCCGACATCCTGCTGCCAGAGTGTGATGTAGATAGAATCACGGAATTGTTCCGATCGGGAAGCGGTGTCCACTGCGGAAAGCACTGCGTTGTACACCCGCGTACCTGCAGAACTGTTATTAACATTCACTGAAACGGCATACATACCCGGGAGTAATATGATATTTTGCACCGGCAAAGCAATCGTACTTCCATCCAATTCGAACACGGAAAGTGATACGCGATAGGTGTCCGCAAGCGCATACGTTATCACCGCCTGTGAAGCTGTCCCGGATGCGTTTTTGCCGTTCTGCTGCTTATACATTCCTGCAGGGGAGAGATCGCTACATGCAGAGATGCGCAAGCCCTGTACCGGATTACCGACCGAATCCTTCACGATAACATGAAAGAGAAATGCATTCGAAGAACCGCTGCCTCCGGTACCACTGCCCGCCGAAGTATCCGTACATGAAATACTGGTGAATAATAGTACGCAAAGTATGAGAATGTTGGCGGAAATAGGAGAGTCTTTCATAATTCAAGTTTATTACAATGGGAACACCGAGGATCGTTTTCATTCAGGATCAGAAAAGAAAATCCTGCCCGAACAGTTTGAGCTTATACGATGGCGGGGTGAATGTGAATTCTGATACAATATACAAAATGGGCGGAAACGGCTCAACTGCAGAAAGTACTTTGTGTCATTTTATTTTCCAAAAATCCATTAAGCGCATCGCTCTCCGGAGGTTTCACACTCGACTATTTGAATGCATGAAATCAAAACCAAGATTTCTCACCCAATTTCGTCGAGAGAGAATTGAACTTTATTGAATATTCATAAGTCAACTTCTATTCGGGAATAATTCCGTATCCAACAAATTGTATTGTAAAACTTTTCTATTGTAGAATAATACTTTTGGTGATCATATCATGCGAGAATGCTCTCCGGTTTAAGTAGAAACGGGAATCGATCGTCCCATCCACTTCGGAGTGGAGCGTAATAATCACTTCGTAGGTGTTGGTATTCTCAACAATAAATTCCGACGTTGGAAGCGTCATAGCACCCGCCTTTGGATCTAGGATGTTTACACTGTGCACTTTGAATCCTTGCGACGTGTCGGTCTTATAATAGCTTGTGACGGTCAAATGCATTGTCGCATTGGAATCAATGCCGATCCACGTAAGATTCATATTCTGTGTCTTATTATGATTCGCCGGTGCGTTGAAACCGGCGAGGTTCACTTTGTGTGTTGTGACGGAAGCATTGTACTGGGATTGATCGGAGAGCGTAATAACAAAACTATACTGCGTATTGGGATTGTATTTTACCCGGGCATCGTCGATCATATAGTATGTTCCAAGCAGATCCTTGACCACAATCAAATTCTCCCCGTTCACAGAAATCCTGCCATCCTTTAATTCCACACTGCGCATATACTTGTCATACAGATCGCAGCGGTATCGGTAATATGTTGTTCCCTTGTAGTCCACTTCTTTAATCACTTGTACTACCGGTGAAATCAATTTCGGATCCGAGAGGGATTGTTCGGATAAGGGTGATTCACAGGAATTGAAAACCAGCGCAATAATTACCAGAAATGCCTGAATATATTGCTTCATTATCGTTCCCATTGTTGTGAAAAATATTTGTGTCGTCGTCGGATCGAGAGCACGATCGAATGCGTGCAGAAAGATGTATTGAAATTCATTTGAAGGCAATACCGTACATCCGGTATTTTTTTCAAGTGTGCGAGGGGACACAATCGCGACGGGATTGTTATAAAAACCCAATACAGAATTTCGATCGATACATCCTTTGAGTTCCCCGCCTTTCACAATGGAACTGGAGAGAGCATACATTTTTCCCCCGCCATCATGCGAAGTACATGAAGCATCGCTATTAGTCTGATACACACCGATTCAATGCTTTTTCCTCATGCCGGAAATTAAAATCCGTAAATCGAAGAATAGGATGATGAGGGCTATAAAATCTTGTGCATCACCGATACTGTCTCCTTACGGATCGTTAGTTGTTCCATTTCTTCCCACCCTTTTCGTTTGTATAGGGACTGTGCCGTACGGGTATAAAGAAAATATTCTGGAATCTTCAACTTGCGTGCTTCGGTATCCAGAATGTCGCACAGCATTGATCCTATCCCCGTTCCACGCAATTCCGGAACTGTGTATAACAGTGCAAGCCACGGAGTAAAATTTTTGAATCGCGGTTCTGCAGTATGAATGCCTACTTCCCGATGAATGCCGCCGGTCGCGACAGGGTTCCCATCAATATATGCGACGATATGCAGCGGTATTGGAAACCCACAATTCCGCAATTTCTTTTCAGTCACCGCAGGAGCGATGTTCCATTCTTCATGATACCATTGTCCGATCAGAGCTATCTGTTCGGGAGCGTACACGATATTTTTATAGAGCAATTCCAATTATTTCTCGTTTCTGAAAGGAGAATTGTTTTGCTTAGAACGATTGTCCGGCTTACGTATGGCAGGCGGTGCAGCGGAACCGGGCTTTCTCTATTCAATTCAGAGAAGAGACTTCAGACGCAGATATTTCAGTTTTCATTTTCGCGGAGTGTGCCAAATATTTTCAGATTTTGTTACAATGCTTCCACGACCGCTTTAATTTCGAAGCCAAAATCACTGTCAGGGCTTCCAGACCAGTGCTGCACATAAACACGAACCGGCATCTCGCATATCCTGCAATTCCAATCGATATAGCCTGATTCAAAGATTTTTTTTGCTCGGCGAAAACGGTCGAACTGGGTTTGCAAGTCTATCGGGAAATTCGAAAAGCGAAGGACTGTTCGATTCTCTAAATGTCGGACCGGGATCTCCTTCTTTTCTTTGCATCGCGGACAAGTGTAGACTGTTTCTCTATACGGCGCTCTGAAATAGTTCACCGAATTGAAGATTGTGTTGTCAAATCTTTCCGCACCGTCGACAAGCCGTAACACCATTGGATTAAAACGGCGGTCGGCCTCAGGATCCTTCATAAAGAATACCTTTCGCCAATGAACATACAAAAACAGCAATCTCAATCTGTGTTTCAGGTCTTTCACGACGATATCGCCTTGTTAGTCAATTTGTTGCTGGAGTAAAGTAACCATTTGGCAGTATATCAACAATCACGTGAATACGGGATATTATTTTGTTACTCTTCTCAATAGCGGTTTTTATCGTCTATGACGTTTACTGTTTTAGCGTCCCATTAATTATGCTTGACGAATCCTCCGGTCCTTATTGTAGCCTTTCTCTCCAAACGGCTGTAGTTTTTCAAGCCAGATCTCTTCCAGGAGCGTCAACTCATCATTCAGATTAAAATTTGGATCATCCTTCACCTTCACCTCTTCGAGGATTTCGAAAACGAATTTGTCCGGACCGAATTGGTTCCATTCGTTCTGCAGTGTTTCGTTCTGGTGCTTTCCGATGGTCAACATAAACTTGTGACTGTTTAACGGTCCTTCTAGGTTCAGGCTGCTGCCGAGCAGCACCTTGTCGTTCACGATATTTTTCACCATAAATACACCGGACGGTCTTTTCCGTTCTTTGTATTCCCTGTTGATATCTCGTTTTGTTTTCATAAACGAATTCTTTCCTTAAAGTTTCTGTTCGATGGAGTGCAGGAAGGGAAAAATACGAATTTCAAATTAACAGGCGGCATGGAATATCTTAAAAATTTCATTGGTTATTTTGTGATTAAATTCGCCTTGAAGTTATCTATAAACAACGTATCACCGCTCTCCGTTTGCGCCATGCTGATCTCAAAGATAATGGAGTCAACCTTTTTATCATTTATGTTGTAGATAACAGATGTACTCCCCCATTGATTCCACAAACTAGCGTATGCCAATCGCGAATCATATTGTCCACCGCTCCAATATTTAAATGACACCACTGCTCCAAAATCACCGACCGTGTGAAGATTGTACTGCAATCCAATGCTATCCGTAATACCATATTGGGTAGTCACAACCTTATAATTTATGTGGCGTACTATATTCGGATCTGGCAGAATGCACAACGACCAAGAACCGCCATTCTCAGGAACGTCGGGCGAAAAAGTGAAAAACTGTTGTGCCAATCCGTCATTCTCTTGGAATAGCCAACCCTGATAAGCTCCAGTGCCGTTTCCTTCAAAATTGGTGCTAAACAATTCGTGCGTCTCATGGACGGTGGCGGTGCCTGCGGGAGGGGCAGTGCTCTCATCAGAACAAGAAGTGAAAAAAAACAACATCGGAACGAAACTAAGTCGCATCAACTGCAATTTCATTTGTTATCCTTTCAAATTAAAATATGATCGCGTTTGATATTTTCTTGTGGAATTGATTTATGAAATATTTGCAAATTTTTCTCCCAAAAGAGAGAGCGTATAACGGGAACAGTTGCATGTCCATTGCTTCAGCAGTATAGGCTGTGTTATTGCGAGAGGACCGCCACGATGTTCTGCTACAAAAGGTTTTGGCATCCTACTATCGGAGGGACTTCACGGATCAGTCACTCATACTCGAGCACGGCAATCAAAAAAAGGGCAAAAATCTATCCGGCGGGCGATGTTGCTAGCCAAAATCGGATCGCCGATTTGTCTGCTCCAAAAAGGCATTCCCTGACTTTCCCCTTCTTCCAGATCGCTGTTCCGCACAACAGTCCACCGCGTGGTGCTCTGATGATATGAACTTTTTTCATGTCATCAATCCGCTATTGCAAAGAATAGACGGAGATAAAATATGGAGGCTTCAACTCGTCCCTATACGATTTGAACACTCTCACCAAGACTATTTTTTAGTGTGAAAAAATGCGGTGAAGTTCAATTTTGCCCGGGGGACAATCCGAGCTTCTCCATTTTCCTTTGAGCTGCATCAATGCTGTGTCGAGAACGAGTGTTCCTTTTTTTAAGCACCACCAATACTCATCCCGCGCTTGTTGCGATCGTATCGAATCCTCGGAAAAAAAGAGCGTATCGCCAACTGTTTTTCCCGAAAGATACATTTCGCCGAAGAATGGCGTTCCGGGAATCTCAATGCGTGCAATCCCCCGAACGAAAGTGCCGTTCGCGGACAATTGAAAATACTGGCTATAGCCGTTTTCGCCGCGCGGACCGTCCGGCTGGATCATTTTCCCTGCCCACACTCCGGTGAAATTCGATTGATTGGTTTTATTTTTATGTTGTGCGTCCGCCAAGAGAAACACTACTACAATGGTCAAACACCACAAAATCATAATACTGCGAAACATACTGTATCCTTTCTTTTTTCATTCTTAGATAACCATTGTGTTGGTATTTTTCTATTCGTCCCAACGGGGCAAAAAGAGACTCGCAATGCTTGCGCCTTGCAGTTCCATGTTCGCGGAAGCGAAGCCTTTACGTCGGGATCTCTTCGATAGAATGATAGACTTTTTTCCCTTCATTTTGCGCCAGCGACACCATTTCGTCCGCTCCAGCCGATGCACCGCCGATTCGCAAAACGGCATCGCACTGCGAAATTAACCGTCGTGAGATCGGATGAAAAATTTCATTGAACACCACATCACCAATCCTTTTTGATCCCGCGTGTTCGATTAACGGAAGCGCAAACCATTCACCCAAAACCGGCAAATGGCCGGTGCGGAACAATTGCAACGCTACTTCCGTCATTTGCGCAATGTTTTTTGCAATAAGCATTGGATCATCGTTCGTGCCGGACCGGTAAGGACCGGCAACCAGAATCATTTGTGAGTGCATTGGTTTCCTTTTAATTATTGATTTGTTTCATCGATCAAAATGTTCTTTACTGACTGTTGCTGACCGAATACAATGTGCGGGAACTGATATAGAAACAATTCCTTTCTGATATCGTCAGCCATAGCATCACTGGTAAAAGAATGCTTCACTCGATAACAACGACCACTGGGAACTTCTCATCGGTCTTTCCGGGGTCACCTCTTTTGTTTTCTTTGCCGGACGAGCACTCCGTGCTGTTCGTTTTGGTCTTGCCTGCCGGGGAGGTTTTTCCGGGCCATCACGCGTGATGTCCGAAAAAAATACACAGTCACCGGACCGGTCCATCACCCAGCCATCCTGCATCCAGCCGAAATATTTTCCTCTATAAGCATAGAATGAACCGTCCGACATCCAGGCGACCGGTTTCCCCGAATACAAATAGACAGACTCCCCGTCCGTGTCCACATACGCGATTGCTCTGCCGTATTGATTATACAAAATAATTCTAGAATCCATTTGCCAATCTCCCCTTCAGTTCACTGCTGCTCTATGATGTGTGGCTGGAATAAATATTGATTACAAAAGTGATTATGATTTTTGGCATACCGCCAACAGATTGCTGCGCAGGCATTTCAATTTCTATAGGCAGAAGTCGCAGCAGTGTCATACCGGATAATCCCCGGCTTCCGTTCTCTTTGATTGCATATTTCAGATTCAGGGGTGACAGTGATATAGCGGTACACATTATATACCAATGGAAAAATACAGACCAAACATATTCAGATCCTTAACAACAACATACCGCAGATGAATTCCTGCGGATCCGGTCTCCGTTCTTGTTGTAACGCCGATACCCGGCGAGATAAAAAAAGTTTCCACCGTCCCTTGAGCAATATATGGAATAGAATATACTGGAGTCTTTTCATATGTCAATTGGCCTGCTGCGCAGACTATTTCCGCTGTAAAAGAAGAAAAAACTATTCGCTTTCCTATTTCCGGCCCTAAAAACACCGACGGGCCATATCCGTCCGTCTTCACACTCTTCGGTAATCCGATATGATAGACAATGGAAACACCGACAAAAAGTGTATTGGAAAACTCAAAATTGCCGCGGACACCGAAGCCTATTCCTCGTTCGTAGTTAAATCCATTGCCGATGAACATTTGTGCATTCCAAACAGCGAACGGTTTATGCTCAATTGTAGCGAAATGTTTTCCTTCCATTGAAGTATTTGCAATACCAGAAGTATCGCTATTGGAGAGTATATTCTGCGAAAGGGTTAAAGCGGGAGACACAGCAATGAGAATGAGAGATAAGAGAAGAATATTTTTCATTGATTTGTTTGAGAATGCTATCATGATATTGATACATGGCGGAACAAAGCTCCGGATTGCTGATGAAAGAGTGTATTGATTATTGTTCACGAGATCAATAGTGTTTAAAAGTAATTATCACCATCGGAGGGGGCGTAACAGTCGAATTTAAACTGCATTTATCGAAGAGCCTTCCGGAAGATTTTACGACTTTTGAAGATACTGCAACACTTCCTTTGCAAAGAGGTCATCCTGAAAATAGATGAAGATATTTCTCATCCCCGCGGGTGCATATTGCAATTTGGTATGGCGCAGCAACACTTCCAGCAATTCCTTCCGACTCATTTTATCAGCAGTGAGAAGCTGAATCAGCTGCTGTTTTATTTCCGGCGCATCCAGTGCGATCCGTATCAAATATTCGAATATCTCTCGATCGGACATATTCATGTTTAATTGAATCATATGTTCCCTTTCTGTGCGGATCGACAAGGCTGGAGATACTCCCATCCGAACAACTCGAATGTTGATCACCAACGAATGATGCCAAGATCAATACCGCCGGAAGTGTATTGAATATTATGCATTAGGGCAATACCGTACATTAGGTATTTTTAAAAATAGAGGGGAGTTCGAATTCGAAAGCGGTGTACGAGCATGTCTGCAGTAATTTCCTTTTTTGGGAAAGGAGGGAATTTGGTATGGCGGTGATATTTCCGCGCAATCGTTTTAAAATCACCTGAGTATAATTTTTCGGATTGAGGAGAGACAGAGTTTTATAGAATTTGAATTTCTGCAACAATAGTGTCGTCAGCAGCAACCTTTTCCTTGCGTCGTACCTCAGCTTTAACGGCAAACAGATAAGATTTAGACTTCTTATCGGGGAAAAGAGAAGTTTTCCATTTCGTTTTGCCAATAGTCACTTCGACCGGTATTGAACCAAATGGCCGGGCTTCCATACTAAAAAGAGTGCGAATCATCGATGCCTGCTTCGCTGGAAGAGTTACGAAATGCCATCCGCCAAAGCCTGGATAGAGCCAGACTTTTGCCCGGATTTTGTATGTTGCCTTAGACCCGGCACCTGAACGTGAAGTATTGTGAATGGTCATACTGTAACTCTTCATTGGTCAGATGAATTTTGACTCATGGGAGAATCTTTTTTTATACCCGAATACATCTTTTTTGGTACGAAGGAAATGTATTAGTATATTGAAAAGAAATCTTTTACGAAAGATTAGATTTTGAACGGACTATGAATTTTCCAATATAAAGGATAACAGTGAGCGACGAACAAAAATGCCCAAAATGCAACTCGGAACATACATATCAAGACAGAAATTTATGGGTTTGCCCTGAATGTTTTCATGAATGGGATCCATCGGTGCCGGCAACAACAGCGGAAGAAGAATCAACGGTAATGAATGTTCTCGATTCGAATGGGAATGTGCTTCATGACGGCGATACTGTCTCCGTAATTAAGGATTTGAAAGTTAAAGGCTCAACATCGGGAATTAAAGCTGGAACAAAAGTAAAAAATATCCGCTTAGTTGAAAGCAATGACGGCCACAATATCTCCTGCAAAATCGACGGTATCGGTGCGATGTTCTTAAAATCAGAAGTTGTTAAGAAAGCATAATGTCGATATATCATCGCTATTCTGTGCGGTTTGGCGTACGGATTGCGATGAGTATTGCATCTTCACCACCATTAAATGACCTAACTCAATAGCTCTTTCTTCAATGACGCATTCGTGTGAGTGCTGCATTGTTAGCAGGAGTTTTTTTCTGTCGCGGTCATCAGCGGTCCGTCCGCTGGCTTCACATTAAGGGTTACTGGTAAGAGACATCTCATTAGAAATTATAGACAATATATATTCCAGCCGTAACATTAATATCACCTGATTTCATATAGAATGTCGGATAATATAATACTATCCCACCACAAAGATTGTTGTAGTGTTCATCTCCATTAAATGGTACTTCCATTGATGTTGCAAGAGCTAATCGCGATTTAACATCCTCATTCGTGCCGCCGATAAATCCTAAGCTTGGACCCAGGGTTACTTCGAATTTGTCTCCTTTGCTTAAAAAATAATGAACATCAAAGCCAAACGAGTACTTCGTTTTGTCATCGGATGTTATAAATCCACCCGTACCTTTTAGCTTTATTTTGCCATCGAGTATTTTACCATATGAAATTCCGGTTCCCGATACCAGGCTAAATTGAAAACCAAATGTATTATATGTTTTGACGGCTGCCGATGTATCTTGAGCGTAAACATTCATGCTGAATATTACCATGAGAGAGAGAATAAAGAACTTCATATGTTTCCTTTCTTGTTTTCGGAATATTTTACGAACTCCCTATCAGATTTCACATTGAAGAGTACAACAAAAGTGTTTTAACAATTGAGCTCTGAGGAAATACTGAATTATAAGTATTTTTCTTGAAGTGGGCTGTTGAATCACTTGTACAATAATTTCGTGGGGATATTGACATGGATTACAATAACAGTCGTTCCTTTCTTTCCGATGGTTAGAACATACCCAAAACCTTCTCTTCACTACCAGCATTACTTTATCGACTAGTCTCTGAAACTTTACTGCGACTGGCTCGACGGAACACTACAAAGTCGGTGCAATTGCCGCCATTGCTTCTGCAGATGTCCGCACGGGTATTATTTCAAATTCAACAATATCCTTCCATTGATCGGTCCATTGCGAGAACAACGTAAAATCCTCCGTCTCCATTAGTTGGAAACACAACGTAAACTCCAGATCAACCCAACTCGAAACATACGTCAATCCTTCGGGCATCATTCTTCCCTTTTCCTTCGAACGGCGGTACACATCTTTGGCGCCGGGAGTTTTAAATCTTTCATACACCATATATAACATTGCTCACCCTTATTATAATTTATTTATCTTTAACTGATTCAGCGGTATTTTATCTACTTCCCAAATGTGCTTGAAAATATCGATCCAATTTCTCTTTCGTAATAAGGCTTGACGATGATCCCTTTTGCGCACAAGTAAATCGGGCAGTAATCTGACCACGCTGAATTGATTCCCGAAGTTCAAACTGGTCCAGAACATAACTGGAAAGAAACCCCACCGCCAATCCATCACCTGCACCGTTGGTATCAATCACCGGCAAATCCATTGTAACAGGTGCAAAATATTCCACTTGAGTGCGAGTACACAGTGCGCACCCTTCCGCACCCATCCCGGCAATGACAATTGCACTGGGATTAGATTTTAGAAATGTTTTCATTAACGCTGTGGGATTTTGGTGATTTGCCGCAGAGAAAAAAAGAATATCGGCATATTTGATAAAATCCTGACGATACGGATCATCAGCAGTTACGACATCCTGAAGATCGCAGGCGATAGTAACTCCAAGTTCTTTGGCGACAGGAAGTAAATGGCGCGCCCAATTGGGGATATTAAAATGCGCCAATTTCGTTTTTGCCAATACCGCTTTACAGATTTTCAAATCGGGCAGTAAATTCATATGACCCTTGCCGTCGTAGAAGTTTTTCCGCCTTCCGTCTGGAGACATTACATTGACACTGCGGCTAGTTCCAAACGGATCGATAAAAAGAGCCGTGGTATCAATACCGTCCCGGGCGAACTCATCACGGATGAACCGGCCACTGAAGTCATCACCCACATAGCCAATAAATGCGGTTTTTTTCCTCAACTGCGAATACCCGCGGCTGGCATATCCCCCCGCCTGCCCTACATAGTCCACATTTTCAGTAAAATTCGATTCTCCGGAAAATTTCACTTCGCTCCCATAGACATTGGTATCAATCCCGACATTTCCTATGACGACGCTGTCAAATTTTTTATTGGAGATCTTTTTCATTCTTCACGTTAAATACTTTTTGAGATTATTTTCGAACAAACCGGTTTCTCGATATTTATCTTTTGGCGCTTGCGGAACTATTGGGATATAAGTACTTCATTCACCTGAATGACGGGTTCTATATCTGTGTAGTTCGGCATATCGCGCTGAAGTGCTTCTGCGTTCGGTGCAAAGACTGCCAGAAAGTCCTCAATGGAGTTGAAGAGATAGTGACATGCAGCAATAAACGTCGGCGCAGATTCGGGAGCTGCTCCACCAATACCCCGCTCCACAGATACCCTTATGAAGCCGGGATGAGCGCTCAAAAGCTTGATAGAGGTTGGCATGTGTTTTTCAACGTAATACGGGAAGTCAAAGCGAGAGCCTTGTTTGTTCGGATACATAATGCTAATTCTTATCATGGGAATTTCTTTTTTGATGGATGCAGGAGTTATGCAAGAGCGGAGGCAGAATTGGCCGACGCAAGAATAAAATGTAATTCGGAAGCGATGAAGACGTGAAGAAGTATCAGCATGCTTTCTATTCCCAATATAAATGAAATATTTCTTGAGATCAACGTGCAGTAACAACTAAATGGTATCTAATCATCCCATCCATATAAATATTTTTTCTTTAGAATAGTTTTACCGTCAAAAGTCCGCAATTCGTAATTTCCTCCGGCATAACTTCCGCAATACACTAAAATCTCATATTCATCATCGTCATTAAGGTCAGAAATAGTGAAAATGTTTGTTAAATATTTTTCCCTGTGCAGCAATTGAGGCTTTCCGTGGTCAAGATAAAATAAAAAACCTATCGGCAACATTGCTGCATCGCCCGCTTGATATTGATTACTCTTCGCGTACTGATTTATTCCAAGAAAATAATATTCCCTGTTGTCCGGTGTGATTATGGAAAGTGATCTCGATACTTCCACTTCTTCTGAATCCGGTATAAATGATTTAATTAAGGAAAGACTTTCAGTTAACGTATTCTTACGATAAAATGTCGATACTTTGCCAGTTTTACATCCATTTATTGATGATGACTTTACTGCTACCATTGCATCAATGTCATTATCCCATGACAATACTTTCTTTGCGTCAAACAGTCCAAATGAAATATCCAATCCAGAATACAATAAACATGAATCATCGAGCAATATATTTTTCACCAAGGCTGAAACGCATTCACCCATGTGAGTCACGATGGTATATTGAGCTCCACTATTGAGCTGCGGATTTCTTGAAGGAAAGATCAACACACCGTTCGTTTGGGTAACGTTATTGCAATTTTCCACAAACTTTGGATGACGAACTAATACAAATTCATCGCTGAATTTACTTGTATCATCTGGAATATCGTTGGATTGAGAAATCAAAGGTTCGCAATATCGTGCAAGAACGCAAAATAGCAAGATCGCCTTCGTTCTATTCATGAGTATTATCATTCAATCTTTCAAGTGTCCTATCGGATATAAAAATCCCGAAAGGATTCTTTCGGTGGCTGCAATGTGGCGTTGTATCGCGGCGTTAACATATATTTAAATAAATTTCTGAATACTGTCGCTGCCATACGTTGGGTTTCGCTATTTCAACATTCGAGTATAAAAAAGCGTCGCCGCAATTGCAACGAGTGCTTGTGTGACTGATCTGGTATTTATTTAATTATTATTTTGCTTTTCTTAAGAATGATTCTGAACCGACTAACTCGTATTCAGGTGAAGATTCAAAAAGATAGTTTAGTATGTTTAAATGCCCTGCACCATAAATAATAAGAATCCTATCAGAAGAACTTTTTGTAATTTTTTGGATGTTTCTGAATATTCTTAAATTTCGATTAAACCACCTTCCCGTTTCAAAATCAACTCCGGTATAATCACCTTCTTTTTCTTCATACTTAAAATGACCAATTAGATAAGACCCTAAACTTTCTTTTATGGTTTGAGGATCATTTAAATAAAGAAGATTATCTGTGATGCCGCTCGCAGTTGAGAGACTAATACCTTTTTTTTTCTTTTTGTATATCGTATCGGGATTGTTGAAATAATAATGCTCAAACGCTTTCGCCCTCGAGGATGTATCGCTGGATAAATACTCAAGGTTTTCATAAAGCTTACCCCAAGTATCAACACACTCTAACTTCTCAATTTTCAGATCGTTTGCAATGCGAAATCCCAACTGTTCAATTTCGCTTCTCCCAAGAGTATGTTTGCCGAGCCTGTACGCTTTATACAACGAATCAATTCTTTTTTGAGAAGCAGGTTGTACCTCAATCACAATACAGGTGGGCATAAACTCTTTTAATGCATCGGTGATTTTCGCAATTTCTTTTTGATGCTTTTCTTCCAAAACATCAATCTTGTCTTTATCATCAATTTTCTGCGCATCCAGATTTGGGAAATTGAAGTGAAAAACTCCCAATGTCATAACTTTTGCCTTCCCTGAAGACTCAGTTGCTTGAGAAATTGTCAAAGAAGAAAACGTAACCACAAATAAAAAAAGAGAGACAGTGTTCCTAATATTTACCATTTCTTCCTACCTTTTTATGATAACCATAGATTAATACACAACGTACATATTTGATATTTACTACATTCCTAACGGACCGGAACTACGCTTTGTTGCACTGATCAGCACAAAAAGAATTGTAAATTGATTTATTGAACTCAATATCCCAATCCGTCTTCAATTATTTAATCGGACATCACATTCATATCTCCATTCTTTGCGGCATCCGATATGCTATTAGCGCAGACTGAAATAAAAATGGTTAGCAGTAACATAAAATGATTTGAAAGAATTATCGGTTAGCGGCTGGTTTGTTAATTGTCCGATGCAATTTCACATTGAAATCCATTACATTGAAAAAGTTAAGCACTTCATTAGCTCGCCTTTTTCATTTTGCGCCTACAAATCCAGATCGTATTGCCGCTTCAAGTATGTCAAGATTAACATCTTTTAGAGTTTTGAACTTAATACAATACCCAGTAACGCTCGCCTTACCAATTTTTTTCCCATACGTTTTGGCTAAGTATGTTTTATCATTGGTATCAAGGATATAGACGGAAATTCCGATTTTGTTTGCACTGATTCCAATTTGATAAAACTCTCTGGTTTTTCCATCAGCATATTTTATGGTGTGAAGTCCATATCCAATATTAGGATTAGAAACAGTTTTATTTTCACTGTTTTTGCCATCCAAGAACCATAATTTACAGGCTGGCATTACCTTCAGAATGATGCTGTGCAACTCTTGCAAATCGCTGCGTTTTGGTTCAGGCAGACTTTTAATATACTTTTTGATTTGTTCTTGAATGTTCATATACAATATAAATTATAGGTTACTTTGTCTGTGCTGTACACTTACCGCCAACTTTGTGACACCTGAATGTGAACAACCATGAAAACGGACGGGAACTAAACTGCGTTGTGACGTTCCAGTCGCGCCGCGACCGTTCTTAAATTAAAAATGATGTTTCGTAACGTAAGTTGTGTTTAGAATTCACGACACTTGAGTAAAAGCGCGGCGCGGTCACAACAGTTTGAGTGACTGGTTAGCTGGCACCATCGACTAAGACCTTAATATGGTCTATATTGTAGTCACCCAATCCAGGAGTAATAATATGAAGTTAAGCACCGCAGTAAAACCCATCAGTTACTTAAAAGCTCACGCATCTGAGCTTATTAGAGATATAACAACTAACCAGCAAACCTTGGTTGTTACCCACAACGGTGAAGCGAAGGTTGTAATGCAAGACATTCGTTCATACGAGCGTATGCAAGAGACCCTGGCTCTATTAAAAATCCTGACCCGAAGTAAGCAGAATATCTCACGCGGTCAGTCAAAGTCCCTTGATGCATCGTTCACCAGCCTCGACAAACGAATTGCAGCATTCAAGAATGAAAAAGTATGACGTTGTCATTGACATAGATGCCGAAATCGATATTTTTGAAATCTACAGGTATATCGTCATAAATGACTCAGTTGAAAAGGCTGGCCGAATTTACGCTGAACTCCGAAAGACCTGTAACAAATTAAAAACACTTCCATTTCGAGGCCACGTCCCTACCGAACTATTCGATATTGGAGTTATCGAATTTCGAGAACTGCATTACAAACCCTACAGGATATTCTGTTCTATCGAGTCGCGCAAAGTCTCTATTCACTGTATACTTGATGGAAGACGAGATATCCAAACCATTCTCCAAGAACGTTTGCTGCGCTAGTTCGGTGTTGGCTAACAGACCGGAACTAAACTGCGCGCAAACGTCCCAGCGCGCTCTTTGCATCCCGCCGTTTTTTGACGGGACGGGCTAATGGGTACTGTATTTAAAGTAAAAATGCTATTTCGTAAAGTATGTTTAAATTAGTTTTTCGACACTTGCAAACTCGGTGCGTCGGCGGTTTGCATGTCAGGTTGAGCGTTGTGTTAGCCGGCATTGCCTATTACACTATTATTAACAAGCCTCTCTACGAGACGTATCTTTTATTGCTTTTTTTTGCAAATAATCATCGAGTTCCCACTCAATCTCAAGTTTTCATAAAAATCACTGACAATTGAATATTCTGTAGCTGGTATTTCTACCGCTTTATTGCTGATTGTTTCGCTAATGAAGATCGTGCTTTCACTTGTACGCTTAAAGGATTTATCAAAAGACATATATTTATTTGTAATTGAAACAGGATCAGGGAATGAATGTATTACTCGAGTTGTGTCATTGAAACGAACGACACTTTTCTTTCGAATAGTTGATGCATAAGGATACCAAATCGGGTATTTCCTTTTTCCCTTGCCTAGCCAAGACATATCAGAATCTATTTTAAACATTGAAGAGTTAAATAATGTAATGTCTGCTTGAGATTGGTACGTGTTTGGCAAAGAATAATTTATATCTATCACAAACGTAGTGTCTAGATTTTGCATATTACTAATTATCACTGTATCGATGGATTGCTGAGCGACGTCGGATTGAATCATGTTTTTACAATTATCTTTAATTTCTTCATATCCTTTTTCGTAGAACATACTCCTAAAAGCTGAAGCTATCTCGCCCGTACTTATTACAGTCCCCCGCACAACGGCTTTTCCACTTTGTGTCACATCGGCATATAGCGCTACATCCACACTATTTTTACTGGCCGATGAACCGGGTGTTGTCTCCATCACCGCTTTCAACGTATCCATCAAAGTGAGAGATGGTATATTTTGATCTACCCAAGGTAATGCACCAAAAGGCGAGAACTCACTCGTCGGATCCATCCAGTAGGCATTCTTTTTATCGCTCGCTTTCACTATCATGTGATTGAAATTCCAACTTGGATAACTAATGTCGATCCGACCTCTATCTGCTGTCTGAATAAGAACGGGATACGCTTCAATACCTAACGACTTTAATAGTGCAATTGTTAGAATTGATTTGTCTTTACAATCACCATAGTTATTACGGATAATCTCTTGCGGCTTTAAAGGCCTGAGGCCCGATTCCCCTAATTGGATTGCGATATATCGAATCTTTTGCACATAATTATACACACATTTAATTTTCCCCGAATCTGTAGCACAATCTTTTGTTATCTCTTTAGCAAGAGATTTAATGGAATCTGTTAAAATCATTTGAGGCGAAAAGAATTCTGTATAATACCATTCTCCTATAGCGCTCCAACTCCCCCATGTGCTGAGCGAGAATCGAACTTGAGCTCTATACGTTTCCGGTGGAGGCATATGAGCTTCAGGCTTAAATGCCGGCACGTCTCCTCTGGCCCAAATATATGTAACCGGATCTGAATAAAAGGTTGAATAATCACTCCTATTCATAACCACCATCGGTTTCATCTCGATAGATTGAGGAAATGCCCTATATCTGAATGGCAGAAGCGCACTCATGATAAATGGCATGGTCACCGTATACTGGTTTCGTAAAGTTGGCAGATTGTTTTGAATTATCCACGTATCATTTACAAACGGACGATTCTGTTTGATTCTATAAATATATTCAACAATACAATCCTTTTCGGTTGATGGAAATGTAAAACGATAGGTCTGAACGTTGGCAAACAATATAGATGATCCTGCGTAACCCGATATGGTATATATATCCTTTGGCTGGACATCGATAATTTTACCGTCAACACGAATTGTTCTTGCTTTAATACCGAGAAGTTTTTCGTCTTCTCCAACTACAATATTAACTATTGATTCATCGTTTCCATTCCTAAATAGCTTTTTAACAACATGGTGTGTTACCTGAGTGATAAGTTTAGAATTCTCCAATAATGTTTGGTTATCAGTTTGATTAACAAGAATAACCGCTTCGGCTTCGGGGTACGATGATTGTGTCGGCAGGTTTTGAATATCAAACATTGAAATAGTTAATGGGAGATCACGTAATACTAATTCGGACCCGCAACCCGACAAGAATAACAATGCTGATATGAAAAGTATTGATATAACACGGAGGTTTTGTTTTTGTTGATTAATACATTTAAGACAGTAACGCATGTTTTTATCCCGGATATATTTTTGTTCTATGGTTTATATTGTAATATTAAAGTATATATTTCTGACCTGGGTGTGGGATGCCGGCTAACGGACGGCGGCTAAGCTACCCCCTCAACGTTTTAGCGCGCCGGGGAACTTTTAAAATGAGCTTTCGTATCCTAAGTTGTAAGTTGACGACTCAACACTTGAGTGACAGAGCGCAAGCGGTTGCGGGGTCAGTTTGAGCCGCTGGTTAGCCGGCAAGAATACATACCACTTGCACGTTTGCCGTTAAAGTAGTATATTGTTTTGTGATAATCAATTTCCTTGACCAGGCCACCGAAGACATTTTTAATGGTTTTGATACCAAACAAGCCAGGCGAATACCGTCTGTCATTTGGAAAAACGCTGTTAGGAAACTCGACCTTTTGAATGCTGCTCATGATTTAATGGATCTTCGGATCCCACCATCAATTCATTTAGAAGCACTCAAAGGCAATTACAAGGGAAAACATTCTATTCGAATCAACGATCAATTTAGAATTATCTTCGAATGGTATGAAAGTAACGCTAAAGATGTCCAAATAATTGATTATCACTAAAGGGACTTAAATATGATACCAAAAAATAGAAAACCAATCCACCCCGGTGAAATTCTCTTAGAAGAGTTTTTGCGTCCAATGAAACTGAGCCAGCTAGAATTGGCTCGCCGAATGGGTGTACCTGTACAGAGAGTGAACACACTTATCAACGGCAAACGTGACATGACTGCTGAAACTGCAGTTTTATTATCGCGTGTTTTAAAGACCTCTTCTGAATTCTGGATGAATTTACAAGTGGCTTGCGATCTTTACATCGCAAAACAACACCTCGAACACGCCGCTTAATTATTCCTCATATTTCAATTCCTTGCCGGCTAACGGACCGGGACTAAACTGCGCGCAAACGTTCCAGCGTGATGGATAAAGTTGTTAGATAAAAATGATGTCTCGTAACGTAAGTTGTCATGAACTTTCACAACACTTGAGTGACAGCGCGGTGCGGTTGCAACGTCAGCTTGAATGACTGGTTAGAACACACGCGGTTGACGTACTTGATTATATCATTATTTAGTACTAAATTGTATCAACAAACAACGGGAATAATAACATGCCTATTATTAAATCAATATCGAGTATGCGAAACCGAACTCGAGAAATATCCATCCTTGCCCGTGAAAAAGATGAGCCTATTTATCTCACTAAAAATGGCGAGGGCGATATGGTCATTATGACAATCGATCACTACGAACGGCTCAAAGCACAATCTGAACTATTCGAACAATTGGGTGTTGCGCAATCCCAATCTGCCGCCGGAAAGAAAGGAATAACTCATTCTCAAATGATGACTTCTTTACGACGCCGAGTCCATGCCTAAACTATTTGTTATACGCTATCTTCCAATTGCCCAAGAGGATCTTAACAACATCTTCGACTGGATTGCAAAAGATAGTCCTGCGAGAGCATTAGCGTTCGTTGATAAAATAGACAAACGAATTGGCGCACTATCTCTTTCTTCCCACTTAGGAAGAATACCACGAAATGCAAAACTAAGAGAATATGGATATCGAGTACTCATTCTGGACTCATATCTTGTGTTCTACGTTATCCACGAAAAAATCATTCAAATTCATCGGGTTGTTCACACCTCAAGAAATCTCGATCATCTCATCTAATTCTTAAAGAAGTATTACACCAATATTTGTTCGTGTGTTCTAACGGACGGGAACTAAACTGCGCGAAAACGTTCCAGCGCGATTTTTGCATCCCGCCGTTTTTTGACGGGACGCGCTAACGGCAGCAGTTAATAAATTAAAAATGCTGTTTCGTATCGTAAGTTGTGATTATAATTCTCAACACTTGAGAAAAAGCGCGCCGCGGTTGCAACGTCAGCTTGAATGACTGGTTAGCCTGCCATTATTATTTGAGAACTGTTAGTTTCGAACTAATGATCCCATATCCAGTTTGTAAAGTTGCGATGTAAGTACCAGACGATAAATTACTTAAGTCAACAGTGAGTTCGTTAACTCCTGCCAAACAAACTCCCGAAGATAGTGTCTGAACCTTTTGACCATTAATATTGAACAAATTGATTGTTGCGAACGATGTTTGCGGAACAGTAAATCTAATAATTGTTGATGGGTTAGCAGGATTTGGATAACTATTCAGTGATAAATTATTAAGATTTTGCGATGCATCCTCAATATGTTTCACTGACAAAGGATCTAGGTAAGCCAAGTCTAATGCTGCAGTGCTAAGTGTCTTGGTCCAAGTACATAAGTCTGTTTTAAGAGTATCATTATTATTGTGTGCATAAATAAGGAATAAAGTATCAACAACAAAATCAATTCCACAAGCTGCCTCATGAGGGCCTGTAAACACAACTATTTCAGTTCCCTGAATTCCTTTCCATGACTTAATTACTTCAAGTGTAACCTTTTTCTGCATAAATCGTTCTCTCGTTCCATCAAATTCAATGTTTAATACTTTCCCCACAAATACTGCCTCCCTTTTAATATATTCTTCCGCTGGTGTTTTTGACCGGGCACAACTACAGGGAAACACCTGATCTTGAAATAAAACAATGGTTAATAAAACAATTACTAAATAACGGGATATGAGAGCAATTTTATTCATTGTGACCTCTTCATTATGGCGGGCTAACGGACTGGAACTAAGCCGCGTGCGAATGTTTTTGCGGCCTCGGAGCCCGATTAATTTGAAAATGATGTTTGCTATCGTATGTTGTCAGTAAACCAGTCGACACTTCACTATAAA
>Ga0172379_10001509_pt1 | contig 45841 bp, 41 predicted proteins | sample GrowelOW334metaG_FD_119756 | JGI IMG/M metagenome (GOLD analysis project Ga0172379, IMG submission 119756) | Groundwater microbial communities from an aquifer near a municipal landfill in Southern Ontario, Canada - Groundwater well OW334 metaG | ecosystem: Environmental > Aquatic > Deep...
CATTCATGGGATGCTTCATTTATTGGGAATGGATCATGAGGTGGATCAGGGGGAAATGCGAGTTCGCGAGGGTGAGCTTGTAGAACAGTTTAATCTTCCGAAAAGTCTAATAGTAAGAACTTTAGAAGAGTAAGCCCTCTCTTCACTCTTAAGCTTTACCGCTTAATATAGCCCAAATCGTCCAGCTTATTGTAAATTCCAGAGACAATCCCTCCAGCTGCTTCTCCTCCATGTCCTCCATGTTCGATCAGTACAGTAACAATAAATTGTGGATTTTCAGCAGGGCCATACGTCGTAAACCATGCGTGAGAACGTTTTAGATACTCCATACTTTGCTCATCAAGACGATTTTTAACATTTTGAGCGATACCAGATGTTTGTGCTGTCCCTGTTTTACCAGCGATAGGGAAACGAGTAGAGATATGACTACTTGCCGTTCCCCCTTTGTCATTACAAACCGATTTCATAGCATCTTGAATAATAGGAAGCTTACTCTTTTCAATCGCAGTGAGAACATCTTGCGGGGTAGGTGCCACCGCTTTAGACCCTATCTTATACGCAATATGAGGGATGGGAAGCTTCCCTGTCGCCATCAATGCTGTAAATCGCGCAATCTGAATCGGAGTTGTCAAAAAATTTCCTTGTCCAATGGAGGTATTGAGCGTCTCACCACGATACCATGGCTCTTTAAACTTCTCTCTTTTCCACTCACGACTGGGAACCGTACCAATGAATTCATTAGGAAGATCAATATTTGATTTTTCTCCCAATCCCATCCGAACCATTCCACGACTCATACGCTCGATACCAACTTCTAAGCTTCCCTTATAAAAATAATCGTCACAACTTTGGGTAATCGCTTTATGAATACTGACCTCCCCATGCCCATGTTTGTTCCAACAGCGAAAAGAACGATTTCCCAATCGAAAGGTTCCCGTACAGTTGACAGTAGAATTTTCATTCAGAACACCTGAAGTAATATACAATAACCCCATTCCCGGTTTGATCGTCGATCCAGGGGGATAAAGCCCATTGAGAATTTTATTGGTAAAAGGGGCATCAACGCTATTAATCAAATAATTCCACTGTTCACTACTTACCCCCTCTACGAAGGAATTCAAATCGTACTCAGGAAAACTTCCCGCTGCATAAATCGCCCCATTAGTATCCATAACAACAATTGCTCCGACATTGCCTTTGAAAGCAGTACCGATATACTCTTGAAGACGCATATCCAAATTGAGGGTAAGATTATGATTCTCTTCCGTTGCACTATGGCTTATCTCCTCAATTTCAACATTATGTGCGTTCACTTTGATATGCCGTTCCCCTGCTAAACCTTGAAGATAAGTGTTATAATATTTCTCAATACCACTTTTACCAACATGACCCAAAAGCTGTAGGAGTGAATTTCCCTCGACCTCTTTTTGATTTGCCCGTGCGACATACCCAATAAGATGCGATGCTACATTTCCATAGGGATAAAGTCGTTTCGGCGAGGGAGAAATCTCAATACTCTCACGTAAATTCATTAAGGCGTACAGAGGTAACATCGTTTCATGAGGAATATATTCGACAACGTCTATAAAATTATGGTTGTAATAGGAATCCTCTTGTTTATACGTTTTAGCTATTTTTTTCCCATCAAGGGTAGGAATCATATAGAGAAGATAGGCTATTTCAGTATCAAGCAAGTGAGTATCTTTGCCTTTGGTCAAATGAGGGGCAAGAGCTATTTTGAAGCCCAATTCATTAATAGCAATAGGTTCCCCATTACGATCAAGTATTTCGCCTCGTACGGGGGGTGAGAGTTCTGTTTTAAGGCTATTGCGTTGTGATAATATCTCGTAATGCTCATTGGACTGTATCGCAAGATGAAACACACGGACGATCAGCGATACCCAAATAAGAGCAAAAAAGGTCAATAATATCTTAAGCTTCATCCAAAAATCGCAATCAACGCAAATTCAATCGGCATATAAAAAAGAATATGCCAATCCAAAGAGGGTATTTGAAGTAATAATACGCTGTTAATCATCCAAATAAACCCCCAATATCCGATATACGCCAAAAGTACAAAAATACCTTTAATGCAGATCGTACAACGCATAGTTTGCTCTAGTTTTGGCATTAGGTAATGGCTTATAAGAGTAAAAAAAAGAATTGAACTTCCAAACCAATACCCTTTTTCTGCCTCTAACATCAAAAACATAATTGAAAAAACAATTAAACTTCCCAGATCATGACGAAGTAATGTTCGGTAAAACAAAAATCCCAAAAGGGCGAACATCGGAGGTAAAAAGAGATATATACTGCTTAACGCACTGTAAATTCCAAAAGCAATGAGTCCAAAAAGATGACTCAGAGCATTTTGATAAGTGAGACTTCGTTGCATATAGGAAAATGTTTGCATTTAATGCAGTCCGCCCAAATTTTATGTTCAGGAATGGACTCTTTTGGGATTTCAATAAAACCCAAATTCTCAAAAAAACGTTGTTGATAGGTCAGGACTAAAATCTCATGTAACCCAAGTACAACCCCTTCTTGACACGCTTTATCAACCAAAGTACTTCCAATATTGCATCCACGATATTCTGAATCGACGATCATAGAGCGGATCTCTGCAAGATTAGGAGAGTGGATATGAAGTGCACAAAAACCAACCAGCATCTCACCTTCCATTGCCACAATATAAGACCGAATATTGGTCGCAATCTCATCATCACTACGTGCTAAAATAACACCACTTTCTATTTCAGGAGCGACAAGTTGCTTCATCGCAGGAATATCAGCAAGCGTTGGTTTCCTATACGTTATTTCTCGCACAAATCTTCTCCTCGAAGCATGCCATAGAGAGTTGAGACTATTTTATCGACCCCGCGTCGCTTACTATTGGAGATCATTAATGCATCGGGAAACCGTTTTTTAAGAACAGAGAGCTCTTTTTGGTTGAGCTTATCAATCTTAGTATAAACCTGTACAATATGTTGTTCAGGAGTACAAATCTCACGCAAATACTCTCCTACTGAAACATCAATAGCTAAATCAGGGTGACGGCAATCGATCAAATGAACAAAAACACGAATTTGCTTCCGTTCAGAGACAAAATTCGTCAAGTTGCTCTCCCAATCACTTTTAAGAGATTTTGCAACTTTAGCGTAGCCAAATCCGGGAAGATCGACCAAAACAGCACTCAGTTTTTCTCCCGATTCCCGATCCATAAACACTACATCAAAATAGTTAATCAAACGCGTTTTCCCTGGCGTTGATGAAACTTTTGCTAACGATTTACGCTGTGTTAAGGTATTTAGAAGGGAACTTTTCCCTGTATTGGAACGTGCCATAAACGCTACTTCATTTTGAAACTCATTCTCCGGAGCAAGACGAATTGTCGGGGCGGAGGTGAGAAATGCGGAATCAATAATTTCAATCATTTTTTAGATCCTTTCTTAGTCTCTTTTTTATCGTCTAATGTAAATATCATAACAACGGGTTCATCTCCAATACTGTCAGCATTGGCAAACCCTTTCTCTTCATTGAGCACCACTTTATCCCCTTTGATCCGTCGATAATCATCAAGTCGTATCAAATCCACTTTTTTACTAAATTGGTACTCACTATCATTGGGCAAATACACCGCCATTTGTGACTTACCACGGTATCTCTCTTTTATTTCGGTCACAATATAAAAAGAAACATCCCCTTCTGCTACATATTTAATGGGTTTTCGAGCAGTATCTGTATAAATTGTCACCTTAGAGGCGTTCAGTTCATCAGACCCTTTCGTTACTTTTACATTTCCTGTAAAAACAGAAATTCCTTTGGATTGATCCCCTTTGAAATTATCAGAAATAATTTTAAGTTCTTCTGCAGAGGATGCAAGGAGTCCAAAGGTGAGTAAAAATACTAAGTGTTTTATCATTAATTATCCTAATTTAGTTGATAGCTTCCGCGAACTTTATCTGCCGATACAGTATCTAAATTGACATTGTAATCAAGATGTGTTCCATCCACTTTATTCCCGTCTTTGGTGAGGACAAATGCCCTTTTCGTCTGAATACGAGAGGAGTTTTGATCGTATGTCCCCTCGGATGAACGAAATTGAAATCCATCTTCACGAACATAATGAACATTCCCATCCAGTGAAATCAAATTTCCCTTGTATAATGCAGTATCCGCACGAATGGATTCGAGCATCGTTTTTGCATTATTGGTGAACTTTGCATCGCTAATCTCATAACGATCTACAAAATGCTTACCGTGTGCCCCTTCAAAAAAACGATCAATTTTAACACGGTTAATCTCATAAATAACAAATTGCTCCAGCTCAAATTGTGGAACTTCTTGCGTTAAATATTCTTCTCGCACTTGAGGTTTAAAATAACTAAACATCCCCAATAGAAGAGCTAAAATAAGAAAAAAAAATCCGTTAATCGACATTTAAATCCATAAGTTGAGAAAACGCTCTTCATCCCCATTGGCAATAAGGATTTTTTCAATCATCTCACGCACACACGCATCTCCGCCTTTGCGCTCCAATAATTGCGCAACTGGCTTAAGATACTCTGACGCATCATTAGGGATAAACGCCATACCCACCCACTGTAAGAGACGGTAATCATTCAAATCATCTCCGATTGCAGCGACCTCTTCCGCACGTATATTCAGCTGCTGACAAAGTTTCTCTGCGACGGCCTGCTTATCTTTTACCCCTTGAAAAAGGTAGAGAATGTCAAGTTCTTTGGCTCTAAGCTCCACGATTGTTGAATCACGCCCCGTAATAATAGCGACAGTGTACCCCATTTTTGCCAACGTTTTAATCGCAAATCCATCTCGTACGTTAAAACTTTTGAGTTCAATCCCATCGTGGGTATACGTAATCTTCCCATCGCTCAAACATCCATCGACATCCAAGAATATAAGCCTAATCATAAAACGCCTTTGGTGCTAGGTATCCCTCGATCGTTTCGTACCAATGCACGTCGAAGTGCCACAGCAAACGCTTTGAAAGCCGCTTCGATAATATGGTGCTTATTGCGACCACGTTGCATAATAATATGGGCACTGATTCCTGCCCCAAATACCACTGCACGGAAAAATTCTTCTACGAGTTCGGTATCAAACTGACCTACTTTTCCCTCAACGTCCAATTCGCATACTAAAAAAGAACGATTACTGAGATCCATATCGCAACTCACGGCTGCTTCATCCATGACAACGACAGCATTACCAAATCTCTCAACCGATTGGATAGGAAAAATAGCTTCACGTAGTGCTTGTCCTAGAACAATCCCAACATCCTCAACGCTGTGATGATCATCAATGTGAGTATCACCCACGCAATGAATGTCTAAATCCATCCATGAATGTTTCGCAAAACTTTCCAACATGTGATCCAAAAAGCCAACACCCGTTGATATCGTGCTCTTCCCTTCTCCATAAAGACTGAGGGTAAGGGTAATATTAGTTTCTTTAGTTTGTCGGCTCTTTTTAATCATCTCATTCCCTTGTGATAAATTGTCCATCAAAATAGTCTTTACTAGTAAAGTCGCGAGCTTCCGCTTCACTTCTAAATCCACGCATCCAAACGCGATATAATCGGTCGTTATTATACTGAGAATCTTTTATGATTGAGGTGTATCCATGAAAACTAGCATACTTTTTTTGAGTCTCTATCGCTCCACTTATATTAGCAAATGCTCCTATTTGAACGGCAAAAGAGTTGAGTATCTCTTGTCTAGGACCCTTCGCCATTGCGGTATAATCGATGATTTTGGATTCCGTAGGCTCAAATCCTAACACTTCCAACTTGACAGATGCACTTCCTCGACCTACCAATCCGATTGATTTGGCACTAGCAAACGATAAATCGATAATGCGACTCTCTACAAATGGTCCACGATCATTAATACGAACAACGGTTTGTTGACTATTATCTAAATTGGTAACTCGAACCACGGTGTTCATTGGTAAAGTTTTATGAGCTGCTGTCATGGCATACATATCATACCCTTCCCCACTGGATGTTGATTTTCCATGAAAATCCGCCCCATACCAACTTGCACGACCCGAAAAGCTATCTCCAACGCTAACAACGGTTGGATAATACTCTTTTCCTAATACCGTATAGGGTCGCATTGATGCAATGGATTCACCGTTCTTTTTCGTAAGATTTGAAGGAGAGCTATTTAAAACATCGGAAGGAAATTTTTTGGATGACTTAGTAGGCTGATAGGAATACGACCCTTTGTACGTCGTACATCCACTGATCATAAGGATCAATATACTTAGAATAATTTTAATCTTCAAGCCTCATCCCCTTCTCTAGTTAGAACATAATTGTACCGTTTTAGAACTGAAACCCGAGGCTATTTTTTGATAAATGACCCCTTTGTTAACCCTCCAAAAAGTCGAAAAGCGTTATCTGTACTCAATCGAGTAATCTCATCAATAGGTAGTTTTAAAATCTGCGCCATTTTATCCGCCACCAATGCAGTATAAGCAGGCTCGTTGCGTGATCCTCTATGCGGATGTGGAGTCAAATAAGGTCCATCTGTTTCAATAACTAATTTATCCAATGGGATACGAGGGAGGATATTGACCAACTTTTTAGCATTTTGGAAGGTCACTACACCACCAATCCCAAAATAGAAATTATCATTTGCAAGCGAAAGCAACTCATCATCTGCATTGTAACAGTGAAGGACTCCCCCCACTTCACCTGCATTCTCCTCCAGAAGAATCATCTTAGCGTCATGACTTGCATCTCGTATATGGACGATGAGCGGTTTGTTAACCTTTTTAGCCAAACGTATTTGCGTTCGAAAAGCGTTCTCTTGCCGTTGCTTTTCAGCTAATTTTTCGTCTTCAGATCCCTCAAGACGAAAATAATCCATTCCGCATTCTCCGATAGCAACACATTTTGGGTGCGCGGCATAGTGTTCAAAATCAAGTCCATCCAAGCCTTCTAAATCATACGGGTGAACCCCTACAGCAAAATAAATATTAGCGTACTGTTCGGATAATTCTACGGCGCGAGGAAGTGTTGAAGGGTGTGCCCCTGGAATAATAAACGCCTCCACTCCTGCATTGTACGCACGTTGGAGCATCTCTTCAAAATCGTCTTTGTATCGTTCATCATCAAGGTGAACGTGGGTATCTATAATCATAATTTTCTCTCTTTAAGTGTTAACCGTATATTCCGAATCATTAATGCAATGAAAAACAATCCAATGCCCCCACTGCTCAAAGCCAATGGGAAATTACCCTTCAAGAAAAAGCTAACCGAAAATATAAGGGAAAATATGGCAATAATTAGACACATTGTGCACGCTCAAACAAATCTCGTGCGAACCCTCGTGCCTCATCACTGACACTCTCACCACTGATAATACGGGCTATTTCTTCTATACGTTCCTCTTCATTGAGTTCACGAACGCGACTTTCGTCGTCTTTGTAGATCAAAAAGTGTTGATCCCCCATTGAAGTAAGTTGCGGTTGGTGAGAGATAACAAAAATCTGATAGTGGGTGGAGAGATGGCGTAATACTTTAGCGACGCTCATGGACTCCTCTCCACTGAGGTTGGCATCGATTTCATCGAGCATTAACACCCGCCCACTATGCTCCATACTCTCAACTCTCAAAGCTAATAACGCCAAACGAAGGCGATTAAACTCACCCGAACTAAGCTTCTCTAATCTTGTCCCTTCTAATCCCAATACGACACGATCTGTTCCCAGTGAATGATGTTCAATCGTTTCAAGTTGTAGAGTAGCGGGACGTAAATAAAGCATAGATAAATAATTATTAAGCCGTTCAAGGGTAATAGCTATTTCATTATTTCGTGCCAAGCTGAGTTGTGAAGAGAGCTCGCTAAGTTGTGATTGATGCACTTGAATCTTCTTCGTAAGCTCTGTTTTTGAGTGTTCTATCGTCTCATAAGCTTCTAGCTCTTTTACTTTTTGATCTCGGTATTCCAAAGCCTCTTCAATCCCACCATAACGCCGTTTGAGCTCGCTCAAGCTCTCAATACGGTTAAGAATATCTTCGACAGAGACTTCTTCAAGCAACTCCATTTTTTCAAGCGATGTTTCAAAAACATTTCGTAGCTCATTCATCGCATCATCGAAGAATCCACTCTCAATGTCTAAAAGAGAAAGTACATTGTTGACCTGATTTTCATACGAGAAAATAGCATCCGAGCTTTTGATCGCTTCAGTAATTTTTTCTTTTTTGGAAAGCTGTTTTTTGATAATTTGAAGTTCTTCGTCTTCACCAATAGTTGGTTTAATCGAATCAATTTTGGCTATCTCATACGCTGCGAACTCTTTGAGTTCTGTGAGTTTTTTCTCTTGTTCTTCAATGGTGTTTAATTCATTGACGAGAATTTTAGTCTCTCCAAATATTTTTTTATGGGCATTAAGCCATTCTTGATGCTGCTTATCTTCAAGAAAAATACGTTCATCCAATAATCCAAGCAACGCAGCTGAATCAAAATCACTGTAATCTTTGAGACTGAGATGGCGCAGATGCCCTGAACTGATTGTTTCCATTGACGATTTTGAGGTGCGTTGATTATTGATGAAAAAGGAAGCTTTCTCTTTTTTGACATGGCGAAAAATATTGGGAAATTCATTGCTAATACCGTAACACTCTTCATCAATTTTCCATGCGACGGAGGACTCACATACAGAGGCATCAACGCTATCAAGTCCAAGAGAAGCTAATAGAGAACGCATCAAAATCGATTTACCGCTGCCGCTTGGACCCGTAAAAACAATTAATCCTGCTTTAAACTCAAGTTCAGCTTCTTTGAAACTCAAATATTCTTTGAGATAAAATCGTTCAATCACCTCTTAATCCCCCCACCCTAATTTCTCTCTCAAAACATCAAAGTAATTAAACTCACAGCGATGAATGAGATGGGCACCCCCCTCGGCTAGTTTGATATGTACCGTATCGCTGTCAGTGATTTCCACCATATCCTGACCATCAACAATGAGAAGAGCACTCGCATCGGGTGTTTTAATCTCTATCTCAAAATGCCCGGGTAAAACTACGGGGCGTTGAGTCAGAGAATGGGGACAAATAGGGGTGAGGGCAAAAACGTTGGTATGGGGAAATAACACAGGTCCCCCTGCCGATAGATTATAAGCAGTAGAACCCGTAGGAGTAGATATAACGACTCCATCGCCGTAATAAGTGTTAAAATTTTTCCCATCGACATACGTCTCAAGACGGATCATTTTCGAGATAGAGGGGCGTGTTACGACAATATCATTAAAAGCAAAAACTTTATTCTCACCATATTTCGTTACAATCGTCGCTTGAAGCATTGCCCTTTTATCTATTCGGTACTCACCACGTTTAAGTTTATCGACAAAAGATTCCAGTTCACTGAAATCCAAATCAGCTAAAAATCCCAATTTCCCCGCATGAATACCAAGCACCGGAAGCTGATAAGCGTACGAACGACGAACAGCAGAGATAAGGGTTCCATCACCACCAATAGTAACCAAGAAATCGCTGTTTTGACACAACATTTCAAAAGGCTGTCCCATCACATCTATCATTCCACCACTGATATGATCAATGCCTACTTCGATTCCTCGGGATTCAAAAATCCGCTTTGCTTCTAAAAACATCTCTTTTAGCTCAGGGGTTGAGGGACGTAAAATAATTCCGATACGGTTAATAGACTCTAATTTCACTTTAGTTTCTCGTTATTCAATGATTTTGAAACTATTATATCTAACTCTTTTAATTAGAGATAAATATGTGGCATTTTGTCATTTTATTGCTGTAACAACGAAAATAGGATAGGTTCCATTTTCTCGCACCACCTGATACGCCTCGTGAAAACGGACGTTTTGGAAACCAATTTCTTCCAAAGTTTTGCGCAGCGTGTCCCGATTAAAACCAAAATGGTGCACCCCTTCGTTTCCGTGAGTATGAAACGATCCGTCTTCCTCTTCCAAATCAGCAATAGCAATAAAACCATCTTTTTTTAAGTGCGCATAAAATTCGCGGAATAAATGCGCTGTATCTTCAACATGGTGAATTGCCATCGAGCTGACAATACCGTTAAATTCGTACCCTATTGAAGAGGAAAGAATATCGTGATACAGTGCTTCAACGCTTAATTCCTCCGTATTTTTTGCTTCCAGTTGCTCCAACATTTTTTCAGAAAGATCCACGCCGACGACGGAACCTACCATCGGAGCAATTTTAAAACTCAACAGCCCCGTCCCTGCTCCAAAATCCATAATTTTCATGCTCGGTTGTAAGGCTATTCGACTCACGATGGTTTGAAAGACAGCGTCCGCAATGTTTTGACGAATATCCCCTTTATCCCATCCTGCTGCAGCTGTATTAAAACGTTCGCTCATATTGACTCGCTCCTTGAAAATTCTTCTTTGACGACACCATCGTCTATGCGCAGTATTCTATCCAACAAAGGTAACATCTGTCGCCCTTTATGAGTAATTTATAAGAGAAAATAATGTATAATATTCCTTAAATTTTAAAATAAAGTGCTCTAATTATGATTAAATCAAGAAGAATAAAAAGTGGATATAAAATACTCAAACTCGTAGTAGCATTCATAGCAATTACAAGTAATTACCTTATGGCAAATGACTTACCCAATGTCTGTAGTCGGGATCAAAATCCCAATGAATTTACAATTCTGAGCTATCATGAAATAGCCAATAAAAGTGAGACATTGGATTCAACGTATGCGGTGACCCCAGCGAACTTTGATCAACAGATGCAGTGGCTAATAGATAATGGGTATCACTTTGTTGGTATAAATGATATTTTAAAGTATCGCAAAAGTGCAAAACCATTGCCAAATAAAGCAGTTCTAATTACCTTTGATGATGGGTATGAATCTGTTTATACGAATGCTTATCCTGTTTTGAAAAAATACAAAATTCCAACTGTCATTGCGCTCGTTGGGAATTGGATGAAAGCCAAAGATAAGGTCGATTTCGATGGACATCTGATTGATCGTAACAAATTTTTGAGTCAAGCTCAGATCAAGGAGATGGTCAGTAGCGGTCTTGTAGAAATTGCCAGCCACAGCTGTGCTATGCACAAAGGTATCCCCGGAAATCCTCAAGGCAGTATGGAGCCCGCTCTTACCACTCGCCAATGGCTTGCTGATAAAAAAGGGTATGAGGATGAAAAAACATATCAACAGCGAGTTTACAATGATCTATTGGAAAATAATACTTTTTTGAAACGCTATACAGGGCAACAACCCCGTGTCATGGTGTGGCCGTATGGACGTTATAATATTGAGGTTCGTAAAATTGCAGAGCGGTTAGGAATGAGTATCGGATTAACATTGGACGATGGTAGCAATACACGCACTACACCTTTATGGGGGGCTCGACGTATATTAGTAGAGGGTCAAATGACTCTTCAGGATTTGGATTTTCTTATGCGAATGCGAAGTGGTAATTTCACCGATGATGCGAGGACAACCAAAGCAGCTCATATCGACTTAGATTATATTTATGATCAAGATCCAGTCCAGCAGGAAAAAAATATCGGATTACTCCTTGATCGCCTCAAAAAATTGGGGGTTAATACCGTTTATTTACAAGCTTTTGCTGACCCTGATGCCAATGGCGCAGCGGATTATGTCTATTTTCCAAACCGAAATATACCAATGCGTTCAAATCTCTTTAACCGAGTTTCATGGCAAATTGCCAAATGTACGCAGGTCAAGCGTGTTTATGCGTGGATGCCAATGCTTGCTTGGGAATTACCACAAAGCAATATGGCTTCCAAAGAGACGGTAGTGACATTGCAAGTTGATCCGACTCATCTTAATATGGGGTATCCAAGATTATCCCCTTTTTCACCCAAAGCTCGAAAAATTATTAAAGAAATTTATGAAGATTTGTCAAAATCAGCCTATATTGACGGAATCTTGTTTCATGACGATATAACACTGTCAGATTTTGAAGATGACAGTACATTTGCGCATACTCAATATAAAAAGTGGGGATTGCCAGAAGATGTTATTAAAATCAGAACGGATCGAAAACAATTTAATAAATGGACTAAACTAAAAACACGTTATTTAGATGATTTTGCGATGGAATTAGCTCAAATTGTAAGAGATGAACAACCAGGACTCAAAACAGCCCGTAATTTATATGCACAAGTTGCTTTAAATAAGGATTCAGAAGAGTGGTATGCGCAAAGTTTGCAGGAATCAATAAAAAATTATGATTACACCGCAATTATGGCAATGCCGTATATGGAACAAGCTGGTGATCCAGAGCACTTTTTAGGTGAAATAGTTAAACATGTCAAACAAGAACAATGTGGGCTTGAACGTACCGTAATCGAGTTACAAACAGTAAATTGGAGAGAAAACAATGAACCGATTTCTTCCAAAGAATTGGATAGTACCATACGATATTTATATGGCTTAGGTGTTCATCACATTGCATATTATCCCGACAGTGTGTTTACCAATAATCCTGATGCCAATATGATGAATGAAGCGTTTACTCAAAAACCAGTGCGTATGCATCTGAATACCATCTTTAATAAATAAGAAGAATCAATGACGACTTTCACTATATTTTTGCATTTAGTATGGCATACACTCTTAGGTTTTATATTTTATTATCCACTTTTTATGTCAAGCTTGTGGATAGTAGGAGCGATCTTTTTTTATTTCAAAAATGAAAAGCCATATTCTAAATATACTATTCCACCCCTTAGAGGCAATGAACGTTGGGAGGGAGTTAGTATTTTAATCCCTTGTTACAATGAAGGGCAAAATGCTATCGAAACCATTTCGTATGCGCTTAATGTTGACTACCCTGAATTTGAAGTCATTGCCATTAACGATGGTAGTAGTGACGATACACTGGAAATATTGGTCAATTTAGCAAAAAACAACCCTAATTTAAAAGTCGTTAATTTAGCTGAAAATCAGGGCAAAGCTTTGGGTCTTCAAGCTGGCGCATTATTGGCAAAGTATGAATACTTAGTATGTATTGATGGAGATGCCTTAATCGATAAAAATTGTGTTCATTGGATGGTAAAACATTTTATCCGCTACCCCGAAGTTGCTGCCGTTACAGGGAATCCACGGATACGAAATCGCACGACGTTATTAGGGAAAATTCAAGTAGGTGAGTTTTCTTCTATCGTTGGTATGATTAAACGGGCACAGCGTAGTTTTGGACGGATATTTACTGTATCAGGGGTAATTACAGGATTTAGAAAAGCTGCGGTACACGAAGTGGGCTATTGGAGCCCCGATATGCTGACGGAAGATATTGATATTACTTGGAAGTTACAAAGCAACGGATGGGATGTTCGGTTTGAGCCTCGTGCTTTGGTATGGATATTGATGCCTGAAACATTGAGCGGACTATGGAAACAGCGTTTACGTTGGGCTATGGGTGGCGTTCAAGTAATGCTTAAAAATTTCAAAGTTTTATTTATGCCTAGACAAACGCATCTTTGGGGATTAATGGTTGAACTTATGTTAAGTACTCTATGGGCGTATAGTATGGTATTAGTATTTTTAGTCTGGTTTATTAGTCTATTTGTTCCTCTTGGGTATTTAACGCCCGATCATTCCCCTATTCTCCCAGATCAAAGTAGTATTATTTTAATCGGTGCGTGTTTGGTGCAGTTTGGTGTTAGTAAATGGTTGGATGGTCACTATGATCAAGGTTTGGGAAAAAATTATTTTTGGATGATTTGGTATCCATTTGCTTATTGGTTGCTTAATTTATTTACCGCTGTAACCGCTCTTCCTAAGGTATTATTCGGTAAAAAAGGTCGTGCACGATGGGTTAGCCCTGACCGTGGTGCGCATCAAGAGATCAAAAAAGGTTAAGAAAATGGAAACATTGATTATTAATAAACGCCGTGAGCTACCTAAAGCCAAACGGATAATTTGGGACATAATAACTATTTTACTCTGGTTAGGATTTTTCTATTTATGGAAACCTGTATTTCATGTATTTTATCGAATCATTACATTAGGTGCACCCGTAGAAGAGTTGTCCGATTGGATTTTTGGCGAAATTCACAGCGTCACTTTCGAGAATGCACTCTATACGTTAATTGCAACGCCTATTGTATTATTTGTCTTGTCAAGACTAAATAGACACCAAGCCCCAAGTGAACATTTAATTTATCATTCAACCGATTATTCAAATCATTTTAATGTCGACGATGCTCAATTGCAGCAGTGCGTAAGTAGCCAATTAATTACGGTTTACTTTGATGACCATGGGCATATCATACGCCTAGAGAATCAAATCTAAGGGAATACTAGTTACTTCAACTCACCCCAGTGATTCCCTATATTCATCGAAGTTTTTAGGGGAATACCTAACATCATAATTCCCTCCATTAGCTCTACAAAACGGTTTGCATATTCTTCGGCAACCTCTTCATCGACTTCAAAAATAAGTTCATCATGGATTTGAAGAAGCATTCGCACCCGTAGCCCTTCATTACGAATAACCGCATCAATTTTATTCATAGAGAGTTTAATAAGATCGGCAGCAGAACCTTGAAAAACGGCATTAACGGCTTCGCGCTCGTAAGCGGCTTTGAGCATAGGAGTAGCAGTTGCAAAATCAAAATAGCGTCGTCGGTGTAACAATGTCTCCACGTAACCTAACTCTTTGGCTTGCTCCACAATACGGCTAAAATATCCCTTGACACTTGGAAAGGTTTCGAAATAGCGCTCCATAATTGCTTTAGCTTCTTTCGTCGTGATTCCCAAGGTATCGGAGAGTTTTTTCTGTCCCATACCGTAAAGGAGTCCAAAATTGACCGTTTTGGCAATACCACGCTTGAAGGGGGCTTCTGCCTCACCAAAAAGGGCTATCGCCGTTTGTAAGTGAATATCACGCCCTTCATTAAAGGCGTTGACCAAGAGGGTATCTTGGCTGAAATGAGCAAGAAGTCGAAGTTCTATTTGCGAGTAGTCGATCCCAATCAGTTTTTTACCCACAGGAGCAACAAAAGCTTCTCGTATGCGCATCCCTAACGCTGTTTTTACAGGAATATTTTGGAGATTAGGATTTTTGGAGCTGAGTCTCCCCGTTGCCGTCCCCGTTTGGACAAAAGAGGTATAAATACGGGAATGATTATCCGCTTTTGACAATAAAATTAAAGGCTCAATATAAGTCGAATAGAGCTTATGATATTCACGATATTGAAGGAGCATCGGGATAATCGCGTGCTCATTTTTCAACCCCTCTAGTACGGATTCATCGGTACTATACCCTGTTTTTGTCTTTTTACCGTGGGGCAATCCCAATGTTTCAAATAATATCACCCCTAACTGTTTGGGGGAGTTGAGATTAAAGACGGTTCCAGCTACAGTATGGATATTTTCAGTAAGGGTTGTAAGCTCGTGTGCCACTTCTGTTTTAAATATCTCAAGAACATTGATGTCGATAGCAATCCCAGCGCGTTCCATCCCAAGCAAGGTGAGGAGAAAAGGAAACTCGACAGTATACGCTTCATCCAGTGCCTCCTGCCCTCCCTTAAGGAAAAGTTGTTCTCGTAATACTTCATAGAGTCGATAGGTGATATACGCATCTTCTCCTGCATACTTACACGCATCTTCAATGGCGACGGAACTGAAATTCTCCCCTTTTTTGACCGTATCTTTGAAATGGATCATTTCATGATTGAGAAGAGTTTGACTAAGGCTATCCATTGCTAAGGAACGGTTAGAATCCCCAAGCCATGCAATGATGATAGTATCGGCGTAAATAGTGAGCGATTCAACCTCCAAAAATCGAGTAACGAAATGGAGATCAAATTTAAGATTATGCCCAATAACGCGGTAGTTAAAAATCTCACGTATCGCCTTACGTGCCACATCAGGAGAAACTTGTTCCCCAACTCCTAAATAATTATGCCCCATCGGAACATAGTACCCCGTTTTTCCATCCAAACTAAAACTAAATCCAACCAAGGTATCGGTATGAGGATTAAGCCCTGTTGTTTCGGTATCAAAGGCGATCAAGGAATCTTTTGGAATAGAGGAGAGAAGTGTTTCCAGTGCCGTATCTGTGTCGATAAGAAGTGTGCACCCTTGCGAACTCTCACATTTTGGTGTCTCAACCATCGTTATGACAGACGGAGCTTGCACAGGTTGTGACTCTTCAAAAAGTGCTCTTGCCTTGATAGTCCGCAATACTGCATTCATCTCATAATGAAGAAGCTCATCATAAATAGGGGCAAACGGATCATCAAAGTGCATTTTATACCCATCGAAATCAAGAGTTTCAAAAACATCCCGATGAAGCTTTACCAGTTCACGAGAACGAAACGCATCATCACGGTACGTTTCCAAAAGTCCACGTATCCGAGGCGGTGTCACTTCATCCAGACGTTCATACATAGCATCCAGTGTTACGAACTGCTTTAAAAGCTTCTCTGCCGTTACTTTTCCGATTCCCTTAACACCGGGGACGTTATCCGCTGTATCCCCGATCAAGGATTGATAGTCAATAAACTGATACGGGTGTACTCCGTATTTTTCAAAACAGTGGGTCTCATTGAGAACTTTTTTCGTCATAGCATCAACGAGAACAACAACATCATCTTCAATGAGTTGATACAAATCCTTATCATGCGAAACAATTCGAACCAAAAAGCCTTTTTCTTTGGCATGTTTTACTACCGAAGCAATCATATCATCGGCTTCATATCCGCTCATCAATAGCGATTTATATCCCATTTTTTCAATCCAGCTGATTGCAATAGGAAGTTGTTTTATTAGCTCTTCGGGTGCTGGTTGACGATTAGCTTTATAGTTCGGGTCAATTTCAGCACGAAAACTAGGGCCTTTGGCATCAAGGGCGAAAATGAGATAATCACTGCTATGATCTTTGTGCAATGAGGCGATAAAATTAATAAAGCCTGTTAACAAACCTGTCGGAAAGCCATGCTTATTTTTAAGAGGTGGAAGCGCATAAAAACTGCGAAAAAAGAATCCAAATGTATCAATGATAGTAACTGTTTGTTGTGACATTAAAAACCAATCTTAGTAAATTAAATAGTGAAGGATAGCGTTCATGGTGAAATTTCCCACGAACGATTTTACGAAAAAAAATAAAGTATACTACATTAACTTATCAAGAAATTCGTTAATTGTATTTTGTAAAGCGACTATATTAAGACCTGCTGCTTCCGCAATTTTAAGTCCTTGAGTAATAGAACGTTCTGACAGTGGCGCATTGATCGGAATAAGATTTTTGATAACATGCAAAACTGTTGAAAATTCTTTTAACTCCTCAGGTGCCTGATTCGGAGTATCTGAGTATTCAATCATCTGAACAAAATCATGATCAAAGTTCCAATGGGTAAAAATAGCCGCTGTTACTTCTGCTGTTGTTGATTCTGCATAACTACGTTCTACTATTGAAATATCAAGTGCTGTGTCAATTTCTGATTTAAAATTTGTCGTTAAATCTTCTTGAATAATTTCACTCGCAATAACTATTTTTCCTGTTTCTTGTAAAAAAGCAGCAAGAAAAAGTTTATCAGCTTTCGCACGATCAATCTGAAGATACCAACGATATGCCAAACTCCCCTGCATTGAAGAAATTTCAGCGAAACGATCTGAACTGATTCCATAGGGCTCCATATCGACATTCAGAAGCTTTCGTACCGAGTTGCCTAAACCAATAGAACGAGTCATACTCATTCCAAATAATGAGACAGCTTGCGCAACACTTACGATCTCTCGTCTTAACCCATACAACGGTGAATTGGCAGCTTTGATCAAATTAGCAACAATCATCGGATCTTTTTCAACCGTCTTTACCAAATCGCTGATAGATGAATTAGGATCATTACAAATCCGTTGCATATCAATAACTGTTTTTGGAAGTGGTGGTAACGACTTGATACTGTTAATCATAGAACTTTTCATTATGCTCTTCTTTCATTATACTTTTTAAATAGTGCCATTATTATACCCTAACCAAGTGGTGAAGCTTACAAAATTTAAATCTTCTACAATGTAATCTGAGTCCCAATACCCTCAGAGGTAAAGAGTTCCAGTAAAATTGCATGTTCAATCCGTCCGTCAATAATATGAGCTTTTTCTACCCCCCCATCAACTGCTTCGAGACACGCATCCACTTTGGGAACCATTCCGCCACTAATCGTTCCATCCACTTTTAGAGTTTCTACTTGTGCTTCACTCAATGTTGAAAAAAGCTCTTTTTCTTTATTCAACACACCAGGGGTATCCGTCATAAAAATTACCTTACACGCCCCAATCTCTTTGGCAATAAACGAAGCGGCGAGATCGGCATTAATATTGTATCCCGGATGACCGACGATAGGATCAGCACCGATAGGGGCAATAACGGGGATAAATCCTTCACGCAAGAGATTATGAATCACATCGGCTTTGACGTGCTCTACTCGTCCTGTGAGACCAAACTTGGCTTCATCTTTGGGTTTAGCCATCAAGAAATGGGCATCTTTCCCGCTAATACCAATTGCTTTGGCTCCATACGAATTGAGTAATGAGGTGATCTCTTTGTTGATCTCACCACTAAGAACCATCTCAACAACACGCATCACTTCAGGAGTACTCACTCTCTCACCGTCGATAAACTCGGTTGGGATATTCAAGTCGCTCAAAAGTTGGCTGATACGATTTCCTCCCCCATGAACAATGACCACTTTTACCCCAACGAGGTGAAGAAGTACAATATCTTGGGCAAATTTCGCTTTTAGTTCATCCGAACTTTGCGCCGATCCGCCGTATTTAATCACGACAACTTCATCACGAAACTCTTTGATAAATGGCATCGCATCCATAAGGGTTTTAACGGTTTCAATCTTGCGTTGCATAAACATAATCCTTTACAGTAGTTATTAACTCTTCATCAAGCTCCAAAGAGAGCATTAAGACCGAAAGAGTGAGATTAAAGTGCGCTATTTTAACAAAGTCTTTCTGAGTAATAAGCAAACTCGTAGCTCCTGTTCGACGAATAATACCTTGAAGCTCATCAAGCGTAAAAAAATGGTGATCTTCAAAATAGATTTTTTCAGCTACTTCAGGTAAATATGGATTCAATCTCTCAGGACGTGCAATAGCGGTTACCAATATCATACAAGACGTTGGATTCAAGACGGTTACATGACGCGTAAAGTTCTCCCCTTCTCTCACCCTAATCACTTTTTTACCACTCAACAGTTTTTCACGATATGCACCACTAGGGAGGCAAAAAGTATTAGGGGTTTCAACATCGATCAGAAGATCAAGCTTAACAATTCCATGCTTGCCGTATCCATCATCGAGGAACACCATCGTACATCCCCTGCTTTTTGCTTCAATAATAGCAAATTCACGCTTTTCGCTAACAATCACTACGGCATTGGAAAGTGTTGTAGCATAAAGCATTGCTTCATCACCACTAATAAGAGTATCGCACAAAATAGTGCCATCTTTGACAACAATCATCCCTTTACTTTGCCTTCCATATCCACGAAGTACAATAGCAGGTCTTTTAAAATGAGAAGCAAGCGCTATGACTAATGGGGTTTTTCCGCTTCCGCCAACGGTTAAATTTCCGACACTTACGACAGGTATGCCAAATTTCTTGGGGGTACTCAGACGATAACGGATAAAACTAAGTAAACAATAAATCCAGCTTAGGGGTAGAAGCGTATAGGAGAAGATTTTTTGCACACGTGAGGGGTGGTAGAGATAACTCTCACCCCACTGGACTAGCGAACGTTTCAAACGCGCGTAGACGCTACTTCCAAAATTGCCTTACAAATAGCATCCACCTCTTTATCGCTCAAATCAGCGTAATTGGGGATAGAAAGGACTTGACTAAAATTGCGCAGTGCCACAGGAAAATCGTTAATACGAAGAGAATATTTCGATTTATAATAGTTCAGTAAATGCAACGGGATATAATGCAATCCTGTTTCAATACCTAGCGTACTTAATTCACGTGCAAAAGAATCTCTGTTTTTATCAATTTTAACGATATAGAGAGAGAATGAGTGGTCTTCAGCTACTATTGGCAATCGAATATGAGGAGCCTTCGCTAACTTTTTGTTAAAAATGGCTGCGATAGCTTGTTGACGCGCAATAATCTCATCTTGCTTTTCCAACTGAACTAAAATCATCGCCGCATCAAGAGGGCTAATCGTATACTCGCTCCCAATATCACTCACGTCATAAACGTATCCGAGAGCATCATCATCGGTTGAGAGAGCATGATAGCGTAATGACTTAGCACGCTCAATAATCTCCTCATCATCACTCACCATCATCCCGCCATTACATACATTACGTCGTAAATGAGGACTAAAATCAAAACAGGTAATTGTCGCACCAGTAGAACCTATTTTACGCCCCTTATACGTCGCGCCCAAGGCATCAGACGCATCTTCAACAATTTTTACATCGTACATTTTTGCAATTTCATACAAACGATTCAAATCAATACTTTGTCCAGCAATATGCGACACAATCACAGCTTTGAGTTTTTTGGATTTATTTTCTGCCAAATATGCGTCTAATTTATCCAAATCAATGCTAAAAAGATCAGGATTAATATCAATAAAAATTGGTTCCGCATCAAAATGACGCACGACTTCAGGGACAGAGGGGAACGCATTGATCGAACACAACACTTTGTCCCCACGTTTCAAATCAATAGCTAACATTGCCAAATGCAACGCCGATGTACCATGAGAAGTTGCCAACGCATACTTCGCACCGATATAGGACTCAAAAGCCGACTCTAACTCTTCAACAATATTCGGTGCTTCACCATCAAGCACTTCATCAATCTTCTCACGCTCATCTCCGCCAACGTTAACACGGTAAAATGGTATTTTCATAAAAACTCCTCTATAAAGTTATATCTCTTGGATAGTTAAAATCATGGTTAATTGTTCGTGATGTCAATTTCGCAATCAGTGGCATTTTTCGCTTAAACTGGTTTCGGTAAATTCGTGCTATCACCATCTCTACTAGTTCAGGGTCTTCACCTGCTTCTATAAGTTCTTCTTTAGTATAACGTGTTTCGACGTATCCTCTTAAAACTCGATCAAGATCAGCGTAGGAATAACCAATTTCGGCTTCATCACTCTGCCCTTCCCATAAATCCGCCGAAGGAGCTTTCGTCAGTATCGAGGAATTCACCCCCAATGCGTACGCCAACTCAAAGACCTCTGTTTTGTATAAATCACCAATAGGGTTTAAGGCACTTGCCAAATCACCATATAGTGTCCCGTATCCAAGCATTAATTCACTTTTATTACTGGTTCCCAAAACCAAAGCTTCCTCACGCGCTGATATATCAAACAATGTCACCATACGTAAGCGTGCCGAAAGATTTCCAACCCGAAGGGGTGACATATCCGTCGTGCAATACGCTCGTAGCATAGTTTCAATACTGTGAGTCTCACAACGAAGGGAAAAGGTTTCACTCAGCTCATCTGCATCATCCAAACTGCTTTGAGACGAAAACTGAGAGGGCATCTTCACACACAACAGACCATCCCCAAACACCCGATGCGCCAATACAGCAACCACTGCTGAGTCAAGTCCTCCACTTAATCCAACCACTACTTTTTTAAAACCTGTTTTGCGTACTTCATTACTCAAAAAATTCTCTAAATGATGGCTGATTAATTGGTATTTACCCACGTGTTCACCTTATTATATTCTAAACAATTTGTATTATAACTAATCTTTTTCTATAAATTGATTCTATAGATTTTGAAAGTATAGGGCTTTATAGTAAATCAATAAAAATCAAAACTGAAAAATGGCATCAACATCAGCATCTGTCGCTTCATCAGTGTCATTTTCCAGCCACATATTAGTGATAAGATGCATATTTCCAATGTTAGAAGCATCAAAAATATTTAATTTACTTTCGTCCCCAGAAGACAAATCATCATGCCATCGACCTAAATCATAAACGAAACTTTCCAGTAATAAAAATATATTTTTTACTCGTACTTCATTCTTAGGAAGTGGATAATTCTCTAATCTAGCTGAGAATGCTGACATTGCGACACTAAGCTCATCGAAAAAGGTATACATAGAGAGTGTCAATGCGTATTTCTTAAATAATGAAACTAGTAATGAACATGAGTAAACCGCTATATCATTGATATTGTTGATAATATCAATAACAACCAAATCAATTTCATTGAGAATCTCTTTTAGTTCGGATAAATCATCTTCAATAAAGCTTTTGATCTGCTCTTTCAAACGGTTGCTATCCACTCTCGAAATGTTTCCCGTAGCTGGCGTAGGACGATGTAGCATATTTTCTTTATTGGCAATAGTCTTCAAGAGACGTAACGATTTTTCAAGCTGTGCATTTTTTAGTGAGAGTTCATTATTTTGATTTTCTAATCGCAAGTTTAATTCTTCCAAGCGATCTACATGTGCTTCAACAAATTTATGATCACATATTGCCATAGAAGTTTTATAAAGAGCTTGATATAGTGACTTTTGCTTAATAGGCTTAGTAATAAAAGCGGAGATTCCCATATCAATAGCTTCTGATAAATAACCAGTCTCGTCATGAGCACTAATAATAATGATAGACTGATAGGGAGTTTGCTTTAGCAGCATACGACTTAGGTCAATACCATTCATCCGAGGCATATTAATATCCGTTATGACTAAATCGTAAGGGTAAGCATATTCATCAAGGTGATCTTTATATTTCGCTTCCCCTTCTTGTCCATCATACGCGACATCAACCGATTTAAAAAAGTTTTCCAAAACTTCTTTCGTACTCTTGGACAAATCTTGGTCATCTTCAACGTATAACACATGTAGATCTTTGCTGTATTCTCGTATTAGCTTAATCATTATTTCCCTTTAATGTAATTTTAAATGAAACACCGTCGTTTTTATTTTTAACATTTAATTTGCCTTTATGATGCCCCTCAATAATCTGCTTGGACATATATAGACCCAATCCTGTTCCATTTTTTTCACTCTTTGTTGAGAAATAGGGATCAAATATTTTATCAAGTATTTGATCAGGAATTCCACCGCCATTATCGCTAATAATAAGAATATTACTTTTAGAGGTAATTTTAATTTGAGGAAAAGAGGTATTTTTTTCCTTAAAATTATCTTGAGCATTTTTAAGAATGTTGAGAGCTACTTGCATCATTTCACTATCATAAATAGCAAATTGTGTTTCATCCTCATACTCTTCAATAATCTCAATATTATCCACTTCAATTGAAGTCCGAATAATTTTAAGTGCTTTATGTACTACCTCTTTAAATGAGCTCATGACTACTTTTTTATCGGGTTTATAAAAATTCCGAAAATCATCAATCGTCATAGTAAGATTTTCAACGTAATCTTCAATATTGTCAAGTTTATCCATAAAAAAGTGTTTCAATCCCTCTCGTCCCTCTTGTGTATTCAAATCAAAACTTTCGAGTTCAAGCTTGAGCTTCATATTAAGGGCTGTAGAAGCGATGGAACCTAGAGGTTGTCGCCATTGGTGGGCTATCATGGATATCATCTCACCCATCTGGGCAAGTCGCGATTGTTGTAGCATTTGTTGGTCTTGCACTAAACGCTCTTTTTTTAGCCTATTCTCTTCGGAAATATCATTAGCAATAAGAAGAAAATTATCGGTATCAGGAAGAGCTATGATACTAATTCTCGTTTCGATAATTGTTCCATCTTTTTTTACACATCGTATTTCAATATTGTCAATATACCCATCTTTACTCGCTATATTGAGAGCATAAAGAGCGACTTCCCTATCCTCTTCTAATGTCAACTCCAAACAACTTTGTTTATAAAGTTCTGATTCACTGTATCCCGTCATCTCAAAATAAGCTTTATTAGTAAATATGAACATTGTATTTTTATCAACAATCCCAATCGACTCTTTTGTGGCATTAAAGATATTTTCAAGCAGTTTTTTAGATTCTTGAAGCTCAGAGGTGCGCTTACTAATACTATCTTCTAATTTACTGTTGGCTTGTTTTAATACTCGCTGTCGATACAAAAAAGCGATAAAAATGGTAACAAAAAATGCTATCATCCACCATGCTGGGGTATAATTTGCGGGGCTGGAATAACTTTTAAGTGTCCAACTTTCCTTAATCTCCTGTACTTTTTCTTTCGGAATACTTTGCAGTGTCTTATTGAGAATATTCAATAATAATGGATCATTACGAACTACACCGATACTGCCAGAAATAGGATTGTCTTTTCCAACAAACCCATTTACTTTGAGCTTACCAATACCATAATTTTGAATCATCCACTCTGCTGTTTCGTAGGGTGTAGCAATACAGTACGCCTCACCATTCAAAATCTTTTTTGTAATTTTGTTCAAGTCGCTACAGACTTCAATGGTGAGTCTAGGATTGTATCGCAATAGAATTTTCTTGAACTGCAGATGTCGGACAAGTATCTTTTTTCGCTCAAGAATGGAAATATCCCCAATAAAAGGTTGGTTATTATTACTAATAAGTGCCAAATAAGTTGAAATCAAAGGTTGCGACAGTTTTACATTAGGAAACATTTTTTCCTTTGTACTCGTAACGGAAACTAAGTCACAACGCTTTTCCTTTATATTTTTTAAAAAATCATCATCATTTTTCGAAATAATTGGAATAAAAGTAATTCCAAGTTTTTTTGCGATAATTGAATATATATCAGCAACGATGCCAGTATGAATACCATCTTTTGTCCCATCTATTGGGAATAAATCGGGTTGAATACAAAGTTTCAACTCCTTTTTTTGTTCTAAATAGGCATGTTCACCCCCATTCAAAACAAGGATAGTTGATTCTTTGAATAGCATATGCTTAAGATTTAATGGTGTTTTTATAAACCCTGAAACATTATAGATATCGTAGATTCGTTGTAATTTTTCCGTCTCAATATCTCCAATATTTTTAGTTCCTGAGTATGCCAATTCTTTAAGGGCATTGGCTTCAAAAATAAGTGCTTCCCGAGATTTATTTTGTGTATTGTATTCGCGTATAATCACATCTACAGCTTCATCGATATGGCTAAAAGCATATTCCCATCCGCGAAGAGACGCGTTGGTAAATTCCAATGCACGTGCGTGATGTTTTTCCGCTTCATCGTAAGAGGTAAATAAAATGTCATTATAAAAATCAAATCCATATTTTTTAGGATCAAAAATAGTATATTTAACTCCACGTTCTCTTAGTAGAAAGGGCTCATTCGATTCGTATGCCATCATAATGTCTGTCTTCTTATTTATAAGATCATTAACATCAAATGAATCTTTAAGATATATTAGATCTTTGGCTTGAATCCCTTCTCTATTCATCATCGCATACAAGGCAACAGCAACATCTGTCCCGGGAACCGTCATGATTTTTTTCCCTTTTAAATCTTTTATCGTTGATATGTTAGACTCTTTAGTCGTTAAAAAAATTAAAGGGGAGGATTGAAGAATTGAAGCAAGTAGTTTAATTGGCTTACCATTACTGGCATCGATAATTAAGGAGGAACCTCCGATTCCATAGGTAGACTTTTTATGGATGACTTCATTGGCTATATTCAATCCATAACTATAAGGCTTAATCTCTACTTCTAAGCCAGCATCCGAATAATAACCCTTTTCTTTTGCCATATAGTAACCAGCGAATTGAAACTGATGTAACCACAGAAGCTGTAGTGAAATCTTTTCAGTAGCGTATGAGGATAAGAAAAGCATTGATATAACAAGTATAAGTCTAAAAATTATCAAGACAAAATTCCTTATATAAAGATGAGCGCTATTAATTAAACATATTCTAGCTTATATTATTATTTTCGGCAAACTAAAATAAAAACAACTTCCCTCTCCGACAACACTTTCAACCCATATTTTTCCACCATGAAGCTCAATTATTTTTTTGACAATCGTAAGCCCCAATCCTGTTCCTTTCATAGCGTCAGTTTGATGCTCACGGATTTGAACAAATGGGTTAAATAAAGTTTCAATTTTATCACTTGCAATCCCAGGACCATGATCTGCAATACCAAACACATCACTCTGCTCTTCACGTCTATACAATAGAGTAATTATCTCAGATTCAGGTGAAAATTTAATGGCGTTAGTGAGTAAGTTTACCATTACTTGCTTGATCAGTTGACGATCTGCACGAATCAAAACGCCCTCTTCAATGTCTAATGAGAGAGTTAAATGTTTTTTATCCCCCATCGGTTCTACTAATATTTCAACCTCGCTGATTAAATCTTTCATAAGAAAAGGAGCAATATGCATATCCATTTTTCCCGCTTCAATTTTGGAAAAATCCAGAATCGTATTTACGAGAGAAAGGAGATTCTTCCCTGAAATGTGAATTTTTTCGATAAACATTTTTATATTACTCGGGGTATCCGCTTTTGCAATCAAAATTTGAGAAAAACCTATAATAGCATTGAGTGGCGTACGTAACTCATGACTCATGCTAGATAAGAAAGTGTCTTTGGCAAGGTTGGCTTCTTTCGCCTGATTCATTGCCGTTATCGCTTCATCACGTGCTAATTTCAATTCTTCTTGTACACGTATACGTTCACTAATATTCTTTTTGACTGCAACAAGATGGGTCACTTTGCCACGCTCAATCAACGGTGTAACGGTCAACTCTTCAAAATAAACATCCCCTGATTTTATTCGGCTTAAGATTTCTCCCTCCCAGACCTCACCATTCTTAACTTGATCCCAACATTCTTTTACTTGTATGGGATCATTAATTTTATCATCTATTATAAATTGTGAGTTTTCACCAATAACATCTTCATTTTCATAGCCACTGTGACGGAGAAATTCTTTATTTGCATATTGAATATTTCCCTCATTATCAGCGATCAACATCATAGTTGCCGTGGATTCAAGCGCAAGTTGCTGCAAATCTATCAACTCTTCCCGCTTTTGATCCAAGGAAATATCCGAAATCGAAAAGACTATCCCTTTTGGTAAGCCGTCATTTGTAATTGAATAGGCTGAATATCGAACAGGAATAGTGCTTCCAAGGGCATCATGTACCGATGTTTCCCCCTCTCTTCGACCAAATCCAACACCATATTCAATAATATTAGAAATCTCTTCATCGTCAATAAATTGGTCAATGTTGTGATCAATCATCTCATTTTCTGGACGTCCCAATAAGTAGCAGGCACTCTCATTCGAGAAAATAATATTCCCCTCTAAATCTACTGCAAAAAGACCCACACTCAGTGCATTCAGAATCGAATCGTGCATCTCTTTATGTTGACGTTGAAGTAACTTATTCGCTTGTTCCAACTCTCGAGAGCTAACATCCAGTGTATTTTCTAAAAGACGACGTTCTTTTTCAGCTTCATTATAAAAATCACTGACACTGTTTAAAAAAGGAGCTAATTCGTCGACCAATTCAGGGCGAATAAATCGACGCATTTGACGAATTAACAACCTATGATAGGACGACGGTTCCATTAACTTTTCCTTATTCGTAAAGACTAACGAGTGTCATTGTTTGATTGTGAAGGGTACAGCGTGATTCACCTACCTCTGATAATTCCCCATACGAATAGAAACCTGTAATTATCGCTTTTTCTCCAAGTATTTCACGTATGATCTCAAGCTCTTCCTCACACAGTTGTCCCAGTACCAAACGTCTTCCTACGCAGCTTACGAGCAACACCAAAAATTCTTCATCATGATCAATTTTTGATGCCTCTGCCGCTAGTCCCGCATGCTCAATGAGACTATCCATATTTGTTTTCATTAATCGACAGAATCCACCATTTGGAATATCTCCCGCAAATGTCAAACTTTGTTTTTCTTCATCAATAGCAAGAAGGGTTCGGATTAATGGAGTCGAATTAATATTATTCCGAACGCTCATAGGGAAACGTAATCCACTCCCTGGTAATGAACTTGCAAACTCCCCCAAATAGCTTTTATACAGTTCAAGGGCAGGCTTATCGTCAATAGTATAGAGAGTATTCCCCTCAGAGTGTGTAATGCGACGTTCAGCTCCGAACTCTTCCCATCCCGCAGAACATCCACTTCGTGCACGAAGTGTCTCACCATAAATGCCAATAGCTGCAACGATCCCCGTTTCTGCCTTACCTTGCGCTATCACATACGTCGTCCCGAATCGTGTTCCATCACCCGCCATACCGCCAGTTATACTAACGCCATCTGGTAATATATGCGACAATCCACGCGCCAATTCACTCCCATTGACGGTTAAACCATCGGACAGAATAAATACATGGCGCAATGAATCTGAAATTAGCTCCTGTCCCAAAGAGATACCAAATTCTTCCATATCCGTAAAATCAGCCACTTTTTTAGAAACACAGCGTACTTGAGAGCGTTCAAATGATATGGCTGTAGCCACGGCATCAAGATCGCTAATTACTGTATCCATAACGCTACCTGAACTACTCGCACCAGCAATAATGGCGTTAGGATATATATGACTTAACTCTTGATACCATTCTTGAGTGAGACAACATGGATGATCAAAAAATACTAAAACTAAATCTTTTTGTTCAGCCAAGGTTTTATCAACAGCACTCCATCCAGCTTGCTCGCTCCATCGTATTTGTTCACTTTTCATTTTTTCATCCTCTCCATTGTTGATTTCAATACTATAATTGCTTGATTAAACGGTTCGGGTTCAAGACCAAAACTTTTTAATGCAGATAGTGCTTTTGTAGCACTTTCCTCACTTAAAGATTCCCGAATATTGATCGCTTCTTGTATAACATAAAGAATTTTACCCTCTAATGTCGCTGATTTTGCATTCACATTCGATAGCATCTCAATCAATTCAGGGTCAAAATTCCAATGCGCGAACATCATAGCCGCTATTTCATAACTATTCATCCCTAAAAAGGACTTCTCGACTTCTATAATTGATTTACCCAATAAAAGTTCAGCCAAAAAACTTTCTTGATTGCCTATCATAACAAGTTTACGCGAAGCAATTAGCTTGCCCAATTCCATCAAAAAAACTCCACTCGTTAACAAAGGGAGAAGTTGTTTATCAACCCGAGTAATCCACTCTGTCAGAAGTAACATTTGACATTCTGATGTTTCGGTAAGAATATCAATCGTAATACCATAAGGTTGAAGATCTATTGGTATCGCTTTTTTGATAGCATTAGCTGCTGCAAATCCTCGTATCATAGCAACACCAAAAAGCATCACAGCTTGTCGAATCGAACCTATCCCTTTGCTCATTCCGTAAAGAGGAGAGTTGACGGACTTAAGAATATTAGCACTAAGCATAGGATCACTTTCGATCACTCGTGTTAGCGCAGAAATATTCACCTCTTTCTCCATACACAACTGTTGAATACGTACAATTGATGCAGGCAGTGGGGGTAAACTTTTAATTTCTTTTTCCAAATAGGTGATCCTCCTTAGATTCGTTTAGTAAGATAGTCACATATCTCACTAATATTCGATTTATTAAAAATACCTTCTACGCTCTCCGTATCCGGTAAGTGCGCAATAAGCTTACTGTCATCTTCAGCAGAAATAATAATGACAGGGATGGAAATTTGATTTTGATCCATGAACTGAAGTACTTCAGAACTAATACCATCCACTAAAAAGAAATCAAGTATCATAAAATCAAAATCTTCATTCTCTAATAACTCTTTGGCTTTATTAACCGAATTTGTAACGGTAAGATTAAATCTATGTACTAATTTATCAATCAGCATTCTTTGATATTCGGGAGCATCCTCGACGATTAAAACCCTCTTCGCAGTAGAATCCTCAGAGGGGAAGCGCTCAAGTGTATTTTGTGTTTGAGAAACAGGAATTGTAAAATAAAAGCACGAACCAACACCTTCTTCGCTCTCAACCCATAATTTACCATTATGTAAGTCTTCAACGATTTTCTTAGAAATTGCCAATCCCAACCCTGTCCCTTTTGCTGTCTTTTGAAAGGGATTTTCAACTTGAGTAAAGGGGTCAAAAAGAGTAGCAATATCTTTTGCCGCTATACCGATACCCGAATCACAAACGCCAAAACGGTACAGTCGCTTCTCTTCATCAAAATCAAGCACTAACTTTACCGTTCCATTGTCTGGGGTAAACTTAATGGCATTGCTAAGTAAATTGAGCATTACCTGCAACATCAACTGTCGATCAAGATAAAGCCCTAATGATATCAACTGCGGATGTTCAAAAAAAATCGATTTTTTTTCTGCCATAGGCTCAATAATCGTTGCCACATCGCGTATGATTTCTGAAATAAGGGTCACTTCAGGTTTAAAAGTTAGCTTACCTGCTTCAAGTTTTGCAAAATCAAGGATTGTATTAACTAATGTAAGCAAGTTATTACCAGAAATACCAATTTTTTGAATATAAGATTTTAAATTATCGGGAAGCGATTTATTCATCATCAAAATTTGAGAAAATCCAATAATAGCATTAAGTGGCGTTCGTAATTCATGGCTCATATTGGCTAAAAACATATTTTTAGACTGACTTGCTCGTTCGACTTGATCTACCAACTGAATCAAGGCTTGTTCCCGCTCTCGATTGTGAAAATTTTGTTTCATTATTTCCAATAAAATCTTAATAATTTCCACCATATACACTTTATTCGGAATCTCTTTTATCTTAACTGCAACATTAATCCGCTTATTTTTAAGAATAATTTTTCCTATAATATCGTATTCATCTTGATTGTCAATCTCATTGGAACCCACATAGAGATCATTAATACACCATCCTAATGCTTTCGTTAACTGCGTATGCAATCGTTCTTCTACAGTTTCCAGTTGTTCTGTAGATTCATTCATGCTGATACCATTATCAATCGACTGCATACACGACTGTAAAAACTCTATCCCTGAATGTACGCCCAAAAAAGCCGTTGTGGAAATATCAGAAAGCGGTTGATCAATAACAGCGTAAAGTTCGGTTGAAATCATCTCTATTTGCGCATAAAGAAGTTTTTGATCTCCTTTATCCTCCAACAGCTGATTAAGTGCTTCATGATAAGTATGATGTAAATCTTGCATCCGTACAAAATCAAGGCCCAAACTCTCCAACAGTTCCTTTTTCGGTGCAAGTTCATGAATCAGAACACTCAAAGGACACGCCGCTTCATCCTTAAATTGCCCCTTAATCTCTTGCACTATTTGTGTACTTGCATCTCTTTCACTCCAATAATGGCTTAACTTTTTTTGACTTTGCTTATGAATCATCAAGGATGAAAATAGTTTGTCAAAGAGATTTAGAATTTCATTCTCTTTCTTCATCTCTTCTTGACGTCCAGAAAAGTGCTCAAAATAACTCTCATTCATAATGGACTCAGAAATTCTCAACATTTTAAGAATAATGGCTAAATCATCTCGAATTTGGGTATTAACATTAGCAAGCTCAATCACAATTTCATTGACTATATTAAACCCTCTACTAAGATGAATTGGTTCCAGCCCAATAGCAATATGAATCTCTCCAATTTGACGCGTACGCTCCACCATCCGATCATCATAAGGGTGGATAAACAGGGAACTAAAATACTCACTAAACATTCGAATAAGACGCGGAACATCGGTAGCAGATAAAATATTACGGTAAATAGGATCCTTGAGTAAATAATGAAGATACAGCCTCTCAGCGATCAGTGCGGCAAAAGAGTGAATGTACGTTCCAACTTTCTCTCGACGAGCCATTTGTTCATCATTTAATGCAAATATAGCTACCAAAGAGGAAGTCTCGAGAGATTTATACATCACCCTTCTCCATTTGGTATATAAGCATCCAATACCGATTTTATATCATCCATATCAATTGGTTTAGAAATGTAAGCATCGAAACCATGTAGCAGCAATTTTTCACGATCACCACTAATAGCAAATGCCGTGACACAAATTACTGGCAATGATAGCTTTAGTGTTTCTTTAACTTCCGTCAGCAAAGCATATCCATTCATAATGGGCATATCTATATCCGAGAGTAAAAGATCAAAAGGTTCCTTTTTTAACTTTTCAAGTGCCTCAACACCATTTTCTACCATTTCAACACTTACGTGAGGATAGAGAAGCTCAATCATTGCCTGAACAACCATTTGGTTGCACTCTTCATCCTCAGCTATTAAAATTCTCATACTAACTCCTTATTGTAATTGATCAACCAAGTTCATGATCGATGGAATTTCTTCTTCATCGGGAAACGCGGCTCTAATCTCTAAAAATTGATCCAAGTGTTCCACTAATAAGTTTAACAAATTGGTATCGAAATGAGTACCACTTCCCTCTTGCATAATTTCGATTGTTTTCTCAATCGTAAATGCTTTTTTATACACCCGTTCAGAACTAAGAGCATCAAAAACATCTGCAATAGCAACAATCCGAGCGTACAAATGGATCTCTTCACCTGCTAATCCTCGTGGGTATCCTGTTCCATCAATTTTTTCGTGATGCTGCAGTGCAATAATACGCCCCGCGTTAATCACAGGATACTCTTCACTTGACTCGAGCATCTTAGCACCTAGTATCGAATGAAGTTTCATAATCTCAAATTCTTCAGGACTAAAATGCCCTGGTTTAAGTAAAATTTTATCAGGAATCCCTACTTTCCCAATATCATGTAATGGTGAAGCATAAAGTATCAACTCAATTTCTTGTGAATCAAGGCCTAACAGTTCCGCGAGCTTAGCTGAATAATGGCTCATTCGCTTAATATGCATCCCTGTCTCTAAATCACGATATTCCGAAGCTTTTCCCAATCGGGCAGAAATCTCGTATTCGGTCTTTTTGGCTAATGCTAACGCAGCGGCAAGATGCACCGTGCGCTCATTGACCTTCTCTTCTAAAATTTGGTTGGAAGCTTCGAGCTGATCTTGAAAATCTTTAATTTTTGCATGGATGAAAGTACGAAGCTTGAGTTCCTCGACATCAATTGGCTTACTCAAAAAATCACTGGCTCCCTCACGTAGCGCGCGATGTTTCTCTTCCGCATTTGCGGTAACAACGATTGTGGGGATCTGAGACCAAACAGGATGGGATTTAAGATGTACAAGTGTTTCAAAACCGTTCATTACAGGCATTGCCAAATCGAGCAATATTACATGAATATCAGTATCTTTTTCAAGAATATTTAAAGCCTCTTGACCGTGTATTGCTCTTGTGATTTGGACGTTTGTATCTTCCATAAAAGCAAATTCTATAAGATCAAGATTGAATTCTTGATCATCAACTGCCAGTATTTTGATGCTTTTCATACTATAACCTTTATGTTACGCGATATATCTCTTTTAAAATTATTTAGCTTTGAGTGACAGTGTACATTTATAAGTTTTAAAGAGTCTTGAGAATCCTAGTATTCTACAAATAAACTCGTTCTAATTCAATGGCTAAATATTTTCCCGTAAAACTCCCTGTTTTTTCCCATGTTTCAGCAACATATTCTGGAACACCCTCTGAAACAATCAATCCACCACCGCTTCCCCCCTCAGGACCCAAGTCAATAATATAATCAGCGTTTTTAATCATATCAAGATTATGTTCAATAACAAGAACAGAATTCCCAAGTTCAACGAAATTATGGAGAACTCTCGTAAGACGGTTAACATCGTCGAAATGTAGCCCAGTAGTCGGTTCATCAAGAATGTAAAGAGTATTTCCCGTATCACGACGGCTGAGCTCTTTTGCAAGCTTGATCCGCTGTGCTTCTCCACCCGATACGGTTGTCGCATTTTGACCCAGCGTAATATAATCAAGCCCTACATCGCTCAATGTTTGTAAAATCACTTTCATCTTTGGAATGGGGGCGAAAAATTCTAACGCTTCCCCGACAGACATATTGAGAACATCAGAAATCGTTTTCCCTTTATACTCCACTTGCAAGGTTTGAAGATTATAACGGCTCCCATGACACGCATCACATTTGACCATAATATCGGGTAAGAAGTGCATCTCAATCTTGATCTCACCTTCTCCTTGACACTTTTCACAACGCCCTCCTTTGACGTTAAAACTAAAACGAGATGCAGTATATCCCCGAATCTGCGCTTCTTTGGTTTTTGTGAACAAATTACGAATTTCATCCATAACCCCCGTATAGGTAGCAGGATTTGAGCGGGGTGTTCTTCCTATAGGACTTTGGTCGAGATAAATCACTTTGTCAAGCTTCTCAAGACCTTCAACTTCCACCCCTGCCACACGGTTGACTTTTCGGGCACGATTGAGGATTTCACGACTCACGGGAAGAAGCGTTTGTAAGATTAATGAACTTTTACCACTCCCACTCACCCCCGTCACACAGACAAAATTTTTCAACGGGATACGGACACTAAGATCATTAATATTATTGAGCGTCACGTTATTGATCGCCATCCACTCATTTTGTGGTCGTCGGTAAAAATATTTGATTTGCTTGCGCCCTGAGAGATAATCGGCGGTAAGGGTGTTACTCTCCTTCATCTCCTCCAGCGTTCCGGCAAAAACAACGTTCCCCCCGAATTTCCCCGCCCCCGGTCCAATATCAACAATATAATCGGCGTGCTCTATCGTCTCCTTATCGTGCTCAACAACTATGACGGTATTCCCCTTCTCTTGGAGAGAACGCAATGTACGAATAAGTTTAAGGGTATCACGCTCATGCAACCCAATACTTGGCTCATCAAGGACATACATGACCCCCGTCAACCCACTACCGATTTGGGAAGCAATACGAATCCGTTGTGCTTCACCACCGCTAATCGTACGGGCATCTCGGCTAAGAGAGAGATAACCAAGTCCTACATCATATAGGAAAAATAGCCGTTCGCGAATTTCATTGAGGATAGAAGAGGCAATGAGGGTATTTTGTTCACTCAAACTTTCAAAAGTTGTGGGATTCGTAAACCATTCATAGGTATCTTTGAGAGGCATCGAGATAAGCTCACCGATCCCTTTATCAACAACCCGTACCGCCAGTGACTCTTTTTTCAGCCGATGGGAATTACAAATATTACACGGTTTTTCTGACATATAATCGGCGAGATCTTTTTCATCTTTGAAAATATCGTAGGCAATACGGACAATCCCCGACCAAGTTCTCTTGATTGGATGAGATTGCCATTGAAACTCTATATCGTCAATACTGCCGTGAAGAATCGCTTTTTTCTGATGCTCTTCGAGGGTATAAAACGGCTCTGAGATACTGATTCCCGTCGAAGTACAAAACGCTTTTAGAAACGTAAAATAGTACCCCTTGTTAAAGCCATAAACGATTTTAATCGCCCCTTTTTCAATAGAGAGATCGGAATCGATAATCTTCTCATAATCAAGAGCATAGCGAATTCCCAATCCATCGCATTCGCTACACGCCCCCTTAGGGGAGTTAAACGAAAAAGACAACGGCTCAAGGGGATCAAAACTCACCTTACAATCAAAACAGGCACTGTGCTCACTGTAGTGAATCAGCTTTTCACTCATCCCCACTTCATCGTGATTTTGAATCTCTATTTCTACCTCACCATAACTCTCTTTGAGTGCTTTTTCGACATCTTCGGCAATACGATCGTGGTTATCAGCTTTGATGATGAGACGGTCAATGACCACTTTTACTGTATGCTTTTTCGTTTTTGAGAGTTCTATCTCCTCATCCAGACGTACCATCACCCCATCAATCATCGCTCTGACATACCCTTTGTGACGTAGCGACTCAAAAATATCAGCGAAGGTTCCTTTTTTCTCTCGTATTAAAGGCGCTAGTACAACAATTTTTGCCCCATCAGGAAGTTTGAGCACTTGGTTGATAATATCTTGCGCTGACATTTTGGAGATTTTTTGTCCGCATAAATGGCAGTGCTGTACTCCAACCCGCGCGAACAAAAGACGAAAATAATCATAAATTTCCGTAATCGTTCCCACCGTAGAGCGTGGATTTTTCGAAGTCGTTTTTTGGTCAATTGCAATGGCTGGGGTAAGCCCTTCGATTTTATCCACATCAGGCTTCCCGACACGATCCAAGAATTGTCGCGCGTATGAGGAGAGTGACTCAATGTAACGACGTTGCCCCTCTGCATAAAGAGTGTCAAACGCTAGAGTTGACTTACCGCTTCCACTAATCCCCGTAAAAACGATCAATGAATTTTTAGGAATTTCCAACGAAATATTTTTGAGATTGTGTTCACGTGCGCCGATTATTTTGATTGTATCCATGGATTTACTTCCCTATGAGTTTGTACGCCGTTAAGGCAAAAATAACAATGTAAAAAAAGACTAAAATTTGTTTATAGTGTGTCAAATGTGTTTTATGTACGAGCCATATCCCAAACCGTATCCCTGCTAGAGATGAGAGCGCCATTATAGTTCCAGCCTTCCAATCAATCATCCCCAATACGCCGAAGGTAATAAGGGCTGAGAAGGAGGTGAACATGACAAAAAAGAGCCCTACTGCTGAAGCTTTTTTGAGTTCAAATCCTAAAAAACTAACTAAAATTGGGGTTAATAAAATTGATCCCCCGACCCCAAGCATTCCAGAAAATATTCCGATACCACTTCCAATCGCTACATAAAGGGGATGATTAACAACCTCTGCTCGTGTTGGTAAAGGAGATGACATTACCAATCGCCCAAGAGTAAAAGCAACAATTCCCAAAAACGTCCATTCTAAGATAGAAGCGTCAAGGCTTTTTGCCAACAATCCACCGCCAACAGCACCGAACAATCCACCAAAACCAAAATATTTTATATCTTCCATCTGATACGTTTTACTTTTTTGATGGATGAAGGCCGCTATGAGTGATCCTGCTACCATTTGCATCACAGAAATCCCAATTGCCTCTTTAATCCCAAACCCCATACAAAGAAGCAAAGGAACCGTCACGGTCCCTCCTCCAATACCGAAAAATCCAGACATCGTTCCGACAAAAATTCCTAAAATAATTAATTCAATCGTCATAGCTCTCCACTTGAATGCTTTACTACTCGCGATTATACTCCGATTTACCTCTATTCTTTCCTCTTGAATTTACGCTATAATGGACAATTATTAAACTTTATATATCTTTAGCAGTAGTGGGGTGAATGTGATATCATTTATTATTCAAGCAGCTGAAAATTTTTGCATTCATCAAATCAGAGTTCCCTATGCCGTTGAGCAAATATCCTCAGAAATGAGAACACTTATTGCTTACATCGATATAAAGAATAGGAATGACCACGTTTTTCGTATCTATTTGGGGTGTGATGACGTTCTGATTCAGTATATTACTAAAATTTTTTTGGGTGAAGAATTATCCGATAGGGAGTTATTAAAAGATATGTTATTAGAAACAACAAATATGATCGTTGGAAGCGCGAAAGTAATTTCAGAGGAATATCCGCTCTCTTCCTTTACGATTTCTACCCCTCATATCTATCACTCTAATCAATTATCATTAACTACGGATGAATCTTATACCTTTAATCTTGAAAACGGTCAAATGATAATTGCGATTAAGGCGTTATAAACATGGATGAAACTCTAAATACTAATTCGACTACGTTAGTTGCTAACAAAGAGAGCCATTTCGATCCCAAAAAGGAGCTCGGATGGATGGATTACGATGGATTACTCGATATGGAGGTTGAATTTGTCTCAGATTTAGGACAGACGACATTAACATTAGGGGAAATTCTAAAACTTGAAAAAGGATCAGTTATTGATCTAGGCAAGCCTGCTGGGGAGAGTGTAGAATCGTATGTGAACCATCGGATTATAGGCAAAGGCGAGGTGATGGTATATGAAAAAAATCTTGCCATTCGTATCAATGAGGTACTTGACTCAAGTGCCGTCTTGTATTATTTATCTAAAGAGAGACTCTAAATATGAAAAATTTAATTCTGCTTTTGCTACTAAGTACCGTCGTTTGGGGATCTAAAATTCTTAGTTACAATATTTATGATCGCCATGAACGCGTAGACGTAATGCTCACCTTTGATACTCCTTACGAGGGAGTTTTACGTCAAAATACGCAAGGGGATACGATTACGATCAAGCTTGAATCAGCTTCTATTGATACCCCATTGGATAAGAGCATCGTTTCTGAATATTTAAAGAAACTTACAATTTCTCCCATTGAGGATCAAATACAAATCAGTGCCAAAGTGGGCAGTAATGTTATTTTACAAGCTTCAAAAACATCTGATTCGTATGGACTCCGATTACGTTTCATCCCCCGTACTCCCGTCTCACCCATAGGTATTGCAACGCCAAAAGATCAACCAAATGTATCAGCTCTCCCTACAAAACCAGGGAATGAATTTGAGCAAAGCTATTATGTTGTTATTGGTATTTTAATCCTCGGTATTATTATTTTAATTTGGCTCAAACAAAATATTGCAAAAAAAACGTGGTCTCTAAACGGATTAGTCAAAAATAACTCTATTACAACGCCACCAATGGCAACAACAGCAAGTAGTCCTCTTGGAAACGGCGGAGTCAATATTCGGTTTCAAAAAACTCTCGATCCTGCTCACTCCGTTGCTATGCTTGATTTTGGAACCCAAAGTTATTTGGTTCTTTTAGGGAATAATACCATCCTCTTGGATAAGTTCCAAGATAATATTCCTATTACCCAAAATGAATTTGAGACATTGCTACGATCAAAACATCAAGAATTGGACAGTTTCTTTCAATTAGGACATGCTCAAGATGAAACGTTTGATACTTATAAAGAGAAGGCTTCAATGATTTGAGGACTTTGTTCTCAATGATTTCGAAACTCAAATAGTAACTTTATAAGTTTTTTTTGTACTTATTTGATTAATTCTGCTAAAATCGCATATTTATTATTACAGGAGCTTCTATGCCTCAACCTCTCTCTATTGTTATTCTCGCAGCAGGAAAAGGGTCTCGAATGAAGTCTTCCAAGGCGAAAGTGCTTCACGAGATTTGCGGACGGGAGATGCTCTATTACAGTATCAAAGCTGCACTTGAATTTACCGATGATGTTATTGTTGTTGTTGCGCACCAAAAAGAGGCAGTCATTACTGCGATGGAGAAACATTTCAATAACATTACTTTTGTCACCCAAAAAGCGGATATTTTTCCAGGTACTGGGGGAGCCATGATGGGGGTATCACCAAAATACGAGGATGTCCTCGTTCTTAATGGTGATATGCCTCTTATGACCAAAAGTTCTATTGATGCCTTCATGAACAGCACCAGTGATATTGTTATGTCCGTGATAGAGCTTGAAAATCCTAGTGGCTATGGGCGTGTACTTATTGAAAACGATCAAGTCGTTCGTATCGTTGAAGAAAAAGATGCAACAGAAGAAGAAAAATTGACTCAAACCGTTAATGCAGGAGTTTACGCGTTCAAACATCATGTATTGCAAACCTATCTCCCCCAACTGAGCAATGCCAATGCTCAAGCGGAATATTATTTGACTGATGTTATTGCCCTTGCACGTGCGGATGGGTTGAGCATCTCTCCTCTCACGGTAGAAGAAGTAGAGTTCAAAGGAGTTAATTCCAAAAATGACCTTGCTAATGCAGAAATGATTATGATGGATCGTCTGCGTCGTGCGTGGATGGATACTGGGGTTATTATGCAACTTCCACACACAATCTATCTCGAAGAAGGGGTAAGATTTGAAGGGGAGTGTATCGTTGAAAATGGGGTACGTCTTTGTGGTGATACCCTTATCGTTAATTCTCATATTAAAGCCCACAGTGTTATTGAAGAGAGCATTATTCGCCATTCAGATATAGGACCAATGGCACATATTCGCCCTCTAAGTATCATCGACGGAACTCACATCGGTAATTTCGTAGAGGTAAAAAAGTCAACCCTTACAGGGGTAAAAGCAGGTCATTTAAGCTATCTTGGTGACGCGATTATAGAGGAAGGGAGCAACATCGGAGCAGGAACAATCACTTGTAACTATGATGGGGTAAAAAAATATCAAACTATTATCGGTAAGAATGTCTTCGTCGGAAGCGATACCCAACTTGTCGCCCCTGTTGAAATTGCTGATAATGTCATGATTGCGGCAGGGACAACCGTTACCTCTGGAAAATATGAAAGTGATATTCTCATCCTTAGCCGTACCCCAATCCGAAAAATAGCTGGCTTTTTCACTAAATTTTTTGGAAAAGACACTTCATGCTAATTCCTTCCAATCTTTTAGAGGGAAAAAAAGTCCTTCTAGGTGTGACAGGTTCCATCGCGGCGTACAAATCTCTCGAACTCTTGCGCCTCTATATCAAAGCGGGGGCAACTGTCCACGTCGTGATGACCCCTTCCGCGAAGAAATTTATCGGAACACTCAGCTTTGAAGCATTAAGTCGTAACAAAGTCCTCGATGATACCAACGAATCGTGGGCAGGGGATGATTTCAACCATATTAAGCTCTCCCAAGCTTGCGATATTATGGTTATCGCTCCGGCTACCGCCAACACTATTGCCAAACTTGCCAACGGTATCGCCGATACTATCCTCACCCAATGCGCCCTTGCCTTTGCTGGGTTAAAACTCCTCGCCCCCTCTGCCAATACCGCAATGATTCAAAATCCGATGATTCAAGCTTCTCTCAAGATGCTTGCCATTGCTAATTATGAAGTAGTTTCAACACAAACAAAAGAGTTGGCATGTGAAACCGTTGGAGATGGGGCTATGGCTGAACCAATAGAGATTTTTTGGAATACAGCGAGAATACTCCTCAAAAACAGTTTTTGGTCGGATCGCCGTTGCATCGTCACGGGGGGAGGAACGATTGAACGACTTGATGATGTTCGTATGATCAGTAATTTCTCCAGTGGTAAAATGGCTTCAGCCTTGGCGACAGCTTTGTATCTTCGAGGAGCGGATGTCAACCTTATTGCCACTCGATTTGAAAATAATCTTCCGACTACTATTCACATTATTGATGTCGAAAGCTCTGCCGAAATGGGAGAATACCTCACCGATTCCATCCGTATTGCGAAAAAAGGGAAGCTTTCGAAACCCTCACTTATCCACGATGAGCCTATTGGATTGATCCAAAAAGTCCCCTTTTTATTTATGGCAGCAGCCGTTAGCGATTATATCCCCACTCATCCTCAAAACGGTAAACTCAAAAAAGAGATGCTAGGAGAAAAATGGACAATAGAGATGAAGCAAAACATTGACCTCCTCTCTTCCATCAATAAAGAAGGGTTAAAGACAGTAGCCTTTAAAGCAGAAATGGATCCAAATGGTGCCACTCAAAATGCCAAGAATCTTTTGGAGAAAAAAAAGGTGGATGCGGTGTGTCTCAATATCATCAACGATAATAATAGCTTTGGAAGCGATACCAACCAAATCGACTTTATGACTCCCATGAATAGTATTACACTTCAAAAAGGGGACAAACTCTCTGTTGCCCTCCGTATTCTCGATCAAGCGTATACCTTATGAAAAATCTCCCTTCTCATATTGCCATCATTATGGATGGAAACGGCAGATGGGCAAAAGCTCAGGGTAAAAATAGAACTTTTGGTCATGAAAAAGGGGCGGAAACGGTACGCGCTATTACCACTTATTGTTCGCAACATCCTCAAATCAAACAATTAACTCTCTATGCCTTTAGTACTGAAAATTGGAAGCGTCCTAAATTAGAAGTTGAATTTTTGATGAAACTGTTAGAGCGCTATTTTAAAAAAGAGCTCAATACGTATCTTGAAGAAAATATTCGATTTAATCCTATCGGTGATCTCTCTGCATTCTCAACATCCTTGCAAAAAACCATTATTAGTGTCTCTGAGGCGACAGCCCACTGCACTGGGTTGGTTCAAAGCTTGGCTCTCAACTATGGGGGGAGAGATGAAATTGTGCGTGCGGCTCAAAAACTCCAAGACGCTAACAGTCCTATTACAGAAGACTCCCTTTTCGAAGCACTTGATGCCTCCCAAGAAGTAGATATTCTCATTCGAACAGGGGGAGATTATCGCCTTTCCAACTTTTTGCTATGGCAAAGTGCCTACGCCGAACTTTTTTTTACCGATACTTTATGGCCAGAATTTACATCTGATGAACTTGGAGTCATCCTAACAAAATTTAAAAAAATCGACCGACGATTTGGAGGGCTTAACTGATGGAATGGATTTTAATCTTTATCCTTGGCGCAGCGATTGGGTCGTTTATGAATGTTTTGATTCTACGCACCCCACGAGATGAGAGTATCTCTTTTCCTTCGTCCCACTGCATGAGTTGCAATACCCCTCTTCGGGCGTGGCATAATGTTCCTATTTTTTCATGGCTATTTTTACGAGGCAAATGTTCTTTTTGCGGTGCCAAAATCTCGGCGCAATACCCTATCATTGAAACCTTGACAGGGGTTATTTTTCTCCTCAGTGCATTAAAAATGGGGATGAATATTCAAGCCTTTGGGATTGCGATGGTCTTTACCCTCCTTGTTGCTCTTTCCGTAATCGATTTTCGCTACAAAATGGTACCTGATAGTATCAACCTAAGTGCCCTCACCTTTGCCATATTCAGCGTCACCGCTTACACTGAATTTGTTACCCATTTTACCAATGCCCTTTTATTGGCAGGTGGATTTACACTGTTACGTTTTTACCTCTCCTATATCATCAAAAAAGAAGCGATGGGGGAAGCCGATATTATGATCGCGGCAACAATGGGGGCAATTCTTGGGATTAAACTTGCTCTTGTTGCTGTTTTTATCTCCGCTCTTTTGGCATTACCCGCATTGCTCCTCACAAAAGATGAAACCGAAGAGTCTCAACAATTGCCATTTATTCCATTTTTGGCACTTGCTACGTGGATCGTTTTAATGTTTGATACCCCGATAAGTCTCTATTTGGAAACCCTATATGGATAAACTTCGACAGTATCTTTATAGTCATTTAAACGTTTTGTTTTTCTCTATCTTTATACCCCTCTTTACGATTGCCTCGGTTATTTTTATGATCAAGTTGGCAACGTTCACGGCGGTTATTCAACTCAATCCCGCTGAAATGGGGAAGCTTTACTTGTTTGTATTGCCTGAGCTACTTTTTTATACCCTACCCCTTGCTTTTATCGTCGCAGGGACATTGACTCTCTATCGACTCTCTAATGATAACGAGATGGTAGTCGTGTTTTCACTGGGTATCTCGCCGACATTTTTATTGCGAGTATTGGCGAAACCCGCACTGCTTCTCACCTTTGTTTTGTTTGTCGATTATTTAGTAGTCACCCCCTATATCAAATCAATTTCCAAAAATTTCATTCAGCAAAAACAAGCAGAGGCAAAATTTAACCTCACCGCCTCCGAGTTCGGACACAATTTCGGGGATTGGATGCTCTTTATCAATAAAAGTAATGACAACGCTCGTGCGTATGGTGATGTCGTTCTCTTCAATAAAAACCTGAATGAAGAAATTCTTTTAGTTGCCGACAAAGCCGAACTGCTCAATCAACAGGGTAATTTACAACTCAAATTAAGTGAGGGTGAGGGATATACCTATAATGCCGACACTTTCAAACGAATGCAATATGAAACCCTAATGATTAATGATGTCGTTGAACGCGATGAAACACCTTATAGCGATACTATTAGCTACTGGACATCTACTTTCGATCAAGAATATCGACAACGTTTACTCACTACGAATGCTCTTTTAAGTCTCTTTCCCTCTCTCTCCCTCTTTCTTATAGTCGCTATGGGAGTGGTTCATGCCCGTCATCAAAAACGGTGGATCTATCTGTGGCTTTTTTTAAGTATTATCGTTTTTTATACGGGAAGTATGCTTCTTCATAAACCATTGCACTTTTGGGCCATCCCTATCTTTTCAATTTTTTGGCTTGCCATCACCTACGGATTTTATCGCCGTCTTGTCGGGAGTCGCTTTTGAACCGTGTCAAAATCACCATGAGCTACAACGGCTCTGCCTTTATGGGTTCACAACAACAGCCCACAACTCATGAAACCGTCATTGGAACACTCCTTATTGCTCTTAAACGTCTGCGTATCCACACCGCACCCAAAGGGTCAGGGCGCACCGATAGAGGCGTTCACGCGACGCACCAAGTAATGCACCTCGATCTCCCTCACTATTGGAGTGATCTGCGACGACTTACCGATATGCTCAATCTACAGCTCCCCTCCTCCATACGTATACAACGCATCGAATTTGTCGATAAAGAGTTTCATGCCCGCTACACTGCCAAAAAACGAACCTACCGCTATATCCTCAAAGAGGGAAAAAGCAATCCTTTCGAAGACAACTTTGTAAGTTTTATCCCCACCCTTAATTTCCATACTATTAGTGAAGCGATACAACTTTTTGAAGGAACTCATGACTTCGAACTCTTCAAAAAAAGTGGTAATGATATGGATCATTTCACCCGTATTATCTACCGTGCATACGCCTATAAACACAAAGGGTATCTTATCCTTGTTTTTGAAGGTAACGGTTTTCTCCGTGCTCAGATTCGTCTTATGGTCGGTTTTTTACTCCGTATCTCTTCAGGCAAATCAACGAAAGAACAGCTTATTGAACAACTCAATGGGACAAAACGGCACACAACCTCTATAGCTCCTCATAATGGTTTATATCTTACACGGATAAAGTATTAGTCGAATAGACTAAACTTACTTGATACTTCTTGCATTATTAATCCAATTTCGTTAAAATCGCACGATATAAAAATAATCCAAGGAATTCAACATGGCAAAACATCAATTTCAAACCGAAGTCTCTCAAATTTTACATCTTATGATCCACTCTCTTTATTCTAATAAAGAGATTTTCGTCCGCGAACTCGTCTCAAACAGCTCCGATGCACTCGACAAGCTAAATATGCTCGTTCTCACCGACGAAGTATATAAAGGGGTAGCATTTAACCCCCGTATCGACATCGTAATCGATAAAGAGGCAAAAACTCTTACGATTTCCGACAGCGGTATCGGGATGAATGAAGCGGATTTGGTTGAGAATCTCGGAACCATCGCGAAATCAGGGACTAAAGCATTCCTAGAAAAACTTAGCGGCGATCAGAAAAAAGATTCCAACCTTATCGGTCAGTTCGGTGTCGGTTTCTACGCCTCGTTTATGGTAGCGGACAAAGTCGAAGTTATTTCTCGTAAAGCAGGAGAAGAGCAAGCGTACAAATGGTCTTCAATGGCAGGGTCTGAGTACGATCTTGAGCCAGCAGAACGTGACACTCACGGTACAAGCATCATCATGCACCTCAAAGACGATGAAGGCGAGTTCCTAGAGACGCATCGCATCGACAGCATCATCAAAAAATACTCTAACCACATCCCATTCCCGATTTTTATGGATAAAGAGGAGTGGGTAGCAGCCGAAGAGGGCGAAGAAAAAGGGCATAACGAAACTAAAAATGTCCAAGTCAACAAAGCCAACGCATTATGGACAATCAGTAAAAGCGACATCAGTGAGGAAGAGTACAAAGACTTCTACTCCAGCATCGCGCACGATTCAAGCGAACCATTGTTGTGGATGCACAACAAAGCCGAGGGGGCGTTAGAATACACGACCCTCTTTTACGTGCCGTCTAAAGCACCGATGGACTTGTACCGTGTTGATTACCAAAGCGGTATCAAACTCTACATCAACCGTGTATTTATCACCGACGATGAAAAAGAGCTTATGCCGACCTACTTACGTTTCCTTCGTGGGGTAATCGACTCAGCTGATCTTCCGTTGAACGTCAGCCGTGAGATCCTCCAAAGCAACCGCGTAATGGCAAAAATCAAAAATGCATCGGTCAAAAAAGTGCTTACAGAACTCTCAAAAGTTTCTGAAAACGATACCGAAAAATACGACGCCTTCTACAAAGAGTTCGGTAACGTCCTCAAAGAGGGTCTTTACAGCGACATGGGCAACCGTGA
>Ga0172379_10001510_pt1 | contig 45825 bp, 56 predicted proteins | sample GrowelOW334metaG_FD_119756 | JGI IMG/M metagenome (GOLD analysis project Ga0172379, IMG submission 119756) | Groundwater microbial communities from an aquifer near a municipal landfill in Southern Ontario, Canada - Groundwater well OW334 metaG | ecosystem: Environmental > Aquatic > Deep...
GATTGGAAAAAAGAATTTGAATTCTTGTCTGAATTTAAAGAAAAACTGGGGGAAGAAATCTCTAAGCTCGCGCCTGAAGGGCGCGAACAAAATGAAAAAATTTTGAGACTTCTCTTCTTGTCGGGGTAGCGGGACTTGAACCCACGACCTCGCCGTCCCGAACGGCGCGCGCTACCAACTGCGCTATACCCCGTTAATTCAATCAGAATTATAAACTTTGATTCTTTTGCTTATTATCCGCTAATTCATTCTTATCCGGATAGCAACACTTAACATTATCCAGATATTCTATGCCGCAGAAATAATCGCAAATGGAAATGTTTTTCACCGCGCACTTATGGCTCTTTACTCCTTCCGCCTCATTCCACGGGCACTTCATTTGTTGCCAAGACGCCTCATTTCCGGAAACCAAATCAATATCCATATTGGCGCCATCAATAATTTTAATCTCCATAAAATTATTTACTCATGATTTCATAAGCCGCTATGCCGAAAGCGACGGAAACATTGAGCGACTCTTTTATCCCCCGCATAGGGATATGCGTGACGGCATCGCAACGCTTCAGTAAAGCCGGCGAAACGCCGGCCACCTCGTTGCCCACGATCAAGACCAAGGGAAACTTCGGTTTGAACATTTTAACATCTTGACTGCCCTTTGTCAATTCCAAAGCTACAATCTTAAAACCCCGGCGCTTGAGCTTTTCTACCTCGCGCCAGGGCTGATTGATGTGTTCCCAAGGCACCGATTCCTCTGCCCCCAAAGCCACCTTCTTAACTCCTGGCTGGTCGGGCGTTCCCGTAATGCCGCCCAGCCAAATCTTGGTTATGCCCAGGGCGTCAGCCGTGCGGAAAATTGAACCGACATTGTATAAACTTCTAATATTGTCGCAAATAACCTGGACTTCCTTTGACATAATTTTAACCTTTTGCCGTTAGCCGCGCGCCATAAGCCGTTCTAATATTGCAACACCGTCTTAACTTTCTTGAATTCTTTCTCGCGATGGAAAATAATTTTCTTGATATTGTAAGTGCCGTATTTGGGCGCTTCGGTGAACCCCTGCATAGCCGCTTCGGCCAGCCAGCCGGAGTTCAGCCAATCTTTAAGCCATTCCCCCGTATACTGGGGATTGTCCTGATCAATGCCGGCGTTAATCAGCGTCAGCCAAGTACGATTGAACTTCTCTTGGCTGCCAATCGGCGGCGCCATTATTATCGGCAGACCCAAAGCGCAATAAAAGCACAATTCCGACGGCTTGGTCCATAAAATATCCGTCTCCCTTAATATCTCATTGAATTTTTTGAAATATTCCATCTTGCCCGGTTCATGCAAAATATGAATAGACCGGTCAAATTCGCGGCAAAGTTTCAATTTTTTGCACGAATCGCGAAAAAAATTAGCCACTTCCTGATTGACGCCGGCCACCAGATTGATCCGCACTTGGCCGTCTATAAGCTGATCGCGCAGGCCCTCCACAATTTCAATGCCCAGTTCGCGCTGGGCGCCGGCGCCGCCCACGGCAAAAGTAATAGTCAAGGGCCGAGTGGCTTTGGTTTTTAAATTATTACGTCCCAATTGGGCCGCTAAAACTTTCTTGTATTGATTGATATAAACTTTTTGCGGATCCAAAATCGGCAGACGCCGGCCCAAATCTTTGCGCAAGACGCTTAAATTATGGCCGACATTCTCTTCGGGCAAGGGAAAACCGGTAAAAATCACCCGCTCCGGCTTGACGCCGTACAGCAACAAACGGTCGGCCACGCGGCGGTTGGAGGCAAAATAAATTATCCGGCTCTTCTGCGGCTCGGGCGGCACCCAAGCGCGGGAAATATCCGCGTCGCATAAGATGCAATAAATATCATTGGGATAATCGTAATATTCCGCCATCATGGCCGTGGCGAAAAAAGTCGTCACGAACGGCAAGGGCTTGCGCGCCAATTTGGCGATCAAATGCTTGCCCCAATCGCCCTCTTTGAAAAATTTATAAATCTCTTTCAGTTGAATCGTGGACTTGGATAAATCGCGGCGCGGGTAAAAACTGGGTATCTCCTGGAGCTTATCGTACAAATCAAACACGGCATCGCCCACCACCGGCACCATTTTGAAACGGGAAATGAATTCATAAAACATCCGGCTGTTAGTCCAGATATATTTGTCTTTTTCCGGAATGCCGGGGTAAGTATTGGCGGAGATTATGCCGCCTTGAGCGATGTCCTTAAACGGGTAAGCGGCGCGCTGATGGCCGTAACCCATATCCACCGTTACCACCCAGGCCTTGCGCGGCAAAATTTTTTTCTTTTTTATTTTTTTAGTTGGCATACGGAAATTTTCAGCTGTCTTAATTATAGCATAACAAAAACCCCGTTGGCGAGCCAAGCGGGGGTTTTGAGACAAATTGATGCTAAAATTACAGGACAGCTTCTTTGGCGGCTTTAGCCACGCGGAATTTCACGACGGTCTTAGCCGGAATCTTGATGGATTCGCCGGTAGCCGGATTGCGGCCTTCTCGGGCTTTGCGCTGGACTTTGACCAGCTTGCCAATGCCGGGGATAACGAATTCACCGCTCTTTTTCACTTCGCTGTAAGCCATGGACACTATCTTGTCCATTAACTCCACGACCTGCTTCTTGGACAGTTCAGTGGCATCAGCCAAAGCGCCGATGATTTGAGATTTGGTCATCTTAGCCATAAATCTTTGTTATTAGTTGTTTAATTATTTTAGTGCGGTCGCGGCGACTTAACGCCGGGTTTATCCACATGCTTGAATTATAACGCAAAACCTTTAAAAAAGCCAATAAAATGTCAATGGCTGGTGTCAATTCATCAATAAAAATCTTTGAATGTCAAACCTCGACCTAAATTGGTTTTATTGACTTTTTATAGAAATATGATATAATGAGATATCGCTTAAAATAAGCAAAAGAACCTTAAAATCAACCTGCGGGAGGAATAACAATGAAGCTTTCTGCGATTATTATTACGGAATTAGGAATACTGGCGGTTTTAATTTTTGTCCTCATTTACTCTTTGGCTGCGGGCTCGTTGGAATACACGACGCCGGTTATTATTTTCATCATTATTACCGTGGCTCTGATCCTGTTTGAATTCTGGCTTAACCGTCAAGGAATTTCCATTAACTATCGGAGTTATTGGGATTGGGGCGACAATTTATCGGACTGGGCGCATCTGCCGCCTCAATTGCCGGTCTTGCCTCAAAAAATTGAACTTCTTACTTCGGTTATGCTGTATGACGTGACAATTTTTCCGCCAGGAAAAACCGTGGAATTAATGCCTGGGGTATACGAATTTTATCAGCTAAGATGGCCGACAACGATATTTGATGACGAGTTATGGTGGGAAGACGAAACAAGCAATCATGGCTTGCCATCAGCGGAACTGAATGCTTTAATCGCCAACGGCCAAGCCCGCTGGATAGAAGGAGACGAGTGATGCTGACAATAGAAGAAAATAAGGCCGAATTACTCAAGCAAGCCGAATTGGGAAAATTATTATTCGGCAAAAAAATCAGAGTCAAAAATTGGCAGGGATCGGCTTTGCTTTTCGGAGTAATCATAGCGTTAGCGGCAATGATATCGGATATCATAACGGGCATTATCGCCGCTTGCCAATTCCAATGGCCGACCGTTATCGGCCATATCGCCGTTCTTTTTCCGATATTGATTATCGTCTATTGCCTTATGAAATGGTTCAACCAAACGATATTTGAATTGAAATGTTACAGGATGTTTTGGTGGGAGATGGAAGATGCGAAGCGACTAATAAGTCAGGATGACGAACCGCCAAAAGCAGAGGCCTGACACCTTAAACAACAAACCCCCTCGGTTAGCCGAAGGGGTTTTAAATTATCTTAATTTTTTCTGGCTTGCCGAACGCGCTCCACTTCCGACAATAATTGTTTGCGCAATCTGATGCTTGAGGGCGTGATTTCCAAATATTCGTCTTCCGCCATAACTTCCAGTCCCCGTTCCAGAGACAGCTCCCAGGGCGGAGTCAATTTAATCGCTTCATCAGCGCCGCTGGAACGCATGTTGGTCAGATTTTTGCCTTTAATGGGATTAACCGTCAAGTCATTGCCTTTAGTCACATTGCCGATAACTTGGCCTTCATAAACCTCCACGCTGCCGCCGACATACAACAAGCCGCGGTTTTCCAGATTGGCCAAAGCGTAACTGGCGGTCTTGCCCGTCGCCATAGAGATCATACTGCCGACATCGCGCTTTTCCACCTCGCCGGCATACGGCTTAAAGCCGACGAAACGCGAGCATAAAATGCCTTCGCCGCGCGTGTCCACGGTAAACTCGCCGCGATAACCCAAAAGCCCGCGGGTGGGGATTTCAAAAACAATCCTGGTCAGCGCGCCCTCGGTTTTCATATCCTTGATCAAACCTTTGCGTTTGGACATTTTTTCAATCACCGTGCCGGAATAGTCGTTCGGGATATCAATGGTCACCTCTTCAAACGGCTCTGATTTTGCTCCCGCTGATTCTTTAATAATCACCTGGGGCTGGGAGACGGACAACTCGTAACCTTCGCGACGCATATTTTCAAGCAAAATGGCGATATGCAATTCGCCGCGGCCGAAAACTTTAAAATATTCGGAAGAAGAAAAATCTATTTTTAAGCCGACATTGACTTCCAATTCCTTCTGCAATCTTTCTTTGATTTGTTTATTGGTGACGAACTTGCCTTCCCGGCCGGCAAACGGCGAACTGTTGACCAAAAAATTCAAAGCAATGGTCGGCTCGTCAATGGAGATGGCCGGCAAGCTTTCTTGGCCGGCATCCTGGCAAATCGTGTCGCCGATATAAATGTCGGGCAAGCCGGCGATCATCACGATGTCGCCCGCTTCGGCTTCCGCCACTTCTTCGCGATTCAAGCCGCGGAAAGTGAACAGTTTGGTAATCTTGCCGGTCATGGTGGCGCCATCGGGTTTTTTAATTACCACGTTGTCGCTGTTTTTTATTGTGCCTTCATAGATGCGGGCAATGGCCAAACGGCCCAGGTAATCGTCATAAGCCAGATTGAACGGCTGGGCGCGCAATGGGCTGGCCGCGTCATTTTGGGCCGGCGGCACTTTGGCGATGATGGTTTCCAAAAGCGGAGTCAAATCATGATTGCGGTCATCCAGATTAATTTTGGCAAAACCTTCGCGGGCGATGGCGTACACTACCGGAAATTCCAATTGCTCGTCGGAAGCGCCCAAATCCAAAAACAATTCAAATACCTCTTCCTGCACCATATCCGGCCGAGCCGCCGGCTTGTCTATCTTATTGATTACCACAATCGGCTTAATGCCCAATTCCAACGATTTCTTCAAAACGAATCTGGTCTGGGGCATAGGTCCTTCTTGCGCGTCCACTACCAGAATAACCGAATCAATGGAACGCAAAACACGCTCCACTTCGGAACCGAAATCGGCGTGGCCGGGAGTATCCACGATATTAATCTTGGTGCCCTTGTAAAACAACGAGCCGTTTTTGGAATAAATCGTGATGCCGCGTTCTTTTTCCAGGGCGTTTTGATCCATAGAAAAATCTTCAGACACCATGCCGGTCTGTTTGAGCAGTTTGTCGGTCAAAGCGGTTTTGCCGTGATCAACGTGAGCGATAATTGCGATATTTCTGATTTCCATAATTGCTTTATTATACAGTAAAAGTTAACAAAAGTCAAGAATTTTGCCAAAATAAAAGGCACTGCGGGTAAAGCAGTGCCGTAAAATGAGCTAATTAGCTGACTTCTTCAGGGGGGCAACACATCATCAACCTTGATCAACCTTAGGTTTGGCCGGTTTAGGCAATACTGAAGGATAGCAGTCAGTTCCGCACAAGGTGCAGCCGGAGCAAACTTCTTCCGCCTCGGCCGGATCATCTTTTCCATCCGGCTTAGGCCCTGGTCGCGATCGGCCAGTCCTACTGGGATGTTTAAGTGATCTTTCTAATTCCTGCCGACGCCGATCCCAATCAGACAACCAAGTCATCCGCGGCAACCATTTTTTCAGTAGCGACTCCCTTAACTGTCGCGCTTCTTTGGATTGAATAAAACGCTTAGTATCCCCAATTCCGTTCAAGCAATCAATCAGCAACTCAAAAAAATTTTGCCGCAACCGAGCTATTGTTTCGGTGGAATCATTGGTTAAATTCTTTTTTTCTCTATCGGCGGAAGCCAGCAAGACGCTGCGCTTAATGAAATTAGTCAAAACGTCAAAAAGAATATGATAGCTTTGGCCGCTCTCAAATTCCTTTGGCGAAAATCTTATCTCTCTAAGCAAAACGAAGGCCTTGCGCCAATCGCAGATAATTCGATTGCCTTCGCCGTCGCGTATTTCTATCAGCCAGCCCTCCGGCGCGTTTATGGATGATTTAAATTTGTCCACATAACGGAAAAATAAATGGACCGGCCCGAAACTAACAAAAGCATCTCCTATGCGATCATTATCAAAACAAAAAAAAGTTCGATAATAATTACCACTTCGCCATTGACTGAACCAACCGCCCAAACGCAAGATGATATAGTAATCTTTTTCGATATCTATTTTCTTAAAAGCACAAGATACTTCAGTGGTTAAATAGAAACTTTCATCCGACGAATCTTGGCTTCTTATAATAAACAAAATGTACCCGCGGATATTGCGCCGATAATATTCTTTCCAAAAACTAAACGGCGGAGCGAATAACATATAACCCATGCCGATTAGGGCGACGCCGCTAAGCAATTTCCAACCAATACCGGCGAAGTATAATGGCCCGGGTATTATGAAAGCGAAATTTAACCACAAAATCATCACACCGAATGTACTCACTATACCCGCTACAAACTTTAAGCTACTACAGCGCATCGGGGCATAATCGGGGACATGGGCTTCCGATATCTTCTTCTGGATCATGTTTTGATCCTCCTATTGTTACCGACCCCGATTTAAGCCAAAACCGGGGTGGGTGACGCGATGGATTGGCCTTGCGCCAACCGATCCGCCTAATTTAACCGAATCCGCTTGGCCTCATATTGGCCAAGTTTTTCCGGCTTAAAAACAGATTGTAACGATCTTTCCGCCTCAATGAACAAGACGGGATTTCGTTACATCTTAACAAAAATACGGCAGCGTGTCAAATCATTGACACGCTGCCGGAAAAGTATCATGTTCTAAGACATTTTTTTGAATTTGACCGTAAAAATCGGTTCGTATTCCACTTCATACTCATCTTTGACTTTGACGGTCTCGCCTTTGACTAATTGGTTTAGGGCTATGTCCGACAGCACGGTGTAATCCGATTCCAGATCAATCTTCAAGTCGTCTATTTTAGTCAGCTCGGAAGACAATTGCGCTTTAACGTCGTTTTCAATTTTCTTTTTGCGATCCCTTAATTCTTTCAGTTCGTCCGTAACTTTCTTGTATTCCGGCAGATTGACCAAAGCGTCGCGGTAAATCTCTTTGAGTTTTTTCTGTTCTTTCTTGGTCTCTCTGATGCGGCTAAACACTTCTTGCAGGTTGGACATAGGTTAATAATTGATAATTATAATTTTAATTTGTATTCGTATTCCAAAATGCGAGCATATAAAATCTTGTGCTGATTTTTTATGGGAACGAGCGCTTAAAGCTGTCGCAAGTGGAGCGTCAGACAGCTTTAGCGAGTGGAGTAAAAAATCTAGCCATGATTTTATCCGCTCGCGACTCTTTGGTGATACTTTTCTCTAGAGAAAAGTATCGTGAAAATTAATTACGGCGCTGCCGCCAATTGATCGGCGGCTAACACCTTGGCCACTATATTATTTCTTTGGGTCAAAGACGCGGCATGCAACACCACAATCACCTTGCCGTCTTTGGCGATAGCGGCATTGCGTTGGGCTTCCACCAAATAACCGGTCTTGGAAGCGGTCGGTTCAAAAGCCAGCAAAGAATAATTGCGGTTTGATACTTCCACTTCCCGGGTTGAACCGTCGGCTTGCTCCACGGTAAAAACATAATCGGTAAACCGCGTGCCGGAAGCGATGTGCTCGTTGTCAAAGGCCGCCTTGGCAATGACGGCGAATTCTTCGGCCGTAGAAATGTTTTTGGCCGAGAGTCCGGACATTTCTTCAAAATAAGTTTTAACAAGTCCCAATGCTTTGGCTTTTTCATTCATTTTTTTCACGAATTCTTCACGCGTTAAGCCGCTGTTGTCGGATAGAATCACCGCCGACTGGTTGGAAGAAGAGGTGAGCATGGCAATCCATAAATCGCCCATTCTTGCCTTGTCCCCCGCTTTCAGATTGACTTCGCTGGTGGAACCGCAGGGCTGCAAGGTGCAGGGGTAACGTATTTCTTCCGCCGTAATCTCAATAATTTTATTCCAATCCAAATTCTGATCTTTTAAAACCAGGGCGGTCATGACTTTTGACAGCGAGGCCAAAGGCAAAATGGTCTGGCTATGGTAGCTATTGTCGTATTTGTTGCCGTTATAACTGACGTAAGCGATGTCATTGAAAAGCGGATCATAAGTGAACTGTGAGTCATTCATCGGAATTCGGCGCAAACTGGCGTCAGCGACTTTCAAACCGATGGTTTTGGAAGCGTCAAAAACCTTATTGAAAGTGGCGATGCGGTAAGCGTAGCCGTTACCGGGATTGATATAGTATATCTGCGACCTCCGGCTGTCTAAGAAAATAAATTTTCCGGAATATTTTTTGAGGAAAGATGATGAGAGTTTCTTTTTGGCGGTAAATTTGGCGATGTCAGCGGCGGCAATGTCCACCCCGACTTGGGCGACCATTTCATACAATTCCACGTCATTTTCCACGATATAGCGCGTTTGGCCGTCCGGGGTGACATACCAAAAACGGTTGTTTACGTTGGCTTGCAAGGCCAGGCGACCGGACAATTGCGTCGCCGTGTAGCTCTTGTAATTAGTCGCCGTCTTTTTGGCGGCGGCTAAAACTCCGGACGGCGTAATCATGGCCGCGGTTAGAGTAAAAAATAAAATATATGAGACGATTTTCTTCATATATGATATTTCCATTTTATCATAATCAATCCAGCCGGGCAAACTTTGTCCATTAATTTGTTCATTAATAAGGCCAACCCTGCGGCCAAGCAGCAAAATTGCTTCCAATTTAAAAGCCCCGGACAAATTGGGGCTTAAAAAAAGTTCTACTAAATGTCTTCCGACGGCGGATAGCGCGAATCGGTCACCTCGGGAACTTTAGCCATAATAAAATCTTCGGCTTTCTCCCTGTCCGGCGGACTCAAATCAGACAAAACATATTCATGCAACCGATCGTCCCGGTCAAAAAAAGTCAAAGTGCTCTTTTCGGCCAGAAAATAAGGAATCCAAGACGGGTTAATCTTAAACGGAAGCCAGTAATTACAAACCTCAATATGGACGGTATTAATTTCCTGCCATTTGTAGTTTTGGGCGTTACCCCAAATATCCGTTATAGTCAGATAATCGGGATATAATCCTAATCGGAGAAAAAATTGATTGATGGCTTGTGTAATGGCCAGTATGACCAAAAAAACAATCAAGCCGTCTAAAATCAAGTGTTCTGGCGGCGGACAGCCGAAAAAAATAAACGCAAACCAAATCGCGGGAAAGAACGTCAGCCATAAAATCCTGTTAGCCAAGGACTGCCAAGACGGTTTAAGTTGCATGGTTACCCCTCCTGTTGCCAAAAAAAAGACGCCCAAGCACTGGCGTCAGTTTAACATAAACGGGATTGATGTCAACCGCCTAATAACCGGGCGGTATGATGCTGTTAGAATCAAGATAATTCACTTCCGGCAGGATTTGAATGCTGTCAATTGACGGCAAACTGTGAGACCAATTCATTTCAATCGTTCTGGTCTCTAAGGACTCCAAACGGGTGATGGTGGCGTAATTGACAGCCACCAAAGAACCGCCGCTATAAAGCAGGGCCGCGGCATTAACTTGCCAAAAACCATAAGAAGAGTCATTGGTGATGTCAAAGCTGATGCGCGACGGTTCGCCGGTTTTGACAGGAGACAGATATTGTTCATTTTCAATCACTAAACGATTGCGGTCTTTTTTCAGAGCGGCAAAATTTTCTATTTTTTGCCAACGAAAATTTTCAGCGATAAAATTAACTTGCGCGCTGTCCGAACCAATGCCGATAAGATATTTGTCATCGCCCGGCAGGACAAAACCGGAGCGAGCCGGCGTAGTGGAACCGTTGGCGCTCAAGCGGTAATCAAATAATCCCAGCCAACCCGCATTGGGATTTTTGACTTCCACTGCCAAATCATAATGGCCGGCGGTTGCCGGCAGGACCATTACTTCGGAAAATTTCAAAGGTTGGGGCTGGCTTTGATCCAGAATTGCCTGGGCGGCGGAAGGCGAATGTAACATGCTGGCCGCTTCGGTATTTAAACGGTTGAAATCCAATAGATAAGTAATCAAGCCGTACAAGGCGTAAAGCCAAAATAAAACAGCGACAACGATTAAAGTTACGATGAGTGCTTTACGCAAAAATAATTTATTAGTAACATACCAATAACTCCACTTGAGTTGCTGACTGGTTAATTCACTGGAGGGAATTGACGGTATGTCTGTTGTTTCTTTGTTCTCTGCCATTTTATTTTTACTGCTTTCTTAATTACATTATATCATAAATAAAATAAAAATGGGGATTTATTCCCTGCTTTTTATTCCTGCCGCAATAACGAGGCCAAAGATTTTAATTCTTTGTCCCCCGCTTCGGTTACCAATCGGCCGAGCTCTGAAGTTAATTGCTTTTGGCTGCCGGCTTTCAGCCGCGGCCGCCAACCCAAATGAGCCAGCAAATCATAAAGGGCGCGGTTGAATACCAGACGTTTTTGCTTGTCGTCTGCGGCCGCATCCAGCTGAACAAAAAAGTTGTTCAATAAAAAAAATAATTCTTGATCGGCTGATTGGTTGGGTGTCAAAAGATCAACCGCTTCCAAATAAGCCAGGGCGTAAACGACTCGATTTGCGTCTTGACGGATGGTTTTAAAACCCTGAATGATGCCGGCTCCGGCCAAACGGAATACTCCGCTGCCCGGCGCCGCCATCAACCGAGTCAAGCAAAAAAACTCCAAATGCGGCCGGAGTTTGGAAGTCATTTTCTTAGCGCCTTTGGCGACGGCGGCAATCTTGCCCAATTCCTTGGTGTAAGCCGTGATTGCCAAATCATAATCGCCGCGCGGCGCTTGGCGTAAAATGTAAGCGTCGGTTAAAAAAGTCATCGCTGGCTGTCTAAATACGATTGCAGCATGATCATGGCGGCCAAATCATCATCCTGGGAGCCGGGACGCAACTTTTGCGCTTCTTGGGAAGAGAAACGCTCGTCATGCAAAATTATTTCCGCTTGGGTGTGATCGGCCAGTTCTTCGCTGAAACGCCGGACATTTTCCGTTTGATTGGACGACTCGGCTCGAGTGTTAATGGGCAGTCCCACCACCACTTTGCCCGCGTCTTCGGCGATAATCAATTCCGCCAGCTCCTTAAACAAGCTCTGACGGCCGGAATTTTTGATGATTTTAAGCGGTAAAGCCATGCCCGATTCATTGTCGCCTATGGCTAATCCGACCTTGGCCTCGCCGTAATCTATGCCTAAATATTTCATAAAATATAATTGTCGTCCCGGGATGACAAAAAGAGAAAATCACGGGATGGCAGATATGTTATTTGGTTAAAACCCGATAACCGTCGGCGGTAACGGCGACGGTGTGCTCAAAATGCGCCGACAGCGAATTATCGCTGGTAACAATTGTCCAACCGTCATCTAAAGTGTCTATTTCCCAACCGCCCAGATTAAGCATCGGTTCAATCGCCAACACCATGCCTTCTTCCAAAACCGCGTCAGGCACGCCCGCCGGCCAAAAATTAGGAACCTGCGGATCTTCATGAGCGGCAAAACCGACGCCATGGCCGCACATCTGCCGTACCACGCCGAAACCGTTCCTTTCCGCTTCAGCTTGAATGGCTTTGGCGATATCGGATAATTTTTTCCCCGGTTTTATTTCTTTGATGCCCAAATGCAACGCATCCTTGGTGATGGTAATCAGCCGCCTGGCTTCTTGAGTTACGGTTCCCACTGCCACGGTGCGCGCCATATCGGTGTATAATCCTTTATATTTTAAACCGCAATCCAAACCCACAATATCGCCGTCTTTGAGGCGACGATTGTTATTGGGAATGCCATGAACCACCTCTTCATTGGTGGAAACGCACAAAGCAGCCGGGTACACGTGTTCGGCCCAGGCCGCTTTATAACCCTTAAAGCTGGCGGTGGCGCCGCATTCCTTAATCAACTGTTCGGCATAATCGTTAAGTTCAGCCGTGGTAATGCCAGGTTTAACTCGTTTTTCCACCAAATCCAAAATCTTGGCTAAAATTTTTCCGCCTTCCGCTATAATCTTAATTTGTTCCGGATTTTTAAGCTTAATCATGGGTTAATTATAGCTTATCGGCTGTTTTTTTACCAATTTAAACGGTTTAATTTATTTAAATTTAGATAATTTATATTAACTATGTGGATAAATGCATTGACAAAAATACTAATGAATGATATAATTATACATTGGTACTTCTTTGGAAAAAGAACATTACAAGGAGAGTTGTTATGCGAGAGATATGGAATGAAATCGTGATGGCAGTAAAAACGCGGATCAAAGAATTCCGCGAGGAGTTTGGTATGTGGCGGGAACTCCGCAAGGTAGTGAAACCGGATTGCCGGGTGTCGTTGTTCTGGGAATTTCTGATGAACCCCAAAGAACTGCGAAAACGGCATACCATTGAACAACAGTTCCAGCGGAATATAAACAGCCGCTGGAAAAAATAACCTGGGACAACCAAAGAAAGGGTGGGACAATGGGCATTTTATTCGGCCTGTTTCTACTGGCGTGTATCGTTTATGCGGGCTCATACGTGTATGAGTTCCATAAAAAGAAAAAAATAACAGACCGCGACGCCTGTTTCTTCTCTGCCGTCTTGATGATTGGCGGCATAGCAATTATCTATAACGTCTCGTTTTGTTTTTTATCCTGGCTTGTTTCATAAACCAACTGTACAAAAACCCCGCGTTAGCAGTCATGCTGACCGGGGTTTTAAAATTACTAATTTATTTTATTGATATTTAATTTGTATTTTAAGACAAAGATCCCGGATAATTTGCTTACAAATTTCCGGGATGACGGGATAACCTGGATTCCCGCCTTCGCGGGAATGACAAAAGGAGGGAGCGGGAATGACAAAGGGAGGGCGCGGGAATGACAAAAGGAGGGCGCGGGAATGACAAAAGGAGGGCGCGGGAATGACAAAGGGGTATCGTGAAAAAGATTATAACCTGGATTCCCGCCCCTGCCTGCCGGTAGGCAAGGTACGCGGGGATGACAAAAAGAGGGAGCGGGAATGACGAAAGTGAGAATAACGAAAGAAGGGAGTAATAAAAAAATAATTAAAATACGCTCTATAATTATAGAGCGTATTTTATATGGCGTATCTTATATATTGGTTTATTTCCACCCAATTCTGCTGCGCAAGTCCCCTACCATCTTTCTGACAATTTGCTGATAAACTTCTTCAATATGCTTTTCGCCGTCAATCTCTATTAACAATCCCTTGGTCTGATAGAATTTGACAATGGCGTCGGTCTCGCGATGATATACTTCCAAACGGGATTTAACCGTCTCTTCCCGGTCATCATCCCGTTGGAACAACGGTTCCCCGCAGGTATCGCAAACCGCCTGATCCTTAGGCGGCGAATATTTCAGATGGAACGTATGGCCGTTCTTGCACACACGGCGCCCGGACATTCGTTCCACGATCGTAACATCGGATACATTGATTAAAAAAACATAATCCACATCCGCATTTTTATCCAAAAATTCCGCCTGTTCCAGGGTGCGCGGAAAACCATCCATGGCATAACCCAAGCGACAATCATCCTGTTTGATTCTTTCCGCCACCAGACGATTAACCAATTCAGTCGGCACCAGCTGCCCCTTGCCCATATACTTTACGACTTCAGCGGCTAAAGGATTGGCGGCGTCGGACTTAATGGCGTGTAAAATGACGCCGGTAGAAATGTGAGGTATTTCAAACGTTTTAGACACGAGTTCGGTCTGGGTTCCCTTGCCCGAGACCGGCGGGCCCAAAACGATTAATTCAAATGGCTTGTCATTTTTATTCATATTTTAACTATTTTTTGCATTTATACTCGCGTTTGTATTTGGAATTCCTTGCGAGCGTTAAAAAATATTGTGCCAATTTTAGACGAGAGCGAACGGCCCGAAGGGCAAATCAAAACAGCGAAGCGTTTTTGATTTAGTGAGCGAAGTCCAAAATTTGGCTATGATTTTTTACAGCGAGCGACTTTTTCTTTTGAGTCAGCTTTTCTTTTTTTAGAAAAAGAAAAGTGACGGTAATAAATCAAATAATAAATCAAAATAGAAATTTTTAACAGCCCTAAGGGCTGTTAAAAATTTAGATTTCCTCGTAATCCCTCATGGCCAATTGGGCGTTGATCTGGTTGACGGTTTCAATAACCACCGACACCACGATAAGCAGCGAAGTGCCGCCGATAGTCATGCTTTTAGTACCGGCTAAACCGGCTGTGATCATGGGCAAAACAGCGATAACGCCTAAAAACAAGGCGCCGGTCAGCACAATGCGAGAAACGATGTTCTGCAGGTATTCGGCTGTCGGCTTGCCCGGCCTGGTGCCAGGCACAAAACCGCCCTGCTTCTGCAGATTCTCCGCCACCTGATCGGGATGGAAAACCACGGCCGTATAAAAATAAGTGAAAGCGACCACCAAAACAAAGTAAGCGCCGCCATAGAACCATTGGTTGCTAAACAGCATAATCACCCATTGAGCGGCATGGGCCACCGCTTCGGTTTTGGCTTGGGTAAACAATTGGGCGATGGTCTGCGGCATGATAATCAAAGAAATGGCAAAAATGATCGGAATGACTCCGGCCATATTGACCCGCAAAGGCAAGTGGGTGGAAGTGCCGCCCACAGTGCGGCCGCCGCGCATTTGACGGGCGTATTGCACCGGAATATTACGCTGGCCTTCGGTCACGATGACGACGCCGATAATCGTTACTAAAGCAATGGCGGCAAAAACAACGGTGTTGATTATTTCCGCTTGGGTAAAATTATTGGCTGTTTGGGTGAATAAACCGGGCAGACCGGAAACGATGCCGGCAAAAATCAATAAAGATATGCCGTTACCGATTTTCTTTTCAGAAATAAGTTCGCCCAACCACATGACAAAAATCGTGCCGGCGGTAATGGAAACCACGGCGACCAACATATTCATTGGCGTAAAAGAAGAAAACAAAGCGGCTCCGCCGGCTTTGCGCAATAACTGAATCATGGCCACGGACTGCACAATAGCCAAAGGCACAGTCAGCCAACGCGTCCACATATTGATTTTATTGCGGCCATATTCCCCTTCCTTGGACAATTCCTCCAAAGACGGCACTACCATGGTTAAGAGCTGGAAAATAATGGAGGAAGTGATATAGGGAGCGACAGACATCATGGCAATAGAAAAATTGCTCATGCCGCCGCCGGAAAAAATATTCATCAAGCCCAGAATCTGGTTATTATCAAAAATCCGTTTCAGGCCGGACGCGTCAATTCCCGGGATGGGAATGGTGGCGGCGATGCGGGAAACGACCAAAATGCCCAGCACGAATAGAATGCTATTGCGCAGATCCTTAAGTTTCCAAATTTGGCTGAACTTTTCTAACATAAAATTAGCTTGCAGGAATTAGCTTGCAACCGGCAGTTTCTGGGATTATTTCCACAAACTGCGAACTGCGAGCTACCACCTGATTTATTTAATCTCCACCTTGCCGCCGGCTTGTTCAATAGCGGCCTTAGCTGAAGCGGAACAGGCATCAACCACGACAGTCAGTTTTTTAGTCAGCTTGCCTTCGCCTAAAATTTTAACTTGTTTGTATTTTTTATCCAAAAGGCCGCGCTGAATCAACTTTTTGACGTCTACGATGGCGCCGGTTTCAAAACCTTCCAATTTGCCAACGCTAAGGACGGCCAATTTTGGATACATTGACTTAAAGCCGCGCAACTTGGGCGTGGACTGGACTAAACGCTTCAGACCCAAGGCCTTCAAGCCGGAAACGCCGCTTCTGGCTTTCTGGCCCTTAATGCCGCGTCCGGAAAAAGAGCCGCGTTTGCCGCCGCGTCCGATTTCCTTGGCTTTTCTTCTGGACCCTTTAGCGGATTTAATATTGGATAATGATAATGACATACGTAATGGCTTAGAGCATACAGCTTCGCCAGTCGGCGGATGGCTTATGCTTTAATAATAACAATTAATTTTAACTAATTAAACTGCTTCCGCCGGTTTGGCTTCCGTTTTCTCTTCTTTCTTTTCTTTCTTGCCAAACTTGGATTTCTTCAAGGCAGACAGGGCCTTGATGGTGGCGCGGATATTATTGATTTTATTGCCGGTGCCGAAAATCTTGGAAACAACGTTTTCGATGCCGGCTAATTCTAAGACGATCCGGACAGCGCCGCCGGAAATAATACCGGTGCCGGGAGGAGCGGGTTTAAGTAAAATCTTGGCCGCGCCGACTTTTATCTTCACTTGATGGGTAATCGTACCTTCGTGAATCGGCACTTTAATCATGTTTTTCTCGGCTTGGCGCACCGCTTTCTGCACGGCTTGCGGCACATCTTTGGCTTTGGCTAATCCCATGCCGACGCGACCCTTGCGATCGCCAATAACCACGCAGGCGCGGAAACTCATGCGTTTGCCTCCGGCCATGACGCGGGTAACACGGGCGATTTCTACGATCGTCTGATCAAACTCCGGCTTTTCGCGCGGAGGCCTTGGACCTTTTCTTCTGAAATCTTTTTTATTATTATCTTTTAACATATTTATATTTTTAATCCGCCTTCCCTGGCGCCTTCGGCTAAGGCCTTAACTCGGCCATGATACTTAAACCGGCCGCGATCAAACACGGCGGTGGCAATTCCCAAAGTTTTCGCTTTTTCCGCCAAAAGCTTGCCAACGGCTTGGGCCTTATCGGTCTTGCCGGCTTTCGCTTTAATTTCCCGATCCGTAGCCGCGACGAGGGTTTTGCCGCTAACGTCATCAATCAATTGGGCTTGGATATGGCTTAAACTGCGGTAAACTGAAAGCCGCGGACAAACGGCCGTGCCGGAAACCTTGGCTCGCACCCGCTTAGCCCTTCTTTCAACTCTTAAATTGTTAACTTTGACTTTATTCATAAATATTCTATTACTTTGCTTTGGCCGCCGCTTTGCCGGCTTTCTTAATAAACTGTTCGCCCACATACTTGATGCCTTTGCCTTTATACGGTTCTACGGTCTTAATGCGGCGTATTTGCGCGGCGGTTTCGCCGACCAACTGCTTATCAATGCCGGAAATCGTCATGATATTGGCTTCAGTGGCAATGGTAATGCCTTCGGGAATGGCGTATTCAACCGGATGGGAAAAACCGACGTTCAAGACGACTTTCCTGCCGCTGACGGAGAATTTTTGGCCGACGCCGGAAATTTCCAATTGTTTGCTATAGCCCTCGGTAACGCCTTTGATCATATTGCGGACCAAGCTGCCGAACAATCCCCATAAAGCCCGCTGCGCTTTAATTTCCTGATTTTGAACGCTGACTAAAACAGCGTTGTCTTTAACTTCGGCGGAAACTAAAGGATGCAGTTTTTCTTGCAAACTGCCTTTGGGACCTTTGACCGCGACCAAGCCGTCAGAAATTTTGACTTCGACTCCGGCCGGTATGCTGATGGGATTTTTTCCGATTCTGGACATATATTAGATAGCTTATAGGTTATGGCAAATGGCTTGGTTATAATTTTATAATTCAGCCACTTATTTCATTGATTAATAAACTTCGCACACGACTTCGCCGCCCAAGCCGGTTTTTTTGGCCTGGCGATTGGTCATTAACCCCTGGGAAGTTGATAAAATGGCGAGACCGTAATTATTGATGACTACGGGCAAATTATCCTTATCAACGTAAATCCGACGCCCCGGCTTGGAAACGCGTTTGATGGTGGTAATGGCCGGCTGGCTGCCTTCATATTTCAAGACAATATTAAGCCCGCCGAATTTATAACCTTCGGTGCCCGGTTTAATTTCCTCAAAATCGGAGATGAAGCCCTCGCGCTTCAAAATCTTAGCGATCTCTAATTTCATTTTGGAAAACGGTATGAAAACTTCGCCCTTTTTAATCCGGGAAGCATTCCGGATGCGGGTAAGCATGTCTGCGATTGTATCAGTCATAGATATAATTATTTACCAAGAGGATTTAGTTATGCCAGGAATTTGGCCGCTGGTAGCAAGTTCGCGGAAACAAATGCGGCAGAGTTTGAAGTCGCGGATATAACCGTGACGTCGGCCGCATCTCCAGCAACGGTTGACCTTTCTGGTGGAAAACTTTGGTTTCCTTTGGGATTTAGCAATTTGTGCTTCGGTAGCCATAAAATATTTAAAATGGAATCTCTATTAATAAATTAAATTATTGTTTCTTTTGGAAAGGAAAACCCAGCAAGCGGAACAATTCAGCGCCGGCTTTCTGTTCTCCGGCATTTGTCGTGACAGTCACCTGCAAGCCGTGGATGCGTTCAACTTCATCGGAACGGATTTCTGGAAAAACAATATGTTCCTTAAAGCCAATGGTCAGATTTCCCTGTTTATCAACATTCTTTTCCGATACGCCGCGGAAATCGCGGATGCGGGGCAAAGAAACATTAATCAGTTTCTCCAAAAAATCATACATTCTGCGGCCGCGCAAAGTTACCACTACGCCCACAACCATGTTTTCTTTGACTTTAAAGGCGGAAATGGCTTTCTTGGCTTTGGTGCGAATCGGTTTTTGACCGCTGATTCTGATTAAGGTGTTTTCAACAGCGTCAAGAAAACCGCTATCGGTATTGCGGGAATTGATGCCGACATTTAGCACGACTTTGGTAACTTTCGGCACCGCCATGATATTGGCATAGCCGAATTCCTTGCGCAAAGCCGGTACGACCTCTTTTTTATATTTTTCCTGTAAGCGTAACGTCATATTTAAATTGTTTCTTTACATTTTTTACAAAATCTAAACTTTTTATCTTCGACCAACTTGTAACCGACTCGGGCGGCCTGGCCGCATTTGGGGCAAATTAAAGCGACTTTTGACATGGCCACGGCGGAAGGAAATTGGATTCTCTGGCCTTTTTCTCCGGAACGCTTGGGACGCTGGTGCTTAATCAGCAAATTCAAACCCTCCACCACGACTTTATTGTCCGCGGTCATCACTTGCAGGACCTTGCCGGTTTTACCCTTGTCCTTGCCGGCCAACATTTTTATTTTGTCTCCCGTTTTTATTTTCATATGTTAGTTAATTGGATCCTTTAATTAATTACAGCACTTCCGGCGCTAAAGAGATTATCTTCTGATAACCGAGATTTCTCAATTCTCTGGCGACCGGCCCGAAAATACGGGTGCCGCGCATTTCTTTTTTAGCGTCAATCAATACGACGGCGTTATCGTCAAAACGGATATAAGAACCGTCAGCGCGACGAATTTCTTTTTTGGTTCTGACCACAACGCCATGGACGACATCGCCTTTTTTGACCGCGGAATGAGGCGCGGCTTCTTTGACCGACATAGTAACAATGTCGCCGATTCTGGCGTAACGCTTTTGGTAACCGCCCCAAACACGAAAAACAGCCAAGCGCTTGGCGCCGGTATTGTCTGCTGATTTAACTATTGATCTTAATTGAATCATATGCTTTGGTTTATAAAATCGAAAGCCGCAAGTTTTAATAATTTTACGAAAAGTTGACTTTAAGGATTTTATGACTTGGGACGGTTATTTGTATATTACCCGCCACTTTTTATCTTTGGATAAAGGGCGGCATTCAACAAACTCCACCACGTCGCCTTCATGATACTGGTTTTTCTCATCATGGACTTTGAATTTGCGGCTGACTTTGTAGCGCTTGCCGTATTTCGGATGCATCTTAAAGGATTCGATGACCACGACTAAGGTCTTGGCCATCTTGTCCGATACCACCGTACCTTTAAATTTTCTCAAAATCTTCTCTGACATATTATTATTAGACTATTTCCTTTATCGTCATTCCCGAAAATTTGCAGTGAGCTTAGCGAACTAAAATTTATCGGGAATCCAGGTTATTTATTATTAGTTTTTTTCTTCTCCGCCAGAACAGCCATTAATAAAGCGATGTCCTTTTTCAGAACACGAATTTCTCTGACGCCTTTCAACTGCCCCTGATGAACTTTAAACTTCAGTTCGTCCAGTTTCTTTCTGGCATCATTCAATAACGCTTTAAGTTCGGGAGCTTCTTTTAAATTTAATTCCTTGATATTCATATTATTGTTTCTTCACTATTTTGGCTTTAACCGGCAACTTGTAAGCGGCTAAAGTCAAAGCTTGCCGCGCTTCCGTTTCGGGGACACCGTCAATCTCAAAAATAATATTGCCCGGACGGACTGCGGCGATATACTTCTCCGGCGCGCCTTTGCCGCCGCCCATCGTGGTCTGACTGCCTTTGGCGGTGATAGCGCTATGCGGAAATACCCGAATCCAAGTTTTGCCACCGCGGTGAGTATATTTAGCCAAAACGCGCCGAGCCGCTTCCAATTGCTGCGCCGATACCCAGGCGGCAGTCACCGCTTTGAGCCCGAACGAACCAAAAGCTACGTAATTGCCGGAAGTGGCAACGCCGTCAGTGACATCGGGGCGATGCGGTTTTCTGTGGGCTAATTTTTTAGGCATTAACATATATGATTATTATTGCTTCTTATTAACTTCTTTATCGTTAAAGATATCCCCTTTATAAATCCAGACCTTGATGCCGATCGTGCCGTAAATGGTCTGGGCGATGCCGCGGCAATAATCAATATCGGCACGCAAAGTGTGCAAAGGCACTTTGCCATACAAGAATAGTTCGCGACGGGCGATTTCCGCTCCGTCCAAACGTCCGGTAATAATGACTTTTATTCCCTTGGCTCCGGCTTTCTCCGCTCGGCCCATGGCTTGTTTGACGACACGACGGAACGGAATGCGCTTTTCAATATCGCTCGCCATAGATTGGATCAAGGAAGCGGAATCCAAATTGGGGTCGCTTAACTCCAAAATATTGACGTTGATATTCTTTAATCCCTTAGCGCGACTAAAGCTGTCTTTGAGGAATTTTTCTTTAATCTCTTTCTTTAAATCTTCAGCGCCGGAACCGCCGCGTCCGATAATCAATCCGGGCCGGGAGGCGTGAATATTCAAAACAATCGCATTAGGCGAACGCTCTATTTCGACTTTGGAGATTCCCAGATTACGGAATTTTTTCATCACAAACCTGCGGATGCGTACATCCTGCTTCAGATACTCGGAGAAATCATTCTCTGTGAACCAACGCGATTCCCAAGTTTTATTGATTTTTAGCCGTAAACCTTTGGCATTAACTTTTTGACCCATAAATATTAGCTTATGGCTTATAGCTCCGCCAGCTGGCGTATAGCTTATAGCCGATAACTTTTAGTTCTTAATTTAATTTATTGCTGGTTTGTTATTTGCTGCCCGTTTTTCTATTTAGAATCTTGGAAGCGAAACCCTTGTCGCTGGCTTTGGCTTTCTTGATTTCCTTCTTGCCTTCTTGTTTGCCGGTGATATCCTTAAGTTCATCAAATTCTCCAGTACCGACTTTGATAATGTCAGAAGTGTCAATTTTCTTTTCTTTCTTCGTTTTACCGGAAGCCACGATTTCTTCCAAAATTACTTTGACCCTGGAAGTTTCTTTGCGAATGGGGGTGGCGCGGCCGAAAGCTTTGGGCTGCCAGCGCTTTAACACCAGGCCGGCATCAACCGTAATAGAGGCCACTTTCAAATTATCCGGAGTCAAATCGTAATTCTCTTTGGCATTAGCCAGGGCGGATTTAAGCAACTTTAACAATTCCTTGGCGGCAGCTTTCTTGCTGAAAGTCAATTGCATCATGGCTTTTTCCACAGTCAAACCGTTTATCAGATTGGCCACCAATCTCACTTTGCGGTAACTTATTCTTAAGTTGTTCATTTGAGCGATAACTTGCATATGATTTAAACTTTGGTTCCTTGTTCAATGGCTTTCTGAATCTTACCGCCATGACGGAAAAACTTCTTAGTCGGAGAGAATTCTCCCAATTTGTGGCCGACCATATTTTCCACCACAAATACCGGCAAATGTTCTTTGCCATTATGCACGCCGAAAGTCAAACCGACCATTTCCGGAGTAATCGTACTGCTTCTGGACCAGGTTTTAATGATAACCTTAGCGCCCTTGGGGGTGCTTTGGACTTTCTTTAACAGTTTGGGATCGACGTAGGGACCTTTTTTAAGGCTTCTAGACATAATATTAGTGATAACGTCATAAAGTCGAATCTGTAAAGCCGATTAATTAAATGGTTACTTTTCAACTTTACGGACCTTGGACTTTTGACTATTTTTATTTTTTCTTCTTTCTGGACGGGCGTCGGCTCAAAATAAACTTACTGGACGCTTTCTTCGGCTTTCTGGTCTTAACGCCCATAGCCGGTTTGCCCCACGGGGTTTTAGGATGCTTCAAACCGATTGGATTGACGCCTTCGCCGCCGCCATGAGGATGATCAACCGGATTCATGGCTTTGCCTCTAACCGTCGGCTTGATGCCCCGGTGGCGCATTCTGCCGGCCTTGCCCCAACGAATATTTTTAAAATCGGGATTAGACACTGTGCCAATAACCGCTAAGGCGGTTTCCGGCACTAAACGGACTTCCCCGGAAGGCATTTTAAGCTGGGCAAAACCGCGATCAAAGCCCATGAGATTGATGCCGGCGCCGGCGCCGCGAGCCAATTGGCCGCCATGGCCGGGCAAGATTTCCACGTTATAAACGATTACGCCGGCAGGGATATGCTTAAGCGGCATAGCATTGCCTGATTTGTATTCAATTTTATTTTGCGAGCTTAAAACTTTTTCACCGACTTGCAAACCTTGCGGCGCCACAATATAGCGTTTTTCTCCGTCAGCATAGGCCAAAAGAGCAATGCGGGCGTTTCTGCCCGGATCGTACTCAATCGTCTTGACGACAGCGGGCACATCAAACTTATCGCGGCGATAATCAACCACGCGGATTTTTTTATTGGCTCCGCCGCCTTGATGACGCACGGTGATTTTCCCCTGGGCATTGCGTCCGGCCATGCGCTTGGCGGAAATCAACAAGGACTTTTCCGGCTTAACGGCGGTAATATCCTGGCGAGTCAGAACGGATGTTTGACGGCGCCCGGGAGTTGTCGGTTTGTAAATCTTGATAGACATATCTGTTATTTAATACCTTCGTAAACATTAATTGACTTACCTTTGGGCAAAGTAATGACGGCCTTCTTCCAACTTTTGCGCTGGCCGAAACGCTGGCCGAAACGGACGAATTTGCCGCGGATATTCAAAACATTAACGTTAAGCGGTTTCAAACCGTAGCGGCTTTCTATCGCTTTCTTAATTTCATTTTTAGTCGCCTTGGCTTCAACGGCAAAAACATATTGATTCTTGGCTTCGCCGGCGGCGGTCTTTTCTGTCAGTAACGGAGCGATTAAAATGCCATAAACCGAATTCTTAACTCCGCTTTTTTCTTCGCGTAATTTGGCTTCTTTAGCCGGTTTGGCGGTTTTGATGGTCTTGGCTTCCGCTTTGACTTCAGCAACTTTTTCCGCCTCGGCTTTAGCTTCTTCTTTGGTTGTTTTTTTATTGAATAAACCCATATGCTTACTTGGTCTTGGTCTTAGCGGCCTTGGTCTTTCTAACCTTAGCAACTTCAGTTGCGGCCTTTTCTTTAACTTGATTTTTTACTTGTTTATAAGTTTTTTCAATTTCTTCCACTGATTGAACGCTGACGAGTAAGGCATCGGTTTTAAGCAGATCAACGCAATTCAAGCTCTTAGCGGAAATCGTCGCCACACCCTTAAGATTCTTAGCGGCGCGAGTTAATTTATCATCCGGTTTGTTCATCACCAATAAAAACTTTTTATTTTCTTTCAGGCCGGCTACCGTTTTCTTGAGAGCGCCAAACCAGGCGTTCAAATCCTTGGTCTTGCCGGCGGGATTCTCCAATTTATCAAAAATAAATAATCCTTTATTGGCCGCTTTATCGGATAAGCACATGGCTAAAGCCGCCTGTTTCATTTTTTTGTTGACTTTTTGCGTAAAGTTGCGATCATTTCTCGGACCGAAAGTTATGCCGCCGCCAACCCAAATCGGAGAACGGCTGGAACCGTGGCGAGCGCGACCAGTGCCTTTTTGGCGCCAGGGCTTTTTACCGCCGCCGCGCACTTCAGCGCGGGTCTTGGTATGAGCCAGGACTTCGCGGGAATTAGCTTCTTGAGCGACAACCACTTGATGGACTACCGCCGAGTTGACCGCACGGCCAAATAATCGAACTGGCAGTTCGATATCCTTGATTTGTTCGCCTTGATGATTGTATACGGGAAATTTCATACTTATATATGTCTTATGGCGTGTAGCTCCGCCGGCTGGCGGATAGCTATGGCCAATAACTTATTTATTCTTTTGTTTCTTCAACTTTATTCTCTTCAACCGGCGCCGTTTCAACGGCGGCTTCGGCTTTAGTTTCAGCGGCAACTTCCCCTTTAGCTTCAATCTTAACTTCGGCTACCGGAGTTTCTGCGGTTTTTTCTACCGGGGTTTCTTTTGTGATTTCCTCTTTCTTGATTACTATTTCGCCTGAACCATAAATCATGACCAAGCTATGGCGGGCTCCCGGAACAGCGCCCTTGACATACAGGATATTCTTTTCCGGCTCAACGGCGACAATCTGCAATCCGGCTACGGTAACTTGTTCGTCACCCATGTGTCCGGCCATTCTTCTGCCTTTGAACACGCGTTGGACTCCGCCGGCGCCGATAGAGCCGGGCATTCTTTCTTGATCTTTATGGCCGTGAGAGGAGTTTTGTCCGTGAAAGCCATGGCGTTTGACCACGCCCTGGAAACCCTTGCCTTTGGATTGGCCGGTAACGGTTACGGCATCGCCTTCGGCAAAAACCTCAACCGTGATGACATCGCCGCGCTTGACGCCGGCGGCTTCTTGGCCGGCTAAACGGAACTCGCGAACGGTTTTAACTATTGGCAAATCTTTCAAATGGCCGGATTTGGATTTACCCGGCTTCTTGTCCACGCCAAAACCAACCTGGACGGCGTTATAGCCATCCTTAGTGTCGGCTGATTTGACCTGGGTAACAACATTGGGCAAAGCCAAAACCGCGGTTACCGGAACAACCGTACCGTCTTCCTTGTACAGTTGGGTCATTTCTACTTTTTTTCCTAAGATAAATTTCATAATCTTTAAATCAATGCTGATATCTGGCGCCAATTTCCGTAACATTGGCACGCTGTTTGCATCGCATTGCGTTAGTAATAAACAAAAAGTCCGGTTTTACCCGAACCCTAACTTTAACACGCGGCACCCAATCTGTTTTTAATTAAAAATAAGATTGGTTACAGTCGTTATTAAGTTGTGGCTTTCAAGTAAAAACTCCTTTTTGCGGGCTGCTCCCTACTCATGAAGGTTTTCCCGCCGATTGCTGCTTGAAGCTCGGGATCTTTCTTCATTTTCTTTAGCGGCCGCTTAGGCCTGACTTCGCTTATAGCGAAGCGACTTGCCTTTTAATTATCAATTAGGAACCAGAGACAAGGGAGAAAGGTATTCTTTTTGATTTCTGAGGCGCTCCCCCGGAAATCTAATCAGAAGTTTACGGACCTTTCTCCCAAAATAGAGGGAGAGATTTAGTACCTGCTGCTTGCGGGCCGTGTTCGTGGTCACCCTGAACCACTTTGGCGCGGCAGCCCCGCGTCAGGGTTTCTAACATTCATCTCTCCCAAAAATGTGCTGTCTTTGGTTCCTAATTGTAAAATTACATTTTAATTTCAATGTTTACGCCGGCCGGCAGATTCAATCCCATTAAGGCGTCAACGACTTGAGCGGTCGGATCGATTATATCAATCAAACGCTTGTGCGTGCGCATTTCAAACTGATCGCGCGCGTTCTTGTGGACGAAAGTGGAACGGTTGACGGTGTACTTGCGCTTTTCTGTGGGCAAGGGTACCGGACCGACGACCTTCACGCCAAAACGATGGCAACTTTCAATGATTTTTCTGGCAGAATTATCAATGATTTTGTGATCGTACGCTTTGAGTTTGATCCTGATTCTTTGATGGGCTTTGCCTTCGGCTACTTTAGTGGTCATAGTTATTATGGTCTTACCGTCCGCGGCGTTAATTAGTTTAGGGCGGACGCAATGACGAAGGTGGAAAATTAATTTTCAATTAATTTTATTCCACTAGATCGGAGACGAGCGAGGAATCGTTCATCTCCGAAAAGTAAAATAAACTTATTTAATGATTTTAGTCACCACGCCGGCGCCGACAGTATGGCCGCCTTCGCGGATAGCGAATTTCATTTTATCTTCAATAGCCATGGGCTTGCCTAATTTGACCAATAAGCTGTTAACGGTATCGCCAGGCATGACCATTTCCGTTCCGGCCGGCAAAGTGATTTCACCGGTAACATCGGTGGTTTTGATATAGAACTGCGGCTTGTAACCGTTAAAGAACGGTTTGTGGCGTCCGCCTTCTTCTTTGGAAAGGATGTAAACTTCGGCTTCAAATTCGGAGTGCGGGGTGATAGAACCCGGTTTAGCCAAAACTTGGCCACGTTCCACTTCCTCTTTCTTGGTGCCGCGCAAGAGAATGCCGGCGTTGTCGCCAGCCCTGCCCTCGTCCAAGGACTTGTTAAACATTTCAATGCCGGTAACGACGGTTTTTTTGGTATCGGCCAAACCGACAATTTCCACCTCTTCATTGATCTTGATTATACCGCGCTCAATCCTGCCGGTAACGACAGTGCCGCGGCCTTCAATGGAGAAAACATCTTCAATCGGCATCAAAAACGGCTGATCGGTGGCGCGTTGCGGTTCGGGAATATAGGTATCCAAAGCGTTCATGAGTTCCATGATGCAATCGGCGTCAGCGCCGCTCGGATTTTCCAAGGCCTTTAGAGCCGAGCCCTTGATAATCGGAGTGGTATCGCCGGGATAATTATATTTAGTCAATAATTCGCGGATTTCGCCTTCTACCAAATCAATCATTTCCGGATCGGCCTGATCAACTTTGTTGATGAAAACAACAATGTAGGGCACGCCGACTTGATAAGCCAAAAGAATATGCTCTCTGGTCTGGGGCATGGGGCCGTCAGTAGCGGCAACCACTAAAATAGATCCGTCCATCTGGGCGGCGCCGGTAATCATGTTCTTGATGTAATCAGCATGACCTGGGCAGTCCACGTGAGCGTAGTGGCGTTTTTCGGTTTCATATTCGACGTGAGCCGTCGCAATAGTGATACCGCGAGCTTTTTCTTCCGGGGCGGCGTCAATTTGATCGACCGACTTGTGCTGGGCGGTAAAGCCGCGAGCGCTTAAAGTAGCCAAAATAGCCGCGGTTAAGGTAGTTTTACCGTGGTCCACGTGGCCGATGGTACCCACATTGACGTGGGGCTTGCTTCTGTTGAATGCTTCTGCCATGTTATTTATCCTTTTTGAGTCCCTCGCCCTAAAATCTGGGGAGTTTTAGCCAGAACTCAATATTATTTAGTATTATTTAAGATTTTTATTAGCTTGACTATTATATCACAAAAACAAAAAAAATCAAGAGATAACGCAATATATGCTTTTCCACAGCTATCACACAGCCAATTTAGCCGCTTACAGGTTCAAAATAATAACGGTCTTCATCTGGCGTTTGCGGATTTTCTTGTCTAAATTCAGACAAAATTTCCTCATCAGAAACAGCACCGATGTCTTTGGCAAAATTATACTGATCTACTGACAATTCTCTTAATTCCTGATTATCTTTCCAAATAGCGATATCACGATTTATTTTATCTAAAAGTTCATCTTCTGTCAAGCCCGAGACGCCTGATTTGCCTAAAATTAAATCTTCGTAATCGGCCACGGTCATAATAACATAGCCCGGTTCGCCGTGTTCGTCCAAAACAATGGCCTTATCGCCCGTTTTTTTGAGTAAATTTACTAATTTTGTGAGATTAGGCATATTAACTCGTGAGTTGATAAATTAGCGGCCAAACACCGGTTAACCGCTTTAACTGGCAATAATTAACGTTTATTTACTAATAGTATAGTAAAAATTGGACTTTGTAAAGTACCAACCAGTGTTTGTCCGGGTGTGGATAACTCAAACATTAATAATTAATAAAATTTGACAAAGACATAATTATTTGCTATAATACGATGTTAATCGTCCCTGTCGGACGGTTGGCTGTGCCCAAAACCAAAATCGCATAGTAAAGCGATGGCGGTTCTATTTGTTCCTTATATTAAAGTCCGAAGGACAAGGAGACCTAAAAATGAAAGAGTACGGCCGTGAGCGACAATTGCATGTTATATTTATAAACGAGGGCGAAGGAAACATTAAGGATTTCAACAGCAACCAATTCGCCTTGCGTATCGCGAATGAGCTTTTCCCGAAGGCCATGAACGGCTTGGCTGACAAAATCGGCCGGGCCGATTTAGCCGCGCTGCAGTGTACGGGAAGCGTACTGCTTACCGATGCTCCGTGTTTTGGCGGAACAATTAAATCAGCAGAAGCGTATCTAAGCGATGCCGACATCTTCTTTACCAAGGTGCCGGCCATCCCCAAAGCGGGGGATATGATGGAGTACGAGAATGTTATTGACGATTGCCCATACCTGTTCAAAGCGCTGCCGTTCGGTTGCGGTTACCATACAAACTACGCTTGTCTGGAAATCGGAGTGCAACTGAGAATACAGGGAGCCATAAAAATCGTCGGAGCGTTGACCACCATATATCGAGTCAGGCACTACCATCAGGAGTTTGTCGATTCCAGAAGTACGCTGGAAACTATTGCCGGGAAAACGGAATACGGCCACCGCAACGCCCCTCGCGATCTGTTTGACTTGTTCGGCTGCTGCCTCAAAATTTGCCGTGGCGACATCAAAAAGGCCCGACAAATGCAACGCAGTTCCTATGTTAGTTGGGGCTGTCACGCCATAACCAAAAGCGCCCTTGACCAAGGGTGCTCGGAATATGCAAAGTTGGCTGATTAATCGCCGACTATCGGGCGAGCACATAAAAACCCGCACTGCGTAAGCAGAGCGGGTTTTACTTTTTACATTTTATTATTCTTGAGAAATTAAAAATCCTTAACTTGCTCGCGTAATTTCGCGAGTTTTTCTTCGGCCACAGCCAATTTTTCCTTTTCTTTTTCCACTACTGCTTTGGGCGCGTTTTTAACAAATTCTCCATTCTCCAATTTGACCCGCAGACCGTTTAAATATTTTTCCGTCACCGCAATTTCCTTAGTCAGCCGCTCCGTCTCCTTTCCAGCATCAGCTAACCCGGCCAAGGTCAGATAAATTTCAGCCCCTTCAATGACCTTGATCGCGGAATTTTCCGGCTTAACGCCGCTCGCGCTTAAAGTTAATTTTTCCACCCGCGCCAAATGCTTGATAATTTCCGCTTGCGTTTCCCACAACTCTGTCTTCGCGCCGATAACCGTTATTTCAACCAACTTAACCGGTTCAATCTTATTTTCCGCGCGCAAATTTCTGATCGCCGTAATCAAATCTTTGACAAGTTCAAAATCATTATCGCCCGAAATGACAGGCAAACGCGCCAGGGATTTTATTTTGTCCCACAACTTCGTCTCCTTGCCGCCCGGCCACGATTCCACCATCAGCATTCTCTCTCCCGCCAGCTTATCCCAAATTTCTTCGGTGATAAAAGGCAGGTAGGGATGCCAGAGTTTTAATAAGACCTGCAAGGTGTATAATAATATTTCCTCTTTATTATTATCTTTCAACTTTTGACTTTCAACTTTATAAACCTCAAGATACCAATCGGCAAAATCGCTCCAGGTGAAATCGTACAAAATCTCGCTGGCCAAAGAAAATTCGCAATTATCCAATTGCCTGGTGGCTTCGGCGATTTTAACATTCAATTTATTTAACAGCCACTTGTCGGCCAAGGTAACCGGTTCCGGCGCTGTTTCCACTAAGCGCGGATTATCCGCGGCGGACAAAATATAGCGGGAAATATTCCAAAGCTTGTTGACGAAATTCCTGGCCGCCGCCGCTTTCTCTTCGTAAAACCTGGCGTCATTGCCGGCAGTCGTGCCTTTGATCAAAGACAAACGCAAAGCGTCCGTGCCGTATTTCTCAATGATTTCCAAAGGATCAAGGCCGTTGCCCAAGGACTTGGAGAACTTACGGCCGTCTTTGGCGCGCAAAATGCCGTGAATATAAACATCCTTAAAGGGAATATCATCTAAAGCGTAGGTGGTCATTAAAATCATTCTGGCCATCCAGAAAAATAGGATTTCATAACCCATTTGCATCCAGGTGGTCGGATGGTATTTTTCCAAATCAGCGGTTTTCTGGGGCCAACCCAAAGTGGAAAAAGTCCAAGCGCCCGAAGAGAACCAAGTATCCAATGTGTCTTCGTCTTGACGGACCTTGACGCTTTTACATTTAGGGCACTTCTCTGCTGGTTCGTCGGAATAAAATATTTCACCGCAATTGTCGCAATACCAAACGGGAATACGATGGCCCCACCAAATCTGGCGGGAAATGCACCAGTCGCGTAAATTATCAATCCAATGTAAATAAGTGTCATGGAATCTCTCCGGCGTAATTTTGATAATTTTATTCTTATCATGATTATGGCCGACGGTTACGGCTTCGCGCATCAAATCCTTCAGCGTCTTATTGCGTCCGGGAATTTGTTTTTTCACATCCACAAACCACTGCTCCATGGGCAATGCCTCTATCACATCGCCGAACCTATCCGATTTGCCCACGTTATGTTCAACTTCCTCTTCTTTAATGAATAAATCATTGGCTTTGAGCCAAGCCACGAATTTTTCTCGCGCCTGCAGAATGGTCAGGCCTTCGTAATCCTTGCCGGCGGCGGGAAGCATGCGGCCATCGCGGCCAATAACCGGAATAATGCCGATGTCCTTGTTCCGTTCATACATCTCAAAATCAACCTGGCTGTGCGCCGGAGTGACGCCGACCGCGCCCGTGCCGTAATTTGCATCCACATTCTTGTCGGCGATGATTGTAATGATAAGCGGTTTAGCCGCGCCCACATCCACAGTAAACTTTTGACCGATATATTTATTGTATCTGTTATCATCGGGATTAACCGCCACGGCCGTATCGCCTAATTTGGTTTCCGGACGCGTGGTGGCAATGGCAATGGGAAAATCCTGGCTGTATTTAAAAGTATAAACCGAGGTCTTAACGGTTTCATACACCAACTCGTCATCCGAACAAGTGGACTGGCCTTTGACCGACCAGTTGACCACGCGGTAACCGCGATAGATCAAGCCGTCTTTAAACATCCGGTGGAATATTTCGTTGACCGCTTTACTGCGCGGTTCATCAAAGGTATAAGCCAAGCGCGACCAATCGCAGGACGTGCCCATTTTTTTTATTTGCGACAAAATGACCGATTTTTTTTCTTCCGCATACTCGCGGATTTTTTTCAGCAGTTCCTCTCGGCCCAACTCCTGGCGCGGCTGCTTTATCCCCTGCTTCTTGAGCTCGTCTTCCACTCGGGCTTGAGTGGCCACGGCCGCATGATCGGTGCCGGGCACCAGTAGCGTTCGTTTGCCCTTGAGCCGCTGATAGCGCAATTCAATATCCATAATGGAATTTTCCAAGGCATGCCCCAAATGCAAGACGCCGGTAACATTGGGCGGGGGCATGGAAACAACAAATTTCTCCGGCCGGTTGCCGGGCAGATTGTCGGGATTAAAATAACCGGACTCTTCCCATTTGCGGTAGATTCCGTCTTCGACCAATTTGGCGTCATACGCCTTGTCCAATTCAATTTTTGGCATACAGGTAATGCTTTAATCCTACTAAAATACGCCGTTTTTTTCAAGTTCTTTTAAAAAACACCCTGGTAGTTACCGGGGTGTTTTAAAATTTTATTTTGTTTTATTCTTAATTTCTTTAATTTCTTCCGGTGTCATTAAACCTTGCAGTACGCCTTCAATAATTGCATATTTAATTGTCATATCCCATAATTTATCAGGCCCGCCGGACTGGCGTCCATTCATTATCCATTGAAAGAAAACCTCGTTCAAATTTCTTATAGGCAAGCTCACCAAAACGATATCATCTAGCTCAATGTCCTCGCCGATTTTTTTTCTCATCTCTTTTATCTGTTTTTTCTTTTCATTCAACTTTTTATTTTCTTGGCTAACGGTAAATTGAATGCCCACATTGACTCCTAAATGTGCTTCCTCCGCTTCTTCCGGCCGCCCTTCAACTTTAACGCCACGATAATGTCGTTTGCGCTTAATGGCAAAATCTATTTTGTGAGCCACGTCTTCATAAACATCTGTTCTAATCAGCTGGAAATCAGCACTAAAATCCCAAAACAATTTTTCCAAAAAATTAGATACTACTATCTCCGCCACAAAACCAATGGCTGCGGGATTGTCTAACAATTCTCCTTTTAATATCTGTTGCTTGCTCACAAATGGAGCCGCAGGCGCAAATTGGCCATAACCTTTTTCATCCTTAATAATCTGCTTATCCAATAAATTCCGCAACTCGCGTTTAGTAGTTTCAAACAGATACTTTTTTCTGACGATTTTAGACACGCTGTCAGGGTCTAAATAGTATTCAATGCCTAATTCGTAATCAGTAATTATGTCACCTATGGTTACGGGCTGTTTAAGGCCGGCAACATAATATTGCCCGTCTTTACAAACCACCAAACGCTCAGTCGGCTTTTTTTCCGGCCGATAATCAGGATTATTCAATCTTACTCTCTCCTCTTCCAACCGCTTGACTAATTCCTGTTTCTTTTTTTGGATATAGAAAATTTTCCTTTGGTTTTTTTCTGTTTTATCAATGGTTTTTTTACCGGGTTTTTGTCCTAATATTTCTTCCGTCTTGTTCCGGACATGCCAATTCAAAACGGTTTCTAACTCCGCTTTTTCCTCCGGTGTCACATCGTCTTTGCCTTCCTGCTTAATCTGTTCTTTAGCTATATCTCGATAAACGCCGGTGATAGTTTTTTCCAGTGATTTGCGCATAATTTTAAATTATTACAACAGCCGTATTATAACACAAAAACCGCCCGGCCAAAAGTGGCGAGCGGTTTTGTTTATTTTGAAATTTTTAGCGTCTTTCTTCTTTTTTGCCTTGGCGGCCTTCAATGATTTTCATCTCCACATTTTTCGGCACTTCCATATATCTGGAGAATTCCATGGAGTAATTGGCGCGGCCCTGGGTCATGGAGCGTACGATAGTGGCGTAACCGAACATTTCAGACAGCGGCACTTGCGCGCTAATGACTTTAACGGCTGAAGCGCCAACGCCGCGGTCTTCCATGGAATTGATGACGGCGCGGCGGGAATTCAAATCGCCGATGACATCGCCCATGAATTGTTCCGGGGTAATAACTTCCACTTTCATCACCGGTTCCAAAATAACCGGAGTGGCGCGCTTAGCGGCATCCTGCAAGGCCATGGAAGCGGCAATCTTAAAGGCGGCCTCGGAGGAATCAACTTCATGGTAAGAACCGTCATAAACAGTAACCTTGACGTCAATCAACGGATAGCCGGCCAGAATGCCGCGTTCGGTCGCTTCTTTGGCGCCCTTTTCAATCGGCTTGATAAATTCGCGAGGCACGACGCCGCCCTTGACTTCATCGGCAAAGACAAAACCTTGATTAGGTTCGGACGGTTCCACGCGCAGCCAGCAATGGCCGTATTGGCCGCGGCCGCCGGATTGACGGATATATTTGCCTTCGGCCTCGGCCTTGCCCTTGATGGTTTCGCGATAAGCGACCTGGGGTTTGCCGATGTTGGCTTCCACCTTGAATTCGCGCTTCATGCGATCAACGATAATGTCCAAATGCAATTCGCCCATGCCGGAGATAATGGTCTGGCCGGTTTCCTCGTCAGTGTGGACGCGGAAAGTCGGATCCTCTTCCGCCAGCTTGGACAAAGCCAGGGCCATTTTTTCCTGATCGGCTTTGGTCTTGGGCTCAATGGCGATATCAATAACCGGATCGGGGAATTTGATTGATTCCAAAAGAATGGGAAAAGACGGATCAGACAGAGTATTGCCGGTGGTAACATCCTTAATGCCGACTAAGGCGGCGATTTCTCCGGCATACACCTCGTCTATTTCCTCGCGCGAGTTGGCGTGCATGCGCAAAATGCGGCCGATGCGTTCTTTGTTGCCGGTCTTGTTGTTAATGATATAAGAACCGGATTTTAAGACGCCGGAATACACGCGATAGAATACCAATTTGCCGACAAACGGATCGGTGGCGATTTTAAACGCCAAACCGGCTAACGGCACATCATCGGAAACGGTCAGGGGGATTTCTTTCGTTTCATCATCAACGTCGTGGCCAATGGGAGCCGGAACTTCCAGGGGATTGGGCAAATATTCGGCCACGGCATTAAGCAAAAATTGCACACCCTTATTTTTTAAGGCGCTGCCGCATAATATTGGCACGAGCTTATTGGCAATAACAGCTTTTCTTAATGCTTTTTTCAAATCAATCACCGGAATTTCTCCACCGGCTAAATATTTTTCCATCAGGACCTCATCGGTTTCCACGATGGCTTCCACCAATTTGTGGCGGTATTCTTTGGCGCGCTCTATTTCATTGGCGGGCACATCGGTGATTTCCCATTTAGTGCCCAAATCATCCTGGTAAACTTCCGCCTTCATTTCAAATAAATCAATAATGCCGGTAAAGGTCTCGGCCGCGCCGATGGGTAATTGAATCGGATGGGCATGGGGGGTCAAGCGATCATAAATCGATTTGAGATCATTATAAAAATTAGCGCCCATGCGATCCATCTTATTGATGAAGCCCAATTTCGGCACTTTGTATTTTTCGCTCTGACGCCAAACGGTTTCCGATTGCGGCTCCACTCCGGCTACGCCGTCAAACACGATGACGCCGCCGTCCAAGACGCGCAAAGAGCGCTCCACTTCGGCGGTAAAATCCACGTGGCCCGGGGTGTCAATCAAATTGATTTGGATATCCTGGCCGCCCAGCCAATCAGCGTTCGGCCAATAACAAGTGGTGGCGGCGGAAGTGATGGTAATGCCGCGTTCGCGTTCCTGTTCCATCCAGTCCATAGTGGCTTCGCCTTCATGGACTTCGCCGATCTTGTGCTTTTTGCCAGTGTAGAATAAAATGCGTTCGGACACGGTGGTCTTGCCCGCATCAATGTGGGCGATAATACCGATGTTTCTAATTCTTTCTAATGGTGTTTTACGGGGCATACTTTAGTTAATTACGAATTACGAATTATGAATTACGAATGTAAAATGTAATACGTAATAAGTAATATGTGATTCTTTTAAAAATTACTTATTACTTTATTACTAGTTGCTTATTACTTATATTAAATTTTATAAAACTTTTTAGAAGAGGCGAAAGCACGGGCTGTCGCCTCAAAAAATCAACTTCGCAACGCCGAAATAATTTCCTGTACGAGCTTTAAATCTTCTGACGGAATAATGCCATCTGGAGTCATTAAATTCATCTTTCTGACCGCCTCAACAAATTTTTCTGCCCAAGCTTTGGCTTCCCTTCCAGAATCAAAACAGGCATCTGTGTTAAGTATGGAGCGATGGTATTCACCCCCATTATACAATTCAATCCAGGCCACAAATTTACCTTTGGTTTTCGGATCCTTTGATGGACCGCCAAAAGTGCATTTTATATCATCTCCGCGCGTCTGAATAACTAATGCATCAATTATTCTTATTCCTCCCATGCTTTTTTCTCCTTATGGTTGATTTTTTATTTTAATGTTCTAGTTACTTATTACGTATTACTTTTTTCTTATTACTTCTTTATCTGGAAAAATGCGCGAAGGCCCGGTTGGCTTCAGCCATTCTGTAAGTGTCCTGCTTCTTCTTGATGGCAGTACCCTCGCTGTTGTAAGCGGCGATTAACTCCTCTGCCAATTTAACGGCCATGCGCCGGCCCCTTTTGGCCTTGGCGGCGCCGATAATCCAACGACAGCCCAAAGTATAGCTGCGGGAAGGACGAACAGCCATCGGCACTTGATAGTTGGCGCCACCGACGCGGCGACCCTTGATTTCCACGGTCGGAGCGGCGTTTTTAATGGCCGTGTCAAAGACAACCAAAGGATCATTCTTGGTTTTTTCAGAAATGATCTCCAAGGCCTCATAGACGATATTCTTGGCGACTGATTTCTTGCCGCGCTCCATGATATAGTTGATGAATTTGGCAATATCTTCGCGATTGTATTTTTCATCGGGAGCAATCACTCTTTTTGTTGCTGGTTTGCCTCTCATATAATATTAGTATTAATCCTTAAACGTCATCCTCAAATTTTTTGCAGCGAGTAATCGAGCTAAAAAATGTTTGGGGATCCAATACTATAAATACTGGATTCCCGCCCCTGCCGGCAGGCAAGGTACGCGGGAATGACGAAGGGAAATTATTTAGTCGCTTTTTTCTCTTTCTTCATTCCATACAAGCTACGACCGCGCTTGCGATTAGCCACGCCGGCGGAGTCATAAACACCGCGGACGATATGATATCTGACACCAGGCAAATCCTTGACCCTGCCGCCGCGTACCATGACAATGGAGTGCTCTTGCAGGTTGTGGCCGATGCCGGGGATGTAAGCCGTAACCTCTTGGCCATTAGACAAACGGACGCGGGCGATTTTGCGCAAAGCGGAGTTCGGCTTTTTCGGCGTAGTGGTTCTTACCACCGTGCAGACGCCGCGCTTAAAGGGATTGCCCTTTCGCATAGTATGTTTGCGGCGATGCAAACTATCCAAAGTGGTCTGGATATCAGGCGTCTTGGATTTGGCGGCTTTGGATTTGCGGCCCTTTTTAAGCAATTGATTTATTGTAGGCATAACTGAAATAATTACAAAATTAAATTAGATTTGATTTCCTTACTGTCATCCCAAGCGCAATATAAACGATAATGGGAATGAAGCGAAAGGACTCCAAGTTTTAATTATAAAAAATTTCAATCAAACGTCTAAATTCAGCTAAAGTTGCCAAAATTCATTAATGCCGGCGGAAAGCTCACGTTCAATAAGCGAACGACCGGCAGAGAATGAAAAAATCCCAATTCCGGAATGGGACTTTTCGGATAACTTGGCTAATTTTAAACAATTTAACCGAAAAAATTTTTGCTATTTTTTACAGATATTATTTTAACCGATTTAAGTCCAAAAGTCAATGTTAACGTAATTTTTACAAAAATCTGCTCAAAATATTAATCATGCTCTGAAACAACCCGCTAAAAATACCGATATTAGTGAAACTGTCAACCAAAACCAAAGCCAACAAAACATACGGCCCGTATAGGGAATATTTTTCCTTAAACTCAATGAACTTATCCGGTATGGCGGCCAATAAAACTTTGGAGCCGTCCAGCGGCGGAATCGGAATCAGGTTAAAAACAAAAAGCGAAACATTAACTAAAATAACTAAGAATAAAAAATTAGTCAGCAAATTTAACGGGCCCAAAACCGGTGAAACTATTTTAAACAAAAAAACAAAAACAATTACTCCTAAAAAATTGGACAAGGGACCGGCAAAAGACACCAAAGCCATTCCCCAGCGGCCGGAGCGCAGATTGTAGGGATTAACCGGCACGGGTTTGGCCCAACCGAAACCGGCTACCAATATCATGACAAACCCCAGCGGATCCAGATGCGCCAAAGGGTTAAAGTTCAACCGTCCCTCATCCTTGGCGGTGGAATCGCCCAATAAATTGGCGGCTAAAGCATGGGAAAACTCATGGACGGTCAAAGTAACTAAAATCGCTAAAACCCAAGAAAGAAAAAACAACGGTTCGGTGAAAAGCCAATTCAGAGGCATAAGAATCAATTAAAATTAATAATCAAATCTTACCATATTTGACGTATTTATTCAAATGTGATATATTCAGAACATAAATTATCAATTATTTTAATTCTTAATTTAGCTCATAACTGTTCCGCCGGACGGCGGATCTTAATTCGTAAATTAATACCTCTATGCCTAAAGCATGTTCCGTTTGCGGCCGCGGCACCAGAAGCAGTTTTTCCGTTTCCCACTCCAATATCAAAGCCAAGCGAACTCAGAAAATAAATCTGAAAAGCAAAAAATTGAACGGCAAATCAACTGTTATCTGCACCGCCTGCCTTAAAACCAAAACAAAAAAACAAAAGTAATCATGGTGGCTGCGCCATTATGACGATCCCGGCTCCGGCCGGGCTTTTTGTTATTTTTATTTTAAAGTGGTATAATTAATAAAAATAAAAAATCAGTTTTATGCAAATTAAGCATAACGGCTAATAAACGGCTGAATAATGCCAATAAACATATGACCATACAAAACACCGAGGAGAACGTGGGGAGGTGTATTTGCGGCCAATGCTCTTCCTACAACGATTACCTGAAAAACAAACGGGAATTACTATTCTGCGCCGCCGGCAAAGCCAGTTGCGAACTCAAAAAAAGCGGTTGCTTATGCGGCAGTTGTCCAATCGCCACCGAATATAATTTTAACGGCGGCTATTGTTGCATTGATGGAGCCGCAAAGTAACAAAAATAAAAAATAAAAATTAATCGCCCTTTTGTCAAATAAGGGCTGATATTAAAAGTGAAAAAGCCGCCGGCCGAAGCCCGCGGCTTTTAAAATGAAACTAATCGCAAACCTTACAAAGTGTGCGCTTCGTAAACCGTCTTATAAGCAAAAATCTCATCTTCATTAAACCAGACGTAGATCTCTCTCTCGGCATCGGTTTTATCGGCGGAAGCGTGAATCAGATTGGCCACGACTTTCTTTTCACTGTCGGCGTGGGAATAAGAAACGTGGGAATAATCGCCGCGAATCGTACCGGGAATAGCGGATTTGGGTTCAGTGGCGCCCACCATCATGCGGACGTTCTCAATAGCGTCAACACCCTCAACCACAAAAGCTAAAACCGGACCGGAAGTAATGAAGTCAACCAAATACTTCCTGATGTGTTCGCCGCGACGAACGGCGATGTCTTCAGTGTAATGCGCTTTGGCCTTGGCTTCATTCACCCAAGCCAGGCGCATGGCCACGATCTTCATGCCCACCTTCTCAAAGCGAGCGACTATTTCTCCCGTTACGCCGCGCTTGACCGCGTCGGGTTTGAGCAAAACCAGTGTTCGTTCAATCATATAATTTTTAGTGTTTATCAATTATCGTCATCCTCAGAATTTTCGCGTTAAGGCCTAATGGCCGAAGCGAAAATGTCTGGGGATCCATAATGATTATTTTAAATATTTTTTAATGACATTTATCACATCGGCCGGGGTATGCTGGGCTTTGACAAAATATTCTTCGGCTCCCAATCGTTGCCCCTTTTCCTGATCCGATTCCTGTCCTAAGTTAGTCATGATAATTACGGGAATGTTTTTGACTGCGGTCTCGCTTTTTAATGAGCTCAAAACCGTAAACCCGTCCACTTCCGGCAGAATGATATCCAACAGGATAATGTTCGGTTTTTCGCCTTTGGCCAACTCAATCGCTTGGCTGCCCCGATCGGTTACCGTAACCTCGTAGCCCTCTTCCTCCAATCGCAACTTATACATATCAACAATCATGGTGTCGTCTTCTACGAGCAACACTTTAATTTTGTCACCTGGCATAGTAATAAATATTAATTATAACGACTCTCCGGGCGGAGAATTTTTAATAACAACAAGAAAATCTTAACAAAAATAACCGCTAAAGTCAAAAAATCAATCAGCCGGGGCAAAATCCTGGCCATCGCTCAACAACCGTACGTCGCCGTCTGAATCAGTCCGGAAAACCCTGGTTCCCAATTCTTTCAAATAATACAAAGTGCGGTAATGGGGGTGGCCGTACTGATTATCGGCGCCGACGGAAACCACGGCGTAGGCCGGCGCCACCGCTTGCAAAAATCCCTTGCTGTTGGCGTTGGTTGAGCCGTGATGCCCGATCTTAAGCACCCCGGATTGAAGTTTAACTCTTGATTGCAACAATAAACTTTCTTCGTTTTCAAAGTCCCCGGTGTATAAAGCCGTGGTTGAACCATAAACCAGTTTAAACACGATTGAGCTGTTGTTAAGATTGGCCGGACGCTCGCCCGACAGATTGTTTTCCGGCGTTAAAAACTGCAAAGTCAAACCGCCGATTATTTCTTCTTGCGGCCGGTCAATTATCTCCACCGGAATTCTTTTCTCTTCAATCAATTTTAAAAACTCCGAATAATCAGGCGCTACATGACCGGCTCCAGTCATGATTATTTTTTCCACCCGGTAACGCCGCAAAACTTCCACCAAGCCGGCAACGTGATCGCTGTGCGGATGGCTCAAAATAACCAGCTCAATCGTTCGGTCCGTCGGCGGCAAATATTTGCCCAAACCGTATAACACGCCATTGTCGGGTCCGCCGTCAACCAGAATATCTTCACCGTCCGGCGCGATGATAAGCGAACTGTCGCCCTGGCCGACATCAAAAAATATCAATTCCAAAGACGAAGTGGAGCGGGCGCTGAAAGTTCCCAAAACAGCGCCGGGCTGGCGCTGATACGAATTAACGACGATTAACAATAAAACTGCGACAAAAATTCCGATTAAATATTTTATCTGCTTTGCTGTCATGAATGAATTATAACATATTTTCGGTAATAATTTTTGTCAACAAAAAAGTCAGCGTGGATTTTTTTATTTCCTAATTTCGTAATAAAAAAACCTCCGATATCGGGGGTTTTTAGGTAAAAAATGTTAATAAAAAGATTATTTTATTATTGGACAACGGTAATATCTTCCGAATAGGTATTATTGTTCTCATTTACTTCTGAAAGTTCACTCGGTTCATCCACTTTGACGGTGAAAGTTTTTTTGCCGCTGGCAATGAATTTGCCGCTATAAGTTATCTCAAAAATCTGGCTGGTGCCGAGCGGCCTGGAAACAGAAGGATAATCACCGTGGTTAATGGTGGCAATCGTAAAGTCCTGGCCGATAAAAGAGACGTTGCGCAAGCCAGCCGAACCGGTCAGAGCCGAACCGGTATTTTTGATTTGCAACACCACGTTATAATTAGTGTTGACTTGGGGTTGGGAAACGGGAAAGATAATATCATAAATCACCAAATCGGGATTGGTCGGCGAAGTCACGGCCAAATTATAAACCAAACTGTAAAGAATGGACAAGCCACGTTCAGCCGCGGTAACCGAGGTCTTGCCGCTGGTATAAACCATGGTTGTCGGTACATTGCTAATCACCGAACTGTCCTTATAGCCGTTGGCCTTGAAGCCATCGGTTGTCACCTTTCTTTTTTTGCCGTCGTCAATCAAATAAACATCATTGGATTTGGCGTATTTAATCAATGAACCGTCGGGCAATTTTGAGGCGGAAGTCAGAATGCAAGAATTGTCCCTGATATAATCTGTTTCAAAAGAACTTTGAATAACCACGACGCGCGCTTGCCAGTTATCGCCATAAAGCGCGCGGACTTCGCACAGAACGCCGCCGGGAGTAACGGCAAAAACCTTATTGCTATTGTCAAATCGCACCAGATTGCTCCCCGGCCTGACCATAACATTTTTGCCATTGTCTAATTGATCAAACTCATCTTGAGTGATGACTTTGATTTTTTGCTCCGACCAGCCGCCGCTGTACCAAGTGAAAAAGGTGGCTTGATTGGAAAACAAATGGCGTTTTAAATCGTCATCAATAATATAAACTGCCGGGCTGGCGGCGGTTTTAACCAAATCTCCGGCCATGGGCAAATAAGCGGCTTGAGCCGGTTGGCCGCTAATGACGATAACCGTAAAGACGGCAACCAGAATCAAAAATATTTTTTTCATAACATTACCTTTAACAAGGTCGATCTTCATTAATATTATACCATCTGAAACAAAAAAATACCAAACCCGGGGTTTGGTATTCAGATTAAAGTTCAAGGTTAACTTGGTTTATAACATCGGCTCAAATCAGCTAAACGCATTAACACTTGATCCAAGCCGCCTTGCTGTTCGGCTTGATCAATAATATTAACTTCCATCGGGGAGAATTGCTTCGTTTCCGACATGGCCTGGGCGATCCAATTGCCACCACTCATAACATCATGGATCTGCTGCACCGCTGACTGAAGAGGCGGATCCAAACCTTTTTCACTCTCCTTTAGCGCCTGCAAGATGGGGGTGCCGCAGGCAAGCAAATTGCCTAAGATCGCATAGAAAGACCTATACTGATCGGCGCGGGAAGGAATCTGACCCTGGGCAATTCTCATGACTACTGTAGCCATCATCCCGCTTATTTGCGCGGCTTTAATGGCGCACACTTCGGCTGTTGAAAACATTGCGGATGTATTTAATGCTTCCGCAAAACTTCGGCCGCCTTGAATATCTTCAACGATTTTTTTAATGCCGCAATCAAATTCATCGGCATCGGATAGCTGACGGCAAATAACGCTCAACGCTTGCGCCAGCGGCAGGCGGCCGGTATTCAACAGGAACGCCAAATCGAACCAAAACGTTTGATATTGCAAAGCTCGCACCATAGTTGTTCTCCTTATTATTTTTGCTTAGCCAAACTTGGCGTAAGCGGGTTGCGGTTGTAAAGTGCCAAAAAGTTCCTAAATTCAGATTAAATCATTCTTTTAATCCTGTCAAGGGGGGATAAACGTAGGCCTTATTGCGTTTTTTAAAATACGCTCATGAAAATTAAACGGGCTATGTTTTTTTACTTTGCAGCCACAGGAACCAAAATAATAAAATGTAAGAAAAAACCAACGCCGACGCGCCGAAACCTGCCAGCCCGACAGAGCTTAACGGCCAAGAATTAATCCAAACGGAAACTATCAGCCAATATTGAACCAGCGGCCAAATCAGCCAGCCGATAACTTGGCCTAAAAGCGAAACGATTGCCCCGGCCAAGGCATCAAGCAAACCCAAAATCATTAACGGCGGGATAATCGGCAAAATCAGTAAATTAGCGGGCAAAGACCATACGGACAAACGACCAAAATAATACAAGATAAGCGGCAGAGTGGCAAGCTGCGCGCTGACTGTGGTCAAAATTATTTCTTTCACCTGCCATAATTCCGGCCAATTTCTGAAACACCGTTTAAGCACCGGCAGCAGATAACCCAAGCCCACAACCGAAGCAAAAGACAATTGAAAACCGACATCATCAAGCAAAGTGAAAGGATTGGCCAGCAACATGATCGCGGCGGTAAAAACCAAAATATTTTTCAGTCCGGTCAGCCGACCCAGAGTTACAGCATAAAGAGCCGCCAGCGCCATAATCGCCGATCTGACGGCCGAAGCCGGAGCGCCGACTAAGGCCACGTAACCGGCAATGATTATCGCCGCGGGCCAAAAAGTTTTCTGGCGCTTAACGCCCAAAGCCAGAAGCAAACTTAAAATAATGGCAAACATCACCACTAAATGAGAACCGGAAACAGCGATGATATGCGTCAAACCCAGGTTGGCAAAAATCGTATTGTAGGATTCCGGTATGCCGCGGCTATCGCCCAAAATAATGCCTTTAATGATTGAGGCCTGCGGCTCGGGCAGAGAATTATTAATGCCTTGAGCCAGCCAGGATTTTATGCGCCCGATATAACCCGGGATCGACCACTTGCCCGGCGGCGCCAGCGGCCGCACTTCGGCTAAAATGCAAGAAACAAAAATTTTATCTTTTCTTAAATACTTGGCGTAATTAAAATCATCTATAATCCCCGGCCGGGTCAGACGGCAAATGATTTTAACTTGTTCAGCCAATCGCCACTCCGCATCATGATACTTTCATAATTTTTTCCAAAATTTCCAAGCGAGCTTTGCTCGCAAATTGTTTCGAATTCTGATTTATATTTAGCCAAAATTTCCCACGGCTTCGCCCAATCCCAAATTACATTTTTATCCAGCAGGCGGCGGTTCGTTCCGATTTTTTCCGCAAAAGATTTTATTGCTATAAAATCTTTAGACAAAGCCAATTTTTGGGCGCAATTAGCGTCTTTTATCCAGTTTCTCAAAAGTTCGTTCCAATTGTTTCCCGTTCGCCCAAAATCAGATCTCTGCCTATTGAGGTCTGTTTTTGTTTTGATCAATTCTGATTTTCTTTTCAGATAAGCGTCTTTGTCTATCAGCTCATCTAAATATGAATCGATTAGCTTGTCTAATCTATTGTCTGCTTCCTTGGTTTTTACTTTGAGATTTTGGGCGAAAATTTGCGATGATTGGTCTTTTTCTTTTTCCCACACATCTACTTGTTCTAACATATTCTTAGCCCAATCATCGCTAATGGATATTTTTTGAAGCCGGCTTTTCAGTTGTTCGGCCAGCAAGTCCTCGCTCAAATACTTTTGCGAGCATTTGCCCAGTCGTTTTGTGCAGCGATAATAGCGATATCTGCCTTTTGACCACTGGGCGGTTATGGCCGCGCCGCACTCGCCGCAAGTGAGCAGTCCGGTAAAAGGAAAATAGTGGCATTTTTTGCTTTTTCTCGGTCTGGCTCGCCGGTTGAGCAGGTTTTGTACGGCTTCAAAAATATCCAAGGAAACAATCGGTTCAAAATTGCCTTCAAATTCCTCGCCCCTGTGCGTAATAATTCCCAGATAAGCCTTGTTGTTCAAAATCCTTTTGACCGAACTTTTGGTCAGCGTTTTTCCCGAGCGGTTAATTACGCCCCAAAAACTCAGGCGCTGACCCATACTTTTTAAAGTGTGATTGCCGGTGGCAAAGTCCTTAAACACTTTTTTGACTATTCTGCTTTTGATTGGATCTGGCTCAATATTTCTCGTTTTCAGATTATTGGTGTAGCCGAATGGAGCTAAGTTGTACCACTCGCCCCGCCTGAGTTTCTGCCTGATGCCTCGTTTTACATTTTCGCTTAAATTGTCCGAGTAATATTTGGACTGGCCGAATGACACCTGAAGCATAAATAGCCCCTGCGGAGTCGGCTCAAACCAAAAAGTGGGAAAGCGCAAAGAAGCCAGCTTGCCGTCGTCTATGAGGTAAATGATCTGCCCTCCGTCCACGCTGTTGCGTGCTAGGCGGTCTGGGTGCCACGAGAGCAGGCCGACGGGCTCATCGCTGGCTTGTATCTTGGCAATCATTTCGTTAAACACCTTTCGACCCGGCTTCTTGGCGCTTTTACTCTCGGTGAATTTCTCTATCACCTCAATGCCCTCTTTTTGAGCATAATCCGCCAACTCCGCCAGCTGGGCTTCAATGCTCATCTTTTGCCTTTCTTCATCCTCGGTGGATTTACGAGCATAGAGATAGTATTTCATAGGGTTGTGTTACGTAACGTGCTACGTAGCAAGCTACGTAACAACGAAAATGTAAAGCGAGGTTAAAAATTGGCTTTGTCCTTTCGCTATTAAGCGAAAGAGCGGAAAAAATCGGTAAAAGCTTCGCTTTTCATCCCTTCGCAGATGGGACATATATTGATCCCAGTTGCGAAGGGATTACGAACCGCCGCCTGCTGGATAAAAATGTAATTTGGGATTGGGCGAAGCCGTAAGAAATTTTGGCTAAATATAAATCAGAATTCGAAACAATTTGCGAGCAAAACTCGCTTGGAAATTTTGGAAAAAATTATGAAAGTATCATGATGCGGAGGATATTGAACGAAGTGCGAACATTTTTTCAAGAAAAACCATATAATCCAAAACCGAAATCCCAAGGCCGTGGCGGGAATCCCACGGGCAAGAAATGACTGGGGGTTGGGGGGAAGGAA
>Ga0172379_10001511_pt1 | contig 45823 bp, 51 predicted proteins | sample GrowelOW334metaG_FD_119756 | JGI IMG/M metagenome (GOLD analysis project Ga0172379, IMG submission 119756) | Groundwater microbial communities from an aquifer near a municipal landfill in Southern Ontario, Canada - Groundwater well OW334 metaG | ecosystem: Environmental > Aquatic > Deep...
CATTATTCCAAGAGATAGGCAGAGATTGGCAAAATGTAAATGTGTGAGAGTAAAAAAATGAAATGATATGCCAATCAAACAAAGTGAGAGTTTCAAGACCGCCGATCTGGCATTGATCGCGGTACTTTTATTATTAATGCCCGAATCTCTTGAGGTCGTGGATCGGACAAATCCGCATAAGGTCCTCTTTGGATTTAAAACTGACCGCAAGCTCGAAAAGCTTATGGACAGTTTTTGGAAACGAGAGCTTGTGGTCGAACCTCAAGCGTTCTTTAACCAAATCAAAATCGCCAAGGCCAGGATCTATGTCCACGAATAAATATGAAGTTAAAACCGGAAACGCTGGAAAAACTCCGAGCGATTCTCAAAAAAGACTTCGGCCAAGAAGTGAATGATCAAGACCTCCACGATATTGCGTTCAACCTCGTGAGTTATTACGACGCTTTGTCGCGATTCTACTGGGAGGATATCACGAGCGGTCGAAAGCTTATAGAACCATATGACACAGTACCAGAGCGACAAACCACATAAGATCAGAGATTATCGCGAATTGCCGTTTGCTTATCAAGATAAGCCGGCTTTGCGGTACATGCGACAGCAATGGCTCGATAAGCATATAAGCATTGATGCCTACCGGAATCTCCGGAACATGTATCTGGCTTTGACTGAGATTGCCTCAAACAAAGCCAGTCAAACCATAGAGGCGTCGAACAAAACGCTCTTGATTTACTCTGGACTCAAAGACTGGCGAACGATTAAGAATTGTTTATCCAAGCTTGAGGAGTGGGCTTTTATCGCGATCACGAAAACTCGGGGCGAGGACGCCAAGTTCAAGCCCCGAGGTATCACTTTGCTGTCCGTCCTACATCTGACGCAGGGTGGAAACCAATCAGCATCAAAAGCCGGACGGCATAGCAGGCAGACTGCCTCCGATGCAGAAGATATAGAAGCTAAGGGATTAAAAGAAATTAAAGAAAATAATAAAGAAATTAACGGCCGGTCCAAGAATTTAAAACTCTTGGCCGAGGCCAGAGCCAAACTCGTAGCCAAGATGACCCTACAAAACAAATGATTTTTGGTTATAAACGGCAACATTGGGCAACGAAATGAGCAAAAAGCCGATAATAAACAATCGTTAAACGATACTAAGTGATACCCAAATGGCTAAATCTGTAGACATAAAAAATGAAAAATATCAGAATGCGATCCGCTTAAAATATGGCGATTTTACTTATTTAGAGATTGCCCGGATGCTTAAAGTCTCTCATGTCAGTGTAAAGAGATGGTTTCGGTCAGACGGCTTACTGAAAGACGAATACGACCGATACGAAAAAGAAAGAAACAGTACTCGTGATAAGGAAATGGATACCATACTGGCGAAATATTCTGTAACTGCGGCCAACATTTTGGTCTCACTTATGGGATCCAAAAGTGATGCGATGAAATTTCGAGCTGCTAAAGCAATTTTAGACATTGTCAGCGGTCCGCCATCCGAGAACGGTATAAGAGGTGGCCATACAGACGATGACTATGAGCGAGACTATTATCGCATCACGGAAATACTAGAAAGCGTCAAGAAAAAACAACAAAAATAAGCTGTGGGCAACTCGAGCTTAGCTTGTCCAAAAAAATAGCGTATGTTGTGTCTTGAGACCAAAAGTCGAATTCGAACCTTAGTAAAATTAACAAAATTATGACTATGACAATGCAAAACGAAAATGAATCGATGCGAGCCGTAGGATATGCCCGTGTTTCCTCCAAGGATCAGGAGGACACCGGCTACTCACTACCGGCTCAAGAAAAACTTTTGCACGATTATGCCGACAGAAACGGTTTTGATTTGGTAAAAGTTTTTGCCATTCAAGAATCGGCGGCCGGCAAAATCCAGCGAAAGATATTCCACGAGATGTTGGAGTATGTGACCAAGGCCAAAATAAATACGGTCTTTGTGGAAACCACCGACCGTTTAACCCGTAACTTCGCCGATGTACCGATAATTGACGAATGGATACTAGCCGACGAAAGGCACACAATTCATCTGGTCAAAGAAGGCTGTACACTCCACAAAGACTCCAAGTCGCATGAATGGTTTATGTGGCGAGTTAAAGTGGCCACGGCCGAATATTATATCCGTTTGCTTTCCGAGAATGTGAAAAAAGGACAGAAAGAAAAGCTAGCTCAAGGCTGGCTACCAAGCAAACCGCCACTCGGATACCAAACCACTGGCGAGAAAGGACATAAAATCCATATCATTGATCCGGAAAAATCTCCGCTGGTCAAAAAGATGTTTGACCTTTATGCCTCCAATCGCTACTCAACCAAAAAGCTGGCCGATGAAATGCATAAACTCGGTATGCGGTCTCGGGGAGGAAATAAAGTCAGTCATTCGCGAGTCCACCAGTTGCTCGGTGATCCGTTTTATTACGGAATGAATCGCTGGAACGGCAAAGTCGCTCAAGGTGGTCACGAACCGCTTATCACTAAAGAATTATTCATGCGATGCCAAGACATAATGCATAGTAACGGCACGCCGAAGTACAACAAGCACAATCCGTTATTTAAAAATGTCTTCCACTGCGAGGAATGCAAGGGTCGGATAACCTGGGAGATACAAAAAGGCCACTGGTATGGCCACTGCAACCATTATAAAAACTGCCAGCAAAAGGAATGGGTCAAACAAGAGAACATTGACCTGCAAGTAATGGAAAATATTGAGCACTTAAGCTCGAAACACAATGAGGCCATAGAGAATATGCTCACTTGGGTCCAAGAGGCTCTTAAGGAAAGCCACGGGGAGGAAATAGAATTCAGGCAAAAGGCCACCGGCGAACTCGAGCGACGCTACCAAGTAGCCACGCAGAGGTTAGACAAAATATACGATGATAAAATCGACGGCAAGATCAGCGAGGACTTCTACCAGAAAAAGTATCAGCAATACAAAATTGAACAAGAGGAAGTGCTGGACGGACTGAATAAACACAAAAATGCCAACCTCAAGTATTACGATATGGGGTCAACCTTTCTACAAATGGCCAAAGAGGCAAGGAGAATTTATTTGAACCGAAGCACAATCGAAATGGTCGACGACAAGAAACAACTTTTGTCCCTATTATTTTCGAACCCCATAATAAATGGCAAGAAAGTTGAGATTTCATACCAGAAAGCCTTTAAAATGGTGTTTGAACGAGTATCACAGATGTTGGGAGAAAATACAGACGAAAATACAACATTCGAACCGCTGAAAAAGCCCGTAGATAAAGAGAAAAGCAGAGCTTTTGGCTCTGCTCATCCCATATGGCTCCGCGGGTGGGAATCGAACCCACGACCCATTGATTAACAGTCAATTGCTCTAACCGCTGAGCTACCGCGGAATATGGCTATTATTAAGTAAAATAATAGCCTTGCTATTATATAGAATAATAGCAAATTGTCAAACTATTTAATAATCTCTAAGTTTTTTAATGCCTGGGAGTTTTTGAATTTTTTCCAAAGCCTTAGCCTCAATTTGGCGGATGCGTTCTCGAGTGACATCAAACTCCTGCCCCACCTCTTCTAAGGTATGAGCCACGCCATCCACTAAGCCAAAACGCATCTCTAGAATCTTCTGTTCACGCGGGCTCAACCGAGAAATAATCTCTTTAACATAATCCTTAAGAAGCATTAAAGCTGCTTCTCTGTCTGGCGTCACGGTTTTGACGTCTTCAATGAAATCTTCCAAAGTAGAATCTTCATCATCATCACCAATCGTCGTACCCAGCGAAATAGTCTCTTGGGAAATTTTCAAAATATAACGCACCTTATCAATATCTTCGTTCATTTCGGCAGCGATTTCTTCTGGTAATGGTTCGCGCCCTAAACTCGCCACCAATAAGCGCTGAATCTGTTTACATTTATTAATAGTTTCTACCATATGAACCGGAATACGAATCGTGCGAGATTGATCAGCTAGACTTCTGGTAATCGCCTGACGAATCCACCAGGTTGCATAGGTAGAAAACTTATAACCTTTGCGATATTCAAATTTTTCCACCGCGCGAAACAAACCGATATTACCTTCTTGAATCAAATCCAACAAACTAAGCCCCTTGGAGCCGGCAAATTTCTTGGCAATAGAAACGACTAAGCGCAAGTTAGCTTCAATGAGTCTACGCTCCGCCCGCTTGTCACCCACCTCTTTGCGTTTAGCCAACTCCACTTCTTCGGCGGTGGAGAGCAGTGGCACTTTGCCGATTTCTCGCAAATACATTTGAATAGAATCAGATGATAATTCGGAAATATCAAATTTAATTCTATCTTTATCAGTTCCTAATAAATCCACGATTTGCTCTTTCTTTTTTTGGTTAGTTTCTACATCCAAAAAGCCACCGGTATCTTCAATAATAGAAATACTATTTTTGTGTAGTTGCTCTAAAAACAATTCGAAGTCAAAGATATATTCCTCAACTTCGGAAAAAACTTGCATCAATTCGGTTTCCGTAATAAAACCACGAGTGCGTCCCTTGGCAATAAAATTATTCAAAACTTCTTCGCTCGGTTTAACTGCCGGCTTCAGTGCTAAGTGAACCGGAGGTTTAGCCTTGGCTACTCCCTTGTGATGAGCGGAGTCGAACTGCTTACCTTTTTTAACAATTGATTTTTTAAAATCTTTCTTTTTTTTGCCAACAATTTTATGTTGTGGCTTAGCGAGCTTTACCTTCTTGGAAGGCCAGCTTAATTTTTTGGGGGTGGTTTTTTTAACCACTTTTTTGACCACTTTTTTAGAAGCGGTTTTAACTGTCTTTTTAATTGTCTTGGCAATAGTTTTCGCCATATTATTCTAATAGCTTTTTTATCTCTTGAGTTAAATTATTAAACTCTACCAGCAAGCTATCCAACTCCTCTTTGGCGCCGTTTTGCGCCTCTAAATCAGCTAACAAGTTGGTTAATTCTTTCAACCGAGAATTAAGATAACTACGCTTGAGATCATTAACAATTTTCTTGATTTCTATACTAGCCTGTGTCTCATCGAAACCCGAGAACTCTTTTTCGCCTAAAATCACTAATTTGTCAAGGGCTTGAGCTGATTCTGGGACCAGCGAATTTAAGAGCCAATCACGAAAATTTTGGTAATTTAAGATAAAATTAAGACCCGAAGATAACGCGTCCCTGCTTTGATTATAATATAATATTAGGTTATTGTAAATTATTTGACTAGATTTACTCTGTAAATATTCCGGTAAAACATTTTCAAAAATAAAAACCAAATAATTAGGAAAACGACAAACTAGAGCTAAAAGATAATCCGACAAAATAGCCTCATGGCTAGTAGCCTCTGGACTAAAGCTGACGGTTGTAAGTGGAGGTCGTGTGCCTTCGCGGGGCTTTAGTTCGGCCATCGCCTCATATAAATATTTAACATCAATATCCAGGAGCGACGATAACTTTTTTAACCAAGCGTCTCTTTCTACTGGATTGGGCAGGCGTCCAATTAGTGGCAAAATACTTTGTGCTCCTTGTTTCTTACCGCTTGCTTGACGCAAATCCAAGGGAGCTAAAATTTTATCAAAATAATATTGCATCAAAGGCTTAGCTTCAGCCAGAGAACGAATCCAACCAGCGCGGTCGCGACGAATACATTCATCAGGATCTTTACCGCTCGGCATCAAAGCGACTTTAATATTTTTTTTGTAACTTTTAGCCGGGTCAATATAGCGTTTCAGTCGACCAAAACGATCCGGTGCTTCTACCACGCTGACGTCAAAACTAGCAATCGCCTCGCCGGCGCGATCGGTCGCCATTTGTCCGGCATTATCAGCATCAAGCGCAAATAATAAATTATTGGTAAAACGATCTAACAGTTGAATTTGTTCTTGGGTCAGTGCCGTACCCGAAGACGCCACTACATTTTTAAAACCAAATTGATGCGCGGTAATCGCATCCATTTGTCCCTCCACAATAATCACATAACCTTGTTCACGAATCGCATTTTTGGCGCGATTCAAACCAAACAATAATTTGCTTTTATCAAACACCGCGCTTTGTGGACTGTTCACATATTTTCCCATGCCTGCCTGCGCAGGCGGGCCATCCTTGCCATCGTTACTGGGCAAAACTCTGGCGGTAAAACCCACGATATTAGAATTGACATCAGTAATCGGAAACATGATCCGGGAACGAAAACGATTAAAATAACGACTGGTCCCGGCTTTCTGGGCTGTTAGCCCTGAAGCAAAAATATCACTTTCATTAAAACCGCGACTCTTTAAATATAAAATTAAATCATCCCAAGAATCGCTCGCAAAACCTATCTGCCAGTCCTCAATTATTTCATCGGTTAGCCCACGAGTAACTAAATACTGTCTAGCTTCTTCGGCCTCACGGGAATTTAAAAGCGTCTGTTCAAAATAAGCGCTGGCTGTTTGCAGAATATCCAGCAAGCGAGATTTTTGACTAGCTTTTTCGGGAGAATATTCTTGCAGTTGCACTCCAGCCTTCGGCGCTAAGAGTCGCAGGGTCTCGCCAAAGGTCAGACCTTCTTTCTCCATAACAAAAGTTAAAACATCCCCGCCCTTACCACAACCAAAACAATGCCAGATTTGTTTTTCCGGACTAATGACAAGTGATGGACTTTTTTCATTATGGAAAGGGCAGAGCGCCTGAAAATTGCGCCCGGCCGGTTTGACCTGAATGTATTCGCGTAGCACTTCCACAATATCCAATTTAGCTTTGATGTCTTCAGCGGAAGTCATAGAATTAATTTTTAATTATGAATTTTGAATTTTGAATAAAAATTAAACCTCATAATCAAAGTTTCTATTAAAAATTAAATCATTGTATTCGAAATTAAAAATTCTAAATTCGAAATTTTTATAATCTCTAGTTCGCTAACCTCTTTATCCTCTCTACTTCTTCCTGGAGTAACCCTCCATCATATTCTCCACTGTGCGCGTGGGTGCCGGCATAGCTTGGTCGTTTTTGGTCTAAATGAATATTAATAAAAATATTGGCCTGGTCTTCGGTTAAGTAAATGTGAAATTTAGGAAAGCCACTAGTCTCTAGGGGGCGTTCAAAACTCATTTCTTCACCCACGATGCCTCGTTTAAAGATATATCCAGCCGTTCTCATGAACTGTATTGGATTCTCTTTCATGGAGCTTTTGTTTAATATTAGCTTCATATTTTTAACAATTTTAGTATTTTTAGTCTTATTAGTTTAATACAGCCCTCTCTCAATAGCAAGATACTTGACCAAAAGTCAGATTTAAGCCTTAATTTAAGAAAATATAGTTCTTTTATAGGAGGCAATCATGACCGCTAAAAGAAAACTCGCTAAAATTTTTAAACTGCCGGAAACCGTAGATTCTATTGTTGACCTTCATCGCCAATTAATGGAAATTTTTCTTAAGAATTTACCCAAGCGTGTCACCATCCAAGAGTTGGTACATCGCTGGGGCAGTAATTGGAAAAATATTGAAAGCGACGATTTTATCTACGCTCTAGACGAGATTACTAAACAAGCTCTAAACAAAATCAAAAATTTTGATCAGTTAACTAGCGCTTGGTTCAGCACGCTTCATCCTCGTTTAAGGTGGCATTTAAAAAATAGGATTTTAATTAGTTTAAAAATTAGACAAATTAACTTAAATCCTGAACAAGTTTTTGCTATTCTTAGGCTCAAAAAAATTAAGTTTAACTTAAAACAAATGAGCGACTTGATAATAATTATTAATTATCAAAATTATCCCCAAAAATAAACCTCTCAAATTTTCATTGAGAGGTTTTTCATTACTAAAAATTAACGATTATTAATAGCGTTCGCTAAAGCTTGTGGCTCGTCGGTGCCGAGTCTTAAGGTCTTGCCACTTGTTAAAACTATTTCCACACCTCGTAAACCAGAAACATTGTAAATCCAACCTTTTGGCGTCATATGAATACCCCAACCATAATACCAAGGATTGCGGACAATCTTACAGCTAACAATTTCCGCCAAAGGAATAATTCTTCTCAACCAACCAGGACCAAACCAAAATACCAAATTCTCTTCGTTGACTTCTATTTTTAAAGAAGAAAACAACCAAGCAAATAAAATTAATAAGATCGCCATAGCAGCTACGGGCCAAGCCTGAGTTGGTTGAGTAAAGCTAGCCACAAGCAGGGATGGCAGAACAATAATGGCCATAAAGACGACAATCAAATAAGCAAATTGGGTATGTTGGTATTTCATATTAAGTTCTTATTTATACCTTAAGCTTATCATAAAAACCTTTAAAAAACAACCACAATTTTTATTATGGTTGTTTTTTATTAGGTTATTTCTTAGACTCCTGGAGTTACTTTGGGTGGCTTAACCTTAGTATTCCTGGGTCCTTTCGCGCCCCTAGGTGCTACTGGTTTTTTCTTATTAATGGCAGTAGTGGCCGTTGGGTTCTTTTTTACTTTAGCCAGAGCTGCTACGGCCGTTGGATTGGGTTTTTTAACGACTTCAGACAAAGCCTTAGCTGAAGCCAAGTTAGCTACTCCCAACACCATTAGGGAAAGAACGAGAAATGAAGAAATAATTTTTTTCATTTTTTTCATGTCATTTTTTAATGAGCGCTTAATTGCGTTCTTTTACTTTTAATACGCACCTTAATAAAACTTTCTTTCAGGGTAATTTTAAAATCCGCCAGTTACGGCGGATTTTAAAATGAGGGACAATCAATATAAACTTGGTTTAATACAATAAATTGGTGTCTCTAATGTAGTGCATATAATTAAAATTAAAACTTTCAATCTTAATACGCACTAAAAGAAAAAATTATTTCATTGGCTCATTCGGTAATCGGTTATTCCATGGTCTGATATTTCTAACCCTAAAATGTTGGGCATCTTGTCGTTCGCCGATTAGTTTAATAATTGTGTTTGTGGCCGGATGAAGACGATTGTCCCAGATAGTCTGGGTATCGGTCGCCACCACCCAAACTGTGCCATGTAAATCTTGAAAAACAAAACCCTGGCTATCGTTAAACAAAGTAATGTGTCCAGCCAAAAGTCCGTGTTCCGGATAAATCCATAAATCACGATTAGTTTGCACTAAATGACCATATAGTGGTAAACGATCCACTAAACATTCATGAATCTCTGAATCCAATCCACACCAGAACATAATTGTTCCTAAAACCAAACTAGCAAAAACACTCAAACCAATTATTTTGTAAGGCTCATAGTGATAGCCACCCTTGGTATGACGAAAGTTATAATAAATTGTCACTAAAATCAAAGTTAAGGAGGCCAGCCATAAATAAGGCAAGGCCATTAAAACATGGACTAAAAAACTACGATTCAAATAAACAAAAACGTCCCAATCATAATCGGTTAAAATAAAAATAATCGTGGTCACCGCCAAAGCTCCCAAAATCGTCGCCAAACCAACCAACGCCCACAATAAATAATTTTTGAGAGTAAATTGCCAACGCGGACGCGGGGCTAATTTTTGATCCTTGATTTGACTCAAGACATCTTTAGTAAAGTCTTCGGTCATCATATGTTTATTTTACTATTATCTAATTCCTTTTTAAATTTAGTTTTAGCTCGATTAAGCAAAGTAGCCACTGTTCCCAGAGGCTTTTGCAAAATATCAGAAATTTCTTCGTAACTTTTGGCCTCTAAATATTTTAAGACCAAAACTCGACGATATTTCTCATCCAACTTATTTAAAATTCCTTCTAAATTATCAGCTAAATATTTTTGATCTAAATCAGCCGACAAGTCAATATCAGCTTGGATAAAATCCAATAAAATCAAATCTTCCTCTTTGGCTAGAGGTTGGGGACGAACATTGACCTTGCGGAAAAAACTAATAGTTTGGTTATGAGCAATACGATATAGCCATGAGGATAATTTCAAACTGATATCGTAATCGTTAAGGTTGCGATAGGCTTTGATAAAAACTTCTTGTAAAACATCTTCAGCATCATCGGCGCTTCGGCAACCCAAACTTTTTATATAGCGCAAAAGCTTGTCGTGATAACGACGCACCAATTCGGCATATATTTCTTGATTGTCCAGAGTCAGCTTAACTACCTCATTGTCGCTTAACTCTGATAATAGTTGTTGTTCCATAACCTCATAGTCTATTTTAATAGATACGCCTTGGCGCCATTAAAAATTTCAATTACTCATATTATCAAACAAAAAAACCACCGGTGTCAACTAACCGCGTGGTTTCATTTTAGTTATTGTCAAAAATCAAGTAAAATTTTAGTATTGGTTTTCATGATTTTTCATATAGTTTGTTTTTATTTTTTTTTTAATTTTGCTTGGTTGTTTTTTGTTTCATTAATAGAAGTAAACAATCGCGTCAATAATATTAATAAGACCAACACTAAAATTGTTTGTGTAATTAAAACGCACAAATTAAATATGACCAACCAGTGAGAATCTTTTAAAATACTATTTCTAAGGCTATTAGTTAAATTGTGTTCAATTTCTGACCAAAGTTTGTATTTTTGATAAAGCTGATATTTTAAGACTTCATAATCTCCGCCAACAACCAAAGAATAAGCCGTATCAGTGTCTTTATTGTTCATAGCAGCAAAGGCTCTCGTTTCCAGGTCCACTAGTTTAAGATTAAGAATATCCAAGTCTTTAATTATCTTAATGTTTTGTCTTTTTATTTCTGGGGCTCTTTGACTTTGATTAATGAGAGTTATGGCATCTTCTTTTAAAAGATTGTCTAAATTAATACCGACTTCATTATATTTATCTTGATGTTCCTTAATACTCTTGTAGTCTCCTTTTAAAGCGTACAACAAGGCTAGATGGACTTGCCCGGTTAAAGTAGCATCATCACCAATAACTTGCTCAGACATCAATTCCAGCTTAGCCTCCACTTCTTTTATTGTTCTAGTTTTATCAATAATTTTATTTTGCGCTTGATAAACAACAATCAGCTGAGAGAAACACAAAACAATGATTACAAAAAATCCAAAAAAAATTTTAGTTTTAATTCTTATCATTTGTCGCCTCCTTTTTTAGCAAACACAAAAATATAAACAATTTCTAAAATACCCATGGTATTTATTAACATTAAAGCTATAAATCAGCGTTTAGAGTTATTACGAGCCGCTTCCCACATAGCGACACCTTTCCAAGGAATGGTCCAAAGCATCATCGGGATAAACCACCAAGCATTTTGGGCAAAATATTGTTCCATAAATTTAAATTACATTTTGAAGAACTCCAATAATTTATAGACCAACATCGCCGGCCAGATAATCGCTTTCAAAAATCCCAGCACTCCCAGCCAAAAAGTTTCGGCATGCTGAATGTAATAAACCACTGCCCCTAAAAAGGCTAAACCATAAACCCCGCCACTCGCTCCCCCACATTTCATGTTTTTAGACATATGATTTATTTTATCACTATTTTTTCATTATATCACTTTAAAGGTTAAAAACAAAAAACCAAGACCGCTTAGGCTGGTTTTTAAAATTAATAGACCCCGTACTGTTTAACAGACGGGGCCTTTATCTAACAAATTTTTTAATTTGTTAACTGCTTCCATATCAGAAGAATCGTTTATAATTTCGCCGAAATTGTAGGTTATACTTTCTATTACCTTATAACCAATCTCGCCCGGCTCCAACTTATTAATTGATAAATAATCAATCTTTACTTTTTTAAAAATAGCTTTATTTATCAATAAGTTAATTACCTGCATAAAACTTTCTGCGGATAATTGAGCTTCAACTTGCCAGAACCAAGCGCAATTTTTAGACAAGCACTTCGCCCCAAGATAGCCGTTGAACATACTGCCTTGCACATTGCCGTTATTATCGACGATATCGCCATCGAATTCTTCAAAAGGGTTTAAACCGGCGTTTTTAATCTTAAAAATATCGGCGTAAAACTCAGATGACCGTGGATGGACTGACATGAGATGAACTGTAAACTTCATTTTTTAACCTTTCGATTTTACTATTGAATACGCCCTTACTTTTAGTAATGCTTGATTTATTAGATACCAGTTTTTTTATCACTTTCGTGTTTACAAGCGATATCAGTATAACTGGCAAATACTTTGTAATTTTTGCGACTGTTACCAACACCATAAACCAATGTATACTTATCTTGATTTGAGCTGGAAAGTTCTAAGTCGCTGGAACTACTAATAAAAATAGCATTATTACAACCATTAATCCTGCATATCTTAACAGGAATTAAAGTAATATCTGTTACGTTGGGCAACAATTCATTGAGTTCATAAACTCTTTTAAACCCACTCATTTTTATTCTCCAAATATTTTATTTTAAAATAACTATTTTTATTATATCATATTTTATAATATTTGTCAATGATTAGATTAATATTAGCCAAAATGTACACTAGATACAACAAAAAAACCTTGAATTTTCAAGGTTTTCACTACGCTACAGGGTTTAGTACGGAGAGGGTGGGACGCAGTTAGAATGGCTTTGATTAAAAACTAAGCTTATAAATTAAAAGGGAGCTTTGCCTTCCCTGTACTTACTATAATAACTTTAGCGTCTGGAGGTATACTTTGCTTCTCTTGTAAAAATGAAGCTAACCCTGCCGTTGCAGAATACTCACAAGCAAATCCTTGTGAAACCATTAATTCAAAGGCTTTTTCAAGAATCTTTTCTTCTATTTCTTTAACCGCACTTTTAATGCCACAAAGCCCCCTTTTTGACGCTAGCCGCACCCAACCTTGATCTGCGGATGTAAACGGTCTAAAAGGTGCAAATAATTTTATGGCCTTAGAATTTTTATCATTTGTTGTCCCTCCAAGAATGTTAATTTTAGAAATTTTCCACGAATCACCACTATATACAGTCTTAGCCGCTTGACCGCTGGCTATCTCTTTACAAGTATTTATAATATTTTCAAAGAGATTGCCAGTGCCAAACGGAACGAAAATATAATCAGGGTTTTCATTCAAAATTTCATAACTCATCCAATCGTAAAAACGGATAGACGGATCAAAGCTTTTGTTGGAAGTAATATCAAAACCATCAAAATTGTCAGTTAATCTAAGTATATCTTCTGGAAACAAAATTTTTTCTGAAAGTTCTGTTTTATATATCTCGCAACCTAAAGACTTAAGATAATCCAAAATTAAATGATTTGTATTGACATCAACAAGAATTTTAAGGTTAGGTAATCCATATTTTCTAAACTGCGTCTGAATTGCTAAAGCTGCGGAACCGGCGCTAATTATTGAAAATTTCGGTAGCATGCTATTCTTATCATTTTTTAAAATATCAAGGTAAGTAAGAATAATTTCCCAAGCCATTCTATCTTTATGGGTTCCTGTTTCTTGAACACTCTCATCTTTAATCCAAATATTTGAAAATCCCGGTATTGATATTTTACGAATCGGTGAAACCGGAAATAACGGAAGAATTTCGTCAGAAATTGCGTTTTGTATCTTTTTTATAATTTTTTCATTTAAGGAGTCTGCCATAAATTTTACCTTAACTATAATATCCTATATTATGACCGAATTTTTAATTATAAATTTTTCATCAACGCAAAGGGGGTAGGACGCAGCTAAAATGGCTATAATTGACCATTAACTTCTTTTTCCAACCTATCTAAAAATTCTTTATAATAACTCAAGCGCTCACGACCAATGGCCCTGGCGGTTTCGGTATAAAGTTTTTCTAATAAAAACTTGTCTTTAACTTCGTAATTGATATGAGCACTATGTTTAGATTTATCTTGAATACGGCCATTCAATTTGCCTCCCTGATTTTCTTTAATATATTCATCAATATCCATTTTTTTATAAATCTTGGCTTTATGCTTACCAACCCAGGCAAAGGCTCGGGCTAGGCCAACGGCGCCGACGGTTTCCAGTTTGTCGGCATCATGGACTATTTTAGCTTCAATGGTTTCCGCCTTATAATCATTGCGATAGCGATGAGATAAAATGCAGTCTTGAATATGTTTAATTTTGTCGGCCGAAAAACCAAGATCTTCCAAAATTGGCTTGGCCATCTCGGCGCCGATAACCGCATGGTCTGTCTGGCCGGTCGAATCGTGGGCTTCTTTGGCGCCGCCGATATCGTGTAACAAAACTCCGGCCTGTAAAACATCCAAATCAACATCCTTTTCGCTTTTAGCAATAGTCATGGCTAAGGCATAGACCCGCATGATATGGTCAATGTCGTGAGCCGAATCTTTTTCTTGATTTAACTCTTTCTCAACGATTTCTTTAATTTTTTGAAACTTTTCGGCCATAAAAATTTTGGTGCGGAGAGGGTGGAACTTAGTTGAAATGGCTTTACCTATTATTTAAACCAAACCAAAGTTTCTTTAAAGAGTATTTCTTCAACGCCAGCCTCATCAAAAGTGTGAGTCGCTCCTTTAATAATTATCAATTTATTAACCGGTTTGAAATTTTTGATAATTTTTTTCCAAGTATTTTTAAGTATGCCTCCACCGGCGCAAATTACTTTCAGTGGAATATTACAATTTTTATACCATTGCCGATAATCAAGCTTGTTCCATTCTTCTACCAACTTTTTATTGAGCAAATAACTGGTACCCCAGCTGGCGATATAAGCGTTAATTTTTTTATTAAAATAATACCACTGCTCATCCTCGTCTTCTTTGGCCAAATTAACCGATGGATCCCATAAAACAATTTTTGTTATCGGCTTTAAATTGGCCCGTAAAATTACTGGGCCACCCAAGCTATGACCAACTAAATATATTTTTTTATATTTTACTAAAAAATATCTGATAACTTCATTTAAATCTTCAACGTGGATATCTATAGTACAGTCATCTAATTTTCGTCCGCCCTTTTCGCCTGAATATAAATCAAATCTGAAAACATTAAAGCCTTTGGCGGTAAAATATTTGGCAGCATTATAAAACTGATGTTCATTTTTGTGTCCGGTTAAACCATGAACAAAGATTATCAATTTATCTTTTTTTGTCTTATAATCCAAAACACCGTAAATATTATTTTTCTTGTCTTTGGTTTTTATTATTATTTGTTTTTGCATATTATTATATAAAATGCGGAAAGGATGGGACTTAGTTGGAACGATTAGTTGTTAAAATAATTAGCTTCAACAAAATCTAAAGCCGAAAGAGTGCTCTTATCGGTAACTAGTTGTCTGGCTTTTACTAAATCCATCCATTCAACAGACTGAAATTCTTCGGCCAGTTTTAATGGGTCTGGATTAAAGTTATTTTTAGCCACATTTATAAAATACCAGATATCAAAATGTAATCGGCAGGTTTGCTTAGTTGGATTGTCAATATCAGTTGTGGTTAACAAGGCCGGAACTTTAACTTCCAGGCTATTAATATCTAAGCCCCATTCTTCGTTAATTTCTCTGGTTAATGTTTCTCGTAAATTTTCACTTTCATCAATATGACCGCCATTAAAAAGCCATAGCCCAGATTTTATATGGTGGCCAATAAAGCATTGCTTCTTTTAATAATCACAGGCTGCAAAATAAGCACAAAGATGATTTTCGGGATCTTCGTCTCTGGTTAATTTTCTTTCTTGCAATTTCTGCTTAAATTTTAAGGCAACCTTATCAGAACAGGCTTTATCTAAAAATTTTTCTATTTCTTGTCCTAATTCAATTTTCATAACTGCAGAGGATGAGGCCCTCCTACGTCCCGATTTTGTCGTGGACTAAGGGCAGGTAAAGATTCGAACCCTCGATACCTTTCGGTAAACATGCTTTCTCCCGACAATTATTTTTTTGCAACGCGGAGGATGAGGGATTCGAACCCTCGATACCTTTCGGTAAACTTGCTTTCCAAGCAAGCGCCATAGGCCACTAGGCGAATCCTCCGCGCTATAAAAAAATTAAATTGTCGTGGATCCTCGATTTTTTACAAAATTAAAAATTTTAGAAAAATCGGGACAAGCGTGCGCCATAGGCCACTAGGCGAATCCTCCGTGTTGTTTGTTACTTGTTGTTTGCTATTTATTTATCTCATTATTAATGAGGGTCTTTAGGCCATCATATTTACGACCGGTTTGATCAGAAAAATCTTCAAACTGATAAGCCCCAGGCAGTGGTCTGCCGTTTAAAAAACTAGAGGGCGAACCAATAATCCCAAAACGTTTTGCCTCCTCCTTTTGATCCAAAACTCGTTTTAAGTATTTTTCGCTAGTTAAGCAATCCTTAAACTGGTCTTCCTTTAGACCCAGATCTTTGGCCATCGTTAAAAGGCTCGTGGTATTATTATCATTTTTTGTCTGATTGTCAAATAGCTTGCTAGCCATCTCCGAGGCTTTACCCTGATCGCGGGCACATTCAAAACCTTGAGCTGCTAAAACGGCATTAGCGTGCCCTTCTAAAGGATAGTGCCTAAAAACTATGGCGACCTTATCACCAAATTCATTTTTGACTTGTTCTAATATTTTATAATAACTGGCGCAAAAACCACAATCAAAATCCGAGTAAACTACCAGCTCGGCCTTGGCTCCCAGCTTACCCCAATAAAAATCATCCTTACCCGCGCGTCGCACTAGCTCCACTTGACCGGTCGGTAAGGCTAATTCGGTTTGCCGATTGTCTTGTCTTAATTTCTCAGCTTCAGAAATAAATTTAGAGGTTCCTTTTTGATCGCTAGATAAAAAATAAATCAGGATTAAGAAAATTAATCCCGCTACAAACCCGCCTACTAATTTTAAAAACCAACCACCTGTTTTCATAAAATATATAATGCGAATGCCTCGAATGGAATTCACACACCCCGTCCCGAGAGTACTCGGGCCACCCCTCTCAAGAGGGGAATTAATTCCCCTCTTGAGAGGGGTGGCCGGGAGGTCGGGGTGTGTGGCTGTTCGTTCGTAGCTTTTGTAGTTTCGGGTAACTTTTCGTAGTTTCGGATTAGTATTTAACTTTTTTCATAGATACTCCCAATTTCCAAAAGATTTTCGTCGCTGAATCTTGGGCCGATTAACTGATAGCCGATGGGTAAATTTTTGATCATGCCGGCTGGTAAATTTACCGCCGGTAATCCTGCTAAAGAGGCTGGGGTTAAGAAAATATCTTCCAAATACATTTTAAGTGGATCATTTTGTTGCTCACCTAATTTAAAAGCGGTCGTCGGAGTAGTTGGTGTCACAATAATATCTACTTGTGTAAAGGCTTCATTAAAATCTTCAATAATTTTTGTCCGCACCGCCTGAGCTTTTAAATAATAGGCATCATAATAACCGGAGCTCAAAGCATAGGTGCCAAGCATAATGCGACGTTTAACTTCAGCGCCAAAACCCGCGCCACGCGTGGCATTATAATATTTAATTAAATCTTCATCGGTCTCTTTGAAGCCATAACGCAGTCCATCGAAACGCGCTAAATTAGAACTAATCTCACAAGGTGTAATAATATAATAAGCGCTGACGCCATATTTGGTATGGGGCAAACGAATATCCACAATCTCTGCGCCCAAGTCTTTCATTTTAGCAATTGCTGCCAAAACTTTTTCCTCCACTTCTTTATCCGGCAAATCAACGAAATACTCTTTAGCAAAACCCACCCTTAATCCCTGGAGGGAATTTTTAATTTTTAAATTTTTAAATTTTGTAAATAATTTTAAATTCTTAATATCCACTTTCAAATCAACTGTTGTCGAATCTTTTTCATCTTTTCCTTGCATCACCTTCAAAACTGCTAAAGCGTCTCCTGCTGTTTTCGCCAGCACTCCAGGGACATCGGTGGAGCTGGTCATGGCTATCAAACCAAAACGCGAGCACAAACCGTAGCTGGGTTTCAAACCCACCACTCCACAAAAACTAGCCGGATGACGCACACTCCCTCCGGTATCCGTGCCCAATGCAAACAAACACATATTAGAAGCAACCGCTACCGCGCTACCACCCGAAGAACCACCCGGCACGCGCTCGGTATCATGTGGATTTTTCGTCGCGCCAAAATAACTATATTCCGTAGAAGCGCCATGCGCAAATTCGTCTAAATTAGTTTTGCCAAGCATAATGGCTCCCGCCTCTTGCAAGCGCGCCACCACGGTAGCGTCATAAGGCGCCACATAATTTTCTAGCATTTTAGAACCAGCTGTTGTTCTGATACCTTTGGTTAAAATATTATCTTTCACTAAATATGGGATACCTAGAAGCTCTCCTCGTTCACCATTTTTCAAACGTTCATCAGCTTCACGCGCCTGAGCCAAAGCCTCTGATTCGGCCACAGTTAAAACCGCATTTAATTTGGTATTCATAGCGCCAATTTGCGCTAAACACGCCTTAGTTAAATCAAGAGCTGTTATCTCCCCTTTATCCAGCTTAGCGCGAGCTTCTAAAATTGTCAGTTCATTTAAATTCATGTAAATATCTTAGCAATTGCCTGCGTTTAGGTCAATAAAAAAGAGGCTGTTTTAGCCTCTTAGATTTTAATAATAACTTTTGTGCCTTTACGAGCCCAAGCGTAGAGCCACTGAGCATCACGTTTAAATAAACGGATACAACCATGTGAAGCGCCTCGACCGACCATTGGTCCTTGATGAATGCAAACATTGCCGAACAAGTGCAAAGAATAAGGCATGGGCACGTTGCCATATTTTTTAGAATACATCAAACGTACTTTACTTCGGACAAAACATTCTCCTGTCTGAGTATAGGTAATTTTTTTGCCTCGAGTAATTGGGCTCCAAAATACTAGGCGACCATGCTCATAAACACCAATTAGACTATGGCCTAAAAAAACCACCACCACCGAATCATGTTTAGCCAGAGAACTATCAAAAGTTGGCAAAGGACTGTAGTTTTTAACCGTCTCAATATCCTTGGGTATAAACAAGGTCTTTCCCGCAAAATATTTTCTGTCCAAACCGTTAATTTTTTCCACCCAAGGAATTAAGTCAGAATTAATTTGTTGTGATTTAGTAATTTTAACTTTTGGCCAACGACCTTCTTGTCCGACCGCCGATAAATTAAAAAAGGCAACAATTATCAAAGCCACCCAGATAATCAAAGCTTTCATGTTTCCTCCAAAATATTTTTTTAAAAAACTGGCTTGAGCTTACCGCTAAAGTTATATTTTTTCAAGTACCAAAAACAGAGTCAATTAAGACCCTGCTTTTGTGTATTTTTGTTAACTATTACATGTTAATAGTTAATTGTTGTTCTACATTCCCATCATCCCGGGGTTCATTCCACCCATGCCTCCACCGTGACCATGGTCATCTTTTGGCTCCGGTTTATCAGTAATGACCGCTTCGGTAGTCAAGAACATCATAGCGGCACTAGCAGCGTTTTCTAGGGCGCTCCGCACGACCTTAGTCGGGTCAATAATACCCTCTTTGACCATATCCACAAATTTATCATTAGCCGCATCATAACCAATAACCGCTCCACCTGCCTGCGCAGACAGGCCTTTTTTATTTTCTTCAATAATTCTAAATAAAATCAATGAACCGTCTTTACCCGCATTGGCAATAATTTGCTTAATAGGTTCTAGCACGGCGCGGCTAATAATTTGTCCTCCCACACTGTCTTTCTTATCATCGTCTTCACGCAAAGCTTTGCCCGCCAAAGCTAGAGCCAGACCACCGCCCGGCACTACGCCTTCTTCGACAGCCGCGCGAGTAGCATTAAGCGCATCTTCAATGCGGTCTTTTTTCTCTTTCATTTCCGTTTCAGTAGCAGCTCCTACTTTGATAACAGCTACCCCACCGGATAACTTAGCTAAGCGTTCTTGTAATTTTTCTTTATCATAATCAGAATCAGACAATTCTTTTTCTTTTTTAATTTGCTCTACGCGAGCTTGGATTTTAGTAGCGTCGCCTTTGCCTTCAATAATTGTAGTATTTTCTTTAGTGGCGACGACACGACGCGCTTTGCCCAAATCTTCCAAAGTAGTGGCGTCTAATTTCAAACCAATTTCCTCAGAAATTACTTTAGCGCCAGTAAGCACAGCAATATCTTCAAGCATAGCTTTACGTCTGTCGCCAAAACCCGGAGCCTTAATGCCTAAAATATTAAACACTCCACGTAATTTATTAACCACAAAAGTAGCCAAAGCTTCGCCATCAATATCATCGGCAATAATTACCAATTCTTTTTTACCGGACTGTAAGACTTTTTCAAGTAACGGTAAAATATCGGCAATGGCCGAGATTTTTTTATCAGTAATTAAAATAAGTGGTTCATCTAATTCGGCTTTCATAGAATCTTGATTGCTAATCATATAAGGAGAAACATAACCCTTATCAAATTGCATACCTTCCACGACTTCTTTTTCTACGCCAAAAGACTGACCTTCTTCAATCGTAATAACACCATCCTTACCAACCGAGTCCATAGCTTCGGCAATGATGCTACCGATTTCTTTGTCGTTGGCGCTGATAGAGGCAACCTGAGCAATTTCCTCTTTAGTAGAAATGGTTTTGCTCATGGCTTTTAATTCAGCCACCACTTGAGCTACCTTGGTTTCGATACCTTTACGAATTTCCATGGGGTTCACGCCAGCGGTAACCAATTTTAAACCTTCAGCAATAATAGCTTGAGCCAAAACGGTGGCCGTAGTTGTGCCGTCACCAGCAGCATCGTTAGTTTTGGAGGCGACCTCTTTAATAATCTGCGCTCCCACATTTTCAAACTTATCTTCCAGTTCAATTTCTCTGGCGACCGTCACCCCATCCTTAGTAATAACTGGAGCGCCATAGCTTTTATCAATAACCACATTGCGTCCTTTAGGGCCTAGAGTTACTTTGACCGCATCGGCCAATTTGTCGGCGCCATTCTTCATAGATAAGCGAGCTTGTTCGTCAAAAATTATTTGTTTTGCCATAAGATTAGTTTATAAAGTTCATAAAGTTCCTAAAGTTTATAAAGTTAATTCAAAAACCAAGAAACTTAATAAACTATTTATTCTATAATTAACATAATATCTTGTTCTTTGATAACCAAATATTCTTCTTCGCCAACTTTGATTTCATCTGGAGAATATTTGCGGAACATAACTTTGTCACCAACTTTCACGCTCATCGGAGCAATTTGTCCATTGTCTAAAATTCGACCCGTTCCCACGGCGACGACCTCGCCCTGTTCTGGCTTTTCTTTGCTAATAGTATCAGGAATAAAAATACCTGATTTAGTCATCGTTTCCTTGCTTAAAGGCTTAACGATAACGTTGGAGTGTAAGGGTTTTAAATTCATAAATTTAGACTTAATTTTAAAAAATATTGTTTAGCAATCACCTCAAGTGAGTGCTAAAACTATTACATCTTAGGGAAGAATTAGGTCCCTGTCAAGTATTAAAAAAGCGTCCTGATTTTTATCAAGACGCCAAAGTTTAATCCGGAGCTAATAGTTTCATTTTAATAAAACGTTCCGGCCACAAATGACCTAAGATGCTACCAATAGATAAAATTATACCAATTATTACTAAAAGATTAGCACTAGTAGCTAACCAAGACCAACTAATCAAATAGCAAAACATAATCGCGATCCCAGCTAGTGATTCCGCAATAAACTTAGCTTTACCAAGTTTATTGGCTTTGATGTATAATGGTTTTTTCATTATGACTTTTCTGACATAAGGGATAATTATACCCCGGCCACTAAATTCAACTGCCATCATTAAATAAAATAAAGCTGGATGAATTATTGGTTGAACAAACAAACCAAAATAATAGAAGCAGGCGATAATGAAAACTTTATCAGCTAAAGGATCAAACCATTTGCCAGTTTCATCGTAAGTTTTTTGACTAATGAAATCAAATACATAAAGCCACCAAAAAAGATCTAACCACAACTTCGGACGCTTACTGTATTCGGCTGGCTGAGAGCGAGCCATTAAACCATCGAGCGCGTCGGTGTATAAACAAGCAGCAAAGCACAGAGCGCCTAAAATTGGATTAAGTTTAAAGCTTAAAATTACCAACAGCACTCCAAAAAATCTGATAGCCGTCCAAAAGTTCGGTGGCCAACCAAAATTAGCCGGTACTTTGGCGATTATTCCCAAAATAGGCCAACGACCAGATAGCAGACTATCCAGCTGAAAAGTTAAGCGTTTCATTGAAACCTCCCCCGTTTATTAATGAACTGTTTTTGTATTAATTATATTGGCTCTATCTTAATGTTACAAGCTACTTTCTGTCAATAAATTGACAAAATGGCAAAAATTAATTAAATTAGGAGCACGTAATCTTGGACGATTAGCCCCGCCCGCATTGCTACGCAAAGCGTTGCAGGCGGGTCAGTTTGCGCCCTAGGCGCATCCGCCTCGGGCGGAGGTTAGATCCACTTTACAATAAGAAAATTTTTAAAAAATAAACTTGGGTCGCTTAGCTCAGTTGGTTAGAGCGCGTCGTTGACATCGACGAGGTCAGAGGTCCGAATCCTCTAGCGACCACAACGTTATAAACTTTTTTCGCGCCTGTAGCTCAGTTGGTTAGAGCACGGCTCTTATAAAGCCGGGGTCGATGGTTCAAGTCCATCCAGGCGCACTAAATTTATTTGTGCCTGTTTAAGTTGGTTAATTCTAAAAACGACGCCGGCCTAAAGCGTCTTTCAAGAGAACGGTTCAAATCCGTTCAGGCGCACAATTTAAATGTACTCATGGAGGAAAAAAATCATCTCGTCGGTATTGCCCATTATTTAAAATTTGGACCAGCTAGCTTAGCTCGTCTGAAAGCTTTGGGTTCTTGGCAAGAAGTTTGGGAAGGAAACTTAGAACATCTCACGCGAGTTGGTATCACCCCAGATTCAGCTCAAGATTTTATTAACTGGCGACAAGCGATTATTATTGAAGAATTATTAGCAACCTTAGATAAACATCAAATTAAAACTATCAGCCTAGAGGAGGATTTGTATCCGCCTCTTTTAAAAAATATTTTTCAGCCTCCGCCACTTTTATTTTATCAAGGCAAATTACGCGAGGAACTTTATACTCGGACTCTAGCAGTTGTCGGTTCGCGTCGCGCTACCGCCTACGGACAAATGGCAGTTAAATCTTTAGTCACGAATTTGGCTGAAGCCGGAATTACTATTGTCAGTGGTTTGGCTCTCGGTATTGACGCGCTAGCGCACGAAGCTACGCTCTCGGTAAAAGGGCAAACTATCGCCGTTCTCGGCTCGGGCATTGACCGAGGGAGTTTTTATCCTAAAGCTAATAAATATTTAGCTGATAAAATTATCAGTAATCGTGGTGTCATTTTTAGCGAATTTCCCCCAGGAACTGAGGCTAATAAATTTAATTTCCCTCGCCGTAATCGCCTTATTTCAGGTGTTGCTCAAGGCACCCTAGTGATAGAGGCAGCCACCAAGTCCGGTTCACTCATCACAGCTCATTACGCCTTAGATCAAGGGCGGGAAGTTATGGCCGTGCCGGGAAATATTTTTTCCGAGCAATCTAGTGGCACTAATCACCTACTTAAATTAGGCGCCAAGCCAGTCACTAAAGTTGAGGATATTCAGGAGGTTTTTGGCTGGGAAAATCATGAAATAAACGAAACCGTTATAGAAGGTTTAAATGAACTAGAACAACAAATTTTACAAGTCTTAAATAGCGAAGCCAAGCACCTAGACGAGCTCAAGGCCTTGCTAAATGTTGACATTGGTGTTATAACAGCTACACTTACGCTGATGGAAATCAAAGGTTTAGTTAAAAACTCCGGTCAGCTCAACTATATTAAGAATATCTTTTAAAGAGCAGAGGTGTTTTTCTGATATTATATTTATACCGCAAACTCACCTTGTTAATATAATCCGAAACTACGAATTTATATCAGAAACTACGAAAGCTACGAACGAACAGCCACACACCCCGGCCTTCCGGCCACCCCTCTCCAGAGGGGAATAACAGCCCCTGAAAATTAATTTTGTAGCTTTTGTAGTATTCGGAACCCTTTTGTAGTATTTGGATTAATATAATTTGTAGTATGAAACTAGTCATCGTCGAGTCGCCAACCAAAGCCAAAACTATCGCCAAATTCTTAGGCGCGGGTTTCAAAATAGAATCCTCTTTTGGACATATCCGTGATTTACCTACCAGTGTTTTGGGTGTAGACGTGGAGAACAATTTTGAACCAAAATACGTGGTACCCTCTAAAGCTAAAGCCACAGTCGCTAAACTCAAGGCTCTAGCCAAAAAAGCCGATGAAATCATTCTGGCGTCCGACGAAGACCGCGAAGGAGAAGCTATTTCTTGGCATTTGCGCGAAGCTTTAAAAATAAAACCTGAGGATACCAAGCGTATCGTCTTTCATGAAATTACCAAGGACGCTATTTTAAAAGCCTTAGAACATCCACGTGCTTTAGACCAAAACTTGGTCGATGCTCAACAAGCGCGTCGCGTTTTGGATCGTTTAGTGGGTTATGAGCTCTCACCATTTCTCTGGAAAAAAGTAGCCAAAGGTTTATCCGCCGGCCGTGTCCAATCCGTCGCTGTCCGACTTGTCGTCGAGCGCGAACGAGAAATCCAAGCCTTTCAAGAACAAATATATTTCAGCATTGAGGCCTTACTAGAGAAAATTGCGGGGGGTGAATTCATGGCTCAATTGGATAAAATTGATGGTGAAAAATTAGATAAATTAGCTATTACCGAAAAAGATAAAGCCGAAACTATCGTTAAGGATTTAGCCACCGCTGAATTTAAAATTACTAACATAGAAAAAAAGTCGGCCAAACAAAAAGCCCCAGCCCCTTTCAAAACTTCTACTTTGCAACAAACCGCTAATCGCCGTTTAGGCTACAGCGCCAAACAAATCATGATGTTAGCCCAAAGACTATATGAAAGCGGTTATATCACCTACATGCGTACCGACTCTTTTAATTTAAGCGAAAAATTTTTAACCGAGGCTAAAACTTATTTACAAAATACCTACGGTGATAAATATTGTTTAGACAAACCTAGACTTTACACCACCAAAAAAGCCAATGCTCAAGAAGCGCATGAGGCTATCCGTCCTACTGATGCTGCCCAAACCCCTGACAGCCTTAAAGTTGAACTCGACCCTCGCCAATATCGCCTTTATAAATTAATTTGGCAACGCTCTTTAGCTACGCAAATGCCGGAAGCTATTTTTGATAATACCAAAGTAGAAATAATGGCCGGCCTGCCTGCGCAGGCAGGCCGTTACACATTCACAGCTGATGGAAGAATTTTAACTTTTGATGGCTATCAAAAAATCTATTCAGAAAAAAATGAAGATAAAGATTTACCTAATTTAGAGACAGGCGAAATACTGGACGCAAAAGAAATCAAGAGCGAGCAACATGCCACCAAGCCACCAGCGCGCTACTCTGATGCTACTTTAGTTAAGGAGCTAGAAAAACACGACATCGGTCGTCCTTCTACCTATGCTCCAACCATCGCCACCATTGAAACCAGAAATTACGTCACCCGTGATGACAACAAACGTCTTCAACCAACTGACATTGCCTTTGTGGTTAACGATTTATTAGTCGCCCATTTCCCAGAAGTGGTAGATTTTAAATTTACCGCCGACATGGAAAAAGATTTGGATAGAATTGCCGATGGCGAAAAAAAGTGGCAACCAATTATCAAAGAATTTTATGGGCCATTCCATGCCAACCTAAAAAGTAAATATGAAGAAATAAATAAATCAGATATTGTGCCGGAAGTTGCAACGGAAGAAATTTGCGACAAGTGTGGTTCACCCATGATTATTAAAACTGGACGCTATGGCAAGTTTATGGCTTGTTCCAATTTTCCTGATTGCAAAAATATCAAAAAATTAAACAGTGTCGATAAAGATGGTGATGGTGTCTCCGACAACAAAGAAGCCGAAGAGCTCTCTGCTAAATACGTCACCGAGGTTTGCCCTAAATGTGGTTCACCGATGGCCGTCAAAGTCGGACGCTTCGGACCATTTCTGGCTTGTAGCGCTTATCCCAAATGCAAAAGCATTAAAAATATTCAAGAAAATGGTCTGGGCTCTACCGGTATCAAATGCCCGGTTTGCGGTAAAGGAGAGATTGTGGCTAAACGTAGTCGCCGTGGAGTTTTTTATGCCTGTAACAATTATCCTGAATGTAAAACAAGCTTCAGCGGTAAACCGACCGGCGACAAATGCCCCAAATGTGATTCTTTAATGATCACCACCAAAGACGAAGAAATTAAATGTTCAAATAGACAGTGCAATAAACCATCAACCAAGGAGAAGTAATCATGGTACATTACCAATATTTCGTTTCGCCCAAAACACCCCTAACCAACGAAAGGCTAAACCAAATACCCGGAGTTCATCTTTATGATGAAATAAACAATCTTTATTTATTACCCAGTGTCAAAATCTTAAAGACTTTATTTAAAATCAAACAAGAGATTCAAGGCACCGGTGGACGTAATTCGGATCAGCCGATTGATTTCTCGGTACATCGACGTTTCGGTGATGCGGGAGTGATAACCGAAATGACCCGACCACAAATTCAAAATTGTCTCCGGGGAGAACTGGCTTTAAAACCAGCTTACCTACAAAGAGCCAAATATTAATAACCAAAAACCGACCCAATCAAGGCCGGTTTTTCTTTGGTTGAACAACGGCTTTAAGCTTAAAATTAGACCGCCAAACCGCTGAGGTTCGATAACCCGGGTTGCCGGAACGTTTGCCAGCTTTAATACGAGAACCATTTTTCATAAAATACAATATAATGCTAATCTACGAATTAAATCTCGAATACCTCAAATGAAACAGCCAGTGAATACTTTAAATAAATTTATTTCTAACTTTTCGAGGCATTCGCATGCTAATTCGAGGCGTTCGTATTATCTGACTTGCTAAAATTGCTAAAAACTTGTAGTTTAATTATAATAAAAAAGCAATTAATTTACTATTATGCCTAAATTTATTATAGAAGGTGGACACGAATTATCAGGTTCCATTAGTGTCAGTGGCGCTAAAAATGCTGCTCTAAAAATTATTCCAGCTAGTCTTTTGTCCGAGCAAACCATTACTATTAAGAATCTTCCGAAGATTGAGGATATTGATCGTTCTCTGGAAATTATTACCGACCTAGGTGGGTTAGTTTTGCCCACGCCAGATGGTTGTACTATCAACACCAAAGATCTTACTAAAAACATCATCTCCTCTGATCTAGCCAACAAACTTCGCGCTTCAATTATGTTTGTCGGTCCATTACTAGCACGCACTGGTACAGCTAGCTTTCCTCATCCCGGCGGTTGTGTTATCGGCGCGGGCACCAGACCGATTGATTTATTCTTAGAAGGTTTTGTGGCCATGGGCGCTGACATTAAATGGAAAAATGGTATTTATCATTTAACTGCTAAAAAACTTAAAGCTTGCCAGTATTTTTTTACTACGGTTAGCGTTACCGGCACTGAGAGCTTAATGATGACCGCAGTTCTTGCCGAAGGTACGAGTGTTTTAAAAAACTGCGCTTTAGAGCCAGAAATTGTGGCCCTAGCTGACTACTTAAATAGCCAAGGCGCCCGTATTAACGGAGCTGGCACGCCAACTATGACAATTGAGGGTGTGGAGGCTATCGGCGCCGGCGAGTTCACAGTCATGCCAGATCGTATTGAAGCTGGAACCTTTGCTATAATGGCCGCCACCACCAACTCACCTTTAACCATTAATAATTTTCGCGCCGAACACTTAGAATCACTTTTAGCCGTCCTAGCCAAGGTCGGCGTTAAATTTGAATTAGCTACTAATTCTTTAAAAATAATTAGTGCTGATAATTTACAAGCTTACAGCATTAAAACTCACGAGTATCCTGGCTTTCCCACCGACCTACAATCTCCTTATACCGTTCTTATGACCCAAGCCCAGGGCTCTAGTATTGTTCACGAAACAATTTATGACCGACGCTTACTTTTCACTGATATGTTAACGCAAATGGGCGCCAACATTATTATGTGCGATCCACATCGTGTGGTGGTTAGCGGGCCAACCCCCTTAACTGGACACAAATTAACCTCGCCTGATTTACGCGCGGGCATTTCTATGGTAATTGCCGGTTTAATTGCCAAGGGAACCACAGAGATTGATAATATTTACCAAATAGATCGTGGTTACGAGAATATTGACGAGCGTCTTCGCCAATTAGGTGCTAAAATAACTAGACTAGTTTAATAAAAAATATGTCTAAAAAATTGCGACGTTTTATTTTTATTTCTTTTGTTGTTTTATTTTTTATTTTATCAGCTGTTATTCTGCCTTATGCTTTTGGCTACAATCTTAACTGGTCAGGCATGAAGCTACAAAAAACCGGCATGTTTGATATTAAAACCGAACCCAGTGGTGCCACTATTTATCTCAACGGCAAACCACAGATTGGTTTGTTGGGAAAATTAAGTGGTCGCCAAAATCAAGTAAAAACTCCGGCTAAAATTTCTAATCAAACTCCCGGCACCTACCAAGTCAAATTAGAATTAGAGGGTTATTGGCCCTGGGAAAAACAACTAACCATTAGACCTAACGAAACTACTTATCTGGAAGATGTTTATTTTTTCAAAAAAAATTCCCTACAAACCATGTCTCTTTCTCCGAAAGCGCTGGCGGTAACCGAATCTAATAATCAAAAATTAGTAGCTGCTCTTGGAACAACTGATCTTTATTTTTTCACTTGGAATAAACCTACCGAAACCACCATAGTTCACTTAAGTCCGGGTTCTAACCATCAGCTTGTTTGGTCACCTAACGATGAAAACATTGTGGTAGGCGATTTACTTATTAATGTTAACACCAAAACTACCACTGATTTAAAAACTTTTGGTCAAGCTCCTATCGGCCAAGCAGTTTGGGCAGAAAAAGATTTACTTTATTTTCAGGATAACAAAGGACTTAAGTGGCTTAATCTAAAAAGCAACGAAGAGGGCTCAGTTTTTGAAAATGTTATAAAAGTAAACGGCTTTACCATTAAAAATGGATATCTCTATTACACCAGCTCTGAACCAAAAGCTTATCTTAATATTAGAAAGCTTGGTGAAAACCAAGATCAAACTAAAATTAAATTATCCGACAACGGTAGTTATAGTTTTATTAACACCCCGGACAACGATTTGATCATTAAAAATAATGCCAACAATAATGCTTACCTTATTAATCCTGGGATGCTTTGGTTAAAAAACTATGAAACTCAATTTATTGGACCATTAACTACCGAACGTTTCGTTGATAAAAATCACTTAATTTATGCTAATAATTTTGAACTCTTCGACTGGAATAAGCAGAGCGACAAACCGAAACTGCTAACAAGAATTAGCTATCCAATTTTGAGTATCGCTTGGCACAAAAGTAATAATTATATTATTTTTGCCACCGACCATAACCTCAATACCCTAGAACTTGATGATCGAGATACTCACAACATTACTACTCTTTTAGAATTAGACAATATTATGTATCCTCTAATTAATCAAGCTGGGGATAAAATAATTTTCTGGTCTAAGATAGAAAATGTTAGTGCCTTTTATCTTTTGGAAATATAAAATATATCTCATAAATAAAACCGCCCTTAAGACGGTTTTATTTTACTCAAAAGATAAACCCTAGTTGTCCTAGTATTTCAAATTATTCAAAAACTTTTTTAGATCGCTACCAACTTCTTCATTTTTTAGACCCAAAGTGATGTTGGCCTGAAGCAAGCCCAATTTACTGCCAGTGTCTAGCCACTCACCATCCAGCTCTATCCCATAAAGGGTTTCTCCGGCTGCCAGCATCATATCAAAGGCATCTGCCAGGCGAATTTCTCCTGATTTACCATTAACCATTTTAGATAAAACCTCTAAAACTTGTGGGGTAATAATATAAATACCAACCGCTACTAAATCAGATGGAGCATCTTCAGCGGTCGGCTTTTCGACAAAGCTTTTTATTTTGTAAACTCCCTCATCCATAATTTCTCCATCAATCACTCCAAATTTTGACACCTCACTTCTAGCTACTTGAGCTAAACCAATAATCGGTGCTTGATATTTATTGTAAGCAGCAATAACTTGCTCAGTTGGCGACACAACAGCATCATATAAGGTGTCACCAAAAACAATTAAAGTCGGTTCGTCATTAACCAAATGTGAAGCGCAAGCAATAGCGTGACCGTCACCTAGTGGCATGCTTTGGCGTACATAGGAAAAACGAGCTAATTCAGCTACTCGCCTAACAGTTTTAACTAAATCAAGTTTATTTTTTTCTACCAAAGTTTTATCCAGTTCAAAGGAGTAATCAAAATGATCTTCAATGGCCCGTTTGCCGCGACCAGTGACAAAAATAACATCTTTAATTCCGGCGCGAGCCGCATCCTCTACTAAATACTGAATTACCGGCTTATCTACTACCGGCAACATTTCCTTAGGTTGTGCTTTAGTGGCCGGCAAAAAACGAGTACCAAAACCAGCTACTGGAAAAATTGCCTTGGTCACTTTTTTCGGCCTGATAAAATTCTTAATTTTAGAAAACTTCATAAAATATATAATGCGAATCTACGAATTAGTATGCGAATGCCTCGAAAAAAATACGAATTTTTTTGTAGCTTTTGTAGTATTCGGATACTTTTTGTAGCTTTCGGATAATTATTACCTTGTTATTTAAACCTCCACTTTATCAAATACTTAATCCACGACATAACGTGAGCGCGGGTAGTGTAGTTGGTAAAAAATTTATACCAAGGCGTGCGAGCGCTGGCCCGACCGTGATTATGAATAATTTCAGCCTCAGGATTAAAAACCACTTGCCAATTTTTTTGATGAAAACGTCGACACAAATCAGTATCTTCAAAATAAAGAAAAAATCTTTCATCAAAACCACCAACTTGTTTTAAGGCGCTCCCTCTTATAAATAAAAACGAACCTAACAACCAATCTACTTCACGAATCGAGTTTTTGTCAAAATCAGACATCATAAATCTTTGCATGTCACGAGCTCCAAAACGCACTCCCAAAAAAGTACGACGCCAAATCGGTGTTAAAAGACCGTGCCAACGGAAGCAAGAACTTTGCACGGTCTTATCTGGATTAAACTGCTTCGGACCAACCACGCCAACCTTAGGATTAGCCTCCATATAATCATAAAGTTTTCTAAAAGTATCACGCATGGCGATGGTATCGTGATTCATAATAACCACATACTCACCTTGAGCTCGTGAAATACCCAAATTATTGCCAGCGCCCATACCTAAATTGGTTTTGTTTTGAATAAACTTAACTTCCTTATATTGCCAGGCCAAAATATCACCCAAATGCTCGTTGATACTATTATCCACCACGATAATTTCATAACTCAAACCAGCCCAATCAGCCTCTTTGATGGATTTAAGACAATTCAAGGTTAGACCCTTGCCTCGGTAATTAACGATTATAATAGAAATATTCATAAGTGTCTTTTTACCACAAAATAATGATTTTGACAAGATTCCAATAGATGTTTAAAAAGAAATTAGCTAGTTTTAGTAAGGGACCGTTTAATTCTTCAAAAACAATTTTACCACTAAACAATTTAATAATTTGGCGATCACTGACTTTTCGCAGAGATTGAGATTCGCGTCGCGCTTTAGTTAAATAAAGCCACGTTAGGGGTGATAAAAAATACAACCACACGCGCAATTTTTCTTTAAACCAACCATCACGAATGGCCACAATTATTAAACCTAATTCTACGGCTACCAAGGCCGGGGCAATCAGAACCAAGGTTGCTAAATGATAATTTTTAAAAATAGCCAAAAGCCGATTACGATCCATCCAGTAGTACTTAGTACTACTTCGATTAAGCTCATACTGATGATAAAAAACTGCCGAGCTAGCCAAGACGACTTTAAAACCAGCCAACCATAAACGCCAACCCAAGTCTTGGTCCTCGTTATACATCCAAAACTCTTCATCAAATAAACCAACTTGTTTCAGCGTGCTAGCTTTAAATAAAACTGTCGCCCCGCTTGGATAAGCTATTGGCGTTAAATTAAATTTACTATAATCTTCTAATTCTTCTCCGCAATGACCCGAATAGCCAAAACCTAAAAAATGAGTCACGTTACCCAAGCTATTAATTTTTTTAATTTCTGGAGATAACATAATTCTTCCCTGAACTGCACCAATTCTCGTATCGCTTTCTATTACTTCCACTAGTTCTCTTAAACAAGCCTTATCAGCCACCCCATCAATATTGAATAAAACCACATAGTCATAACCTTCGTCCATTGCCATTCGCATAGCTCCATTATTACCTTTAGCAAAACCATCATTATTTTTATTAGCTAATAACACCCATTCACGCCCCACTAAATATTCCTGCCCGAATTTTTGCATCAATAAAAAACTCTCGGCCGTAGTGGCATTATCAACCAACCAAAACTTAAGCTTCCCAACATAATCTTGATTAGCTAGGCTAGTTAAAGAATCAGCCAAATACTTTTGAGCATAATCTTTCCAATTCGGGCTAATAATGACAGCAATTTTCTTGTTCATATTGCCCTAACTTTAACTGAAAAATTCAAAAAAATCAACAAAATTAGTAGATAAAAGGAAAAAGTGATATAATTAAATTTAAACTACAGATTTTATGATTATTTACATAGGTCTAGTTGTTTCCTCTTTCTTCGCGGTCCTCTTTATTGGATTAGGACTACCTTTATATTTTAAAAAAATTGGACGCAACTATTTTTATGGTTACCGTATCAGCCACTACGCTATGTTGGATGAAGATATTTGGTATGCAGTTAATCAACAAGGCGGTAGACATCTAATCATTATGGGTTCCCTCTTGGCTGGTAACGCTCTCTTTGCCTGGTTATTTATAGGGCAGATTAAAATACAGGGTATTATTTTAAATATTGACGCCCTAATTGTCTTAATCGGTTTTATTTATTCTGGAGTTAGGGGCGCTCATCTCAACAACCAATTGGCCGAGGCTAAGGGCCTTAAAAACAATCTTGCTCCTAAAAATTATTATAAAGTTTCCTAATAAATTTCTATTTACAAAAAAGCTTCCCAATATTTATCGGGAAGCTTTTTTGTTTTACAATTAATAAAGAGACTCCTACTAACAATCAAAGATCTCATCCACAGAACCTTCAATATATTTAAAATTTTTTTAAGTTCTTGTTTTGCTTTTTATTTTAAACAAATTAGCTAAAATTATTATTAACTTACCAATTATCCAACCGAGTTTTAACAACCAAACCTGGTAAGCTGGGTGCCATTTACGCCAATATTTAAGTTGACTCTCGGCAAAAATTTTCTGCGCTCGTACGGTTGGCCATTGAGCAAAACTTTGCCCCACTAAGTCCGTGGCTCGTGTCTCTGGTGTATACCAAACTTCGCCACCCGCCTCTTCAACACGTCGGCAATAATCCACTTCTTCTAACCAAACAAAAAATCTTTCATCCAACAGACCGACTTTGTCTAAGCACTCCCGGCGAATCATAAAAAACGACCCGCGAAGAGAATCAACTTTAGCTTCCTGGGTATAATCAAAATCTTTACGTAAATATTTATTTAAAACTTTAGGATAAATGTGCGCCAGTTTAGTAGCAATTGCCAATTGATCAAAAAGTCCCGGCCAGCGACGAACTTGCGGGGTGGTTTGACCTTGTTCATTAACCAAATGACAACCCGCTACCCAGGCTTCGGGTTTTTGCTCCATCCAAGCTACCATCTTAGCCAAAGTATCCTCACGAACCAACATATCAGGATTAAGTAGTAAGACAAAATCACCCTGAGCCAGTTTTAAGGCCTGATTATTGGCGCGAGCAAAACCCAGATTATCTTCATTGACGATTAATTTAACTTGAGGGAAGTCCTGTTTTATCATTTCCCCTGTACCATCCTCAGAATTATTATCCACAACAAAAACTTCCCAAGAAAAATCAGCCTGGCTTTTAAAAAGCGCTATTAAATTATTTTTTAGTTTGTCTCTAACTTTCCATGAAACAATAACCACGGATAATTTCATATATTTTAATTTTGTCGGCTTGTTTTCCAGGCTCTAGATGCTTCTTTCAATAAATAAGTTTCAAATACTAAAGCATAAGCTAACATAAATATTTCTCGCCAGATAATTGAGAGCTGGCTCCAAAAATTTTGCTTAGACCAGTATTTAAAAATTAATAAATGTTGTCCATAAAAAGACCAAATTTTACCCTGTCGACCCTTAGCACTACGAAATTCCTTAACTACGGTTCGGTCATGATAAATTAAGGCTTCACTTACTAGCATTGCCTTTTTACCTGCTAAAAATAATTGATAGGCCAGGTCACAATCCTCTTTATACATAAAAAAATGCTCATCAAATTTTATATTTCCCAAGGTAGACAAACGAAACCAGGCGCTGGCGCCGGATGGCCCCAAAATTTCCTCCTTATCGTATTGCCCATTGTCAATTTCTCCCTGACCGATATCCACGAATTTAAAACCGAAATGAACAGTCAAACCATAAGTATCTATAATATTAGTTTTCTTTTTATTAACAAAATCCCAACGCAAAATCTTAGGGCTAACCACCGTAATTTCTTGATGTTTATCTAAGACTTCTACTATTTTAGCTACAGCCAACTCATCTAAAATAGTATCAGGATTAATCAAGCCAAAATACTTAGCGTTTGCTTCTTGAGCGCGAGTTATTAATCGATTAGCTCCTTTAGCAAAGCCTAAATTTTGATTAGAGCGAATAATTTTAGCTTGTGGTAAGTTTTGCTTAAGCCAATTACTGTTCCTTTCATCACCCATTGGTGAATTATCCAAGACCAAAATATCAAAATCTTGATAGCTTTGAGCTTTCAGACTCTCCGTGAATTCCGGCAAATACTTAAAAGCACCTTCGCCGTAAGTAATAAAACCAATAGTTAAAATTTTTGTCATATTAAATAATCATTTTATCCTGCATTTTCTCTTTGGCAAAAATTTGTGCTTCTAATAAACTATCAAAAGTTCCGGCATCCAGCCAACCGCCCAAAACCGGTGCTACTTCCAATTGTCCCAAACCTAAATAATAATTATGTAAATCAATAATTTCCAATTCACCGCGAGCGCTCGGTGGCACTTGCTTGGCCGCCTCCACCACGCGATGATCAAAAATATAAAAACCGGTAACGGCTAAATTACTCTTAGGGTTCTCCGGCTTTTCTTCGATGGATAGGGCGCGCCAATCGCTATTTATTTCTACCACGCCAAAACGCTTAGGGTCTTTAACTTCTTTAGCAAAAATTTTTGCGCCTCCTTTAAAATTTCTAACGTCTTCTACAAAATCATCTTCAAAAATATTGTCACCTAAAATCATTGCCACGTCTTCATTATCAATAAAATTTTCTCCGATAATAAACGCCTCAGCCAAACCCCTGGGCTTGTCTTGAATTTCGTAAGTAAACTTAACGCCAAATTCCTTACCGCTACCGAGTAAATTCAAATAATCCCCGGCTCGCTCCGGCGCCACAATAATTAAAATCTCCTTAATCCCGGCTTTAATTAAAGTATTTAAGGGATAATAAATCATCGGCCGATTATAAACCGGCAGAAGTTGCTTGCTAGTAACTTTAGTACAAGGTCGAAGTCGTGTGGCGCTCCCGCCTGATAAAACAATTCCTCTCATATATTTTACCTTATCTTAGCCTATTTTTTGTAAAAAATCAAGTTAAGATAAAAAAATAACGCCCTAATTAGGCGTTATTTAAAAATTTTCTTATTTAATGATGTGCTCCAAAAACTTCTTAATTTCCAATTGTTCCATAAAAGAGTTCTCTAATTCTATCACGATCCAGGGCGAAAAATAACGCTCCGGCATCTCTTTAAGATAATTCAAATCACTTAAAGAATCTAAACTGTGGTCGCAGTAAGTTTTATTAAAAAATTTATAAACTATACTGCTCTTCACTCCGCTAACATGAGTAACCCCAATTTTATTAGCCTCCGCCATAGCAACGATTCGTTTATAATGATTTTTGGATGTGCGATGTGCTTCTTCTAAGTGAGCCAAGTCAAGACAAATTCCGCTAACCTGATGCTCTTTAAATTTTTGTGGAGTAAAAAGCTTATCCGTTTTTTCGTCAGCAAAATTTTCTACGTAAATCAAGCTGTTATACTTTGGCAATTTATCAAGTAGCGCATAACCCAAAGCATCCGCATGACAACTAAAGGCTTTAACCTTAAAACGCTCTACTAAATATTCTACTTCAGCTGTCGTAAAGTCATCACGCAAGTGAACGTAAGGAATAGATTGCAAAGATGTTTCTTCTAATAATTTATATAAAACTTGTCGCTGGACTGGCATTAAACTAGTTGGCAACAAGGCCACTTCTGTTAAATTAAACTGCTTAATTTCTTCCACCTTATCGCGCCAATCAGAATGTTTAGTTGTGGTTAGGCCTAGAAGTATTTGTTTATCGCTCGACATAAAATTTTATTTTATTACCCTAGTATTTTACCAATATTTAGTCGTATTGGCAATTAACCCCTATTTTTTGGTGCAATATTTAGCAATTAGTTCTTCTATTTTGGCAAAGATTTGCTCATTACCAGGTTTTAACCCACGACCCAAACGTGCTCGATACTTATCAGACTTAACTAAAAACTTTTCTATAGCTTTAGCGCTTAAGTCATCATGATGTTCACCATAACCCATTTTAGCTAAATGATAAGCATTAAGTGTTTGTTCAAATTGAGCTTTAGCCGGCAAAGCAAAATAAGGCTTGCCCAGATAAAGAGCTTCGGAAATTAAAGAAAACCCAGCCGTGGCAATAATAGAGTGACATTTAGATAGGTCGTCAACAAACTCTTGTCGATCAATTTTTTTAAATAAACAATTACCGACTTGTCCAACCTTACTTAAACCATAGACAATAAATTTATAAGGTAATTTCTGTAAGACTTCCGAAACTTCCTCAAAGCCACTTGTTAAATAAACCACAACCTCCTCACCAACTGTTGGCTTTTTAGCCAACACATCTTCCGCGACTAATGGCGCAAAAACTAAAGCCTTGCGTCCAATGGGTTTACAGGGGAAAAAACTCAAAATCAAATAAAACTTAGGGTTAAAAACCATTAATCTAGTAATAAACTTATCAACCAAATAAGCCTTAAGGTAATTTTTAGGATAATCTAATTTAGTTTTAGTTAAAATGTGTTGATTGTCCAAAGAAATTAAAGGCAATTTTTTTAGATTAGCCACAATGCAAGAAATCGGTTCAAAGTCCGTAATAACAAAATCTATTTTCTTCTTTTCCACCAACTCTCTAACATCCTCTACGCTCTTAAGCGTATCAGCGCTACGTAAAAAATTTTTAACCACTGTTTTTAAGTATTTAACTTCGTTGTGTTCATAAGTAAAGCTAGCTCCAGCAATTAAATGAACCGGGGTAGATTGGCTTAAAAATTTAAAACCTTTATCATAGCTAATAACGGTCACCTGGTGCCCGGCTCGCTTTAAATAATTAATCACCACCAGAGAACGAGCCGCGTGCCCAAAACCCTCTCCGCTTACTCCATATAAAATTTTAGCCATATTAATAGAAGTGAAAGAAGTTATTATAAAAAGGGGCATCAAAGATGAGCCCCTCCCACTAAATTTTTATTCGCAAGTCTTAACTACCGCTTTGAGCTTGGCCATAATTTTTCTAGCCTCATCATCTTTATACTTAGTTTGTGGCCAATTGGTTAAACCATCTTTTTCGTGGCGAGGAATCACATGAATGTGAGTATGATCAATTAATTGACCAGCTACTTTACCGTTATTCACAATCACATTATAACCCTTAATGCCTAAACCACTTCGCATTGCTTGTCCAACTCTTTTTACGGTACGCATCATGTAGGCCAGCATCAAATCATCAACGTCATCCAGGTTGCTGGCATGAAATTTGGAAACAATTACTACGTGTCCAGGATTGACTGGCGCAATATCCAAAAAAGCCAAAGTATAATTATCCTCATAAACCTTAAATGATGGAATAGTATTGGCTACGATTTTGCAAAAAATACAGTTAGTTTTCATATGATTATTTTTTGGCCGTCGCTCGGCCTGGTTTAATTGCTAACATTATTATACCACTAGCTAGCCAGACAGCCAACCAGAGATTAATGTTTAGCCAAGCTAAAACCAGGCGCGGTTTAACCAGCTCTAAACAAGTCAAAATCAACGAACCAAAGCTCAAGACATAAAAAATTTCTCTGTTTATTAAATATACTTTTTCTTTCATACTAAAATTTAAAAAAATCTGAAAATTTTTGACCACTTAATTCAGCTTTAATAAAACTAACATCCACTCCATCAGCATTTAAAAATGGCGCTGATAACATTAAGCCATAACCATCTTTAGTGCGTTGGACTCTGGTTAAATCAAACTCTACTTCTGCCATCTGCCATTCACCTATTGTTTTTGGTAGCTGATATTTGCCAATAATATATTTAATATCAGGATTTATAATAAATTCAGCATTAACTTTTTTGTAATTGCCTCCAGGCAAAGAATAATTATAGATAGCGATATTTTTAGCGGGTGGTAAGTGGTTTAAAAAATCTTGAACATTGGCATAGGTTTCCTCGCGCTGTAATAAAATAGTTTGCCCAGACTGAATCATGCCCCAATTTTTACTAATATAGAGTTCGTTAAGAGTTTCATTGTTTAGAGGTTGTAAGTAATAAGCTGATGATTGCTTGTTCATTAATAAACCGACCTCTATCAGGGGAGTTTGATTGCTTTTATATTTAATAGTTAGTTTTAGCTTATTAAAAGGTCGGGGTGTCCATAAATTAAAATAGACCGGCTGACCTGTAATAGTTTGCTGACCTCTAGCAATAACGCCAACTCGCTCTCGAGGGGTTAAACGACCAATAAAAAAGCTACTTTTTTTAAAATCAAACTCATAAACAGCCCGACCACTAGGGACGACTGCCTGCCAAACAATGAAGAGAATAAAAGAGGCTAAAATTAGCCACAAAAATATTCTTAAATAATGGATTCTTTTTAACATAGGACAATTATAGGCCGACTTAATAAAATAATCAATCAGCCTAAAAAAATGGACAAAAGCTGAATTTGCCTATAAAATGATAATATTGGTTAATTTAAACTAAAAAATATGGAAAAAGGTGCCACTAAAATCCTGCTTAAAGATATTAAAAGCTACGAAGGTCAACTAGTAGAAATTAATGGGTGGATTTATAATTTACGCTCCAGCGGGAAAATTACTTTCTGGCAAGTTCGCGATGGTTCTGATTTTGTTCAGGTTATCTTATCGTCCGACGAGTTGGACGAAGCTAAATGGAATGAAGCTCAAAAGGCCACCCAAGAAACCTCAGTTAAAATTACCGGTATCGTTAATAAACATCCGAAAAAAAATGAATACGAAATCGCGCTCAAAGATTTTAATTTTTATCAAATTAGTGAGGAGTGGCCTATCGGCAACAAGGATCACGGTATTGATTTTCTCATGGACAATCGCCATCTTTGGCTACGCGCCAAACGTCAATGGGCGATTCAACGTGTGCGCAACACTTTAATTCAAGCTACTTACGAATTTTTTAAGAATAATGATTTTACCAAAATTGATTCACCAATTTTAACTCCCAATGCCGGTGAAAATACCACTGATTTGTTTAAAGTAAAATATTTCGAAGAAGAAGCTTACTTATCACAAACCGGACAGCTTTATTTAGAAGCAGCCCTCCCTGCTCACGGTCGCGTTTATGATTTTGGTCCAACTTTTCGCGCAGAAAAATCTAAAACTCGCCGTCACCTAACTGAATTTTGGATGATGGATGCGGAAATGGCCTTTATTGATTTGAACGGCAATCTGGCCGTTCAGGAGGCTTTAATTAAATCTATGATTAAAGCCGTCTTAGCCACAAATCAAAACGAACTAATTATTTTGGAACGCGACACCGCCGGTTTGCAAAATGTTATAACTAAAGATTTTTATCGCATGACTCACGCCGAAGCCGTTAAAGAATTACAGGCCTTGGGCTCGGATATTAAGGAAGATGAAGATCTTGGTGGCGATGATGAAACTCTCTTAACCAAAAAATACGACAACCCGATTTTCGTCACTAATTATCCGGCCAAAATCAAAGCTTTCTACTCATCTCGTAATGCTGACGATCCTGAACTAGCCGAATGCGCCGATCTCTTAGCTTCAGAGGGCTATGGCGAAATTACCAGCGCTTCTCAACGTGAAGCTGACTATGAGACCTTGAAGCAACGTATTATCGATTTCGGCTTGAAAGCCGAAGATTACCAGTGGTATTTGGATTTGAGAAAATACGGTTCTGTACCTCACGGCGGTTTCGGTTTTGGCTTGGAGCGTATCGTGACCTGGGTCTGTGGTTTGGAACACGTCCGCGAAGCTATCCCCTTTGCCCGCACCCTTAACCGCCTCTGGCCATAGTAAAACAATCATTATCGACTTTAAAAAACCTTACTAATTAAGTAAGGTTTTTTGATCTAACGTTTTACTAAAAAGTTCTAACACATCTCACACGCTTACTGTTGGCTTTAGGATACGTATCCCAGGTAATGCCCGTTATACCATACAAATAATAGGCGCTACTGGCATTGGATTGTGACGAACTCACATAATCCGCGTTAGTTACCAAACCAATAGCTACTCGGCTTATATATAATTGTCCTACATCATACCTACTAGGCAAATACCAATCATCATAACCGCCAGATGATAAATCTCCACAAAGCCTAGCCGCAATACCGGCAGTAGCGCAACCGGCCATAATATTAACCGTGTTCGTGTTTCCCTCTCCTATAGCCGTCGCTGTGGTTATACTTGTTCCGCTACAACCCCAGGCTACCCCCGTGCTTTGATCAGAAGTAGCGGCAATTAAGCCATGAGTTTCTCCTGCCACATAACCGGTATCCCCATTAACAAATAAATAGGCCACAATACCACCTCCATAACTATCACCAACTACCGGTGGTGGAGTGCTGCAATTATTTCCGGTCACAGCCACACAACTTCCAGGACCAATATTTTGAACTACTCCACCCAAACAATAGGTCAAAGTATAAACAGAATAAGGAGCCGTTGATGAGTAAGTATAAGGATCGCTAATACAAGCACCATCGTTAACTCCGGGAGGAGCTGGTACTCTTTGCATATAAGTTATGCTATTAGGTCCAACAAAAGTATTCCCGGCCGTAATAGCGCTAGGGTAAACCCCATTATCGTTAAAATAAATATCCAAAGCTTGTTGCACTTGGCGGATATCAGAAACCCTCTTAGCATCTCTGCCTTTAACACGAGCATTGAAAAAAATCACCACGGTAAAACTGGCAATAATAGAAATAATAGCGATAACAACGAGAAGTTCAATAAGAGTAAAACCCTTGCGCATATACTATTCATTTAGTACTTGCCTTTATAATACCACAACCCCTCTATTAAAAAAACCGAATTTTTTCAGGATTTTTTGATATTAAGATTACTTGTTAAAAATCTCTAAATACTGCTTAGCGGTTGTTTGCCAATTAAAATTTTTGGCGCGAATTAATCCCGCTTGACTCAATCTATCAGCCAAATTTTTATCCAATAAAACTTGCGCTAAAGCTTCACTAATTTGCGCTGTGTCATAAGGATCGATTAAAATTCCGGCCTCGCCTACCACCTCAGGTATTGAGGAGGCAAAGCTCGCCACCACCGGCGTCCCGCAGGCCATGGCTTCCAAGGGCGGAAAACCAAAACCTTCGTAAAAACTCGGGAAAGCCAAAACGCCAGCTAAACTATAAATAGCTGGTTTTTCTTCGGCCTCGATATAATTTAAAAATTTAATATCTTTAGTATAAGGTGAACTTTTGGCTGCCCGATACACACCCTTAACCTTCCAACCATCACCACCAGCCAAGACTAAGGCCACGTCGCTAAGCTCGGCATAATCTTGGCGTAATTTATTATAGCCCTCAATTAAACCAACTAAATTTTTTCTTGGCTCAATATTACCAAGTGACAAAATAAATCTATCTGGTAATTGATATTTGTTTTTAACTTGTATTAATGTCGAATCATTCTGAGTAAGTAACTTAAACATTGGTGCCACACCAGAATAAATAACCTTAATCTTATCCTCATCGACACCTGCTAACTCCATGATATCTCTTTTTGTACTTTCTGAAATAGCCACAATCTGACCAGCATCTTTAATTAATTTTTTCGAATTAATAGCTCTGTGCCAAAAATTTTTACGCATAGAAAAAAATTCTTGGTAACGCAAAAAAGACAAGTCATGAACCGTTAAAATATTCTTAGCATTAGGCCAAGCAATAAAATTAAGATGGGGCATTAAAAAAACATCCAAATTTACGCCCAACCATTTATCCAGTTTTGGTTGATTAGCTATTTTGAATAAACCATAGTTAAGAAGTTTATTAGGAATAGTTTTACCAATTAAACGCACATTCGGATAATCAAATTTAGGTAAACGAGCACTAACATCATGAGCGCTATTATAAAAAAGGACATAGTCGTTAACTTTGTCCTCCGCGAGTATTGCTTGCACTAAATTATAAGTGTATTCACCTACTCCGCTATATTGCGCGTCCATTAAAACGCGGATATCGATCCCAATAGTCATGCCAATTTATTATTTATTAAACTCCTTCAATTTCTCTTCAATCACTCTAGACATTTCTTGTTTAAACTTATCGGTACTAAACTTTTCAGCATAATCTTTAATAGTTTGTGCATCAAATTTAGCTTCATCAAACTTAATTAAAGCCTCAGTTAGACTAATTGGAGTTTGTTCGCCAAACAAAACACCTAATTGTTCATTAGCGACAATTTCTTTAGCCCCACCACGACTAAAGGCAATCACCGGTCGACCAGAAGCCAAAGATTCCACCATGGTAATACCAAAATCTTCTTCTTGGGGATTAATGAAAGCGAGAGCCTGACTAAAAAGTTTTATTTTATCTTCTTCACTGACTCGGCCTAAAAATTCAATATTACTAGCGCCCTCAGCCAGAGTCTGCAAACGAGACATATCTGGTCCATCGCCAAAAATCTTTAATTTGCGACCGTTGGTCTTAAAGGTTTCTACCAATAAATCAAAACGCTTGTAGGGCACCAAACGACCGCCAGCTAAAAAATAATCTCCCAAAGAGTCACTAATGCTAAACATATCGGTCGCCACCGGAGGATAAATCACTTCGGAATCACGACGATAATATTTAGTGATACGTTTAGAAATAAATTTGGAGTTAGCAATAAAATAATCCGGTCTCTCGGCCGCGATGCGATCCCAAATTCTAATCTTTTTCAAAGATAAGGCAATAATCTTTTTGAAATATTTATTATATTTCAGCTCTTGAATATAAGAATGAGTATCACTCCACAAATATCTGGTAGGAGTATGACAATAACATAAATGCAAAGTATGGTCGCGAGTAATAACACCCTTAGCGAACGAACTGGTGTCAGAAATCACTAAATCATAACTAGATAAATCAAAGAATTCTACAGCCAAGGCCATATAAGGTAAATACCATTTATAAAAACGGACTCCGCCAGGCAAGCGCTGAATAATTGAAGTCATAATATGTCGATTCTTAAAATACTTATCAGCATTTTTCTGTTCGTAAAGCAGGGTATAAATAGGAGCTTCAGGAAACATATCTGAAAGAACTTTCAGGACTTTTTCGGCTCCGCCATCTTGGGCGAGGTGATCATGAATTAAGGCTATTTTCATATTATTACTCAGCTTGTCTATGTTTAAAGACCGCCAAAGGAGTCTTTATTAATATTACCAAATCCAGCCATAAAGACCAGTTCTCAATATAATAGCTATCCAGTTTAACTTCATCCTCAAAACTAAGGTCGCTACGACCCGAAACCTGAGCCATACCGGTAACACCCGGCTTGATGGTTAGAACCTTCTTGTGGTGAGACTGATATTTGGCCACCTCCTCTGGCAAATGAGGGCGAGGACCAACTAAACTCATAGAACCAATAAACACCAAGAAAAGTTCCGGTAATTCATCAATAGAAAAGCGTCTAATAAATTTACCAATTTTAGTTACTCGTGGGTCGTCTTTAATTTTAACCATCGGACCTTCCGTGCGAATATTATGATCGGCTAATTCTTGATAACGCATGTCGTTAGTGCCTGGTAACATGGAACGAAATTTCAAATAACGAAAAGTTTGTCCATTTTGACCAACGCGCTGTAAGGGAGAGTTGTCATCCAAACGAGAAAAAAAGATTGGTCCACGACTATCCAATTTAATTAAAATAGCCGTAATAATCATAATTGGACTAAATAAAACAATTAAGAAAAAAGAGACAACTATATCAAATAAACGTTTTAAGATTCTACCCCAACCATCCAAGGGAGTTTTCTTCACTTCAGCAATCGGAATACCGGCCAACTCAGTCACTTCTACTCTCAAAACTTTGGTACCCAAAAGGTCGGCTGCATATTTAAAAGTTAAATGATGCTCATCGGCAAAATCATAAAGTCTTAAAACTTCAGCCTTACTTAAATTGGGGTCACTTTGAATTACTTCATCAACCTCTTTAAAAGTTAAAATTTTAGCCAGCTCATTGGCTTCCTCAATTCCAAAATTATCAAAACGTTTAACTACCTCACAGCCCAAGCTAGGCTTAGAAGAAAATTCTTGAACTAAAATATCTGAACTCTTACTGGAGCCAATAATAACGACATATCTCAAACCCCAACCATGTTGAAACAAGGAACGCTTGATAGCTAATAAAATAATCCGACTTAAACTCATGTAAATAATCAGCATTAACCAACCGATTAATACAATAAAACGAGAAGAAAATAAATCTCTGACAAAAAACATATAAACCACTAAAACAACTAAGCCTAGTGAGGCGGCCATTAAAACTTTTTTAAATTCATTGCGTAATTTTCTTTGTTGTCTGATGGCGTAAAGTCCGGAAAAAACAAAAACTACTAACCAAGCGGTAGCAATTAATAATAAAATTCTAAAATATGGCCAAACAGGTAAATGAAAGGTTACCGGCATTGAGGAGCTAATAGCTGGAGCGAAACGCAAATAATAAGCCGAGAGACCGGCCAAAATTATGGCCGCAAAATCTAAGGGCACGAGAATAGATGATAGTAATAATTCAGAGCGCTTCATATAGTTATAATGCTAATCTACAAATTAGTATGCGAATGCCTCGAAAGGCTACGAATAAATTCTTTTAAAATATTCACTGGCTGTTCTATTTGCGGCATTCGCGATTTAATTCGCGTTATTCGCATTATGTTATTGTTTTCAATAAATTTGAGGCAAGCTATAAGCCGGATTCTGTATCCGCCTAGGGCGGACGACGGCCATTTATCTAGCCCCGACATTGCTGGCGGGGTCAAGCGAGCTACTTTTCATCCACTAACACTAATTTTTTAGCTTCTTATAGGCAGACCTTTCCAGGCCTGCCCGCCAAAGCTTTAGCGTCGGCGGGTTTGCTCTTGCTTCAGGTAGGGTTTACCACGCATCCTCGTCACCGAGGAGCGCCGACTGTATCCATTAAAAATGAAACCAATCGACTTTTCACCTTTCTCCGCCCTAGGCGGACTTGTCCGCCCCGGGTGGATAGTATTGTCTCTGTGGCACTTTCCCTATCCCAATATAATATCGAGACGGTGGGTGTTACCCACTACCCGTTTGTGAAGTCCGGACTTTCCTCCCACACTAGACAAGTAATTTAATAGTTACTAAAAAATTATTTGCCGACTATAGGCAACCGTCCACTTACCTCAATTTTATTGAAAACTATACCTTAGTATAGCTTTTGTAAAATATCATAAAATACAAAAAAAGTCAATACTTTGCGGTAATGTGCACACACATATTGCACTTTCATGATAATCTGGGGGTATATGTCAAAAACTATGCCCAAATCAACCCAGGAGGAGAAGTTGAGGTGGATTACGCCCATTCTAACCAAGGAGCTGA